>Ga0193696_1000372_pt1 | contig 16021 bp, 6 predicted proteins | sample L3m1metaG_FD_145074 | JGI IMG/M metagenome (GOLD analysis project Ga0193696, IMG submission 145074) | Soil microbial communities from a riparian zone of the East river system, Colorado, United States - L3m1 | ecosystem: Environmental > Terrestrial > Soil > Riparian zone | place: USA: East River... | reverse complement strand
CCAGGGGCGGACGTCGTGGCAGAGGTCGGCCTCTCTCACGCGACTTACGCCTCTCTCCACTCAACCCGCACCGCCCAGGGCTATAAGCTCGTTCATCTTTGGACGTTCAATGCGGGTTCCACGGAATATTTCACTGCTGTCTGGCGGAAGGGCGTCACTCCCGTTTACACCTCGGCACTTCAGATGACCGCGGCGCAATACCAGGCGCAGTTCAACACCCTCGGCAGGCAAGGTTACCAGCTCGTCGCCGTTAGCGCCTCGACGATCGATGGTTCGCCTCGCTTCACCGGTCTCTGGAGGAACCCGGGAAACGGCTCCGCGTGGTACAGCGAGCACAACATCTCTGCGATGAACTACCAGGCCGAAAGCTACAATTGGTCCTATCAGGGATATCGTCCGGTGATGGCCAGCGTGCACGTCACCGCCGCAGGTCCGCAGTTTAATATGATTGTCCACCGCAATGGCGGCATGACTCCGAGCAACCTCCAAACCATCAATGACGGCATCCAACAGTACATGGCTGACTATGGTGTTCCCGGACTGTCACTGGCCATTTCACGCAACGGTGAACTCGTTTATGCCAAAGGTTTTGGCCAGGCAGATCAGGCGGCCAACGAGTGGGTGCATCCACTTCACCGCTTCCGTATCGCGAGTATTTCCAAACCCATTACCGCCACGGCCGTTCTCAAGCTGCGGGACCATTGCGGGCTGGACCTGGGCGAAACTGTCTTCGGCCCAAATGGAATTCTCGGAAACTCCTTCGGCACACCACCCTATAGTGCCCGAGAACAAGCTATCAACATCAGCAACCTCCTTCATCACACCACGGGGTGGACGAATTCCCAGGATGGCGTTTGGAAGGTCGGCGGATCTGATCCCGATGCCACCATTGATTGGCAGCTCGATAACGCAGAGCCGGTCAATCCTCCCGGGAGCTTTTTCGATTACATGAACACCGATTACTTGACCGCCGGCCGGGTCATTGAGAGGCGCTCCGGGAAAAGTTATCGACAGTTTGTCCAGGATGAAATTCTCGGCCCGTCCTGCATCACAGAAATGGAAATCGGCGGCGCCACGCTCGTGGAGCGTAAACCCGGCGAAGTCGTCTACTACCCCGGCGACCCCGCCAACGACAATCCCTATGGCCTGAACCCGAGCCGCATGGACGCCAATGGCGGCTGGATTGCGAAGCCGATGGATCTGCTGCTTTTCCTCCGGCGTATTGATGGCGATAGCGTCCAGGCGGACATTCTCCAGCCGGGCAGCATCGCTGCGATGCAAACGGGTTCAGCAGCCGGCATGGGTTATGGGCTTGGCCTTGTCCTTTTCAACGACTGGTGGGGACACAACGGTTGCATGGCCGGCACCATCTCCTTTCTGGTTCATCGCAATGACGGGCTGGCCTTCGCCGTAACCTGCAACCGGAATCCGACAAATGACAGTTGTTGCTGGACTCTGCGTGGAATCATTGACGGTCTGGTTAGCACACTGAACACCGCCAACGCCTGGCCCAACTACGATCTGTTCCCTTGCACGATCCCTTCCGGGGATGCGCCTAAAGGTTTGGCAGACCCGCGAAAATTCTACGTGGACAACAGTGGGAATTGCCTGTTTCAAAACGGGCAGAAGACCTGTTCGTTCCTGAATGGGCCGTTCTTCAAAGTCATTTCGGCCTACAACACCTCCTGCAACGGCGACGCCCTGTATGTCCGGGCCGGTTCCTACAACGAAACGCTCACCTTCAACAAACTCATGACGGTCCGCTCGTATGACGGAACCGCCGTGATTGGAAAGTAACCATGAAACGACAAATTTTCCTCATTCTCCTGACACTCGTGAGTGCATCGTTTCCGAACTGGACGTCGAATGCACAAACAACACCCAACTACAAGTTGAGCTGGACCACATTCGATGCCGGAGGCAGCAGCAGCACCGGCGGCGTTTACGCCGGTAGCTCGAGCATCGGCCAGCCAAATTCCGGTGCGCTGAGCGCGGGTCCATACACGATGACGGCCGGCTTCTTTAGCGGAACCGATGTCGACAATCCCAACGATCCATGCAGTCGGCTCCAGATCACCGGCCAACCAAGGTCGATCACCAACCATTGTTCTTCAGACTGCGCAACCTTCGGCGTCGGCGTGATCGGCTCATCGCCCATCGCGGCCCAATGGTATTTTAACGGCAGTCCCATTCCGGGCGCAAATGGTTTGTCTTACACCGTCTGCCCGGTGACCGCAGCGAACGTGGGACTCTACAGCGTAAGCCTCTCGAACGCCTGTAGCCACGCGGATAGCGAACGGGCTTTCCTGGTGATCGTCGCCGATACCAATGCGCCCGTAATTACTTGTCCGTTGAACATCGTTGTCTGGACCTGCAACCCCAACGGTGTGGCGGTCAATTATCCGATGCCTGGCGCGACCGACGATTACGATCCCACTCCGGCCGTTTTCTGCACGCCGCCGTCGGGGTCGGTCTTTCCGCCTGGAACCACCACGGTAATCTGTGAAGCGTTTGACGATTGCAGGAACCGCAACCGCTGCGCGTTCGACGTCACGGTGTTGCGCGACACGACACCTCCGCGCATTACGTGTCCTTCCAACATGATTGTTTGCGCGACCTCCGAGAAGGGCGCCATTGTCAGTTTCGCGCCTGTCGCCACCGACGACTACACCCAGATGGTGACCATCAAGTGTACGCCTGAATCCGGCAGTCTTTTCCCGTTCGGCACCACCGCCGTGATTTGCGAAGCCACTGATGACTGCGGCAACGCAATCCGGTGTGAATTCACCGTCGAAGTTGTCCAGCCGACCCTCGCGATTACGAAAACACCGCACGGCATCGTGATTACGTGGGACTGCGGGAAGCTCGAGGAAGCGGACGCCGTGACAGGCCCGTGGTCGTCGCTGGCGAACGCGACCAGTCCGTACGCAGTTTCGGCGGATGCTCGCAGGAAATTCTATCGATTGCGCAGCCAATAAAGGTGGGTTCAGGGGTCCGCAACGCGACGCCGCTTTCGCTAACCGAGAGCGGCGTATCTGTCTGCTCTAGCGTTTACCACGTTTCACGTGGCAGATATCCTTATCTGCCGTAGCTTTACTTGTAGTGGCGGACTTCGAGGATGCGCCCATCGCCCTTTGAAATTTTCACAACCCCCACGCCACCAACCCATCCTTTAGGAAGCGTACACTTTACGATCCAGACTCCATTTGTTAACGCAGCCACCAAAGGAAGTTCTCCACTTAGTTCTCGCTCTGAGGCGCACCGTTTGCGCGGGACGCCGGCGGCGTCCGTCATTCACCACATTGTTTCTCGGCGAACTCCAGCTTTCCAACTTCCGCCGCTGTGAGAGCAGCACGCAATGGCCTGAGAGCTGTGACAACAGCCGCGTAGTCCTTCTTGCGCCATGCTGCTTCGGCTTCAGCGCGCGCCATTCGCAGGTCACGTTCAAGCGCGTAATCTTGGACTTCCTTTCGACGCTGCTCTGCCAGTTCTGCAAAGCTTTGCTCGTTTCCTGCGATGAAGTCGCTTCCGTAAGTTCGGAACACCTGGGCCAGTTTCTCAACCCACGTCGCCAATCCCTCGCGAGTCGTGACCTGCACCAGTGAAAAAGTTCCCGCTTCGGGGGCGCGGCGAAGCCGTAAGATTTCGTCGACTGAGAACGGCGGGTTCCCTGAACTTATTTTGCCAACCAGCAACCCGAGTTCGTAGGAGCGATTCCCATCAAAGACAAGTTCGACGAATGTGGTGGGCGACTCGAAGCGAACCCGATACGGAGTTAATTCGGTGTTTCTGTAATGCTTCTCCGTCGCGAGGAAGCCAAAGTGCTGTTGAGCCTGGTCCGATAATCCAAGGTCTGGCATATCCTCAGTTCACTCCTGGTGGATGGTAAGCGCCCGTCCGTGGATTGTATCTCCACCCGTGGTTCTCCAGCAGATTTCGCTCGGCATTCAAGAAGCCTCACGTCGGGAGTTGCTGCCCAGTTGCAGCGTCACGGAACGAATCGAAGAGTTCACAATGCAGGATGTAAAGTGTTCTCGAGTTAGCCATCGGTTGATTCTTCAGGAGCAAACTTATAAGAACAACAGGAGGAAACAGAGAAGCTAGTTGAAAATCTCTGTTCTCTCCGTTTTCTCTGTTCAACGGGCCAACCTGAGTTTTCATTTCACGACCCTCTGAATCCGTGATCCGTGTCATCCGTGGTTTGGCTTCGTTCTGGCGTCTTAATGCAGGATTACTTCTTTTCTTCCTTATCCGCGGCGCGCAGAAGCTTGAGCGCGCGATCCAGCACCGCTTCAGCCTCTTTGTGCTTTCCCGCCTTCATTAATGGATCGAACTCCTGCATGATCTCTGCGATGGGCGATGGGTCGCGCCCCTCCGCTTGCCAGCTCTCGGCTCCTCGTTGAATCTCCTGCATTTTTTTCTGAAGGCCCCGTTGTCTTTCTTCAGGCGACGGAAGTTGGCCGGAAGCGATTTTCGTTTTGATCTCCCGCAGCTTCGCCACTTGTTCTTTGGTCAACCGGTTCTTGATCCGGAAAAGGAGTCCAAGGTGACCGCGCTTGATCTCGCGTTCCTGGTTGAAGACTTTGTCAAATTGGCTCAGCGCAGCCTGTTCCTCGACCGAGTCCTTTTTCAGCAACGAAGCCAGGGCTTCGACCTCGCTTTGCAGTCGCCCCTGCAGCTCGGTAAAGCGTTCCTGCGCCTTCTGGAGGTCGGACATCAGACCTTCCCGCTGATCGTCCGTAAGTCCGATTTCCGATTGATGCTGGAGAATCAATTCAGGCGGAAAAAGGTTCTCGGCAAGGGGATCCCCGGGTTCCGCACAGAAAGCTCTGGTGGCACAAAACAATAAAAGAGAAACAATATAGAATTTCATACGATTGGTTATTTCTTTTGGTTATCGACTGGATACTCGCTCGGTAACGTGTTCGCCGGTGACTGCAAAAGGAAATCTGTCGGTGATCGCCACTCGCAGATCAACACGCTGGTTTTCCATGGCAAATCCAACGACCCCTGCCCGCTCGCCACTCTGGAATGCGCCGGCGAAAGTCCCGCCATTCTGCGTTCTCGAATTGCGCTGGCTCCGAAAATCGTGCCCATGACAGCCGCGATCGCGCCAATGGCGATAAGCAGCGCGAGATGTTGATGACGTTCGCGCCTGGCGCGCGCCGCCGCATGCGCCGCCTGCGCCCAAACGGTGTCAAAATCGGGCACCGGCCCGTTCTCTCGCCGGCGCAGCTCCACAAAGAGCTCCCTGATTCTATTCTCGTCTGAATTCGGTGGCATCAAACACCTTTGTTGCTTCCAAAAACTTGCGGAGCTGCTCCTTGCCCCGTTCGTAATGCGTGCGGGCGCTGCCGATGGAAATGCCCATGACTTCGGCGGCTTCGGACAAACTCAGGTCGTGATAAAAAACCAGACGCGCGACCTGTTGTTGCCGGCCGGCCAACGCTGATAGAGCCTGGGCCAGCGCAGCATGGATTTGACCTCGCTCCAGCAATTCGTCCGGCCGCTCGATCGGAGGCGATATTTCCCCGGTTTGTCCGTACTTCGTTAACTTTGCCTGGTGCCGGTTCTCCTCTCGCCAGTGGTCGGCGGCGGTGTTGCGGATCAGCGCGAGCAACCACGTTTTGAAGCTCGCTCTGCCACCAAAGCGCGCCCGGCCCGCCAAAATTTTGACGTAAACCTTTTGCAACACGTCTTCGGCGGCTATCGGGTTTTGCGAACAACAATTCAGCGCCCATAAAAACCCCTCGCGATGGTGCTTTTCCAATTCAACGCGCAATGCTTTTTCATCCATCTCGCCTCGGCCACAAAGCGGCTCATAGATTAGTCGCCCGTCAACCCCAAATGTATGACGGCAAAGAGGGCCGAAGGCTGTGATTGGTGCTCGCAAACGTATAATCAAGGTACAGGACCGCGGTGGAGGGGCAAGGAGCAGGAGTAAGGCAACCCCCCCCGGGGGGAAGTGTCAGAAAAGTGTTAGTTTTGTGTTGTTTTTGCACTCGGTTGTGGCGATTCGGAACGCAAGGGTGTCCTCGCCCGCTGCGTGTTGCCCTTTGCAGGGAGACCCGATAGCGGAGCAGGTTAACTCCCGTTAACTCTCAAGAGCGGTCTCTCACAGCGGGCCGCACCTCGAACCTGCCTGACCTATTTCGCCTGTTTCAGTTTTGTTGATCTTGCGCTTAGTAACACAGGGCTGGTTCTACACCTGGCCTCCATCCGCGTTGAAGCGTTCGTTCCGTTCGTTTCGTTCGTCGTCCTTGAAAACCACTTGGCCAATATCTATCTCATGGGCTATCGAATGATCGGCCTTGCTGATCTGAGTTTTCATTTCGCGAGCACAGTATCAATCACATCGTTTTTCGACTCAAGCAGTGAGCGGCCGCCGGGTTTTGGAAAGGTGTACTCATTCAGGACCGACGCCGTTTTCTGCTGTAGCGCAGATATCCTTATCTGCCGTATCGTTGACCACGTTTCACGTGGCCGAACTCCGTTCGGCTGACTGCCCGCATTATCATGGAAGGGTTGTTCCGGGCGTTTTGACATCATTAGTTGGGATGCTGAGTTCCATCCGATCTTTGAGGACGCGGGCTACAATCACGTTGGTTTTAACAAGGTCCTCGATCAATGCCCGCAACTTCGATCGACGCTGATTCTCGTCCCCATAATTCCGATATTGAGCGTAGTAGTCCGCTATCGGCTTGGATAGCGATTCGACCGCATTTTCTGCACGGCCTGCTTCAATCAACTCGATTCGTTTCAATGGCACGGGCTGCATGCACAGCGTCTGAACTCTCACCGGCTCCTAACATTTGATCAACAATGGAAGCCGTTTCGCTTTTCGCGCGGTCGCGCCCAAGATACCAACCGATAGTCCCGCCAATAATCAAGGATATCGCACACAGGATAACAGTTTTCATTTGATACAAGTTCATCCGACACGGAAAGGCGCTCGGAATTCCCTTGCATAGCCGCGACTGATTTGGTATCAGCCTTGTTGTCTCAGCCGAGCAGATTTCTTGGGTGTCATGCGTACTTTGTGCGCGTGGCAGGAGATTCAGAAGCTGGGCGCCCGATAACAACTACTTATGAACTCTAACTTCCTCCTGGGTGAAGTTTCGTGTCGTCATCTGATTCCCTCCACTAAATGCGCGACGAGGCTGCTGAAAAAAGCAGCCCTTTTTTTTGCCTTGTGCGGGCTGTTGCGGGGCGCGTGGGCGGCAGACCTTTATTGGGACGCTGACGGCGCAGCCCCCGTCGGCGGAGGCGCCGGCGCGTGGGACCTCACGAACGCGCGTTGGAGCACCGATTCACTCGGGACCAGTTATCAGATTTGGAACAATGCGAATCTGGATAACGCGATTTTGAGCGGGACGGCCGGGGCGGTCACCCTGGGCACCGGCATCACCGTGAATAAAATCACGATGACCCTCAGCGGTTACACGGTAGGCACGGCTGCCTCGACGACGCCGGTTCTAACTTTCAGCGGGGCCGGTGCAGGCGTCGAGGTGCAGGCAATAACCGGAACAACGACTCTCAGTGCGAACTACACTGGCGTTTCCCTCACGAAGAGCGGAACAGGCCGCCTGGAACTGAACAACGCCAACAACACCATCGGAAAATATATTGTGGTGGGCGGCTTCTTGAGCATTCCGTCAACGAATCGCCTCGGAGCTGTCCCGGGAAGCCTGGTTCCCGATTATTTCACGCTCGATGGGGGTGGCTTCACTACCTCGATTGCCGCCACAAGCGACCTTCGAGCGAACCGCGGCGTGACGATCGGTGCGGCCGGTGCATTTTTCGGTGCTTCTGGGGCGAATAACCCCCTTATCATCAGCGGGCCTATCACCGGCACGAGCGGAGGCGGGTTGACCGTAACCACCGGCGCTCCGTTTTACAGTCCTCACAATGCGGGCGGGATCTGGACGATCAGTAATACCGGAAATAATTGGAATGGCCCCACCACGATTGCCGGTGGCGCACTGAGACTGGGCGACTCCGGTGTCATCCCGGACAGCTCGGCTTTGACAATTTCGGCAGGCGGACTGGACCTCGCGACCTTCAGCGAAACGATTGCGGCGTTGACCGTAACCGGCGGCACAATCAGCAATGGAACCCTCACTGCCACCGATTATCAACTGCAAGGTGGGACGGTCAGCGCAGTCCTCGCGGGTTCAGCGGGCGTAACGAAGACCGGCTCGGGAACCGCGATCTTAAGTGGCGCGAACACATTTACGGGCAAAACAACGGTCTCCGGTGGACAACTTACTCTCAACGCCGCGGGCGGCGACGTGGCTCTTGGAGCAGCTCCCGGAAGTCCAGTAGCCGATCAGCTCACGTTGAACGGCGGAGCACTATCAATTGGAACGGCGGCGTCATTTACCCTCAACGCAAATCGCGGTGTGACCCTGGGGTCAAGCGGCGGCACGATCTCGCTCACCTCGGGATCAACCATCCTGACCGTCGCGGGGAATATCACGGGGCCCGGAGGGCTGACCAAAGCCGGCCAGAACAATCTGACGCTGACTGGAAACAACACCTTCGCTGGTGACTTCACGATTACTGGCGGCGGAGTTCGCTTCAACAGTGATAACGCGGCCGGCGTGGGCAACATTGTCGTGAGCCCCGCCTCAATCGTAACTCTAAGGAATCTTTCGCCCGTGGTGACCAGCACCGTCGCCAATCCGATTACGGTCAATGCCAATAACGGCTTCGACATCGATCTCACCGCCGCGACCGGAAACACATTTACCTTGAGCGGACCAATCAGCGGTGTTGGCTACATCACACGGGGACGCGCAACCGGATCGCAGGGTTTGGTCGTTCTTTCGGGCGACAACGGCGCATGGAGCGGTGGGCTCTATCTACAGCGTGGAATTCTCGGCCTGGGTCACAAGAATGCTTTGGGGAGTGCACCCCTGGTGATTACTCCGCAGACCAACGCAACTGCCGAGGCGGTCTCTGTCCAGGCAACCGTGCCTCTAACGGGCGCTAACGCGGTGCCGACCACCGTAATCATTAACACCAACTTTACTCTGAGTGGCGCCATGGACCTGGAGTTTGCCGGTCCAGTTGCCATCAGCAACAGCACTCGGACCGTGACGGTCGCCAACAACAGCGCCTTCTCCGGCATTGTTTCCGGCGACACCGGTGCAGGGCTGGTGAAAGCAGGCGCGGGCACGCTCACGCTGAGCGGAGCCAATACCTATGACGGCGGAACGGTCGTTTCGGCTGGCGCCTTGCGCGTCGCAAATCTCTCGGGCAGTGCGACAGGACCTGGTGCAGTGGCGATTAGCGCCGGGGCGGCTCTCACCGGTCCTGGCAGTGTGGCTGGAACTGTAACCGTCGATGGAATCATCGCCCCCGGGAGCAGCCCGGGCACCCAGAACACCGGTTCGGAAATCTGGAATGGCGGCGGCGCCTATGTCTGGGAAATTAACGATGTCGATGCCGGCCAGGGGGCCGACCCGGGTTGGGACCTGATCAACATCACTGGAGGTCTGACGATCAACGCGACATCCGGCAGCAAGTTCAACATCAACATTACATCGCTCGATCTCGCGAACGCCGCTGGAAACGTCCACGACTTCGATAACACTACTGAATATACCTGGACGATTCTCAAGACGACCACCGGCATTACAGGCTTTAATTCCGCGGCTTTCAACCTGAACACGTCCGCATTCAGCAATCCTCTCGGCAACGCCAGGTTTGCGGTTGAGACAGCCAATGGCGGCCTTGACCTCGTGCTCCGTCTGGTTCAAGCCCCTCTGATTGTCACTGGTCCGACCGGCCAGACAGCGAATCAGGGAGACAATGTTACATTAACTGTAACTGCCAGTGGCACCCCGCCCTTGAGCTACCAGTGGCGTAAAGAAGGAATCAACCTCGGCGGTGAAACTGCAACAACCCTCGCACTGAACAACATCCAGCCCTCGCAGGCCGGAAATTATGACGTCGTCGTGAGTAATGCCGGCGCCGCAGTCACCAGCGCCGTCGCAGTCGTTACGGTTCTGTTCGGGCCGGTGATTTCTGCGCATCCGCAGAACCAAACAGTTTTCGTCGGCAGCAATGCCACATTTAGCGTGACCGCATCCGGAAACCCGGCGCTGGGTTACCAATGGAAGTTCAACGGCACGGACATCATGGGTGAAACCGGTCCCACGCTTACAATTGCAAATGCGCAGCCTGCCAACGAAGGCAGCTATAGCGTCCTCGTGAGCAATAACATTTCATCCGTCACCAGTTCCGCCGCGACGCTTGCGTTGTTCCGCGACTTCGGCGATGCGCCGGACCCGGCCTATCCCACATTGCTCGCAAATAATGGCGCGCGGCACTTGATTGTCCCGGGCTTCCATCTCGGCACGAATGTGGATGCCGAAGTGGATGGGCAGCCGAATTCAACCGCCACCGGTGATGACATTGCCGGTACACCGGATGATGAAGACGGTGTGACCTTCACTACCGCGCTGGCTCCAGGTCAGCTTGCGACGATAGAAGTGGTTGCTTCCGCCGACGGCAAACTGGATGCATGGATTGATTTCAATGCCGACGGCGATTGGGCAGATGTGGACGAACAGGTTTTCACTAACACCTCTCTCACGACGGGAACAAACGTGCTGACGTTCACAGTACCCGCAACGGCGACATTGGGTGGCACCTTCGCGCGGTTCCGCTTTAGCAGCGCCGGCAGCCTCTCTTATACGGGCGAAGCCGCCGATGGTGAAGTGGAGGATTACAGTGTCGGAATCAACCTTGCCGCCGAATTGGCACTCACAAAGAGTGATTCGCCTGACCCCGTCGCGGTAGGCAGCAATCTCACTTACACAGTCACGGTCACGAATGCGGGACCGTCTCAAGCGACAACCGTGACCGTCACGGACACTTTACCAGTCGGCGTGACCTACGGATCAGCCTCGTCGAGCCAGGGAAGCTGTCTCCAGGCAGCGGGCGTGGTGACCTGCTCACTTGGTACCTTGGCCGCGAACGGCTCGGCCACCGTGACGATTATTGTCATTCCGACAGCGTCGGGCAGCGTCAGCAATTACGCGACAGTTACGGCCGCGGAAACGGATTCGAATCTCGCGAACAACTCCGCTTCGAGCGAAACGACCGTAAAGGACCCGCCGGTGATTGCTTCACAACCGGTGAGCCAGACCGTGTGTCCCGGCGCAACGGCCACATTTACAGTCAGTGCAACCGGCGCATCGCCTCTGAGCTACCAATGGCGCAAGGGTGGAATGGATTTGCTCGGAGAAACCGCGGCCACACTCACCATCAACAATGTCCAGGCGGCCAACGCCGGTTCGTACGACGTGCGCGTGAGCAATGATGTGGGCACGGTCATTAGCGATCCCGCAATGCTGGCGGTCAATACCCTGACGACAGCAACCGGTCCGGCCAATGTAGTGAATGCATGCCCGGGAGGCACAGCCGTATTCAGCACGACCGCGTCGGGCACCGGCCCATTCAGCTACGCCTGGCGCAAGGGTGGTGTCCTTCTCGGCGAAACAAGCAGCATGCTGACGATCGCTTCCGTTTCGACATCAGACGCCGGGACATATTGCGTGGAAGTCACCGGCGCGTGCAACAGCGTCACAAACTGCGCGACGCTTACCGTGGCGGCGGCTCCCGCCATCACTGGCCAACCGCAGAACTTCAACGGCGTCCAGGGGAACACTGCGACCTTCAGCGTCACGGCGACCGGCGTCGGCCCGTTGACCTATCAGTGGCGCTACAATGGCGTGAACCTCGTCAATGGCGGACAGGTTGCGGGTGCGACGAGCGCGACCCTTACACTGTCGACCCTGAATTCCACGAACGAAGGCAGCTACGACGTCATCGTCAATAATTGCGCGGGCTCCATCACAAGCGTGGCCGCGGTGCTTGGCGTGCGCCCCATCACTGCCGTTTACTTCGATTTCGAGACCGTTGGCCAGTTCACAAACAATCTCCCCAACAACGGCGGCAGCGATCCGTTAACGCCAATTCCGTTTGAAGTCGCCTCCGGCGGCGTCAACAACACCCGAGCACTCGACCTCATCAATGCAAACGCCACGCTTAATGATTCGGCGTTCCCCGCCATGCCCTACGACTTCTCCGTGAACGGCCGTGTGCTGCGGGCGTCGATCATGTTCAAGGCCAAAGCCCCGGCAGCCAACGACACCGCCATGCAGTTGGGCTTCGCCAGCAAAGCCAGTCGACTGGACAACGGCGACGAACAGGTCGCATTCATGTCGGTGAAGCTGCGTTCCACGGCGCAACCTGCCCTCACCTACGTGATGGAAGAGCGCCACAAGGTGTTCGCGGGCACCACAGTCATCAGTTCCAACACCAGCGCCAGTCTTACCCTCGTCGCCGGAAACTGGTACCGTCTGAGCGTCAACTTCACCAACGGCCGCCCGGTCCTCGCGAGTTCCTTTGGTTACGGCGCCATCCTTCAGGACATGGGCGCAAATGGCACCACACCCGGCACGGTGATCGGCACGATAGGCCATACGAACGTGGTTAACGCCGACATCCTTAATGACTCGTCGGTCTATGCCGCCTTCCGCACGCGCGAAAATGCCGGTATCGACTTCATCGACAATCTCTCTATCAACAGCGCGGAAGGTGCAGTTGTCTTCATGTCCCAGCCGGCCAGTCGCACCGTGCTGCAGGGCCGGCCAGCGACAATCAACGCCTACATCGACGGAACGCCGCCATTCACATACCAATGGTTGAAGAACGGCCTCCCGATTCCCGGCGCCACCGATTGGCAGTATACAATTGCCGCGGCTTCGGCCGGCGACGCAGGCGACTACAGTCTCCAGGTAACAGGTAATGGCGCGCCAGTCACAAGTAGCGCCGCGACACTGACGGTAACGCCAGACACCACCGGCCCGACCCTTGTTTCGGCCGGGAGTTTTGATGGCGCCACCATTGGCGTTTGTTTCGATGAGCCGCTTGATGTCGCCTCCGCTACTGCACCCGGCAACTACTCGGTCACTGGCACGAGCGTCGGTTTCGTCCAACTCCGGCCCGACCGCAAGTCGCTCATCCTGTATGTTACTCCCGCAGTCAGTGGGGCATTCACGGTGACGGCAAACAGCGTGCAGGATATCTATGGCAACGCCATGACCCCCGGCTCGACTGCAAGCGGTAACGTCGCTTCGCAACTTGCCTCTCTCGAAATTGGCGGGCCGCTGCCGAGCGTCTCCGGCAGCGATGGAATTTATTCCTGCAAGGACGGCGATTTCGACATCACCGCCGGCGGCGCAGACGTTTGGGCTAATTCCGATCAGTTCCGTTTCACGTATCAGCCCCGCGCAGGTGACTTCGACGTCAAGGTCAGGGTCGCCGGGCAGACAATTCCCAACACCGTTGTGAAGGCAGGTTTGATCGCGCGCGAGAATCTCGACGCAAGCAGCCGGACGATGCACGCGATCGTCAATCCACCGTGGCCGGGTCTCGACCGCTATGAAACTGGCCAGCGCACGCTCTACGCGGGCGCCACTGCAAGTTGGGGCGTGGCTGGTTTGAACCAGGGCAATCGCGCGGCCACAGCTCCCAATTCCTGGTTTCGCCTGCGCCGCGTGAATAATACTTTCACTGCCTATGCGGGGAACAATGGAGTCGATTGGGTCGCTATCGGGCAGACTACGCAGGTTTATCCAGCGACCATCCTTGTTGGCCTCGAAATGTGCGCCCACGTTCAGGGCCGCCTCGCCACCAGTGAATTCCGTTCCTACGGCGACTTTGCTGGATATCCCGGCGCGGCGATCGCGATCACAACTCAGCCGACGAATGTAACTGTCAATGCGGGCCAGACCACAACCATCACAGTCGCCGCGAGCGTTACCGGCGCGCCTGCGAGCGAATTGCAGTATCAGTGGCAACGCGGCGATGGCATAGGCGGCTTCACCAACATTCCAGGCGCCAGTGCCTCCAGCGCATCCTTCACCACACCGGCACTATTTGGCACTGACAATGGCGCACAGTTCCGCTGCGTCGTGCGTGTCACCGGCGCATCTGCCACCAGCAATACGGCCATTGTCACAGTTAACGACGCCACTGCCCCCACCCTTCTGTCCGCGAATATGTTGGCCGGCAGCAGCAGCAGCATCGTCCTGGTGTTCAGCGAACCCGTAAGCACAGGCTCCGCTGACGTGGCTGGCAATTACACGGTCACAAATGCCGCGGGAACTGTTTTTTCCGTGACGACTGCGGCCTTCTACGGGAACTCCAGCACAATTATCCTCACGACCTCCTCCGCCTTGCCGGCTTGTGATTAGGCCGTGGTGGTAAACAATGTGCAGGATCGCGGCGCAACTCCGAACACGATAGCCGCGAATACGACCCGAGTCTTCCGTCAATTCGCCGCGCCACTGCAGCCGGTCGTCGTCGAAATGTATGAAGATATCGGCAACAATGGCACCGTTGCCAATCTCCAGACGCAAGCGATCTTTGCGCAAGGCCAGCCCACTTACATTTCCTACAGCAATTTGTTTGGGCACAATGTGAGTCTCGCCGCCAGTCTCTTGCCCGGCACCTCGGGTACCGCCGCAGACCAATATGGCGTGCGGGTTTACGCGCATTTCATCCCGCCGACCAATGGCTTCTATAAGTTCTGGATCCGCAGCGACGACGGCATGCAGCTCTACATGAACACCAACGGTCCGAACGGCGTGCGCTCGGCGGTCATCGGCAGCTCCACCAACACGTCCGTCGCAGAAGTGCCGGCCAACGCTATCGATAATACGTCCAACACGAAGTACTTGAACTTCGACAAGCTCAACGCAGGCTTCAACGTCACGCCCGTTCAAGGTTCGTCCATTGTGACGGGGATGCGATTCACGACGGCCAACGATGCGGCCGACCGCGATCCCATGACCTTCACTCTCGAAGGTACCACCGGCGACCTGACCAGCGGTCCGTGGACAACGATTGTTCTCGACGCCAGCACGCAATTGACGAACACGACAGCGCGGCTCACCGCCGGGCCGATCGTGCCGTTTGCCAATCTAACCGCCTACACCAGCTATCGGTTGCGCTTCCCCACGGTGCGCACGAACGCCACCGCGAACAGTATGCAGATTTCCGAAGTGGAATTCCTGGATGCGAGCGGTCGCGACGTGACCGATTCCGGCGTCGTTCTAATAGCCGAAAACGCCGCGTTCGTCGGCAACTACGGCGTGGGATCGACGCCTGCCAATTCCAGGACGAATATTTTCCTGCAAGGTGGCCAACGTTATTTCATCGAAGCGTTGATGAGGGAAGGCACTGGCGGTGATGGCTTCTCCGTTATGTGGACCGATACAAGTGTCACGACCGCGCCAGCGAACACCAGCTATATCCCTTCCTCTGCGCTGGCTTATCCCGCTGGCTCTGCGCCGGCCACGCCGGTGATCGCCGAGTTATACACGGGGCCATCCCCGGGAGCGAACTTCGGCGGCAGCGACCTGCCAAGCCTCGCCACGGTGACAAGTCACCCCAAGTGGGGCAACGCGCCAGACGTGCTGGTCTATCAAAAATACTTCGCCTTCCAACCGCAGCTCGTTAACACCCGCTTCGATAATTACGGCGGGCGCATTTACAGCTACTTCGTCGCGCCAAGCAATGGTCTCTACAGATTCTATCTGCGCAGCGACGATTCCTCGCAGCTCTACATGAACACCAACGCGGTTAACAGCACCGACCCGGCAGGCATGGTGCTGCTCGGCCAGCTCACCGCCTTCACGTCCGCTTACACACTCGTTGGACAAAACGTGCCGTTGATCGGCGGTCAAAGCTACTACATCGAAGCCCGTTGGAAGGACGGCACCGGCGGCGATGGCATCTCGATGGCCTTCCGCGCGCAGAGTGACGCAGTCACGCCGCCAATCGGAACCGTGCCGGAAATCGCTGGTGGCAGCGCATTCGCCTTGCCGACTCCGCTGGTGCGAATCGGGCCCGCAACCCTCGCCAGTGTCAGTCCGTCAAGTCCTGTCCTCTCAGAGGGCCAGACAGTTACGCTAGTGCCGGTCGGCTTGAACGGCGCACA
>Ga0193696_1000369_pt1 | contig 16094 bp, 18 predicted proteins | sample L3m1metaG_FD_145074 | JGI IMG/M metagenome (GOLD analysis project Ga0193696, IMG submission 145074) | Soil microbial communities from a riparian zone of the East river system, Colorado, United States - L3m1 | ecosystem: Environmental > Terrestrial > Soil > Riparian zone | place: USA: East River... | reverse complement strand
GCACCCGTGGCAGGAGTGTGATGGACCAAACTACAAGACTTACGTCACACAATTCTCACAAGAAGCACCAGCGAGCGGCGTAGAGCTGAGGGCACTGCGGCAGGATGAGATTGACGCCGTGAACAGGTGCGCAGGACGTTGAAAACCGCGCCGGGATGTTCTGCCGCAGTACAGAGGCGCGTGCCCGGGTAGGATCCCATCGGAGGTCGCGCGCCGCTCGCGATACGATGTCGAGACTACTCCGCGCGATCCTAACCGAAGCGGTGAGAGGTCAGATCCCCACTCTCCGAGCGCTGAGAGTTAGCTGCGATGTGGCGTTGGGATACTTGGCGTCAGAGCTCCGGGACGAGACCCGTCAGGCGGAGCGACCGCGTCCGGGATCGGTACTCATAAAATCCACAGGGCACACACTGGAAGTAGTCCCACCGTTCGATAGGCTGCACGCCGCCGAGTACGGTGTGCAGATAGTTCAATGGGCGATCGCAGCTGGGACACCGCAGCGCGGGTGCCGGAACGTCCGGGTTCTGCGTCACGATCGTCGACCGCATCGGTCGTCGTCCCCGACGGCCGGCGGGTGCGGACGGATCCTCGCTCACACAGACGAATGGAGCAACCGACTGGCCGTCTCACCGCTGAGAAATCCCGTGCAGTTCGCGGCCGCGGTGTCCCTGTTTTCGAGCATCCAGGTGTCCGTCCGACGTCACTCCCACGACAAAGGTCTCGCCGCCTGCGACCTTTCCCTCGGTCTGTGGTTCACGCTTCGCGCGCCGGGCCCGCCTTGTCGCCTACGAGCTCGGGGAAAACGACGGGTAGCACGAGTGAGAAGGCGTAGACTTTCCGCCTGATGGATCTGTCGCCGGGGTGGCTCGAACGGGCGGTGCGTGCGGGACTCGCGGCGCAGCGACGACCCATGCGACCGACCAAGGAGAGTCTCAACATGACCGACGCTGAACAACTCGTGACCCTCCGAGCGTGACCAGGCTGGCCGTGGAAGACGTTGGATCCGCTGGCGTTGGAGGCCGCGGCGACTGGACGCCTCTGTGAAGCCGTCGAGGCAGCCGACCGGCTGATGGGCGAACTCCTCGCTAGTAGTTCGAACTCCAGCTCGACGATCCCGGCCACGCAGGTGCCGGTCTCCGAGTTCAGCTATCTGGATAATCGATCCAGCTTTTTCTACAGCCGCCTCCGCATCGAGCTGCACCGCGTGCTCGGGCGGGGCGACCCGCTCAACGAGTGGGAGGGCTGGGACTGAGGGGCGCCGTGCCGTCGCGAGTCCCAGACGACACGAATCAACCGCGACCTACGGCGACGCGGGCGCGTTAACGTGCTTTCTTCGGTGCGACGGACCAACGATGGCCGCAGAGCCGACAGACGAACCAGAGGAGCGAGCTGCCGGTATTGTCGTCGTCCTCGACGCCGGTCGGTCGCCGACAGCGCGGACACGGCGGCAGATGGACGTTCACGACGACTTGCGATCCGTGCCGCGTCGATGTGGCAAGGTGGGTAGCGGGGCCACGGTCAGGGTCTGCGTCGCGTCATCGAGGACGAGTTCCAATCGGCATACATGACAGCGATACACGCGCTTCGGTTCGGGGCGGTCGCCGTCGTGGGCGATCTGGGTCTGACACGCCGGACACTTCCACGGCATGGGAGAACGACCACCATACGACTATCGGCGCTAGGAATCAAAGCAAGAACTTGTAGGGCGTGACGTGTCCGGCAACGCTGCGCTCGCTCGAGGTTTCGAGGGGTGATTCTACGAGAAACTTCGAAGCCACGCTTCTGCCGCCACAAAGTCGTGGAACACCTCGCTCGTCAGACCAGTCCCCTCGGCCAGCGTGGAATACATGCGCGCCATTCCCAAGTGCGCCTCGTTCGTCATGACCAGCGCGACCGGTCCCCGCGGGCCGTGTTGGGCGGTCAGCTCGCGGACGGCCTGAACGAGTTGGCGGGTCGCGTCGACTGACAGCGGCGTGGTGGCCATGTGCCCGTCATACAGCACCGCGTAATCCCAGACGCCCTCCGCGGCGAGACGGTCCAGGTTGGCGGTGAGCTCGGCGAGCGCGACCGGGCCCGTGAGCGTGACTGTGATGCGTCGGCGCTCGTCGTCCTGTTCGTAGACCAATGCCATGCCCAGAATCCAGGGACCATATTAGTTCCATCCCAAACTCGGGCCGGTTATGAGGTGGTTTGTCCTAGCATCAACCCTCAGCGCGAAGTCATGACTCGCACCTGCTCCAAGGCTGCGTAGGAAGCAGAACTAGCTTCTCGCTCGCGGTCCAAGCTGCGAACTCCGCGACGGCGCCGGCAGGCGTCCTAGTGCATCTTCACGAACTCCGGGATCGGATTGACCGGCGTTCCGTAGTCGTCGTAGACGTCAGACAGGCTGCACACCACATCCATCGGCCGGGATCGTCGGCTAACGGCTCACGGTCACATCCACCACGTGGTCCGCAGATCATTTCAAACCAGCGAAGACGTTCGCCCGGTTGCGCAGCGGTCGCCTGTTCCAAGGCGTCTCGAGCGGTCATCGCGCGATTCTAACCCGTGCGCTGAGAGGTGAGGTCCATCGGATGCACACAACCGGCGCACGACCGGACGCCTTGGCACTCAGTTCAGAACACGCCGAAATGGTAGGCCAGCAGCGCCAGCGCCGCGAGAGCCAGGCCTGTGGCAAGGATCAACTGTCGGCCGTGGGTCACGACTCGCCAGTGTACTGGCTCTCACGAAACAACCGCGGCGACCGAAGCCGACAGCGACGTGCCGGGTGGGACCCTCGGGCAGGTCCCGCGCCGCATGACCCGTCGGACGCTCGACGAGACAGGCCGTACGCATGATGTTTGATCCAAATCAATATCCGCCCACCGCGGTCGCGGCTAGGATGAGCGCCCAACGAATGGAGGAGCGACCGCAGTGCCGCCACGTGCGACGATTCGGCGTCGCCGCCACCCCTCATCGCTCCGGGGGCGCCGCAAGTCGGTGAACACAACCCACGACATAGTGCGACATCGACCCGATTTCGTGCGATGTCGCTCGCGATCCGCTCATCCGACCCGATACGCTGTCGGTCGCCTACCTGCAGACGTTCATCGAGCTGGACCAGTGGCAGTAGCGTATTTCGAGAAGCTAGCCACGATCGCACTTCGCTGATGCCGTTTGCGACGAGCTTCTATCGTGATCGGCGGCTGATGATCACGCGCGCCTGGGGCCATATCACGGTGGCTGATGTGCACGCGTACCAACAGGAGCTGGGTCAACGGCCGGAGTTCGATCCCACGTGGGCACTCGTCGTCGATGCGCGAGACGCCGTCCAGTTCGACCTCTCCAGCGCCGAGATTCGCCAGCTCGCCGAGACGAGCGTGCTGGCCCCGTCGGCACGGCGCGCGATGGTCGCGACCGACCCTGCGACCTTTGGCCTCTTCCGCATGTACGGCACGCTGTTCGAGCTTCATGTCGACGGATCGGCGGTCGGGGTGTTTACGACCTTAGACGATGCGATCGAGTGGGTCACGCCTTGACACCCTGCGGACGACCCGGCGATTTCGATACGCGGCATCGGCGTGGGACTTGCGGGGGACCCTACCCGGCCGGCGCCGAGGATCCGCCGTGCCATCGGTGACTTGATTAGTACGCGGACGCGAGCCGGTCGAGCCCACGCCTGTCGCGCACTCGTGCCCGGTGCCTGTCGACGAAGGCCACGATGCCGCTTCGTTCCAATCGCCGGAAGGCCCGACTCACGGCCTCGAGCGACAGCCCCAGATACCCGGCGACATCGGACCGGGTCATCGGAATGTCGATGATTCCGGACTGTTCCTCTCGAGCGGTATGGTCTTCGAGCGAGCGAAGCAGACTTGCCACACGGCCAACAGCGTCTCTCCGCCCGATCGCAATCGTGTGGTGCTGTGCTTCGCGAAGTTCGTGGGTCACCTTGACCAGGAACTGGAGCTGCAACTCTGCGTCACGGGCAAGCGTGTCTCTCAGGACTGCGAGCGGCATCCGAAACAAGTCGACATCGGTCACGGCCTGAAGGGTGTTCACGTAGAGGCCGTTTTCAGCGAGACCGAAGATGTCTTCAGCGAAATGGAACGCCAACACGGGCCGTTTCCCGCTTGGCAGATCGCGAAAGGCCTTCACGACGCCATGACTCACGATGAAGACGGATTCGGCCGGTGTGTGCTCGCGGTAGACAATCGTCCGCCGTGGCATGTGCACGCGGGCCGCGATGGAGGCGAGTTCCTGCCGCTGTCGATTGGAGAGTAGGCGAACAGGTCCACTAGCGTCGGTCTCCCACAGTGGGATGCCGCGGAGCGTCGGGTGGTCCTGCGGAGGAGCCGGAGGTCGCCGACTGGTGGCGTTTTGGGTCATGGCGGCCACAGCTGCGTTCGCCCGACGATGCAGCCGAATCCAGGCTTCTGTCTGACGTATCAATGGCCATGCCAGTCACAGTCGACGAGCGAATCAACGAATCAACGGAGGCTGCTGAAGATCGGCAAGACGATGTGAACGGAAGTCCCGAGCCGCGGTGATCTGCTCGCGACATGTAGTCGTCCCTTCAGCGCGTGGACGGTAACGGCGGCGCTCGTGAGGCCAAGGCCTGCGTGACGCCGTCGTGTTGACTCGCCCACAAACGCGACCTCCCTTTTCTGATGAAAACTTTCCGCGGCCGTTACCCGCCCCGGCCCCCCGGGGACCCCAGGAAGATCGCGCGCCGCATGCCCCCTTCGACCACGAGAAAGCCAAGCAAACCGGCAGCAGTTCGCAGCCGCGCAGGTCGATCCTGGTTTTCAAAGAATTCTCCGGGTTGCGCTTCCACCTTCGGCCGGGTTCTGCAACACTTACCGCGCATGACGCCCGACATCAAAAGACAATCAGTCAACCAGCTACTCAATTCTTTGGAGCCTGGGGCATTCGAGCGCATAGCGAAGACGCTCACGCGCGTAACCCTTCGGCTGAAGGCAGTCGTGTACAAACCGAATGAACCGATCGATCACGTACTCTTTCCGGAGAATGCGGTCCTGTGTCTGCTGACGCTGATGTCGAATGGTGACACGATCGAAGCCGCAACGGTCGGCCGCGAGGGGGCCTCATGGATCTCGGCGAGCGTCGGCGCACCGAGCATGCCGTGTGAAACCATCGTGGTCATTGAAGGCACGGCGTTGAGGCTGCCGATCGCCGATCTCGAACGAGAACTGAAGGCGAACGGTCACTTCCGGGACGTCCTGACGGAGTACTCGCACGCCCTGCTGATTGCCTCCATGCGCACATCGGCCTGCAACGGGCTGCATGGCCTGCAGGAGCGGTGCGCACGCTGGATGCTGATGACGCTCGACCGCGTGGACTCACACCGCTTCGCGGTCACGAAAGAGTTTCTCGCGCAACTAATGGGCACCAATCGACCCACGGTGAGCGTGCTGGTCTCTGTCCTCGAGAAGGCCGGAATTCTCAAGGTAGAAGGCCGCTGGGTGACCGTTGCGGATCGAGATCGGCTAAAAGAATCCTCCTGCGAATGCTACGACATCATCCGAAAAACCTACCAGGCCGTCGGTCGATAAGCATCATTCATCGAGCGATTCGGTACGATTCGGCCGGACCGTACGATTTCTGACGGCATTCAAACCGCAACCGTCGCAGACTGTCGACGATGACTCCGAGTGGACGCGAGCACGCCCATGGTCCGTCGTGTGTCGGACTCCTAGCGCTTCCGCCTGACGTGACCGACCCTGCATTGCAGGACAGGGTGGGACGAGCTGATCGACGATCGCGCCGCCACAGCGGACGGCCGCCGGCCGGCGCTCGTCCCGGTGAGAAGGTGTCGGATTACCCGCAGCTGAGTGTTCGGATTCCTCCGGAGATGAAACGTAAACTCGAAGTGCTCAGCATGCTGCAGTCCAAACCGCAGTGGCGAATCGTGTTCGAGTCGGTTGAGTACTTCATACGATCCCTCCCGGAATCGGAACAGGGAAAGGTGCAGGCAGTCCTGAGCCGGAGGCCGTGATGTGGACGTCAACACACCGCCTCTTTTTCGGCGATTGTTGATCGTGCAGAGGGTTTCCCGACACTCAGTAGGCGAAAGTTGCGGCGGGGTCCCAGTCCGAAGCCAAGGCCGTTGACCCCGGAATTAGGGCGACACATAATCGGCGCCTGATCATAAGGAGTCGCGCGGATGGCCGCGAAACGCCCCTCTCACTCACGCCAAGCCGGTCCCAGAGGCCCACGGGGTAGGCCCGGAGCGGCCGGTCCTCCCGGCCCGCCCGCAAACGGAGCCGTCAAGCGACTGGCGGAGCAAGTCACGGAAATCGCCCGCAGTGTTCCCTTCGGAATCTCCCATGTCGTGCACATGGCGAATCCGAAGTCGAGGAGGGTGCACAGGTGAATGACCGTGCCAGACTCGATCCCTCACTCTTGCGCGCGTTCAGCCTTCGAGGTGCACTCGAACGACGCCGCCCGCACCACAACATCTTGCTGGAGGGTCCAGTGGCGTCGACGAGTGCCGTTCTGGACCTCCTCGTGCCACGCCTTTGCAATCCCGTCGTCTGGAAGCGGCGAGGCGAGCCCTTCGCACTCCCCACTGGGGCGATCGGCACGCTGGTTCTGGAGGACGCCAGCAGTCTGGACCGCGATTGCCAGACACAATTGCTCCAATGGCTAACTGACGTCAATCCGCGTCCGAGGATCGTGTGCACGACAGCCCGCCCGTTGTTCGGACTCGTGGTGAGTGGCTTCTTCGACGTCGACTTGTACTACAGACTCAATATGATGCTGCTGCATGTCGACATCAACCATCAGACCGGCCGGCGCCTACACGCGACCCTATCGAAGGCCCTGTCGGACCGACAGCGGCCGGAGATCACTGTCGGCTCGCCGAGTCTGCCGGCCTTCGAAAGGCCCTTCCCAGTGGGGCGGACCTTGGTGAGACCGAAGCGAACCGCAAATTGAATCGAGACCTACACTTGCTGTATTCGGTGTCCCGTGACGGATAGCAGATGAAATCGGGGCCACCTGCCGCTCCTCCGGTGACAGACATTATTCGGAAAGGTGCGACCGTGGTGGCCGAGCGTGACGGGGATGTCCAACGCGGGCCCGGGCAGAACCCGCCTTCCCACTATTTGATCACTCTCGTGAAAACGGTGGTCGATGCCGATGCGCCGGTCGTGCTCCGGAATGAATGCCTCCGCTTGATGCAAGGTATCGAACGAAACGAACCCGACTTGATTCGTGAAAGCTTGGCCCACCTGCACGCCTTAGCTCGTGAACACGGCATCGAACTGCCGCCTTGGCCCGATCCGCGGTAAGCGCGCTTCCGCCCACACGAACCCTGCTCAGGCACATGGTGCGAGACAACTCTCGAATGTCGGGGCGTGTCTGCGCACATAACGAGCGGCGGCCGTCGATTCAAATTAACATCTCCGGCGGGGCTGCTGGCTTCACAGCCGCGACAGGCCCGATCGCGTCTGCTGATCTCGTCTCACACGCGTGAACACGTACTCTATTTGGCTCGACGTGGGTGGCGGCGATCGACGGCCAAACGGATGGCGTCTCGCAATAAGGGGAAAGAACTCGCGGCTCAAGTTCGCCGGGTCGGAGCGCCGTCGCGGTCGCCCGCAGTTTCACGAAGCGCCCGTGCTTCCTGCTCATCCACCGGTTCGGCCAGCCTTCCCCAAGTAGCACACTGCCGAGCAGATTGCCCACTTCGTCGGCTTGGGAATCGTCGGCGTTTGGGCTGTGATGGACGCGTGTGCTGAAAGAGCAGCTCTATCAAGAGGCGGGTTGCGTTTTCGGCGACAAAGGCGACGAGACACGAGGCGCTATCCTCGATGAGCTGGACGACTTGAGAAATCTCTTCGCGCACAATTTCGCGGGAGTTGCCGACGACACCTACCTCGTCACGTATAAGGACCGGCGACGATGCCTTCGCGATGGCCAGCCATATCGCCTGACGTGCGGCTATCAGTTCAATGGCGTCGGCGGCGATCGGATCACGCTGACGCTCGACCATTTCAGGGCATTACATCGCCGGCGCCAGAGACATCCTCGCAGACCAGTGACGACTCGCCCCACACGCGAAGCACGACAGTACACGCGATTTGCAACGACATAGCTCGAAGGGTGAAACGTGGGAGCAATCGCGAAGCCAAGCTCGAGAAGTTCGGTCGGTCGGCTAACCCATAGATAACTGATCTCTCCACCTTTATCGGTACGAATCCGTTCCGCCCAGCGCGTGCGAGTCGGGCTCTTCGTTTGACTAAGACGGCTGATCTCAGAATTTTTATTCTAGGCCTCCCACTTTGACCCTGGAGTGAGTTGGGTCGAACTCGGGCTGACTTAAACTCCCCGCGCCACGGCCTCCCGCCAGGTCATTGACACGCGCGTTGTCGAATGACTGGCCTTCGGTGGCACCTATTGGTCGACCGCACGACGATACCTCGTCATTCGACGCCGCCGGCCTCGCGCGAGGATTGTGGCGAGCAATGTGAGGCTTGCGGGTTCTGGGACAGCGGCCTGAGGCTCGCTGCAAATGAAGTCATCGAGAGCGACTACGTCGGTGGCTGCCCCGTCATTCGGACCGCGCGGTGTTGCCGGTGCATGATGCGGACTCGTCCAATCGCATCGGTAAACGTCACGCCGAGAAACGAGAGTCCGTTGTTAAACGTCGGCACGAAGAATGTCGCGAGAGACGCATTGGCCAGGTTGAAAAATTCCAGGCTCGATGTATTCGCGAGATCGACATCCGTGAACACGTCACCGAAGCCGAAGACGGACGTTGGCGTGTTCGTGCCGGGTACGAAAAAGAGTGCATCCATCATGTTGCTTCCGAGCGGACTGAAAAGGTAGTCGGTGATTGTTGCAAGGGCACGCGTCTCTCGAGCCGGTGTACCGAAACCGGTCGGGATGAAAGTTACCGGCCACAGACCCGCAGTGTCGACCGCTACGACATCGTTCCACCATCATTGAAACGAGTGCAGCGGGCGTCGCTGTCGTGTTCGGCTGGCTACTCTGATCCGAACGCCACGCCAGAAGCTCGGGCTGCATCCATGACAGCCGTTTGGATGGCATTGGCGGCAACCCCGTGATCGTCGCTTACAATTTCGAGAAAATTGACCATATTCCTCGAGGTTCAGACCCAAGCCGTTCCCTAGCCTGTAGGCAATGGCGAGTGTGCACATACCGGCCGCGCGGCCTACTTCACTCACCAGACGACGATGGCTCAGAATCGACCCGGAGCAATAGCCGCCACCATGCAGAAACAGCAGGATGCGGGAAGGAAGTAGGCCGGTAGGAGCTTTGCGAGTGTTTCTCGAAGGGAGGCTCCCTCCATGTTGCGAATCGCCGAGTTCGAACCGATCGCGACCGCTGCCGGTGCGCTGTACCGGCCGCGTGTGTACGCAGATCAGAATGCCGTCCTGTGGGATGGCTATATCGTGTTCTTCCCGCTCGGCATCGGGACGGTCATCTCGACGCCGCGCGAAACCACCCAGTCTGATTTCGCCTCGCTGCAGTCGTGGGCATCAGGGCTCAACCGCATCTATCTCGAGGGTGCGCTCGCTCGGGCGCTCGAAGCCAGCGACGGCGTGGTCATGCCCACGTCATTTACCGATCTCGTTGTCGCAGAGACCACCGCAGCGGCGGATGCCATCACTCTTCATCGCGCAGCGGAACGCGCGGGAGCAGACGCCCTGTCGGAGCTTGAGGCGGCCGAGATACACGAACACGCCGCCGCGATTGCTCGCGAGGACGCCGCGCGGCTGACTCGTCAACAGGAAGAGCTCGAGAGCCTAGCAAACGAGACCGCACGCGCGACAGCGGAAGTGGCCGCGGAAGCGTACGAATCGGCCGCCCGCGAGGCCCGCGCTGTTGCAGCCGACATCGCCAGGAGCACAACAGAAAGGCCGCAGCGGAAGCGGTCAGCGGCGCGCAAGAAGCGCTGACCTGGTTCGCGGCACTTCTCTCGGACACGAATCCAGCAGGCGACACCGACCACGGATTGACCGGGGCGCCGTAGTCTTCGTCACGGTCAGGCAGGATCGTTGGTCAGAGGTTCGCAACGGCATGTACCGCGCGGCGTGGTTTTTTGGCCGCGCAGTGGCGTCGGGTGTCATCCCGACGTCACCGCGCGTGTCCAACCCGGTTAGTCGCGCGCCGGGATCGTCTGCTTCAGAGCCGTCATGAACTCGGCGGCTTCCTTCGGAGCGCTCACCTTCGTGCCGATAACGATTTCCCGGGCCGTAATCTTACGGCCGTAGAGATCGTTGTTGTCGCTGTGGTCCGGCTCCAGCGTCCCTCCGCTTATATCAAGGCCGGCAAAGAGACCTTGCGATCGTGAATAGGACAGGATTTGTGCCTTGAGCTGCGCGTTCGTCATGGCACGGGCGTCACGTCCCACGGGGCCACCCGCCACCGAGGCCTCACCGCCGAGCGAGACCTTATTGTCGAGCAATCGATTCGCACCCTCCTGGTTCATCACCAGCAGGATTAGATCGACCGTTTCGCCGCCAATCTGAAGACCGAAGCTTCCCTTCTGGATCTCCATGATTGCCGGGGCGCTCCAGCTACTGCCAGTGCGGCAGCTCATCACGCCCTTCCCGAACTCGCCGCCGATGATGAAGGCAGCTTTTTTCAGTGATGGAAAGACCGCGACACAGCTCGCCTTTTCCCACAGATCTTTAGGGATGTCCTTGTCAGGCGCCCGTGGATTTCCCGCAACACCATCGCCGCGTCGTGGAACTTTTCCGTCTGATCCTTGGGCGCGGCGACAAGACCAATCGATACCACCAGCATCGCTGCCGTTGTAGCGCCGAATGTCTTTCCCATACAGACTCCTCCTCTTACCTCCGCTGCAAGAAGCTGACCCTCACGCCGGACGACCGTGTGGTCAGATTTGGTCGCGGTTGAGCTTGAAGGCGGTGAGAGTGTGACAGCACCGCCCAGGCACAGCTGTCGAGACACTGACGGAAACTGAGCAGGCGCAGCCGCGGTGTAGAACGCACGAGTAGTATCGACACGATGACCGTGGTCACGTAGGTGATGAAACCCATCGGGAAGACTAAGGCGATCAGCAGCGACGAAACGCTCCATCGGCCAACAGGTCTCGGGTGGGAACAGCTCGCCGCGGCCCTCAATCACGCGCGTGACGTCGGCCCGACGAAGTGATTTCTGGCGGTTAGATGTGGTTTGGGTTGGTCGTCGATGCCGTCGTTGATCTTGTGGTGACGTGGTGGTTGTGGATCCGAGATCCATCGGTCAAGCGGCATCGACGATGAGCCAGCCAGCACGATGGAATTGCGCCGCCGGCGTGGCCGGGAACCTATCGTCGACCAACAGTTACCACCATATACGGCGCACACAACGCCGTCGCCGAGGACTCGACGGTGAGCTTGATCCGATTTCGTGGACGGTTTAATTACGTCAAGTCGACGCTCGAAAAACGTACACGAGAAAGCCACCCATTGCCATCCCCACGCAGGCGTCAAGGCGCATCAACAACGGCCCTGCACTCGCCACCCAGTTCAAGGTCGCCTGCGCACGGGTAACGCCGAACCACGGGGTCATCAGTCCCGCGATGATCACGACGAGACCGAGCACGCGGAGCGTCCGCGGTGCCCGCGATGCCGGCGCGGCAAAGACGAAAACCAGCCCGATGGCGATTCTCAGGACGGCGATCGCGTAGAGTCCGGTCGGCGTCATTGCGGAACGCTCCAGTGAGAGCTTCAGATCGGGTACGGCCAAGCTGATCGCACTCACGAGGATGACAAGTGCGCCAATGACGAGCCCTAGCAATCGCATTGGCAAGTCCTTTCAGCGTCGTGGCGCGCGGTGAGCGTGATCCGGTTCACGGTTCATTCACGCTGCGTGAGTCATCGCGTGTCGCTCGAAGGCGGCCGGACTGATCTGGCCGAGGGTCGAGTGCCGGCGCCGCTGGTTATAGAACACTTCGATGTAATCGAACAACTCCATCTTGGCCTCGCCGCAGCTGTCGAAGCGGTCGGCCACTTCGCTCTTGACGCTCGAGAAGAAACTCTCCATGACGGCATTGTCGTAGCAATTGCCGCGACGGCTCATGCTGCAGGTGATCCCATTCGCTTCGAGCGCCGCCTGATAGTCTTCGCTGGCGTACGTACAACCCTGGTCGGAGTGGTGCAACAGGCCGGCGTCAGGGCACCGCCGCTTCAGCGCCATGTCGAGCGCCTTGATGGTCACGTGCCGGTCATTGATGGCGGTTACGGCCCAGCCCACAACGAACCGCGAGAAGAGGTCGAGGACCACCGCGAGATAGAGCTTCCCGCTCCCGCCGATCACGAACTCCGTGGTGTCGCCGACCCACCGCTGATTCGGACCGGGTGCCTCAAATCGGCGGTCCAAGAGATTCGCCGCCACCGGCTGATCGTGATCGCTCATCGTGGTGCACTTGAAACGCTTCCGCGCGCGCGCCTCCAGGCCATCTTCCTGCATCAGGCGGATGACGCGCTTGCGACTCACGCGCTCGTCCTGCTCGATCAAATCCTCGTGAATGCGCGGGCTGCCATATCGCTGACGGCTTTCATGGAAGGAGGCACGCACCAGGACGCGGAGGCGGCGATCGGTCTGCGCGTGCAGGGACTCCGGCCGACCACGCGAGGCGTAGAAGCCGCTCGGCGAGACGTGCAGATACTGACAGAGCTTGGCGATGGGGAACTCGGCCTTCTCCGCGTCGATCCAAGCAAACACTACGCTTGGTTCTTGGCGAAAAAGGCCGCGGCTTTTTTTAGGATGTCGCGCTCCATGCGCAACTCGCGGTTGTCTTTGCGCAGGGTCGACAGCTCGGCCCGCTCCTCGGTCGTCAACCCCGTCCGACCCTTGGTCTGATCCGCCCGGGCCTGCCCGACCCAGTTGCGCAGCGACGATTCGGTCAGGCCCAGATCGCGAGCCGCCGCGGCGACCGTTTTGCCCTCATCGAGGACCAGTCTCACTGCTCCCGTCTAGTAGTCGTCCGTGAAGCTGCGCCGGGTCCGCCTGCCTTTGGTGTCCGCCATCGTGGCCATCGTATTCCCCTTTCGGAAGATGTCCACCGAATCGGATCAAGGTCAACCCCCTGTTTTGCTGTGCCAGGGTCGCACGGCTCAAAGCACGGCAGGCGAATCGTACATCGTGTGTCAATCGCCGGCTGGTGGGCAATCGGTGGGCAAACACGCGGCCGACCGTCGAAAAAGCCCCTAAGATCGACCGTAATCAGAGTCTGGTGCGGAAGAGAGGATTCGAACCTCCACGATCTTGCGATCGCCAGCCCCTCAAGCTGGTGCGTCTGCCGTTCCGCCACTTCCGCGAAGAGGGATCACGAATTATAACCGAACACCACGCCCATGCGTACCGTCGGCGCCGCCGCCTAAGACCGCGCCGTCATGCCGCCGTGGATCTCCAGCAGGTGATCGATCAACCGCTGCGTGTCGGCGCCTTTGACGAAGAAGCCCGAGGCGCCGGCGTGTTCGATCGGATGGCGCGTCTCCGTTCGAACCTGCATGGACAGCCCCAGGACGTGAATGGCTGGAAGCTCGGCGCGGATGCGCCGTGTGGCCTCGACGCCGTCCATCTGCGGCATCGAGATGTCCATCAGAATCACATCGGGCCGCAGCGCGTGCGCCTGTGCAATCGCCTCGATTCCGTTGGACGCCTCGCCGACGACGCACAGCTCGAGCCGCTCCTGCAACACGTCGGAGAAAACCCTGCGCACCGCGGCGTGATCATCGACGATCAGAAGCTTGAGCGTGTGCGCGGCTGACATGCTCGCGGCGCTGGAGGACGCCAGGCCAATCACGGCGTGGCTCAACGGATCCGGTGCGCTGGTGTCCTGAGCGCCGAGCGGCGCGATCAAACGGAACCGCGCCCCGTGTCCCGGGCTGCTGTCGATGTCGAACCGGCCACCCAACAGCGTCAGCCGTTCGCGGATGCTGAACAGGCCCCATCCCGCGGGGCCGCCCTTCGCCGGTTCGCCGACCTCCGCCGGCTCGAATCCGATTCCCTGATCCGTCACGGTAATGCACAGCATGCCGTCCGCGTCGACCGCCAGATCCACGCTGACCCGATCGGCATGCGCGTGCTTGACGGCGTTCAAGAGCAGCTCGCGCACCGACTCGAACAACAGCGTGCGGACGTCCTTTCGCGCGGAATTGGCGAGCGGCGCGACCGACACCTGGACCTCGATCCCGTACTTGTTCCGCGTCCAGTCCGCCAGCCAGGTGAGCGCGCCGGGCAGTCCCGAGCTTTGCAGGACAGGCGGAAACAACTCGAAGCTCAGGGATCGGGCAGCCGCAATCGCTTCGTCGAGGTGACTCTTCGCTTCCACGAGGTGTTCGGCGGGCAAGCTTCCCGTCTGCGCGTCGTGCTTCATCTGTTGATCCAGGTTCAGCGCCGCGATGAGCAGCAACTGCTGGAGACCGTCGTGAAGCGTTTTGGCGAGCTGTTCGCGCGCGTGCTGCTCGGCGAGCGTCAAGTCGGAGGCGAGCTGGCTCAGTTGCGCGGTTCGGTGTTCCAGTTCGACGGTTCGTTCTTGAAGCGCCGCGGCGGCGCGCCGGCGGTCCGTGATGTCCGTCACGAATGCGAAGGCATGTCCGCCGCCCGGGCCGGGGACGTGATTCAAACTGACTTCGATGGGAATCGTCGAGCCGTCCTTGCGTTCGCCAACCAGGTCCCGGTTGCCGCCAATCAGACGGGGATACGGTGCCGCGAAGTAATCGACCCGATGTTCGGCGTGGACGTCACCAAACGACCAGGGCAGCAGCTGTTCGATAGGCTGGCCGACGAGCTCCCCGGGCGCCCAGCCGAACATCTCCTCGAGCGCCCGATTGGCCGTGACAATCGTGCCGCGGGCATCCACCGACACGATGCCTTGCGCGGCCGTTTCCAGCAGCAGCCGTATTTCGCGATCGCGCTCCTCGTCGCGGCGCGCCTGGTCGGCCTCTTCAGCACGACGGAGCTGGGTGATGTCCAGATCGAGTCCGGTGAGCCGTGTCACTTGTCCGTTGACATCGCGGTCCGCGCGTCCGCGACTCTGCATCCACGCGACGGCGCCGTCGGGCCGGACGATGCGAAAGGTGTTGTCCCAGGCATCCAGCGTCGTCGTCTGCAGGACCTGGTCGAGGAAGCCGAGCAGCCGCGGGCGGTCTTCCTCGTGCAACCGGGACACCCAGGCGTCGAACGTCGGCGGTTCATCGGGAGCGAAGCCGTATCGTGTGCGGAAGCCATCATCCCAATCAATGCGATTGGTGCTGGCCTCCCACGTCCAGGAGCCTCCTCCTGACGCATCGAGCGACAGACGCAGCCGGTGTTCACGCTCCCGAAGCGTCGCCTCCGCACGGGCACGTTCGACCGCGTCCCAGGTCCGTTCGGCGACGTCGCGGACGAGCTCAACCTCCATCGGCGACCAGAGGCGCGGCGTCGCGTGATTGACGCCAAAGGCGGCCACCACCCGCCCGCCTTTCAGCAGCGTCACGCCGATGAAGGCCGCGATCTGCCTGGTGTGCATCCGGACCCGCTCGGCCTCCGTGAACCTCGGATCCGTTTGCACGTCGGTCACGACGACCGTCCCGCCACGCATGTACTCATCGCGCAGCGCCGCGCCAAAGGTGCCGAGCGGACCCTGTCCGACAAGCGGTGCGACGCCTGATTTGTACTCCCGGCGAATGATGTACTCGCGGCCGTCGATCTCCGCGTAGCCGGCGCGGGTCACCCGCAGGTGTTCCCCCAGCAGTCGAGCCGCGGCTTCCTGCACGTCGGACGGATCGTTCAGAGGCCGGAGCGCATCGTTGAGCATCACCAGGAATTGCAGCCGCTGTTCGCTGCGGCGATGCACCTCCTCCAGGCGTTTACGCTCGGTGATGACAATGTTATTGCCGACCACGCGCAGCAGGCGGCCGCCCTCGTCCCACACGCCGCGCCCCATCGCCAACAGCCAGCGGATCTCGCCCGACGGCAGCACGATTCGGAACTCGACATCGAACGGCTGGCGATCGCGGATTGCCGCCTCGTGCTTGGCTTCCATCCTGGCGAGATCGTCCGGGTGTACTCGTGCCCTGAAGTCCTGGTGGGTGCGTACGGTCCCCGGTTCAAATCCGAAGAAGGCTTCG
>Ga0193696_1000368_pt1 | contig 16127 bp, 14 predicted proteins | sample L3m1metaG_FD_145074 | JGI IMG/M metagenome (GOLD analysis project Ga0193696, IMG submission 145074) | Soil microbial communities from a riparian zone of the East river system, Colorado, United States - L3m1 | ecosystem: Environmental > Terrestrial > Soil > Riparian zone | place: USA: East River... | reverse complement strand
CTCGTTGTGCACGATCGCGACGGCTTTGATCGTCCGCGCGCCATCGTCGGCGAGCCTGGCGTGCACGGCATGCGGATCGACGCCGTGCCTCCAGTCGCCGGCCACGAACTCGACATTCAGCCCAAGACGCGCCGCCATGTCGCGCCACAGGCTCGCGAAATGGCCGGTTTCAAACATCAGCACCGTGTCGCCGGGCGACAGGGTGTTAACGAGCGCCGCTTCCCACGCGCCGGTACCCGACGACGGGTAGATGACGACCGGGCCCGTTGTCTGAAAGACGCGCTTGAGGCTCTCGAGCACCTCGCGGCCAAGCGCGGCAAAAGCCGGGCCGCGGTGATCGATGGTCGGCTGTGCCATCGCACGCAGCACGCGGTCGGGTACGTTCGTGGGCCCGGGGATCTGAAGAAAATGTCTGCCGAACGTCACCGCAACAGTAAACCACGAAACCAAACCACAGAGACACCGAGACACAGAGAATCAAGGCCAACGGCGATGACTGCGTTCTGAGCGCGCTGTTGCCCGCCCCTGCGGCGCCGAATCTCCAGGCGCGCCTCTGTGCCTCTGAGTCTCTGTGGTTCTTACGTGAACCCAATCGCAGTGTGCCAGCGGAATGTGTAGGATCCGGGTTCATGCCCGTCGTCGCCGGCCGATCGAAGATTGCGACTCAATTCGGCATCGTCGCGGCCAGCCAGCCGCTCGCCGCGCGGGCGGGAGTCCAGGTTCTCGAGCGTGGCGGTCACGCCGTCGACGCGGCGGTTGCCGCGAACGCGGTGATGGGCGTCGTCGAACCGGAAATGAACGGTATCGGCGGCGACCTGTTCGCGATGGTATCGGAGTCGTCTGGCGACGGGCCGCATGGCTTGAACGCGGGCGGCTGGGCGCCGGGCGGGTTGACACCAGGACTGCTGAAAGCACAGGGCCTGACGGACATGCCGTTCAACGGCATTCACACCGTGACCGTGCCGGGCGCTGTCGCGGGATGGGCGGCGCTGCATCGTCGATTCGGCCGGCTGCCGATGGCCGACCTGCTGGCGCCCGCCATCTTCTACGCTGAAAACGGATTTCCCGTATCGGATGTGATTGCGGCTCGATGGGCCCAGTGGACCGACAAGCTGTCCGCCGACTCGAGCGCGGCCGCGACCTACCTGCCGAACGGACGGGCGCCACGGTCGGGAGAGCTCTTTGCCAACCGGGATCTGGCGTCGGTTCTGCGACGGATTGCGAGCGATGGACCGGCCGGGTTTTATGCGGGGCCTACCGCCGCGGCCATCCTCGAATGCTCACGCGCGCGCGGCGGCACGATGACCGCGGAGGATCTACGCGACTTCGAAGCCGAATGGGTCGATCCGATTTCAACCACCTATCGCGAGTGGCGTGTTTACGAAATCCCGCCGAACACGCAGGGCATCGCCGCGTTGATGATGCTCGATCTGATGGAACAGTTTCCGCTTCGCGAGTATGGCTTCGCGAGCGCGCCCTCGCTTCACGTGCTGATCGAAGCCAAGAAGCTGGCTTACGCGGACATGCTGCAGTACGTCGCGGATCCAAGGTTTGGCGCCGTGCCGGTCGGCGAACTGCTCGACAAGGCGGCGGCCAGGTCGCGGGCGCGGCTGATTCGCCCGGAGTCCGCGGCGACGCGCGTGAAGCCGTCCGTCGTCGATAGCGTGACCACCCGACACGGCGGCGACACGATCTACCTGTCGGCGATCGATCGCGAGGGCAACATCGTGTCGCTGATTCAGAGCATCTACCAGGGATTCGGCAGCGGGCTCGTGCCGTCCGGGACCGGCTTCGCCCTGCAGAATCGGGGCGCGCTCTTCACGCTCGACGAGCAGCACCCGAACGTGCTCGCGCCGCGGAAACGTCCGCTTCACACGATCATCCCGGGGTTCATGCAGAAGGGCGGCCTCCGCATCGGCTTCGGCATCATGGGCGCCTGGAATCAGGCGCAAGCCCACGCGCAGTTCGTCGCCAACATCGTCGACTACGGGATGGACGTCCAGGAGGCGCTCGAAGCTCCGCGGTTCACGAAGAGCACATTCGACGGGGCGGACGTCAGCATCGAGGCGCTGATCCCGGAGGCCGTGCGGGCCGAGCTCAAACGCTTCGGCCACGACGTGACCGTCGTCCCTCCACGATCGGGGGTCTTCGGTTCAGGTCAGGCCGTGATGAGCAACGACGCTACGGGCGTGCACTTCGGCGCGTCCGAACCGCGCCACGACGGCGCGGCGATTCCCGAAGCGCCGCCAGTGTTCTGACCGCCGGCCGCGATGTTCGTTCAGCAGCTTGGCGCACGCGTAGACCGCTCGTGTCGAGGGCATCGGGACGCCGAGTCGATCGCCAAGCTCCACGACGGCGCCGACGATGGCGTCGAGCTCCATCGGGCGGCCGGCCTCGAAATCCTGGAGCATTGACGTCTTGTGGGCGCCGACCTTCTCGGCGCCGGCCATCCGCTGATCGATTGAAATCGGCAGCTCGATGTTCAGCCGCGCCGCCACCGCCTCTGTCTCGGCCATCACTTCGCGAACGAGCTTCGAGGCGTCGGGATGGCGCGCCAGTTCCTCGAGCGTCCCACCGGTCAGCGCGCTGATGGGGTTGAACGCCACGTTCCCGAGCAGCTTGACCCAGATCTCATGACGGAACCGCCGGTTGATCGGGCAGCGAAAGCCCGCGGCAATCAGCGGTTCGGCGATTCTTCGGGCGCGCTCGGACTTCGATCCGTCTGGCTCGCCGAAGCTGATCTTGTTGCCCTCGGTGTGACGGATCACACCGGGTTCGACGATGTCGGTGGCGAAATACGCGAGGGATCCGACCACGCGGCGCGGCTCGATGGCTGCCGCGATCGCGCCCCCTGGATCGACGTGCTCCAGGCGGAGGCCGTCGAGCTGGCCGCCGTGGTTCTGGAAGTACCACCACGGAATTCCGTTCTGGGTGCTAACGACGGCCGTGTCAGGACCGAACAGCGGCCGCAGCTGCGGCGCCAGCCCCGTCAGGCTGTGCGCCTTCACACCGAGCACGATCACGTCGGCCTGACCGATTGCGGCCAGGTCGTCTGTCACCTGCGGTTGCACCTCGAAATCGCCGTCGGGGCTGATCACGCGCAGGCCACGCGTCTGCATCGCGTGCAGATGCGGTCCGCGCGCGAAGAGCACGACGTCGGCACCGGCCTTCGTGAGCCGCGCGCCGATGTAACCGCCGATAGCGCCTGCTCCGGCGATGACGATTCTCACGACGCCTTCTGCCGGTACGTCCTCGCGACGACGCCGCGCTGAATCTTGCCGGTGGCGGTGCGCGGGATGGTGTCGGTGATGTGGATCCGCTTCGGACGCTTGTAGTCCGCCAGGTGCTCGCCGCAGTAGGTCAGCAGCTCGGCTTCCGTGACGGCGTCGCGCAGGATGACGGCCGCGGCGACTTCCTCGCCCCAGGTCGCATGCGGGACACCGAACGTGACCGCCTCGGCGACCGACGGATGGGCCAGCAGCACCTCGTCGATTTCGCGCGGCGAGATTTTCTCGCCGCCGCGATTGATCAACTCCTTGATTCGCGCGACGAGCCAGAGGTAGCCGTCGGCATCGAGGTAGCCGCGGTCGCCGGTCCGAAACCAGCCGTCGACGAACGACGCTGCGTTGGCCTCCGGGTTGTTCTCGTAGCCGCGAATGACGTTCGGTCCTTGGATGACGACCTCGCCGCGCTCACCGGGCGCGAGGTGGCGGCCCTCCTTGTCCATGATGCTGATGCGCACGTCGACGCCGCGCCCGACCGATCCCGGCCTGCGGTTCGCGGGCGGGAGCGGGTTGGATGCCATCTGATGCGCGGCTTCGGTCATGCCGTACGCCTCGACTACGGGGGCGCCGAACGCGGTTTCAAGCGCCAGCATCAGCCGCGGCGGCAGCGACGCGCTGCAAGAACGGATGAAGCGCAGGCGCTCGGTGCCCGCGGGTTTGCGGGAGGACGGGTCGGCAGCGCGCGCCAGCAGGAGCTGATGGAGCGTCGGCACCGCCGAATACCACGTGACGCCGTGATCCCGGGCCACCCGCCAGAACGACAGCGGATTGAATCTCGCGGGAACGACGACGGTTCCACCGGAAATCAGCGTGGCGAGCATCGATGCGACGAGTCCGTGCACGTGAAATAGCGGCATCACGCACATCGTGACGTCATCCGGGCCGAGGGCGTAGCCGCGCGCGATGTTGCCGGCGGAAATGGACAGGTTCGCGTGCGAGAGTGGCACGCGCTTGGGCCGCCCTGTGCTCCCACTGGTGTGCAAAACGAGCGCGACGTCGTCTGGCGTGGGCTCTGAACACACGGGCGGCGTCTCGTAGCGCAGGCCTTCCGCCGCCATGGCGGCGAGATGGACGGCCCCTGCGGCGTCCACATCTGCCGTGAAAATCGGCACGCGATCGCCGGCGGCGCGGCGCGCTTCTTCCGCGCCCTCGGGCGGCAGAATCAACGCGCGCGCGTCCGTGTCCTCGAGGTAGAACCGGAACTCGTCTTCCCGGTATGCGGGATTCAGCGGCGCGGCGGTGCCGGCCGCCGCCGCCGCGAGAAACGAGACGATCATCGGCAGCCCGTTGGGCAGCGCAATCCCGACACGATCGCCGCGCTTGATGTTCGCCGCCGCGAGTTGTTCCGCGACGGCGCGCACCTGGCGCAGCAGCTCGGCATAGGTGATACGGACGTGTTGCTCTGGAAGAACGATCGCGATCTTCTCCGCGGGACCGCGTTCCAGCAAGTTGAGTAGCGTTGACGAAGCGGATGACACCTGACTCATGTTCGTAAAGATTTTCCTGGGTTCGGAAGGAGAGCCGGACGGCCGCGCTGGCGAGTGACGTTCCGATCGAGTATTTTATCGCCACCGTCGGCATCCGAACAGCTCGACGGCCGACGGCTGACGACTATCAAGGGGGAGACATGCCCACGCGTTGGCGGCAATTGATTTTCGGCATCATCTGCATGGTCATGATCGCCAACCTCCAGTACGGGTGGACACTGTTCGTCGCCCCGATCGACGCGAAATACCACTGGGGCCGCGCCGCGATTCAACTCGCCTTCACGATCTTCGTGCTGATGGAGACCTGGCTCGTCCCGATCGAGGGCTACCTGATCGACAAGTTCGGACCGCGGATGATGATCAGCCTCAGCGGCGTTCTCGTGGCCATCGCCTGGGTCATCAACTCGATGGCGGACTCGCTGTTCCTGCTGTATGTGGGCGCCGCGATTGGCGGCGTCGGCGCAGGCGTGATCTATGGCGGATCGGTCGGCAACGCGCTCAAGTGGTTTCCCGATCGCCGTGGCCTCGCCGCGGGATTGACGGCGGCAGGCTTCGGCGCCGGCTCGGCCCTCACCGTCGTCCCGATTGCCAACATGATCCAGTCGAGCGGATATCAATCCGCTTTCCTGTGGTTTGGTCTGGGACAAGGTCTCGTCGTCGTTCTCGTCGCGCTGATGCTGCGCGCGCCAGCGGCTGGCGAGGCTGTGGCGCCGGCGGCGGCAACCGTTCAGCAGACGCGGCGCGACTACCGGCCGGCCGAGGTGCTCCGTACGCCCGTCTTCTGGGTCATGTATGCGATGTTCGTCATGGTCGGAGCGGGCGGCTTGATGGCGGTCGCCCAACTGGGGCCGATCGCCACGGACTTCAACGTGGCCCGCGTCCCGGTCTCGATCCTCGGCCTCACACTGCCGGCGCTCACCTTCGCGCTGACGATCGATCGCGTGCTCAACGGCATCTGCCGGCCATTCTTCGGCTGGGTGTCGGATCACATCGGGCGCGAGAACACGATGTTCGGCGCCTTCCTCGTCGAGGGCATTGGCATCTACGCGCTGCTGTTGTTCGCTGGTCATCCCACGATATTCGTGATCCTGTCCGGCCTGGTGTTCTTTGCCTGGGGCGAGATCTACTCGCTGTTCCCGGCGACGTGCACCGACATCTATGGCCGCACGTTCGCCACCACGAATTACGGCCTGCTCTACACGGCGAAGGGGACCGCCGCCTTGCTGGTTCCGTTGGCCAACGTGCTGACGAATGCAACCGGCAGCTGGCACGCCGTGTTCTACGTCGCCGCAACCCTCAACATCATCGCCGCCGTTATGGCGCTGGCGGTACTGAAGCCGATGCGCGTGCGCGCGATCGCGCGGGCCGAGCCTCACCGCGCTCAGGGAACACCAGCGACGGCTCCAGCTCCAGTCCGCTAGCGCCCAGGATCCAGATCGCGCATCACGACGACCAGCACCTGACCCGCGGTGCGCGCCTCGCGTTCGGACACCGTGACGTCCGGGCACAGGGTGCCATCGCCGTCGGTCAGCTCGCGATATCGGCGCGCAACCGCTGGCAGCCGGGCGCAGCCGCCCCGAATGACGCCCGCACGCTCGGCGGCCGCGATACGCGCGTCGAATGACATCTCGGATGGCGGATGGCCGATTGCGGATTCCAGGGCGTCGGTGAGCAGTGCGTCGATCAGCCCGCACGACAAGGTGAGGGCGATCGCGCAGTCGCCGCGTGCGAGGGCGGCGCGGCTGTCGTCGAACGCCCGCTCGAAGACCGGCCGGAGCTGCGTGTTGTGCACGAAGTCGAATCGGCGCACCCGCGGCGCCGCTCCCGAAGACGCCGCCGTCACGTCGTCCATCCGTGACAGCGACACGACCGCCTGCGCCAGGACGCCGAGGATCCGTTCGACAATCTCCGTCGCGTCCGCTTCCACCACCACGCCGCCGTTGGCCGAGCGGACCATGAAGGCCTCGCTGTAGGCACGGGCGAGCCAGTGGGCTTTGCTGCCGCCTGAGAGTTGATTGACCGCGGCCGCGCAGTCGGTCTGCCACCCCCGTGTCACATCAACCGACCGCGTGAGCGCGATCTCGCGTCCCCTTCGAATCAGCGTGTCGAGCTGACCGAGCGAGGTATCGCGCTGGTGGCGCAGCGCCTCATCCATGACGGGTGGGCGTCGGTGGACGTTGGAGGAGGTTGGCGATTTGTTCGATGTGTTCGAGCATCGCTTCCGCGGCGGCGTCGGCGTCGCGCCGGCGCAGCGCCGCGACGACAGCCTCGTGGCCCTGAATCGACCGCTCGGGCCGGCCCTTCTGCTTCAGCGTCAGCTTGCGCGACTCGATCAGCAGGTTGTTGAGCGTTTCCATGATGCGCATGACTACGCGGTTGCGGGTCGCGCGGGCGAGGACGGCGTGAAACGCCGTGTCCTCGACGATGGCCGAGCCACCGGCCGCGAGCTTGCGCCGCTGTGTGTCGAGAATGCGCTGGAGGTCGGCGAGGTCCTCGTCGCTCGCGCGGGCGGCCGCGACCCGCGCCACCGCCGGCTCGAACATGCGTCGGACGTCGAGCAGCTCTTCCCGCAGATCGCGCCGGTAGGTCAGGATCGACGCCAGCGGGGCCACGAGGCGGTCGACGTCCAGCTCGCGCGGGAAGGTGCCCTGGCCGTGCCGCGTCTCGAGCAGGCCGATGGTTTCCAGCAGGCGGAAGGCGTCTCGGACCGAGCCGCGGCTGACGCCGAAGCGCGCCGCCAGCAGCCGCTCGCCCGGCAGCGGCCGATCGGGAGGCAGCGTGCCGTCGAGAATCAGGACGCGGATGCGATCGGCGATTTCCTCGGCAATCCGGGTTTTCTTGATCGGCCGGATGAGCCCGCCCCGCAGCGCGTGGACGGACGCGGCGCGCTTGACACGTCGCGGGGCGAGTGTCAGACTGCCGCTTTCAACTGGTCGGACCACTGGGCCAGTTTAACGGGGAAAGTTAAAAGTGAAAAGAGAAAAGTTCAAAGTGAAAGTGGAAAGTAGAAAAGTAGAGGAAGAAGCAGAAACGTAGCACGGCGAGAATCAATGGGCTGAGCGCACACGCGATTGACGAACAAGAAAGCGCAGGCGGTTCTCTGGTTTGAGGACTGGCCTTTCTGGTTTTAACTTTTAAGTTTTAAGTTTTAACTTTGACTGAGTTTTCTATACCCGGGAAGCCGCGCGACGTCTCGCGGGCGATCGAGGACTACGCGCGCGCGACGGGCCGCGTCGGCGCGCTCGTGGTGCCGTGGGAAAGCGACGCCACGACGCTCAGCATCGCCGTCACGTCGGTCAAGGCCGATGGCTGGGCGATCGAACACACGGACCTCGGCACGATCCGCGTCACCGACCAGGGCGCCCATGGCACCTCGGTCGCCATCGTCGCGCGCGATTCCGCTGCCGCCTCGCAGCCGGCGCTCAAGGCGGTCTTCGACCGCTTCGCGGCGGACCTGCACCGTCACCTGACGCGGGCGCAGGACCGGCCGAGTCCCCAATGACCGACCCGGCCACCTCCACCCCCGCCGCGCCCTCCGCCCCCACCATCACCTTGCGGGTCGCGGAAGCGCGGGTCGACGACATCGCGCACGCCATCGCGCGCCTGTCGGCCGCGGATCTCGCACGCATCGGCGGACGTCCCGGCGACATCCTGAAGATCACGGGCCGAACCACCGCCGTCGCGCGCGCTGAAGTCGCCGAGTCCGGACACGACGGCGTCATCCAGATCGATGGCACGCTGCGCAGCAACTGCGGCGCCAGCCTCGAGGAGCCGGTTACCGCGGCGACGGTCGAAGCGGCGCAGGCGGTTGCCGTGCGGCTGACACCGCTGTGGGTTGGAGCCGCCCCCGCTATCGTCGCGCACGAGCGGCTGCTCGAAGATCTCGTCGGTGTGCCGGTGATCACCGGATCGGCGATCCGAGTGCCGACGTTCGCCAAAGCGATCAACTTCCAGGTGGTGCGCACGATGCCCGGCGGTCCGGTCGTCATCAACCCGCGCACCGACATCCGCATCGTCGAGGGCGAGCCGACGGTCGGGACAGCGCCGGCGGTTTCATACGAGGACATCGGCGGCCTCGAGCGGGAGGTCGCGCGCGTGCGCGAAATCGTGGAGCTGCCGCTCAAGCACTCGAGGCTTTTCGAGCAGCTGGGGATTCTCGCGCCGAAGGGCGTGTTGCTGTACGGCCCGCCAGGGACCGGCAAGACGCTGCTGGCCCGCGCGGTCGCGGCCGAGAGCCGCGTCCACTTCATCCACCTGAACGGCCCCGAGATCATGCGGAAGTTCTACGGGGAGAGCGAGGCGAAGCTTCGAGAGGTGTTCGAGGAAGCGGCACGGCGGGCGCCGGCGATTCTGTTCATCGACGAAATCGACGCCGTCGCGCCGAAGCGCGCGGAAGTGACGGGCGACGTCGAAAAGCGGGTCGTCGCGCAGCTGTTGAGCCTGATGGACGGATTCGTGTCGCGCGGCCAGGTCATCGTGATGGGCGCGACGAATATCCCGGAGGTGCTCGATCCGGCGCTGCGCCGACCTGGGCGCTTCGATCGCGAAATCGAGATTGGCGTCCCCAATACGCAGGCGCGGCTGCAGATTCTCAGGATACACACGCGCGCGATGCCGCTCGCCGGCGATGTCGACCTCGCGGAAATCGCCGAGCACTCGCACGGCTTTGTCGGCGCGGACGTCGAGGCGCTGTGCCAGGAAGTCGGCATGATCGCGCTGCGCCGCTTTCTCCGCGACCATCCTGAAGAACGGCCGCTCGACCAGCTGCAGGTCACGCGCGACGATTTCCTCGCGGGTCTCAAGGAAGTCGAGCCGAGCGCGACACGCGAGTTCTTCATCGAGAAGAGCACGTCCACGTTCGCGTCGATTGGCGGTCTCGCCGAGGTGAAGCGACTTCTCGACTCGGTCGTCGAGCACTCGCACATGCACGACGAGGTGTACGAGCAGGTCGGGCTCGCGCCGCCGCGCGGCATGCTCCTGGTCGGTCCGTCCGGGACCGGCAAGACGGCCATGGCGCGCGCGCTGTCTGGCGAGAAACAGATTCCGCTCATCGCCATCGACGGACCGCAGCTGTATTCGAAATGGCTGGGCGAGTCGGAGAAGGCGCTGCGCGAGGTCTTCAAGAAGGCGAGGCGCGCCGCTCCGTGCCTGCTGTTTTTCGACACCATCGACGCCGTGGCGCCACAGGTCGAACCCGGCCAGCAGGGCGCCGACGTCCACCACCGGATACTCAGCCAGCTGCTGCGCGAAATCGACAACCTGCGCGACGTGAAGGGCGTGATCCTGATCGGCGCGACGAACCGGCCCGAACAGGTGGAGCCGGCGCTCTTGCGGAGCGGCCGGTTCGACTATATCGTTCGGTTCGCGAAGCCGGACGCGGCCGAGCGGGCGGCCATCGCGCGGCTGTGCTGCCGGCAGATCCCGCTCGCCGCTGACGTCGACCTCGAAGAGATCGCCCGTCGCACCGAGGGTCTGACAGGCGCCGATATCGAGAGCCTGTGCAAGAAGGCGACGCTGCGGGCGATTGCGGATTTTCAGAAGGCCAAGACTGGCGCGTTGTTCATCGTCAGCCAAGGCGACTTCGACGCGGTCTTGAACCTTGAACTCTAGAACCTTAGAACCTTAGAACCTTAGAACCTTTTATGGCCTACACAGAACTGACCGTCTGGACGCGCGGCATCATCATGGACAAGGAAGGCCGCGACATCGTCAACTCGATCGCCGCGTCGGCGCGGCTCGAGGGCAAGTTCGCGCAGGCGATGGAGAACTACGTCGACAACCCGGACCGCACCAACGCTCCGACGCGCAAGTACTGCCGCATCAGCGACCACGAGATCGAAAACGCGCTGACCTACGAGAACGAGCAGCCGAACATCCTCGTGCTGGTCGAGCAGACGATGGTGAAGGGGTGGGACTACATGCGGGGCATGCCGCCCGGCGGAACGCTCGTGATCAACACGCATTACACGCCCGAGTACATGCTCCGGTTCGTACCGGGACCCGAGCGGCTCTCGCAACTCGTCTGCGTCGATGCCGCGAAGCTCGCCGATCATAAGTGGCTCTACTACCGGCTCGGCGAGCTGGGGCTGGACCGGCTGTCGACCGAAGGTGCCGCCGAGCGCAGCAAGGCGATTGCTCCCGATATCGCCGCGCCGCTGATCGCCGCTGTCGTCAAGACCACGGGCATCGTCAAGATCGAAACCATCGAACCCATGATCGCGAACAAGGCGGCGTTCAACGCCGCGCTCGAATCGCTCCACATTCTGCCGCTCAGCGCGGCAGTCGCGTAGACCGAGGCATTCATGTCGACAAAAGGCACACATATTCCGGATTGGCTGCAGGTTCCGTTCGCGGGCATCACGCCGGCGCCGTCGCAGAAGGGACAGGATCTGTTTCCCACCGGCAACTGGCGCGCGATCCGGCCGGTGTATCGCGACAAAATGCCGCCGTGCAACAACGCGTGCGGGACAAACGAAAAGATCCAGGGCTATCTGGATCTGGTGAAGCGCGGCAAATACCTCGATGCCTACGCGCTCATCAAGGAGGACATGCCGTTCCCGTCGGTGACCGGCCGCGTCTGCTATCACCCGTGCGAGCAGGCGTGCAATCGCGGCAAATACGACGAAGCGATCTCCATCCGGGCCGTCGAGCGGTTCCTCGGGGACCTCGGCCAGGCGCTGCCGCGCGACGTCGTCAAGGCCGGACCGCCGAACGGCAAGAAGGTGGCCGTGGTCGGATCCGGGCCGGCCGGGCACAGCGCGGCCTATCAGCTCGCGCGCCTCGGCTACGAGGTCACGATCTTCGAGAAATCGCCCAAGGCCGGCGGCCTCAATCGCGGCGGCATTCCCGACTGGGTTCTGCCGCAGGACGTGCTCGACCGTGAAATCGAGCGGCTGGTGGAGTTGGGGATCACGATCAAGACCAACACCGAGGTGGGCAAGAACATCAGCTGGGCCGACCTCGAGAAGAACTACGACGCCTGCGTGCTCGCCGTCGGCCTGACCGAGCCGAACAGCGTCCGGGCCGAGGGAGAGAACAAGGACGGCGTTGTCTACGGGCTGCCGTTCCTGCGAGACATCGGGATGGGCACGTCGAAAGTAAAGCTTGGCCCGCGTGTCGCGGTCATCGGCGGCGGCAACACGGCGATTGATTGCGCGCGCGAGGCGCTTCGCCAGGGCGCCGAAGAAGTGACGATGATCACGGTCGAAGGCAACACCAGCGAGATGCCGGCGGTGCCCGAGGACCTCCACGACATGGTCGAGGAAGGCGTCGAGCTGATGCACGGCCTCGCCGTCACGGCGATGCTCGGCAACGGGAAAGTCGACGCCTTGCAGCTGCACCCGGCGCGCTTCACGGGCGCCATCAACGCGTCGCCCATCGCCGTGGACAAGGACGCGCCCTCGGCAAAGTTTGCGGTCGACAACGTCATCATCGCCGTCGGCCAGCACGCGGCGCTGAAGTGGCTGCCCGATCAGTTCAAGACCGAGCGCGGCACGATCAAGATCGATCGGTTCGGACGCCTCGGTGACACCAGGTTCTTCGCCGCCGGCGACGTCGTGCAGCTCGGAGCAGGCCAGCCGCTGATGGTCGTCAACGCCGTCGGCGACGGCAAACGTGTCGCGTTCAATCTCGACAAGGTCCTGCGCAACGAGCCGCTGCAGGAGCGCATGGTCTCGATCGACGTGATCACGGATCTCGCCCGGATGAACATGACGTACTTCCCGAAGTTCCCGCGCGTGCCGCAGACGATGCTGCCGCCGGTGAGCCGTCGCCGCACGCAGGAAGAAGTCATTCAGGCCTACTCGGAAGAACAGGCGATGGAAGAGGCGGGGCGCTGCTTCAGCTGCGGCACCTGCAACGCCTGCGACAACTGTTATCTGGTCTGTCCCGAGCCGTGCATCGTCCGCCTCGATCGTTCGAACGGCTTGTACAAGATCCTCGTGGACTACTGCAAAGGCTGCCGCGTCTGCATCGAGGAGTGTCCGACCGGCTGCCTCGAAGGCGTGCCGGAACTCGATTTCGACACTGGTGTCGTGCGCATGGACACCGCGTTCGCGATCACGCAGGGGCTGCACGGGCGCCAGGCCGCGGAGCTCCGGGCGGTGCCGGAGCAGGCGCCGAAGGACATCGAGAACTGTAAGTAGGGGCTAGGAGCTAGGGGCTAGCTGTTAGGGGTTTGACGGCTAGCCCCCAGCCCCGAGCCCCGACAGAGAGGTTGACCGCTATGGCAACTGTCGCGGGTAAGAAGAAGAGAGTTCGCATCAACGGCTGCGTCGCGTCCGCGCAGGCGGCGAAGTACGCCGATGTCGACGTCATCGCCGCGTATCCCATCCGCCCGTACACCGCCACCATGATGGCGCTGGCGCAGATGGTCGCGAACGGCGAACTGGACGCCGAGTACATCGTCGCCGACAGCGAGCACTCGCAATTGAGCATCGCGCACGGCGCCGCGTCGAGCGGCGCACGCGTGTTCACGGGTAGCTCGGGCGTCGGCGTGCATTTCGCCTACGAGCTGTACTCACCGATTTCCGGCAGCCGGATGCCGGTGCAGATGATGATTGCCGACCGGACCCTCGATCCGCCGGGCGACTTCGGCTCGGAGCACACCGATGCCCTCGCCACGCGCGATATGGGGTGGCTGATGGGGTGGTCGTGCGATGCCCAGGAAGCGTTCGACAACCACCTGATGGCGTTCCGGATCGGCGAGGACCCGCGCGTCCTGCTGCCGCAGATGGTGTGTCAGGACGGCTTCTTCGTCTCGCACATCACCACCGACGTGGAGCTGCCGGATCAGGGCCAGGTGAACGAGTTCCTGCCGCCGTACAAGCACCCGTATCCGCTGGACCCGCGGCACCCGGTGTCGCACGGGCCGCAAATCATGCCCGAGCAGGGTCCGCCGCTGCAGCTCGAGCGCGCGCGCGCGATGGAAGGCGCGATGCCGGTCATCGAAGAAGTTCACGATCAGTTCGCGCGCATCTTCGGCCGTCGCTACGATCCGTGGGTCGAGGAATTCATGACCGACGATGCCGACGTGGTGTTCTTCCTGCAGGGCGGCCACGCGGTGACGGCGCGGTACGCGATTCGGCACATGCGCGAGCGCGGAGCCAAAGTCGGAATGGTGCGACTGCGAACCATCCGGCCGTACCCGACCGAGCAGGTCGCCGCGTCACTCAGCAAGTTCAAGGTCGTCGGCGTCATCGAAACGAACATGGGGCTTGGCAGCGTCAGCAGCGGCGGCTCGCTGTATGCCGAGGTGTGCGCGGCGCTCTACGAGAGCGCGAAGCGTCCGCTGGTCCTCTCGTTCATGGCCGGCATGGGTGGCGAGGCGATCGTGCTGAAAGAGTTCTACTGGATGACGAACAAAATGCTCGAGGTCCAGAAGCGCGGCAAGATCGAGAAGCGGACGCACTGGGTCGGGTTCGAAGAGTAAGATCACGCTCGTAGCGCAGGCCTTCAGGCCTGCTTCAGGAGACGCAATGCCTGCGATTGAAGTCGAACGGCAGATGCTGCCGATGCTCGGGAGCCCGAATCAGGGCGCGCGGTTCTACAACCCCGACTTGCCACAGACCGAACCGTTCGTGCCCGGTCACCGCACCTGCGCCGGCTGCGGGCCGTCCATCCAGTACCGGATGACGAGCAAGGCGTCCGGCGACAACACGATTCTCGTCGGCCCGACGGGTTGCATGTACGTCGCGAACAGCTCGTACTTGTGCACGCCGTACAACGTGCCGTGGGCGCACACGCAGATCGGCAGCGCCGGCAGCTTCACCGCCGGCGTCTCGGCCGCCTACGAGGCGATGATCCGCAAGGGGAAGTGGAAGGGTGCGTTTCCGAACATCATCTGCGAAGCGGGCGATGGCAGCGCGTCGGATATCGGCCTCGCGTCCATCTCGGGCGCGCTCTACCGGAACCACGACTGCCTGATCATCTGCTACGACAACGAGCAGTACGCCAACACCGGCATCCAGGCCTCGTCGCGGACGCCGTACGGCGGCATGACGACGTTCTCGCCGCCGGGACCGATGGTCCCCGAAGCCAAGACGCTGTTCCCCAAGGATCTCGCGCGGATGATGGCGGCTGGCCATCCCCACTGTTACGTCGCGACGGCGAGCGTCGGGTATCCGATCGATCTGATGAACAAGGTGCGCAAAGGGCTGAACTTCAAAGGCGCCTCGTTCCTGATGATCTACACGCCGTGTCAGAAGGGTTTCGTGTACGAGACGCCGCGGTCGATCGATCTCGGCCGGCTCGTCGTCGAATGCGGGCTCTACCCGATCTGGGAGTGGAACAACGAGAAGCGCGAGTACGACTACACCTTCCGCCCGCAGACCATGCGGCCGGTTTCCGAGTACCTGAAGCTGCAGGGGCGCTTCGGCCATCTCCACGCCGAGCACATCGCGACGCTCCAGCGCTTCGCGAACCAGCAGTGGCAGATGATGGGCGTGGCGTTGCCGGAAGCATTGATTCGCGCCACCGATCCGAAGGCCTTGATCGACATGGCGTCAGCGGAGGCGGCCGCGGCGGTCGCGCAAACGGTATGAGCGACAATCCTGCCGTTCAAGAAAGCTACATCGTTTCCGAAGGCAAGAAGCGCGGCTCGACGCGCGACGTGCGGCCGGAGGCGGTCCACGACAAGTTCTACACCGTGCTGCGGGTGCACCCGGGCGACGCGTTGCTGACCGACAACTGGCACACCAACGAGGTGCTGGACCACGCCCGCAAGAACTTCGAGGGCTACACCTTTCAGATGCGGACGCTCGAGGCCTGGGGCGCGACGATCGAGAACGACCGCCGCGGCTACTACACGGCCGGCGGACGGATCTGGGTGCTCGACCTGGAGCCGGCGGCGGGCAAGAAGAAACGGCTCACCACCTGACATTGTCCCGTGTCCTTCTCATCGACGATACGCCCGAGATCGCGGAGCTTCTGACCTACGCGCTTCGCGATCGCGGCTATGACGTGGTGTCGAGCGGCTTCGACACCGCCATCAGCGAGCTGGCGCAGGAACATCGGGCCGATGCCGTCGTGCTCGATTGCTCCGTGTATGAAATGAGCGAATCGCTCTTCGACTCCCTGCGCAGCATCCCCGAAAGTCAGACGTTGCCGGTGGTCATCGTCAGCGACACACCCGAGAAAGCGGACGCCAGCCTGCAGGCGAGGAACGCCGAGCACGTGCTGCTGATCCCGAAGCCGTTCACCGGCGCACAGGTCGCGCGTGCCCTCGACGAGCTTCTGTCATCGAGGCCCTCAGCCAGCCCCTAGAGCAGCCCGTGGTGCAACTCCATCTGCATTCGAACGGCGATGCATCCCCGCTGGCTGCGTTGCTCCTCCCTCACATATTCCCGATCTTCTTATT
>Ga0193696_1000367_pt1 | contig 16128 bp, 17 predicted proteins | sample L3m1metaG_FD_145074 | JGI IMG/M metagenome (GOLD analysis project Ga0193696, IMG submission 145074) | Soil microbial communities from a riparian zone of the East river system, Colorado, United States - L3m1 | ecosystem: Environmental > Terrestrial > Soil > Riparian zone | place: USA: East River... | reverse complement strand
GCCGGTCTCGTCCGCCAGTATCTGCACGGCGACCTGGGCTACGACGATCCGGTGCGCGTCGTCATGCCGGGCGCCAATGGCAACGTCACGTATCTGCCGATCGTCGATCAGGCCGGTGGCGGTTCATTACAGGCTGTCGTCGACAGCACCGGCACGATGGTGGAGCGCGTTCTGTACGCCGATTCTTACGGCGACGCGCCGCGCTATCTGCAAGGCCCGATCGTCGACCGCATTTCGTTCGCCGCGAAGAAAGACGGGAACGGCGAGCTGCAGAGCGTCGACGTCAAGGTGCACTTCACCGAGGCGATCGACGCGTCGACCGTCGCCGGCGGCGTGCGTCTCGCTGCGGTCGATGCCGCGAAGACGGTCGTCTATGAGACGGGCGTCTCGGCCGCGACGGACGACAAGTATTCGGTCCACTGGTCATTGACGAAGACCGAATGGGAGCATTTCACGACCGCCGTGAGCGGCGCGTCGCTGGAGATCGCGATCGGCAACACGCTCCGGGCCTCGGCCTGGGGCGATGCGACGGTCACCGCCGCGCCCCATTGGACGCGCACGATCTACGGCACCGATTCGACGTCGCAATTCCCGGTCATTACGCGTCAGAGCCTCGCTTCCGTCGCCGCGTTCATCAGCGGCGTACCGGCGAACGAGGAAAAGTCGACCGATTTCTATTCGATCGGCAGCCTCTATCTCGCCGGCACCGAGGAGTCGAAGGCGAAGCTGCTGTTCGATTTCCACGCCTTGCCGTTCCACGATCCGGCGACGAATCTCATCTACGCGCGCGCTCGCTGGTACGACCCGGCGACCGGCACGTTCCTCACGCCCGACCGCCTCGGCTTCATCGACAGCTCGAACCTCTACGCGTTCGGCGCCGGCGACCCCGTCAATCACCGCGACCCGAGCGGCGACTGTGCCGGCGTCGACAGCGTGAACTGCGGGGACTACGCCCGCGAGGTCAATGACCAGTTCAACAACCCCATGAATTGGGTCGGCAATTCATTGCGCTCCGGCCGTTTCGCCGCCTTCGAGGTGAAGGGCTTCGTCATGGCCGCCCCGAGAGCGGCCGCGGGACTCTGGGACATCCTCAAGGACCCGGTCGGAGCCCGGATGAAGATGAGCGAGGGCATCGTCAATCTCGCCGTCGCCGTGGCCATGGATCCGGGCGAAGTCGCCAGCAACGCCGTGAACAGTGCGATCAACGCCAATCCTGACGATGTGGCGGAAGTGGTGGGCGACACCCTGTTCTGGGCCGCGGTTGGTGAAGGCGGGAAGATCATCCAGGCCGCCCGGGAGGCGAAAGCGGCGGCGCGTGCGGCACAACGTACGCGTGTTCTCGCGGCCATTGCTGAAAGCCGCGCTTCGCGGGCGTCGAGCCAGTTCCTCAAATACGCCAAGGCCGACAGGGTCTTTCAAGAGTTGCTTCCTCTTGTCGAGACCGGCGATTTCTCGACGCCTTACAGCCGGGCGCTCTTCTACTCCGGTGAGGGCGCGAAGGAGGCCCTCGAGGCTTTCAGGAAGCTGCACCCTGGTTTCGTGACCCTGGATGAAACGACCGCCGGCACCATTCTCAATGCCGCGAAGGTCTACGATCGCCTGCCGTTTGGCATGGCTGACTCACTATGGCGAACCGCCTCCCGGCGTTATGCTGAAGCCGCTTCCGGACGGGTCCATCTGTTCGACCGCTTTGCGAACAGCTGGCGCATTCTGAGGGAAGAGGAAGAGCCGGTACTGTTCGGCAATCGAAAGGTGTGGGAAATGATTTATCACCGGGACTACAGTCGATGACCTGGCGTGCACTCAATTACGGCACGGCTGAAAACGAAGAAGGGACACAAGTCAGCCGCAGAGGCTTTCGTGACGTCACGTACAGCCACGCCGGCCGCCAGGTCACGGTCGACGTGGAACCGGGTGACCGCAACCTCGCCGTCTATACGCGGTCGATCAAGAAGTGGAGCGATGGTGCAGCGGTGAACGAGGAGGAGCGCGCGAAGATCGTCAAAGACATCGAGGAAGCTTTTCGCGTCCTCCGCGTGCCGATCCAGATCTTTTGATCGGTCGTTCGTGGGGCCGAATCAGGCCGACGCGACTTTCGCCGCCAGGGCGTCGTCCACTCCCGAATTGCGCAGCAGCGTCTCGATGCCGTCACGCTGCTGCGCGACGAGTCGCGAGCTCTTGCCCGAGCGCCGTCTCGCGAATCGCGCGTCCCGACGATGCCGCCGCGGCGCCCCAGGCGCTGTCTTCAAAGGGAAGCTCGGCGATCCGGTCGAGCGCCTCGCCGAGCGGGGCGAGGCAGTGCCTCTCGCCGTCCTGAATGTCGTCGATGATCTTGACGCTCTCGACGATCGCCGCGAGCAGCGGATGGACCACGCACGCGGCATCGGAGTCGCCGAACGCCGCGGCGGCATCACGCGACCAATCGAGGAAAACCGCGGATCGATTCGCGATCCGTTCGCGCATCGCCGCGAGCAGCAACGGCTCCCCCGCCTTGCGCAGCGACTCGGCCTCGGCACGCAGCAATGCGCGCGCGTCTTCGAAAGGCAGCGTCGCCGCATGCTCGGCGATCGCGCCGGCCGCCTTCGCCGCCGCGCATCCCGCGCGCGCCGCGTCAGGCGCCGGCCGCACCGTCGGGATCCCACATCACCCAGCCCGCGATCATGGCAAGGGCATGATGCAATCTCGGTCGAGGTCGCGGCAGCCGCAATGCACGATGGTCAACGAGTCCGTGAACAAGTGGTGGCGGCGTATGGCGCGGGACGGTCGCCGTGTCATCGCATCAGCGGCAGTCGTGAAAGAGCCTCGCGACGGTCGTTCTGAATTTGCTGACGGCAGGGCAAAGCGGTTAACGGATTAGAGGTTAACCCCGTCGGGTTTTGATTTCCACGAGCCGGCTCGGCCGGCGGGCCGAAGCCGGGCCGCGCCGGGTTCTACCTCGAGTTGGGCCGCCCGATGCCAACTCGCGCTTAAGTTTCTCTTAGTTTCTCGTCGCGAATAAGCTCTAGTTCAGCAACGGCTTCAAGGTCCTTAGGGCGACCTGCCGCACGCTTAGAAACGATTAAGGCATCAAGATTAATGCACTGGTAGGGTGCGCCATACAAAGCTAGTTCTTCCGAGACCGCCAATACCGCACTGTAATCGCCTACTCCCGTGATCTCACCCAGCACGTCCACTGGGCCTGCCTCGGTTGTGAGTGTGAAATTCAGGCCGCGGCGAACAGTTTCAACATCGAACTTAAACGGCAGTCCTGGAGGAGCACCACGCAAATAAGGATTTAGTGGCGCCAGAGCACTCACCAGACGTTCGATGTTTGCGCGAGAACGCTCATAAACAATGTCAACATCTGATGTCAGACGTGCGGAACCATGTACCGTCGCAGCTACGCCACCAACAATTACGAAAGTGACGTCCGCAGACCGGAGTGACGTCAGAATGCGCTCAAAATCGTTCATCGATTGTTGCGGCGATCAAGCGTCTTTCCTGCACGACGCAACTCTTCGGCAAACGCCTGCAGCTGCTGTAGCGCCCGCAGTCGTTCATCTGGTGATCGTTTGAGATTCTCCCGAATTAGCGTGCGATCGATGCCAGGTTTGTAGGCATCAACGACGGGGTCAGGCGTGCCACTCATCGGCTCTTTTGCGGCCATGAGGCAATTCTACGCCATGCGAAGGCCGAACTGAACCGCACAGACGAGTTCGCCCAATTCTGCGGTCGTGAGGATGATGCCTGTTCCGTGTCGACTATCCGCGAGGGAGCTTTCCGTGCACACTCAGAGTTGGCATCACGACGTGCCGAGGCGGGCGAACGTCATCGAATTGGGAGCGTCTTGCTGGTTCGGGCGGGCGGTTCGCCATGAAGCGAAATGGTCGGCCCAACCATTAGTTAAGCGGACCAACTCGTAGCCCACAACAAACCGCCCGCCCGGCCGGGAGCGCCGCACGTGCGTCTCTATAGCCGGGAAGCGTCGAGACGCAACCGCCCGAAACGCCGCGGTTCGGAGGCCTTCTTGAAGCTCAAGTCAACGTCAAGGTTGCCTCTGGTGTCGACACCTTTTCGACTAAGCGGCGCCTCGTTTGCGAAGTTCCTCGCGGATGACGCGTCTAAGTGTCTTTTCAAACGAGATAACGTCCCGACGCTGAATATACTCGCTCAGAACGTTATTAATCATCGTCTGATAATTTCCACCTCCAGCGGCGTTCACCTGGTCCCTAACCAGTCGAGAACATCGTCGTCAATTCGAATCGTGATACGGGTCTTGCCTTTCGGTACGGGCACCACAGCGCCGCGTTTTGCCTGGCTGAAATCATCGTTCCGCTTCATCGTCTAGCCCTCTCGTATTGTTGCACGCTGTCGTGGTTTGGCTGTCCTTGCGGAGATCACGCGAATGTTCTCTTCGCGATAGCTGCGCGGGTTAACCTCTGGACCGTTGGGCAAACGAATGCCTGGCGGGAGATGCTCACGAGCGCGCAGAATGTCCGTCGTGACTTTTTTGCAATCTCCTGAGACAACCCCGCTATGACAAACGTGTGCAAGCGACTACCCGGAACAATAAGGCCAGATCGCGTTCGTTGAACACGCGCATGTAGTTCGTCGGCATACTTTGCCGCCTGCGCTACCGCTGATGCGGCGTCTGCGGAGAGGCAGACTACATCTTTCCGGAAGGCACTTCCATTTTGTCCTTCGTTTCGCTACGTTGTTCGAAATGCTACCGGTCCCTTCGATCAAAACAAGAGTCATCAGCTACCAGGGCATACATGAGCGTCACCATCGAAACGGCAGTTCTCCAGCGTGGCTTCCCCCCGTCATGGTCGCTTGGAGACTTTTCGCTACGTCCGCTTCAGCACAACGACGTTGAACGTTGGTCTGAATATCTGTCCGATCCGCGGGTGACAGCTCACACCAGCTGGGGAAACGTTGATCTCCGAACCATCGATACACTTGTCGACCGGTGTATCTCAGAGTATTCGGCCGGAACGTCCTGTCGCTGGGCGCTCGCGGACTCACGAGACGCGCTCGTCGGAACCTGCGGCTTCTCGCAGTGGTCGTTACCGCATTGCCACGCCGAACTTGTCTACGACCTTTCGCCGGAATTCTGGCGACGCGGCCTGATATCTCGCGCAGTCGCCGTCGTCCTTGATTGGGCATTCCGCACCGTCGGCTTCAACCGCGTTCACGCATTGTCATGGATACGAATCAACCATCAAGGTCACTACTCGAGAAAGCAGGCTTCATCCGCGAGGGCTTGTTACGGCAGTATCGCCTCGCGCACGGTGCGCCCCGCGATTTCTTCATCTACTCACGCCTTCGCGAGGAATGGTTACCTTCCAAAACGCCCACTTCGTAACCGGCGACACACATGCAGGACGCGGGTTAACCTCTTGACCGTTGGGCGGACGAAGAACTCTTCGAGCGTTCAGGATCGCCGAAGGCGGTGAACGAAGTATGTTGGACGGCGGCGCTTATGGGCAAACGCCACGACTTCAGTGTGATCCGAAAGCCTTACAAACACGACTTGATACGGAAACCCGTGTACAGGGAAACAACCGACGTCGGGGTCGTCGACTCCAAATACGCGACTGCCAATCTGCGGAAACGTCACGATCAGCTGTAGCGTCTTCCGAACCTCAGTCGTGACCGCATGGCGACTCGCGGATCAAGGTCGAGCCGTCGCCCTCGCGGGCCTCGTATCGAAGACGTCTTTGCCTGGCCGCGGCATCAGGCCCTGCAGTTCGGCCCTACCGATCGTGAGGCGCGGAGGTGTTTGGCGAGAGCAGTTTGATCCAGGTCGCTCAGGAGGTATCCTTTTGAGCATGGACCCGAAGCAGATTGTTCATTCTGATCCAGAGATACATGGTGGCACGCCTGTATTCGTGGGGACGAGAGTACCCGTTGATGCTCTCATGGACTTCCTCGAGGGTGGCGAGTCGATCGGAGAATTTCTCGAGAACTATCCCGGCGTGAGTCGTGAGCAGGTCTTTGCATTTCTGGAAGAGGCGAGCAGGGCGCTGCTCGCAAAGATCGCGTGAAGCGCGTTCTCTTCGACGAGAACTTGCCGCGCTTGCTCCGGCGCAAATTGCCCGACTTCGAGATTCGTACCGTTCAGGAAGAAGGGTGGGGCGCCTACAAGAATGGCGAGCTTCTGCGTCGTGCTGAGAATGGCTTCGACGTATTGCTGACCGCGGATCGCCGAATGCAATACCAGCAAACGTTGACTTCGTTCGCAATCGGCGTCGTTGTCATCGTAACGCCCAGACTTCAACTCGGAGTCCTCGGCGTAGCTGCACCGCACCGCTCAACGGCCCCTTCATCGCTCACGCTGAACTAAAGCAGGCTTCGACCGTATCTAATTTCGGCAGGCGGTTCGAAACGTCAGCCCCACGCCTGCCGACGTCGAGCTGCTACCATACAGTCATGACACCCACACCCTGGCAGCCCAGGCGATCGGCAACGATCCTTATCGGCATGCTCACGATATGGCCGGTCCTGTATATCTTTCTGTTCTTTGGCTTTATCTTGTGGACGTTCATGTCGATCGGCATTGGCGGCGCCAAGCCCGATTCACCGGGCGCATTCATGATTATTTTTCCGCTGCACATGCTCACGATGTTGTTGATGTTCGCTCTCATCACCGTTTACGTCGTGCACGCCTTTCGAACCAACCTCATCCCCGAAGACAGGCGCGTTCTGTGGGTGATCGTCCTGCTGTTTGGTAATTTGATAGCGGCGCCAATTTACTGGTACTTGTACCTATGGCGGCCTGTCGCTACTGCAGACCCGTCGGCTACCGTAGACTCCAACGCGGCGGGCTAACTCGGGTGCGACCATGACTCGTCTCATCATCATCATCTCATCGTTCTGAATCTCGGCTGCGCCTCGGTCTCCCATCAGCGATTCGCGACGTCGGGCGAAGCGGAGCTCTGGGCGCGCGAGGTGGGAGTCGGCGGTCAATGTCGAGGGGCTCAATAGCGATGCCGAGGATTTCGACGCCACGTTTCTCCACGACGGGCATTCGATTCTCTACTTCGTTCCTTATCGCGACGGCGCATACGGCAAACGAGAGCTTCTCGGCAGCGAGGTGAATTCCGCGGAGCGCGATGCCTGGACGCTCGGACCGTCGATCGCGCTCCATGAGCCGGGAGTGCTCTATTTCACCTCGCATCGCGCCAACAGCGCGGGCCGGATGGACATCTATTCGTCGAATGGATTCCAAACTGACGTCTTTTCAGACGTGCTGATCGACGAGAACCGGGTTTCCGTCGGGGTCCACCGCCATGAAGCTGGCGGGGCCGGTCGTGCTCTCATCGGCTTCGCTCATGAGCTCGACCCCTTGCGCCTTCAAGCGGCGCTGCAGTTCGCGGATGTCTGTGAACGTGGCGACCTGCCGGGCATTCTGGTCCCAGCCGGGGTTGAACGTCAGGATGTTCCTCTCGAACATCCCCTGAAAGAGACCTATGACGTGATCGCCGTTCTTCAGGATCAGCCAATTCTGTGAAGGATCACCGGCGAACGCTTCAAAGCCGAACTTCTCGTAAAACGCTCTCGACTTCTCGAGGTCTTTGACCGCCAGGCTGATCGAAAATGCACCGAGCTCCATTTTTGCCCCTCCCGGATGCTTCAGCATCCAGCTTTGCGCCTCACGATACGCTCCCGCGACGGTGGCGGCGACATACGTTCGGGTGATTTAGGGGTCAACGAAAGTATGACGGCGGCGATCGGGTAGGAAAGATCCGCCAAATGACACTCCCCATGTAGAAGGAGAACGAAGCATGGGGGATTCATACGTGGTCACTGCCACCGGACTCAATCTGCGCTCCACTCCGGCCGTGAGCCCATCGAACAAGCTTGTCACGCTCCCGCAGGGCGAGATCGTCCGCAAGATAGGTGTATCTGAGGATCCCGCATGGTGGCAGGTCTCAGCCAATCTCAAGGGAGCTGCATTCGAAGGATACGTAAGCTCGCAATACCTCGCGGCGACCGATGCCGGGCCGCAGCCCGTGAATCCACCGAAGAATATCCCCGAGGTCCACCTCAAAACGAAGACAGCGATCCGCCGCGATCAGACGAACGGGCGAGCCTATCCTCTCAACGAGCAGGGCCAGCCGCGACGCGCGAGCCTCGCAGCCGGCTCGCTGGCGACGATCATCAACTGGCTGGATGTCGAGAAGCATGTCCGCTACCTTCCCGTGCCCGGCGTGACGTTCTGCAACATCTACGCGTATGACTATTGCTATCTTGGGAACGGTTTCCTTCCGCGCGTCTGGTGGACAAACACGTCGTTGGAGCTTCTCGCGGATGGCAAGACGGTAGAGCCGCTCTACGACAAGACGGTACGCGAGCTCAATGCAAACAGTCTTCATGACTGGCTCGATGAGCACGGGCCGGCCTTTGGCTGGCGCCGCGTGGCCGACGTCGAGTCATTGCAGAACGCCGCCAATGCAGAAAGCCTGGCCATCATCTGCGCAAGACGGAAGGACTTGAACCGCTCCGGACACATCTGCGCCGTCGTTCCGGAAACCGCGACTGCCCAGGCGGTCCGGTCCGGCGGTGTCGTACGCATCCCACTGCAGAGCCAGGCGGGCGCCACGAATTTCAGGTATGGCGGAAAACAGTGGTGGACGTCCGACAAGTTCTCCGCATTCGGTTTCTGGATCATGCAATAGAGGTGGGACCATAGTGATATCCTCTCTCAATGCAATGGCGGCAGCTTTCCCCCAGCGAGTATCTCCTGGTGTTCACTGAGCCGGATGTCGAGCTGATCGCTGCGCTCAACGAATTCGCCGCGACGACCCATATCCCGTCAGGGCGTCTACAGGCGATCGGTTCGGTATCGGCCGCGACGCTTGCCTGGTGGAGTGATGACACGAAGGCCGTTGAGAAGTACACCGCGACTGGGCAGTTCGAATTGGTCTCGTTCCTCGGCAACATCACTTCCAATGCCGAGGGGCCGCGCATTCATGCGCATGCGATACTCACCGGCCCGGGAGGACTCGTCGCAGGCCACGCCGTTGCGTTAACCGTTCGCGCGTCTGTCGAGGTTTCCGTTACGGTTTTCCAGACACCGGTCGAGCGTGTGATGAACGATACCTTTGGACTCTGGATTATCGATCTGTCCAACTGATCACGCTCGATCCCGAGCAGTGAGGCGGACGTCCCGCTCCGCCAATTTGTACTTATTCGCCGCCGCAACGATCCGCCGCCCGTAAAACCAATCCCCCAATTTGCGGAACGCGAGCGCGAACCAGAATACGGGGGCGACGAATGGGCGCATGACGTCGACGATCAGGACGGCGCGGACGCTGTCGGACTCGTTGTAGATCTCGTGCTCCCAGCTGTCGTCGAATAGGACGCTCTCGCCTTCCCGCCACGTGTAGAAGCGGTCCTTGACGCGGATGGTCGGGGGATTGTTTTTGGGGACGCGGAGGCCGAGGTGGTAGCGGAGGTAGGTACGGGTGGGGCCGGTGTGGGCGGGGATCGATTTGCCGGGATCGAGAATGGAGAAGAAGGCCTGATTGATGTACGGGATCTTCGCCAATGCTTCGCACGTCTTCGGACAGAGCTTGCGGTTTTCCTCGGGCAGCGACTTGTAGCAATAGAGCATGAAGACGTTCCAGCGCTTGTCGCGATGGAAGCGGCCGGACGAGTACAGAAGGTCTGTGTCGATGTCGTGATAGCGCGGCATCTGGTCCTGCTGCGGGAGGATGCGCTCGAGCTCCTCGCGGATGTCTTCGTAGGCCGCGTCGATGACGCGCAGCTCGGGCATGGTCTCGTCGATGTCGAAAAAGATGGGGCGGTTCCTGCCGCCGGTGAAGAGGTCGTAGATCGGATTGCCGAGCCGGGAGAAGTTGTAGAGGCCGGCGTTGCGGCGGATTTTCAGGATGGCGCTGCGGATGGACATGGCACTCCTTCAATGCGGCACGCGCCGCAGAACCAGAGAGGCATTGAGACCGCCGAAACCGAACGAGTTGCTGATGGCGACGTCGCCCTCCAGCGGCCGCGGACGATCGGTGACGAGGTCGAGCTCCAGCTTCGGATCGCGCTCGGCGGAGGGCATCGGCGGGATCCACCCTTCGTCCAGTCCGATCGCCGTGGCGATGGCTTCGAACGCGCCGGTCGCGCCGAGGGCGTGGCCGTGCAGTGCCTTGGTCGACGACACCGGCACGCGTGACGACCGCACTCCGAGGAGTCGCGCGAGCGCCTCCGTCTCCGCCGCGTCGCCGCGATCGGTCGACGTGCCGTGCGCGTTGACGTAGGCGATCTCCTCGGAGCCGACGTCCGCGTCGGCGAGCGCTTCTTCCATGCAGCGGGTCATGCCGTCGACGTCGGGGATGACCCAGTCGCGCGCATCCGCGGTCATCCCGAATCCCGCGACCTCGGCGTACACATGCCCGCCGCGCGCGCGCACGACGTCGAGCGGCTCGAGCACGACGATGCCGGCCCCTTCGCCGAGGACCATGCCGTTGCGATCGGCGGCGAACGGGCGGCAGCCGTCGGGCGAGAGGACGCGCATCTGCTGCCACGAGCGGAAGAGGGTGTAAGCGGGAAGCGATTCGGCGCCGCCGGCGACGGCGCAGTCGCTGAAGCCGAATTGCACCATGCGCGCGGCCTCGCCGATGGCATGCGCCGACGAGGCGCAGGCGCTGGAGATGTTGAACACCGGACCGCCGAGGCCGAAGGCGATGGAGACTCCGCTGGCGGCGGCGTTGACCATCGTGCGCACCACGGTCAGCGGATGTGCTTTCTGGCCGCGGGCGAAGAGGCGATGACTGGCGAAGTCGCGCGAGTTGTCGCCGCCGACCGCCGTGCCGACGATCACCGCGGCGCGCGCGCGCCGGGCATCGCCGTTCTCGAATCCGGCGTCGTGCAGCGCTTCGCGCGCGGCGATGACAGCGTAGGCGGCGAAGCGGTCGAGGGCGAACATCGGCAGCTCATCGAGCAGCACGTAACCGGGCGGCACGTCTTCGACCGCGGCGGCGAGATGCGCGTACGGCTGGCGGGGATCGGACGGATAGGTCTCGTCGAAGAGCGTCCGCGGCGCGATGCCGGAGCGGCATTCGCGCAGCGCGCGGCAGAAGCTCGAGACGCCGCGTCCGATCGGCGAGACGATGCCCATTCCACTGATGGCGACGCGGCGCGGAGCGCGGGCGAGGGAACGGGCGGTAGCCATCAGAGCTCGATGTCGCGCTTGAGCACGACGACGGCGTTGAGTCCGCCAAAGGCGAACGATTGGGAGATGGCGGTCTCGATGCGCCGCGGCTGCGGCTCGTTCGGGACGTAGTCGAGATCGCAGTCGTCGTCTTCGCCGAGGTAGTTGATCGTCGGCGGTGCGACGTCGCTCTCCATCGCCAGGAGCGTGGCCACGAGCTCGATGCCGCCGACGCCGCCGAAGGCATGGCCGTGCATCGACTTCGTCGACGAGATGGCGAGCTTCCGGGCGTGATCGCCGAACGCCATCTTCACGGCGTTGGTCTCGACGCGATCGTTGATTTTCGTCCCGGTGCCGTGCGCGTTGATGTACGCGACCTCTTCCGGCCGGATGTGCGCGGTGTCGAGCGCGATGCGGAGTGCCTGCGCCGGTCCCCGCTCGGCGGGATGGACGGAGTTCTTCGCGTCGGCGCTCATACCGACGCCGGCGAGCTCCGCGTAGATGTGGGCGCCGCGCTCCCGCGCGCTCTCCAGCGATTCGATGACGACGACGCCCGCCCCCTCGGCCAGCGTCATGCCGTCGCGATCGCGGGAGAAGGGACGGCAGGTCGTCGTCGACAACACCTGCGCGGCCTGGAAGGCCTGCAGGACGGAGATCATGACCGGCGCTTCGCTCCCGCCGGTGATGGCTCGTTTGGCGAGACCGTGACGGACGACGAGAAAGGCCTGCGCCACGGCGTGCGTCGCCGCGGCGCAGCCGGTGGAGACGATGAACGACGGTCCGGTGGCGCCGAACTCGATGGAGATGAAACCGACCGAGGCCTGGAGGTTGGTCTTCGGCACGAGGACCGGATTCAGGCGCAGCTTGCGGTCGACGAAGAGCCGCACCGCGGCGTCTTCGCGCGCGTGCTCGCCGCCGCCGCCGCTGCCGAGGATCACGGCAAGCTCCGAGGGATCGCCGTCGCCCGCCTTCAGGCCGGCGTCGGCCATCGCCTCGCGCGCGGCGACGACGGCGAACTGCGCGTACGGATCGCGCCACACCAGCTCGTCGGCGGTGAAGTGATCGAGCGGGTCGTAGCCGGCGACCTGGGCGGCGGGGAAGATCGCTTCCAGTCCGCCGCTGGTGACGCGCGTCGGCCGGATGCCGCAGACGCTGTCCATCATCTTCGACCACATCGGCCGCGCGCCGACTCCGAGGCTGGAGACGGAGCCGATGCCGGTGATGACGACGCGATGCGGCGCGCCGTTACTCACATGCAGGCCGTTCGCGTTCATGCCGCTCCTTCGGCGCGCTTCTGCTTTCTGCCGAGGAGCATCAACACCACGTCGCGCGCCTCGGCGATCGTCTCGAACGTGTCCAGACTCTCGTCGAGGATGGAGAGGTCGTATGCGTCTTCCAGTTCGAAGACGACGATGGCGCGCTCGAGCGATTCGAGTCCGAGATTCTCGAAGGGCGTTTCGGGCGCGAGCGGGATCGTCTGCAGTGACGGTTTTACTTTGCGGATCGCGTCGTAGATCTGCTGCTCGATTGCCTCGAGCTCATTCATCGTCTGGCTCCTTTCGTCGTCCGCCGTTTCGTCGTCCGTTTCTTCGTCGGGGGTTTCTTTCTCTTCGTGGTCAGCCGTCCGGTTTTCGCCGTCACCGTCACGGTGATCGGACTCGACGCGCGATTGCCCGCGGGGTCGATGGCGGTGACGGTGTACGTCGTCGTCGATCCCGGCGAGACGACGGTCTGGCCGATGCCGCTGCCGTCGAACGTGAGCGGGACGTTGCCCGGATCGAGCACCGCCGATGACGCCTGCTGCAGCTGGAAGTGCAGCGTCGACGAGCCGGCCGGCTGGATGGCGGGAGGATCGGCGTTGAGCACGAGCACCTCGACGTCGTTCGCGCCGAGGGACTGCTGCACCGGGCCGAACGGACCCTGCGCCGTGAGCGTGTAGGGAGGCGGTCCGGAGATCGACGGGAGCGACACGTTGGTCGCGTTGGAGACGTCGTACGTGAAGCTGGTGTGCGTCAGGTCGGCGAAGCGGAACCAGTTGATGTTGACCGGCTGCAGCGGCACGACGAGCTGGCTGACGGCCGCCTTCAGGTATCCCTGCGCGGTAAGGGTGAAGACGAGCTGCGACTGGTTGTTGTTGACCAGTTTCTTGAGGTTCGATGAGCTGTACGACTTCGTTCCCGCCGGCGGCACGTTCGTGCTGCCGGTCGACGGCGTGAGCGTCGCCTGCGTGGCGTAGACCGCGTTCCAGGCGAGGGTCATCGTGCCGTCGATGCTGATCGGCGCAGGGGGAGCGTTATTGAGCATCGTGATGATGGGAGGGCTGAGATTCACCGTAACGGGGGTGCTGACGAATGTCCCCGGGTCCTGCACGACGGTGAGGGTGAAGGTCGTCTGCCGCTCGTCCTGGAACGGCGTCGACTGGATGGCGCACGAGTACGGTGCGGTCCCTTTGCGCGGGTACTGCTTGCCGTCGTCGGGCGGGACGATCGTGACGTAGAGCCCCTTTACGATCGTCCAGTTCATCGTCGTCGACTGTCCGAGGCCGACGGTCACCGGGTTGGCGTAGGCGAAGATCTGCAGCACGGCGCCGAGCTTGCCGATCTGGATGTCGGGCGGATTCGAGGCGATGCCGCCGATGACCTCGAGAACGGTGAGCGATCCCTGGCCGACGTTCGCGTCGATGGCGACGTTGTTGATCTGGAAGACGACGCTCGCGCCGGGCGCGATGACGGTGTCGGCGCCGACCCAGATCTTGATGAACGACGTGGCCAGGCCGATGCGCCAGTTCGTCGACGGCGGAGCGGTGGGACTGATCTGTCCCACCGACGCGGTGAGCGATGACCAGTTGGAGATCGCGATCTGGTCGCCCGACTTCTTCATCGTGACGGAGAACTGCGAGCTCGGATTCGTCACCGTGAGCGTGAAGTTCTGCGTCGTGCTCACCGTGGCGGAGGTGGGAGTCATCGCATACGTCAGTTGGGGGACATTGCCGTTTTCCATTTCAGCTCCCGGCGCTGATCGCGCCACTCAATTTCAACCAGCCTTCGCGCAGCGTCGGCACGACGGTCGGCAGCGTGGCCTCGGGTTGACTCTGTTGCAGCGGTCCCTGCTCGCTCCAGAACGTGACGCCGGTCCGCTCGATCCACGACCACTGGCCGCCGGAGTCGGAGGGGAGAGGCATGCGCACGTTCACCGGATCGAGCAGGAGTGGTCCCATGCGGAACGTCGCCACCATCGCCGCCATCGCCGCATTGACCGGTCCGTTCGGTAGCGCGAGCAACTGCACCGGCAGGAGTCCGGTGATGGCCGGCATCAGTCCGCGCGGATCGACGAGCGCGGTGACGGTGAGCGTGGTCGTGCTGTCGGGCTGCAGTTCCGCGAGATGGTCGGTGACGACGTACTGATCGGCGCTCGGTGCTATCGCCGCCACGCGCGCCGACGGTTCGAGCAATCGCATCACGGAGGCGCGGACGTCGGGTCCTTCCCGGAACGCCGCATGCCGCACGACGCCCATCGAGGTCTCGTAGCCGTACATCGCGAAGCAGGTGCTGTAGTCGTCCTCCTCGTAGTAGCCGAGGAGACCGTTCGCGGCGAGCGCCATGTCGCCGAGGCGCAGCGGAAGCGGGACGGTGGGGAAGCCGTCGGTGGTCTTCCTGCCGGTCTGATCGAACGCCTGGTCGTACGCGGGATCGCCGTCGAGCTGCATCGTGACCGCGGCGCGCACGACGGCGATCGGACGGCCGATGAGGACGGAGAGATTGCCGTTGACGTCCGAGCCGGTGGAGTCGGTCGACCACAACGTGACGTCGATCAGGTCGAGCAGTTGATCGAGCGCGTTGGTGTCGGTGCGGCCGAACGTGAGGAGCTGGTTGACCAGCTGGAAGAGATGCGGGTTGTCGATCTGCGGCGGCGAGCCGAGCGGCGCGGACGATCCGGGCGCGGCATCCCAGCGGACGCCGGTCCCTTCGTCTTTGACGATCTCGATCAACTCGCCGAGGCTCGTGCCGGCGGCGTCGAAGACCATCAGGCTGTTGTCGAGATGGTTCGGCAGGAGCCAGCCGCAGATCGGGCTCGTGGCGTCGGACGAGTTGCTGCGGATCTTGCCGCCCAACGCGTCGATGAGGCGGAAATCGAGGCGCATCGGCTGCGCGACGCGCGGCGCGAGCTGCACCGTGAACTGGTTCGCCGGGCCGGGCGTGCGGAGGCTCTGCGAGATGATCGGCAGCACGGTCGCTCCGGTGCGCGCACCGGGGAGGATCTGGCCGTAGGCGTCGACGACCTGCAGCTTGTTGATCTGGAAGTGTCCGGCGCGGATCGGGTAGTAGCTCGGGATGTCGGGCGTCGGCACCCACTTCATCACGCCGGCCGACAGCGTCTCCGCGGTCGTGTTCGTGAGCGGCGTGGTGACGCGCACCTGCTGCATGATCATCTGTTGAATGAGGCCGGTGAGCGACTGCGTGAGGATGTCGAGCGTCTGCAGCGCGGCCGCGGTGGCCTGCAGCTCCTGGAGCTGAAAGACCGGCAGCGACTGCGCCTTCGGTGTGGTGATGAGGAAGTCGTTGAGCGACTCGCCGAACCCGCGCGCGAAGTCGGACGCGAGGAGCGTGCGGACCGCGAAGGTCTGCGAGCCTGCGGGGATCGACGTGCCGGTCCAGTTGAAATCGAGCTCCTCGAGCTGCCAGCCGGTGAGCATCTCCTGCGGATCGGAGGCGGTCGGATGCCACTCGATCTCCCAGTCGACGTAGAGCGGCGTCCAGGGCGGAGCCCAGGGCGAGACGGAGATCTTCGACGGCACATTCACGCTTTCGTCGGCGTACAGCGGCTGCAGTCCCGAGGCCTCGGCGATGGTCTGCTGGTCGAGCGGCACGCCGGCGGTCGGATTCCAGATCAGCGTCTGCTGCGTGGCGATGCGCTGCGAGAGCGCATCGAGCTGGGCGCTGGTCGGATTCGTCAGGCCACCCTTCGTGAAGGCGAGCTCCACCTGG
>Ga0193696_1000366_pt1 | contig 16162 bp, 18 predicted proteins | sample L3m1metaG_FD_145074 | JGI IMG/M metagenome (GOLD analysis project Ga0193696, IMG submission 145074) | Soil microbial communities from a riparian zone of the East river system, Colorado, United States - L3m1 | ecosystem: Environmental > Terrestrial > Soil > Riparian zone | place: USA: East River... | reverse complement strand
CCGTCCCGGCCCCTTCCACCGAGAACATTGGGACCACTGCCGCCGCCAAAGGGACGATCATTTCGAAAGTGAACCAGGACAAAGGATATCTATGAAGAAAGTACTGTGGGCTTGCTCAGCTCTTGGACTGCTGATGGCGATGACGATGCAACTTTCCGCGCAGGAAAAACGGGAGAAGCTCAGCCGGATCATTGCTGAAACGAACATCGTGAAGGCAACCGTCGCCGAGATCGATCATAAGAAACGCGAGGTGATCCTGAAAGATGAGGAGGGCAACAAAGTCAAGATGAAGGTCAGCGAAGACGTCGAGAACCTCGACCGGGTGCGAAAGGGTGACCGGGTCATCGCAGGATATTATCAGTCTGCTGCGATCACCGTAAACAAGCCGGGTGAAACCTCGCCCGAGCCTGCGGCCGACGAAGTGATCGTGTCTGAAAAAGGAGAAAAACCACGCCGCGCCATCGTAAAAACAACGCAAATAACAGCCACCGTCGAGGACATCGATTATGAGAAGCGGCAAGTCAAACTCAAAGGCCCGGAAGGGAACACGGTCAAAATCACCGTTGGCGACGCGGTCAAGCGGCTTGATGAAGTCAAGAAAGGCGACCAGATCGTCGCCAGATTCACCGAAGCCCTGGCCGTTTCCGTCTCGAAGCCAGAGGAGTGAGGTAATTCTTCATCAAACCGAAACAACAGGAACAAAAAGACAACTATGCAAAACATGAAAAACGTAATTGTAATTGGGGGCGTGACCACCGCGATAGCGATCGCTTCCCTGGCCGGATGTTCGACCACCATGTCGTCATCGAGTAGTAAAAAAGCGAACGATGAGCGCAGCGATGGTCGGGTCGTGGACGACGACAATATTACCAAAGCCGTTGAAAGCAAACTCAAGAGCGAGCCGGTTTATAAGTTCGATAGTGTGGGAGTGAAGACTTATGCCGGCATCGTGGCGCTGAGTGGCTTTGTAAGCAGCGCGGACCAGAGTTATCGTGCCGAACAACTCGCGCGCGGGGTTGGCGGCGTCAACCAGGTGGTCAACGGGCTGGTGGTCAAGCCCGGGCCGATCCCCAGCGCGACGGGGAGCCCTTCAGGACAACAACGTTCCAGCCAGCCGCCGCCGGCCAATTCCACTTCACCCGCGCCGAACAACTGAAGCTCGCCGGGGGGAAAATGAGTCCGAAAGGACCTGACGAATCGCGAGCGCGTGTTACCAAACCGGGGTGCCGCGCTCCGTTCGTCAGCATTCGATGTTTGTCGCTTCCCGACTCCGGGCGCGCCCGGGAGGGCAACTTGCGAACTGCGGCAAGCCTGCGCGCCGACCGCTTTCGGGAATCGACGGACTCGCATCAGTGATTGCACCAGGCGGTTGGGACGCGACGCCGCTCGCGTCCGCTTTCCGGCCCTGATTTCCCTTTGCCTGGCCTCGGCTCACCTGCCGGGCCAGTTCTCTTCCATCGACTTTCGTCCGGCTGAACCCTCAACTCTCAACGTTCGGTAACCTTCAGCGGAAGTAGCGCAGGACTCCGTCCTGCTGTATCGCCGAACTCCGTTCGGCTGACTGCCCGCCTTGCCACGGCTACAACATTATTTAGAGTGATTTCATGATACGGGGCCGCCTCAGATCGGCGCATGGTGGATACGGATCCTGGCGGGCTCGAAGGCCTCGATCTCCTTCGCTCGATCGGGAAATTCCACGGCAAAACGGAATGCGACCACTGACATCGCGGTGCAACCCAGGCTTTCAATGTTGGTTCAGCGCCCGGACGCGCTCAACTGCCCGAGTCTTAAGTATCTGCAGCAAAGAAAGAGTGCGGCGGCCTGAGGAAAGGGAGACAGGCCGCCGCTGGTGGAAGTACAATGCAGACGAACAGGCGGAGTGTTGTGAAGAACTGTTCGGTCACATCGTACTGGAAATTCATTTCGTTTCCTCGTGTTTCTGATTGTGTCGATCATTGCTTTATATTCGGCTGAGGCTTTGAGGCCTTCCGCATCCACCAAACTAAAAACCAAGCCGCACTCCGAGTCGGAGTGCAAATCCGTCTCTCGAATCGTCATTGATTTGCCAGCTTAAATCTCCGAAGGCGCGCAGCCGCGGCTTCCACTGCCACTCGGCGCCACCGCCTGCCAAATAAAACATTTCGTGCGTGTCGAAGCTCCGGCCAATCGCTGCGGTCACGTAGGGCGCAATGGGGGCGTTCTTCAACGGGAACCTGAAATAACCTTCCCCGGCCACGTTATCTATAATCGTGCCACCAATATCTTCCACGTGCGTTACGGCGCCGACACCGAGCCGTTGCGTGATATAATACGTCACCCCTACACCCATGCCCCCGTAGTCCCCAGGCTTATCGACGTAACTGCCGAAGAGAGAGAAGACTCTCTCGCGCGCGTTAAACGTTTCCTCGTCGTTCGCGTTGGCAATACCGGCGGACACCCCCGCGATGATTGCCGCCATCATTAGTTTCTTCGTCATATGATCCTCTTAGTACGACACGCCCGTTTTTGACAGTCGGCCACCTCAACAGGCCTTGTTGTCTCACTTCACGATGCAAGCCTGCCGTGGCTTGAGTAACTGCGCCATTGGACTTTAGTCTCATTCTTGCTGCGAAACCGACAGAAGAGACGCGCGATGTGCGCTGCGAAGATCAGGAAGGATAGACGCGCGCTGCGATCGCCGGCAGCAGAACACCGTCGTCGAAGGGCTTGCGTATCCACGGCAGATCAGAAGGGAATCCGAGAGCCCGCACGCCGTCGTCGTCCGCGCCGCTCATGAACACAAACGGGATCTCTATGCCGAACTGCGTCAGCGACTCGGCCACCTGCAACCCGTTCATTCCCACCATGTGCAGGTCGAGCACGATGCAGTCTACGGCCTGTGCGCCGTGGACGCGGAAGGCGTCAATCAACTCTTCACCAGATGCGTATTGCACCGCGTTCATCCCTGCCGAGCGCACCAGTCTTTGCACCGCCAGGCGGACCGATTCATCATCGTCGACGACGGCTATGACGGGCACTCTGGAACCCGGTCCGTTCATCCGCATTTTATAGGAACTCATGCGTTTTCCCTGCTCGTTCGGAAGGATTCACTAGAGTTCTGGTTGCAACGCGGGTTGCGCGGAAAGTCCCACCGCGGGTATGGAGAACATGCCTGCTTTCTCGGCTATCCGCACCAGTTCCGCTACCGATTGGACCTGCATTTTTCTCATGACCCGCCCGCGATGAACCTTGATCGTCTTTTCACAAATCCCCAGCGTCGCGGCGATTTGCTTGTTGAGCATCCCGCTCACCACCAGGCGCATCACCTGGTTCTCCCGGCTCGTCAAAGCGCCAATCTGTTTCATGATTTGCGCCTGGTCACGCCGTTGTCTCATGGCAAGCTTGTCCTTGAACAACGCTTGCCGCACCGCGTGCAGCAGTTCACGATCGTCGAACGGCTTCGTCAAAAAATCGACTGCGCCGGCCTTCATCGCTGTGACGCTCGTTGCCACATCTCCGTGGCCAGTGATAAAAATGATGGGAAGGTCGAGTTGTTTTTCAACCAGGCGGCGCTGCAGCTCAATCCCGGTGAGCCCGGGCATCGCTATATCGAGCAGCAGGCAGCAGGGCGCTTGCGGCCGTTGAAACAAACGCAGAAACTCGCGCGCCGAGCGATAAGCAAACACGTTATGCCCTGCGCTTCGAAGCAATCGTTCGATGCTGCGGATCACGGAAACGTCATCATCGACAACAAATACAGATTGCAGGTCAGTCATGGGCTCCTCCTTGATGAACTGGCAGCATGACGTGGAAAGTAGCGCCCCTCTCGTTGTTTTCCGCCAACAACTCGCCCCCGTGTGATTCTATAATCGCGCGATTGATCCAAAGTCCCACACCCATGCCGTCAACTTTAGTCGTGAAGAATGGTTCGAAAATCTGCTCGCGATACTTCGGGTCCAGCCCGGTCCCAAAGTCCCGCACCTTTATTGCTATCTTACCGTTGCTCCGGAACGTGCTCAGGATGACCTTCCGTTCAGTCGGGCTGCACTCCGCCATCGCTTCGGCAGCGTTCAACATCAGATTGAGGATGACCTGCTGCAACTGAACCCGGTCGCCGAGCACCGGTGGCAACCCACCGTCAAATTGTTTCTCGACCGCGACGTGCCGAATGATCATTTCACTGTGGATCAGCCGCAGCGTTTGCTCGATTAACCCGTTCACTTCCAGAGGCTGCTTTTTCGACTCGCCCTTCTCCAGGAAAGACCGCAGGCGGCGAATCACCTCACCCGCTCGTTTTCCATCCGCGACCACATCAGAGAGGATCTCGCGAATCTTGGTGACGGGACGTTTCTCGGTGCGCAAAAGCCTCTGACCCGCCTGGGCATTGCTCAGGATCGCCGTCAGCGGTTGATTGAGTTCGTGCGCAATCGAAGCCGTGAGCTCTCCCAGCAGCGTAACGCGCGCGATGTGCGCAAGTTCAAGTCGATGGTTATGTGCTTCGATCTCCGCCCTGACGCGGTTTGTCACGTCAATGTGAGAGATCACTGCGCCGCCCTCGGGGCGTAGGAGTGGTTCCACCCTCATTTCAAACCATTGGACCGGCGTCGAATCACACTGACATTGCAGCACGAAATTCGGCCTCGCGCCGCTCAGGACCGCGTGAACTCCGTCAAGCGCCTCCTTCGCGGTCGCCGGCGGGCATCGCAAAGTCTTCGCGCACACTTCAAGGTAGTTGGCCCCGATGTCCACCTTGTCTGTCGCTCCCGCAGCCTCCGCCGCAAATCGGACCCATGAGTCATTCACTGCGATGATCCGTCCCTTGCGATCTATGACCGCCACATGTCCGCCCAGCGACGAAATGATCGCGGAGTTGAGTGCCTTCTCCCGAACCAATTCGCTCTCCAACCGCTTTTGATCGGAGAGGTTGACCGCAAACGCGACACCTCGGTCTTTAAACCCCGGCAGCAGGGCGCCGCCGATCAGCACGGTTATTTTCGTGCCGTCCTTGCGGCGGTAATGCTTCTCGAACGGACCTACATACGGCCGCCCGGCTTGAAGTTCCTTGATCGCCTGCTGATCCAGGTGCCTGTCTTCGGGCGGAGTCAACAGGTCCCATCGCAGGTCTCCGCTTTTCATCTCCTCGCGCGAATATCCAATTAAGTGCAAATAGGCATCATTGGCGTCCGTGATGCGTCCATCCATCTGCCAGTAAACCAGCGGGACCAGATTCAAATCATAAACCGCCCGGAATTTCGCTTCGCTTCGCAGGAGTGCCGTATCGCTGTTCTTCTGCGCGGTTATATCGCGGCCAATCGACTGAAATTCGACAATTCTTCCCGCTTCATCAAAGATGCCTCGGTCTGTCCACTGCTGCCATCGACGGCGTCCATGACTCACGATTTCATGTTCGATGGTGGCGACCGGCTTCTGGCTCGAGATGGAAGCAAGGTGTTCGCGTGCCTTTGCCTGCTCCCCCGCCGGAATGAACGGCCAGAAGCTCTTTCCAATAAGATCGCTTCGGGAGCGACCGAAGTAACGGCAGTATGCGTCGTTGACAAATGTGATGGTGCCGTCCGGTAAAAATCTGCAGATCAATTCCGTCTGGTCCTCGACCACCGCTCGATAACGATCCTCGCTCCGCCTGAGTTCCTCCTCCGTTTCCTTCCGTTTGGTAATATCGATGCAAGACCCCATGAACCCTTCAAACTGCCCATCACGTCCGAAAAGAGGCGTGCCCTTGTCCAAGATCCATCGGTAAACACCGTCCCAGCGGAGCAAACGATACTCGACAAGGAACTCCCGGCGCTGGGCAAAGGCCCGTCGGTGCCATCGCACGCACCGTTCGAGATCGTCGGGGTGAATCTCACACCAGCATTCGCCAAGGTCTCTCTCGAGTGCTCTGCCCGTGAAGCGCAGCCACTTTCGGTTGAAGAAGGTGCAGAAATCCTCGGGCGCGGTGATCCATATCATCAATGGCGAAGAGCCGCTTCGGCTAAAACACTCCTCGTAAAGGGCTGTCTCACCTTTGCCTGTTTGCTGTTGCATGGGCGCGTCCATTTCCTCTTCCACTCAACCGCGGCTTCCCCAAACTCCCCTAGCCAAATGCCTTTTTGGCATCACTACAGGCCCCATTACCATCTGCCGAAAGTAACGACGTTCGGGACGGCAAACTTCCGCCAGCCTGGTAAATTGGTTGTACATTTTTAGTGACCTTCGCCTCCGTCGTCAAGTTACATTTGCCCGGGCTCCCGCTTCCTTCGGCCGCTCGCTCGGGCTTCCTCGGACCACGTACATAGGAAACCAAATCCCCCCCGGCCCGGGCAATGGGACCTAAGTCCAATAGCTCCCTGGTTTACTCTTTGTCAGGGTAAGAGTGGTGATGCTTTGAGAACGTCCCTATCCGTGATGCCCTTCGCGAACGCGCAAGGGGCAAGCCCGGTAACAACGTGCGTCTATGACACAAAATCTAACTCTCGCAAGCGGCCCTGCGTCGGCAACGCATCGCCCAATCGCACAACCCGAGAATCCACAGATTGAGCATGGCGAGCTTTGCCGCGAGGAACTCGAATTGCTTTGCCACGCGCTCTCTCACGATCTCCGCGCTCCTTTGCGCAGCATCGAAGGCTTTTCACGAGTGCTCATGGATTCGCTCTGTGAGAAGCTCGACGAACAATCCGCTGGTTATTTTCGGCACGTCATTCAAGCCAGCAATGAGATGGGACGTTTGCTCGACGGCCTCCTGCAACTGACCCGCGTAACGCGCCACGTCATGCAGAACTCCGTCGTCGACCTCAGCGACCTCGCGCAGCGTGTGGTCGCCAAAATGACCGAGCTCAATCCCGACAGAAACGTCGAAGTCACCGTCATGCCCGACCTCTCGGCCTTCGGCGATCGCTCCCTGCTCAAGCTTGCGCTCGAGCATCTCTTTGAGAACGCGTGGAAGTTTACCAGACCGCACAACACGGCCCGGATTAGTTTCGGAGGAAATCAGACCGATAACGGGAAAGTCTTTTATCTTTATGACAATGGCATTGGCTTCGACATGACCTATTACCAGAGACTTTTCGGCGTCTTCGAGCGCCTGCACAACCAGCCCGACCTGCCCGGGCGCGGCATCGGCCTGTCCATCGTCAAGCGCATTCTCCAGCGCCACAACGGACACATCTGGGCGAGAGCTGTTCCCAATCTCGGCGCATGCTTTTGGTTCGATATCCCCAATCCTGTACCCTATGAAACAACAACATTGCATTCTCATGATCGAAGACAATTCAAGCGACGAGATGCTGGTGAAGATTGCCCTGCAGCGGCAGTCAACGAAGTATGAGCTTGTTATCGCGCGCGACGGCCTCGAGGCCGTCGATTGTCTCGTCGGCGATCGTCAGATTTTCGGAACCCAGCCAGTAAACCTCTCTTTGGTTCTTCTCGATCTCAAGCTGCCGAAACTCAATGGACTTGAAGTCCTCCGCCGAATACGCGGCGACACCCTGGCCAAATCAATTCCCGTTGTGATATGGACATCCTCCGCTGAACCGGCCGATCTCGTCACCGCCTACGAGCTTGGCTGCAATAGCTACGTGCAAAAACCAATGGACTTCGCATTGTTCTGTGACGCTCTCAACCAAATCACCAGCTACTGGGTCGAATTGAACCGCACGCCGGAGACCGGCGTTTGACTTTTCGCGCTCAAGGCGCGCGGCAGCTCGCGACTGAAAAAGAAATGGTCGGAGCGACAGGATTTGAACCTGCGACGTCTTGGTCCCAAACCAAGTGCTCTAGCCAGGCTGAGCTACGCTCCGACGTGCCGGACATACTCGCACACCGCGGATGAAATGCGAGGTTTTTCGACCGGCTTTATGCTCGACGCCCTGGTCGTTGGTGTTAGATTGCCCTGTATGTCAACACCGGCGCCGGCGGTTCCGCAAAAGATCAATCTGCGACGGCCCGATATCATGGAGGCTGTGCAGGCACAGGTGCTTTCGCATTACCGCAGCGAACTCGTCGATCACATCCGCGGGCGCGGCGGCGTGGTCTCGGCAGGCGGGCTGACCATTAAACTCGCGAAGGAATTTGGCTTTTGCTACGGCGTCGAGCGCGCGATCGATCTGGCTTACGCAGCTCGAAAAGTTTTTCCCGATCAGCCCATCTACATCCTCGGCGAAATCATTCACAACCCGGAGGTGAACGACCAGATTCGCGATATGGGCATCAAATTCCTTTCCGGAAAGGAGAAGAACGCCGATATCGAGGACCTGCAAAAGGACAACGTTGTCATCATTCCCGCTTTCGGCGCTGAAGTTGCCACGATGGAAAAGCTCAAGGCGAGGGGCTGTCGCTTCGTCGATACAACTTGCGGCGACGTGATGAGCGTCTGGAAACGCGTGCGCCAATACGCCAACGAATCAGTTACCAGCATCATCCATGGCAAGGCGTGGCACGAAGAGACGAAAGCGACCAGCTCGCGTGCGACCGCCAATGGCAGCGGCCATTACCTGGTCGTGTTCACGCTCGCCGAGACCGATTACGTCTGCAATTACATCCTGCACGGCGGTAACAAGCAGGAATTTCTGGAAAAATTCAAAGGCGCTTACTCACCCGGCTTTGATCCCGATGTGCACTTGCAGACCGTTGGCGTCGCCAATCAAACCACAATGCTCCGCGGTGAAACTGAAGAAGTGCAGCACCGATTGCGCCGAGCCATGGAACAAAAATATGGCGCCACCGAACCCGACAAACATTTCCGGTTCTTCGACACGATTTGCGGCGCGACCCAGGATCGCCAGGATGCGCTCGAAAAACTTCTGCGCGAACCGATGAACCTTCTGCTCGTCATCGGCGGCTACAATTCCTCCAATACCTCGCACCTTGCGGAGATGGGCGAGGCCAAGCTGCCCACCTATTTTATCAAGAACGCCGCGAAGATGGTGTCCGACAACCTGATCCAGCACTACAACCAGCATCTGCACAAAGAAGTCGAGACACAAAACTGGTTGCCGGCAGGGGACATTACCGTCGGCATCACTGCCGGCGCGTCCTGCCCGAACAATCTCATCGAAGACACGATCCATCGCCTCTATGGGCTGCGCGGGATTTCCGTGCAGGACCTTCTGAATTGATGCCTTGCACGCGCGAGGACCTTGAACGGCGCGAGCGTCAATTCCTGGCGTCCTGGGCACAATTCAGTTCCGAGACCCGCGGACGCGAATACGAAGAAGACCCGCCCGAGTGGCGCACGCACTACCAGCGCGACCGCGACCGCGTCATCCATTCGCGCGCCTTTCGCCGCCTCGAATATAAGACCCAGGTGTTCCTCAATGGCACCGGGGATCACTTGCGCACACGCTTGACCCACACGATGGAGGTCGCCGCCATCTCGCGCAACATCGCCCGCGCGCTCAGGATCAACGAAGACCTCACCGAAACCATTTCCCTCGCGCACGATTTGGGTCACTCACCCTTCGGCCACAAAGGCGAAACGGCTTTGGACCGGCTCATGAAAAAACATGGCGGATTCGAACACAACCGCCAAAGTCTCCGCGTCGTCGAATGGATCGAGCAGAAGTATCCCCGCTTCTCAGGTCTGAATCTGACGTGGGAAGTCCGCGAAGGCCTCGTCAAGCATTTCACCAGTCATGATCATCCCGCGCGGCGCAAAGGCTTTCGGGCGAAGTCGCCGTCCCTCGAGGCCCAGGTCGCCAATCTCGCCGATGAAATCACTTATTACAGCCACGATTTGGACGATGGTTTATCGGCGGGCCTGTTCGCTGAAAAAAATCTGGAGCGCGATGTCGAAGTGTGGGCCGAAGCCGCCCGCGCCGTGCGCAAAGAATACGGCGCACTGCCCGATGAATGCCGTCGTTACTTCATCATCCGTTGCATCATTGATTGCGAGGTGAAAGACGTTGTTTACACGACCGAGGATCGCATTGTCGCCGCGCGGGTGAAATCAGCCGACGACGTGCGCCTGCAACCGAAACCCCTGGTGCAATACAGCCCGCGGCGCAAAAAACTGAACCTCGAACTTCGCGACTACCTCTACAAGAATCTCTATTTTAATCCCGAAGTCCACCAGCCGAACCGCCGCGCCGTAAAACTTCTCGAAGAACTTTTTGCATATTACCTGAAACACCACGACGCCATCGGCGAAATCTCACAACGCCGCGCCAAAACCGATGGCTGGCATCGCGCTATTTGTGATTACCTCGCCGGAATGACCGACCGCTACGCCCTTCAGGAACACCAGCGGCTCGTAGCGATCAAAGAATAGAATCGCGGTTCGCGCCTTCTCAACTCAGTTACTGCCGCAGCGGCGTGAGAACATCCATGCCCGAGCGTTTCACCAGAACGCTCAGCTTCGAAGTCTTCTTTGCCCAGTGACATTCATCCAGCGGCAACACCAGCCGCCGCGCGTCCTGGCTGCCGGGCTTGTCCACGTGCGTGCCCGGCAAATCCGCCAGCACCAGGATATGTGTCACGCCTTTGCTTTTCCACTGGTCCCACTTCGGGTCTTTGGCTTCCAGCGTTTGGCTTAAAGACTGCCCCGAAACAAAATTCAGCGTCTTCTTGTCGGCGTCCTTTCGCATCGCGTCGTTATCTTCCCAATACTTCTTCATGCTGTAATTCTCCCAACGCGGAAGATTCGCCGCGTTCACGCCCACCAAATCCACCAGCACCGATGCCTGCTTCAACGAATCGTCGAGTTGCGCGACCACGTCATACCTGCCAATGGGTCCCGGTTTGCCGGGCTTGCAGGAACCGCATCCCGAAACGAATGCGCAAAGAAGTGCAGCCGCTGTCAGGAGAAGAAAACGTCGAATACCAGGATGATTTCTCATAAATGTGCATTAGTGCTTAACGTCCCGAACTGCGCCAGCACCTTACGAAACGCCCAGGCCGCAAAGTGCTGGGTCTGGGGTGCTCCGCCAATTTACCGGTGCGCCTCCCGCTCGTAAAATTGCCCGAATGAAAGCTCAACGAATCGCCGCTTTGCTCGCCTTGAGCATCCTCTGCGGTTGCGCCGGCCTCCACAGCGCCTCGGAGGAGGAACCGGCCCAGGCGTACTCCACCCACACACACTCCGCCGATGATAGCCACGGTAACGCATTGCTGTTCGGCTTGCTCGGCGATGAGAAGGACGTCTCGAAGCTTCTTATTATCAAGCGCGAGCGTGCCGAACTACGGGATCTGATTCGCGCCATTTCCGAAACAACCGGCCGCGCCCACGCGCAGCTCGAAAAATTCGCCAAAGCCGACCGTTTTCTAAACATCAAAGACAACGGCCTTCCTCCCGCCGAGGTCGAAGCGCGAAAAACCATCGCCAAAGCCCGCACAAAAGAGCTGCTGACGGAAAGCGGCAAGGAATTCGAAGTGCGCCTGCTCCTCAGCCAGGACGAAGCCCTGGTTTACGGCGCTCATCTCGCCGATGCTGCTCTCAAAGGCGAAAAAAACCAGGAGCGCGCGCAATTTCTCCGCCAACTCTCGAATGACTTAACGAATTTTCAGCAGCGCGTCACAGCGATGCTGTCTTCGAATTACAATTGGCCGCAGAAGTGAGTCTCCACCGCGCCCGGCGGAGTCACGACGTGGCCTTCGGCTTTTGACGCGGTGGACGCGACACATCGGGAGCCCGGGCTTTCGTCAGCCAGTAGTTGATCATTACCTGCAGAGTGTCTCTGAAGTCCAAAAAATCCAGCGGCTTCGTCAGGAACGAATTGGCCCCGAGGGCATAGGCCCGGTTAACATCCCTCATCTGATCAGAGGTCGTTAGAACGATCGTCCGCAGCGGCGCCAGCGTAGGATGCCGGCGCACCCATTGCAGGACCTCAAAGCCGTTCTTTAGCGGCATCTTCAAATCGAGCAGGAACAAATCCGGCAACGGATACTCGGCGCGATTCGCAAATTTGCCTTCCCCGTTCAAGTAAGCGATCGCCTCCTCGCCGTCTGACACGACTTGCAACGGCAAATCGATTCCTGCCATTTGAAGAGCGCGGCGCACAATCTGAACGTCATCGTCGCGGTCGTCGGCAAGCAGGATCACTGGTTGCTCAGAATTCATATCCGCAAATCACCACCATTATTCTACTGACGGACATTCGGGTTCGTGGCATTGGGGGGTGTTCCCCACACATCATCTACTATAGAGTATGACGATTTTGAACCCTCGCATGTAATGGGGTGAAACCCGGCGATCTGGGCAAGTCATCCGCCCACCGCGCGCAATTCGACATCCACCTCGCCCCCGTCGTCGGTAGTCACGATCACCTGCCACGGCTTGCAGCAGATCTGGCAATCCTCGATATATTGCTGCATTTCTCCCGCCGATTCATCGACAAGGATCGTGTTCTCCTCGCCGCAATACGGACATGACACGTTCGTTTCCACGGCTACTCCTCAGTCATTTCGACAAGGATGCTTGCGGGTTTGCATTGGCTCTCAAAGGATCAGTTTGCCACGGCCTAAATCAAGATCGCACTGCTATTCGACCGTTTCTTAATCCTTCCTTCTCAATTTTGGCTTTGGCACGCTCGCTCCTGAATCAGGCGTGACTTACAAAGGTCAATTCAAACCAGGAGCAGTCTCCCTTGCAGTGAGCTGTTGCATCATTGTTGGTTGTGCCGCAAACGTGCCGTCAGCTTCCCAACCGCAACCGCAGTCGACTAAAACAGAAGCTGAGTTCATTCGCGTTGATAGGGAGACGAGACGCTTCGTTTCTTCCGGTTCCGGTTCGCAATTCACGCCATGGGGCTTCAACTACGATCATGACTCCTCCGATCGCCTCCTCGAGTATTACTGGCACGACGAGTGGGGCGCGGTAGTCGGCGATTTCGCGGAGATGAAAGCGCTCGGAGCCAACACCGTGCGCATTCACCTTCAGGTTTCCAGGTTCATGAACTCCGCCGACGAACCGAATCGCAAATCACTCGACCAGCTTGCTCTCCTCGTGAAACTCGCGGAAAAGACCGGCCTCTATCTCGATATCACTGGCCTCGGTTGCTACGACAAAGAGGACGTGCCGCAGTGGTATAACGATCTGGACGAAGCACAAAGATGGAGCGTTCAGGCCCGCTTCTGGGAAGCAGTCGCCAAAATCTGCAGCCAAAGCCCCGCAATCTTCTGCTACGACCTCATGAATGAGCCCGTTGTCACCGAAGACAAAAAGGGCCGCGACTGGACGCCCGGTGCCTTCGGTAACCGGCACTTTGTCCAACGCATCACCCTCGACTTCGCCGGCCGCACCGAAAAACAAATCGCCAAAGCCTGGGTCGACACACTCGTTTCTGCGATTCGCAGACACGACCAGTGGCACCTCATCACCGTGGGCGCGATACCATGGGCTCTCACCTGGCCGAATGCGAAACCACTTTTCTATTCCGAAGAAGTCAGCAAGAACCTCGATTTTGTTTGCCTGCACTTCTATCCGAAGGCTCGCGAAGTCAACCAGGCGCTCACAGCCCTTGCCGTCTACGACATCGGAAAGCCGATTGTCATCGAGGAAATGTTCCCCTTGAGTTGTTCCGTCAAAGAACTCGATCAATTCATTGACGGCTCTAAAAAAATCGCTCGCGGCTGGATCGGCTTTTATTGGGGTCGCACCATCGCGGAATACAAAAAGCACAAAGGCACCATTGGCGACGCCATGATGCTCAACTGGCTCGAATACTTCGCGAAGAAGACACCCTCCATCGTGTCGCCCGCGATCACCGATTACTGATCACGGGCGATTATTTCCCACCTTGGCCATTATCCTCTCAATCTGCCTCCGGTGAATCGTGTTGTGGAGCGCCGCCAGCCAATGCCACCCCAGCGCATCCATGGGCCCGAACCACGGATGGGCATGCCGCGCGTGACTTTTCAGGTTCTTCATCTGCGAAACCCGGTTGAAATAATTCTGCGTCGTCCGGGCGAACTTCCCTATCGTTTCAAGGGACTGTTCGGGCCTGGGCTTCAGGTCCGCAATCGACACCCGCCAGCTATACAGCCGCTCACTTGACAACGCTTCGATGATTTCGAGCACCCCGCTGTTTACAATCACCAGATGGTCCAGCGTCATCAGCACCGACCAATGCCGGCTGCTGTCTTCAATTCCCATGATGCGCGGGATCAATACCGCCGTATTCGCTACATCAGGAGTCAGGCTGCGCGCCATGCGCAACATCGCGCCGGCTTCCGTGTGAAAATGCTTGTTTGCCCATTTGGGCGTCCTCACCGCGCGCAAATACGCGAACATTACCTTGCCCAGGAGAACCTCCAGCGGCGGAATCCCGGCCCCCGGTGGCGCGAGTTGCACAGGTGCTGCTACTGGTGCAAAGGCCTTCATCGATATGCGCCGCGACCTTACTTAAACGCGAATCACTCCGCCAGTCTGATCGCACAAAGCCATTTAGGGTATGGCGCGGTGTCCCCACCGCGCCGTGTCTGTTCGCAAACCACAATCCTCAAACTTGTAGGAGACGAGCTGCGGACGACTGTCTCGGGCGGAGCACAAAATCCAACTGGAGTTTCTAATATCGTCGCAACCCAACCGTTCACACTGCGTTCCTTCGCCTTGCCGAATTCATTGCTTCTGCATCTGAATTCTCGAATATTCCCAAACAAACACTTCACACCAATCTATATATGCCAAAGGCTAAAGAAGCATTGACTGCTCGATTACCGATTACTTCTCCATTCTCGCTTCTGAATTCTGGATTCTGCATTCTCATTCTGAATTATGCGCAGGCGTCTGCTTCTGATCGCGCTCGCATTCGCTGTCTTGCTCTCGACAGCCCTGTGGCTCGTCCTCCAATTCCGCCCCAAAGAGCCCAATGTCGGTGGTGTCCCACTCCTGACATGGCTCTCGATCAACAGTTTCTCGCAAATCGACAAGGAATTGGCGCGGATCGGACCCGAAGCAGTTCCCTGGCTCATCAAAGGCCTTGAGGCGCAGGATTCCGCTCTCCACAGACTCAAACTCAAACTCTGGCGGAAACTCCCGAATCGCCTCAAAACAAAATGGCGCAATTATCAGCCGATCAACCCGCGTGAATTGCGTTCGAACTCCGCCTACGCCCTCCAGCTTTTCGGACCCGAAGCCACCCAGGCCGTCCCCAGACTCATCGTCATCGCGCGCTCCGACCCGGATGCATTCGTGCGTCAGGTTGCGCTTTCGGCGTTGGCGCAGATGACACGCGATTCGCGCCAGGCCACCGCAGCTTTGCTCGAGTTTCTGCAGAACGGCGACAGCGTCCTGCGTTCCCAGGTCGCCGGTGCGATTTACTCCGCCGACATTCATCCCATCGAAGCGCTTCCGTTCCTTTTATCTCAGCTCGACAATTATCAGCAGGGAAACTCCACCAGCGACAAGCCGCTTAATGAAATGCTCGCCATCAGTCGCTACGGTGCCGAGGCATCCAACGCCGGTCCGATGCTCATCAAATACATCACCCGCGGCGAAGGTCGCGGCAACGCCCTCAGCGCCCTCAGCGCTATCGGTCCCGCCGCTGCGCCTGCCGTTCCCCGCTTGCTCCAAATGCTCGAAGACCGAACACCTCCCGGTCCGGGAGAAGCCTCGCTCCACCAAATGAAGCCTTCGATCTTTCAAGTCTTCAAGAATACCGGCCCATCCGCGAGCGCTGCCTTGCCCGCGCTCACGAATGCCCTTCAGGACGCCAACGGCGTCGTGCGCGCCCTCGCCGCGGCAGCCATTGGCAGGATCACAAGCGACAATGACTTCGTCGTTCCATTGCTTGTCAAAGAACTCGAGAACCGCAGCTGGAGCAATAACGATCAGTCCCTTTCGTATTCGGGGCGTTTTCTGAGCATCGGACTAAACTCGCGACAGACCGCGGCTTTCCTCCTTGGTGAAATCGGTCCGTCTGCAACCAACGCGCTCCCCAACCTCAAACAATCGCTCAGGAGCGGCGACCTGTGGCTGCCCGCTTTTGCCGCTCAAGCCATCTGGCAGATTTCCTCCGATGCCGACGCGATCCTACCTTCACTAACCGCGTCGCTACATCATAACGATTTGAGCCGCCGAATTTTGACCTTGCGAGTCCTGGCTCAGATGGGACCCGCCGCCAAAAGCGCCGCTCCCGCCATCCGCGACACTCTGAAAACTCACATGCAGATCCGCCGCGAAGCCCGTGAAGCACTTCTGCGTATCGAGCTATCACCTTGAACGATGACCTGGGCTCGCGGCCCGCAAGTC
>Ga0193696_1000365_pt1 | contig 16171 bp, 16 predicted proteins | sample L3m1metaG_FD_145074 | JGI IMG/M metagenome (GOLD analysis project Ga0193696, IMG submission 145074) | Soil microbial communities from a riparian zone of the East river system, Colorado, United States - L3m1 | ecosystem: Environmental > Terrestrial > Soil > Riparian zone | place: USA: East River... | reverse complement strand
ATCCTGAAGTCGTGTACGAAGTGGTCACTGGCACCGGCTATCTCGCAAACGCGATCTCCGTGCTGCTGGGCTTGTGGTGGCTCGTTCGAACGACCCATCGGGACGCCGCCGCCATCGCCTGGGGGCTCACGCTGGCGTCACGCGCCAACTTCCTCTTCCTGGTGCCGCTGGCGGGTGGCTACCTGTATCAACGCGCCGGGTGGAGAGCCGCGGCGCGGGCGGTGGCGCTCACCTGCGGGACGGCTGCAGCGCTCACGTTGCCGTTCTATTTCCACGACCCGCACAACTTTGGGCCGCTGGAAGGTGCCAACCGCCTGCTCGTCTTCAACCAGCTTCTTCCACATCTAGGAATTGCGCTGATCGGCCTGATGGCGGTCCTTGCCGTCGGCCTCTCGTTCATGCCAATGGATCGGGCGGCACTATTCCGGAACTGCGCGGTCGTTCAGGCGTTTCCGGTGATAGCCGGCGTCGTGCTCGCCTCGGTCCGGGATCGACAGGTGAATCTCTGGTACACGCGCTACGGTGCGTTCTTCGCGTGGTTCGCGCTCATGGCATTGGTGGCGGAACCGTCGAATGCGCCACCGCCGCTCACCGCGGCCGCTGCACGAGCTCGATCTTCGTCCCCGCGGGTCCTTCGACATACGCGAACTGAATCGTCGTCTTGTCCGCGAGCGTGAGCGGACGCGGTTCGGTCAGCACCTTCACGCCGGCGGTCTTCAGTTCCGCAATCTTCTCGACCAGGTTGGTGGCGCGCCAGCCGATGTGATCGATGGCTCGGCCCTCGCTTGGCGTCGATTCGCCGCGCTGCACCAGCACCCACATGTCGCTGAAGCCGGCGGCGCTGTACTTGAGCGCGTCGATCTGTCCTTTCAGCTTCGTCCGTTCGCCGCCGAACTTGGCGAGCAGCCACGTGAACATCTCGGCGGGATCCGCGGCGCGCAGGTGGATGTGGTGCAGTCCCAGCAGCCCCGTGTCCTGGACGACTTCGATCTTCGTCCCCCACGGATCCTCGACGAATCCGAGCTTGAACAGATTGGGCACGTCGCGAACCGGCGTGACGACTTTCACCCCAGCCGCTTCGAGCTCTTTCATTTTGGCGTCGAGGTCGGCGAACGAAAAGCCGATGTGATCGATCGAGCTGCCGGCGCTCGGCTGCCCGTTGGCGTTTTTGAGGAAGATCAGCCGTGTCGTGCCGAACATCAGCCGATCGGGCGCCTCCGCGGTCGGTTTGCCTCCGAAGTTCTTCTGATACCACTCGACCGCTTTCGCTTGATCGGGGACGTTCAGGTGGATGTGGTCGTAGGGGAGCGTGGGCGCCTGCGCCAGGGCGCCGAGCGCGGCGGACAAGACGAAAGCGCAGGACAACGGAATGGCAGACCTGATCGACCGCATGACGTCTCCTCGAGGGCTGAAGCCCTGAGCGCAGATTTGCGGATACCTTATCAGAAATTCGCTATGCTCCGATCGTGCGCACCGTCGCGCGTCCGCGTTCGCTCGTCGCCGTCTCGATCGTCGTACTCGCCGCCGCCGCGGCGCTCGCGCAAGTTGGCGGGTTGGGTGGCTTCGGATTCGGCGGCCGCGCCCGGCTTCAAGTGCAACCAAACGCCCGTTACGACGGGCGCTTCACGTTCGTGCGGGTGAACTACGAATCGGCGCCCGGCGGCTATTGGTACCGTGGGCTGCCGGCGTGGGCGCACGGGTATCCGATGGCCGAGCAGAACCTCATGAAGATCATGAACGAGCTCAGCTATCTCGGCGCCAACGAGGAAGAGATCAACACGCTGGCGCTCGACGATCCCGAGCTGTTCAAGTACCCGGTGGCGTACATCATCGAAGTGAGCTGGTGGACACTGACCGACACGCAGGCCACGGCGCTGCGCACCTACATGCAGAAAGGCGGCTTCGTCATCGTCGACGACTTCAAGGCGACCGGCGATTTCGGGAGCCCGGGATGGGAACCCTTCGAACGGAACATGCAGCGCGTGCTGCCTGGCGCCCGCTTCGTGGAGATGCAGGCCTCTCATCCGATCTTCCACTGCTTCTTCGAAATCGAGACGCTGGCGAATTTTCCGCAGGCCTATAACGCCGGTCCGCCGGTATTTCGCGGCGTCTACGAGGACAACGACCCGAAGAAACGCCTGCAGATGATCGTCAACTACAACACGGACATTTCACAGTACTGGGAGTGGTCGGGCCGAGGTCTGCGGCCGTTCGACGAGACGAACGAGGCCTACAAGCTCGGCGTGAACTACATCATCTACGGCCTCACGCACTAATCGGCTTCACCGAGTACGGCGGGTTAGCAGAATGACCGCCACCGCGCTCAGAAGTACAGCCGCACGCCACCCGCGCCGTGCACGCCGCCGGCTTGTGTCGTCGTCGCCGTGACGGTGGGTGACGTGGCGAACTGCACGTCGGCGTTCGACGCCCGTACGACGGCCCCCAGACCCACGCGACGCGAGATACGCATCGCGATATCCAGGCTCCCGCCGAACCCTGCCGTGTGACCGCTGATCCGCTGCGTCGACGCGGCCGTGAACGACGGTGCATCGTACGGATACGCATCGCGATACGACACGTCGTCGACGATCGTCTGCCGAACGCGGAAGAAGGCGGGTCCCGCGCCGACGGTGACGTCGACGCGTCGCGCCGCCCGGAAACTGTAGAGCGCCTCGAAGTGGGCGGCTGCGACGTCCCGGCGCGCACCGGCCGCCGTACCGCTGACAGTCCGAGGCGTCTGGAAGAAAAACGGGTGCGGGATTGCAGCGCTGACCGCGACGTCCTTCGGTTGTGAATACCACGAGGCGGCCACTCCTACGCCGAAGCCGCCGGCGAGGCGGTAGGTGAGCCCGCCGTCGAAGACGGTTCCAAAGCGGTACTTGTACGAGGTATCGACGACCGCGCTCTCCAGGTAGATGGGATGGCGCGCCGTGACGTTCAGCGACCCGGAGGGCAGGAGCGCGCCGGCACTGAGGCTGACGGTCAGGCGCTCGTGCGGGGCCGCGGGCTGCGCCGAGGCCGGGCCGCTGGTCGCCACCGCCAGCGCTCCAGCGACAAGAACACGACGAGACAACATAGCCATCACTGCACCCCCACGGCGGTCCACGCGTCGCGCACCGCGTTGTAGGGTGCGCTGCCGGAGCCGAACAGATCCTGTGCCGCCTGCAGCGTGATCGCCCGCGCCATCGAGAAGTTGGCGTTCGAGGGCATCAGCTGCGTGAAAGCCCGGTAGAAAATCTTTTCGATCTGGACGCGATTGGCGGCGCCCACGCCTTGCACGCGGATGCCCGACGTCCGGTTCGTGCCGCCTTCGATGGCGAGATAGAACGCGTGATTCGGGATGCCGGAGTTCGCGTGCACGCCGCCATTGTCGTGTTCATCGTCGGCCGGAAGCACGACCAGGCGGCTGTAGTGATCCGGTTGGCCGTAGAGCGCCGGGTCGGCCATTGATCGGATGCCATCGCGCGCCCCGAAGACCGTAGCGGCGACGACGTCTTCTCCGATGAGATAGTCCGCCTTCAGCTGGCCGGTGCCCGGCGGCTGGATGAAGAATTCCACGCTCGTGCCCATGATGTCGGAGAAGGCCTCGTTGAGGGCGCCCGACTCGTTCACGTATTCGAGGCGTGAGGAGAAGTCGGTGACGCCGTGCGTCAGTTCGTGGGCCACGACATCGAGCGCACCGGCCACGTAGTCCCAGCGCTGGCCCGTCGACTCCAAGAACACACCACCGGGCAACCCCTCGCCGTACACCATCACGCCGCCGGCGCACTCGCCGCAGTAGAACGCATTCATATACAGGTTCATCACGCCCGACGGTGCGGTGAAGATATCGGCACGTTTCACCAGATGGACCAGGTTCGTCAGCGGACGGTTCCCGTTGTCCAGACCGCGGCGGCCAAAGCGGGTGAAGTAGTAGTCGTACGTGTACGCGGCGTAGGTATGGGCGTCGACGACGGCCGTGTCGGTCCAATGATTCGACGTGCTGGACGCGATGTCGGAGGCGACGAGAGGCAGCGTGTTCGCGAGCACAGCCAGCGCGCGGTCTATGTTGCCGCGCAGATCGTAGGTCACGATCACCGGCGGCCGCAGCGGATCGGACGCGACGAAGATGCCAGCGACGCTCGACGCGCTCATCTTCTTCTCGTCGCCGAGCACGCCGAGGCCCTGGCCGATGGCGGCGTTGGCGGCCTGCCGTTGCAGCATGCTGTATCGGCGGATCACGGCGCCGCTTCGCGCATCGACGAACGCGCGGACGGCGTCCCGGCGCGTCAGCACTGTGGCGACCCAGGCGAGCTTGAAGGCGCCGTCCCCGGTCGGCAACACCACGAGCTCGGGTTCGGTGTCCGGCTTGAGCAGCGGACCACCCAGTCCCTCGAGTTTGGAAGCGGCGTCATCGCGGCTGATCAGCGGTGTGACGTCGAGATCGATACCGTCATGGAGGGTGCCGAAGACCGATACCGCGGTCGCGCCGTCGAGTTGGCGCGTGACGCTGCCGCCCCACACCCTGGCGCCTTCGTGGTACTGCACGAACTGCTCGATGCGGCGGCCGGCGAGCAGCGTGTCGGCGCGCTCGAGCCGCACGCGCAACTCCCCCCCGCGCGTCATCTGATTGACCGTGGTGTCCCAGGCGCGGGTGGCGCCGGCGGAGTCGGGCACGATGCGAAGCAGCTGTCCGTGGGAGGCAGCCGGCTGTCCATGCAAACCAACTGCGGTAAGAAGCCACGCCAGGCAGGCGTTTGTCCAAACGACGCGCGTCATGCAGCCTTTCGAACGGGGAGAGGGCCGCTGGAACTATCGGCTCGTGACGGGGGGCGCTTTAACGGATCGTTCGTGCCTTCCGCTATCGGTCTGTGAGCAGAATGTGCACCGTCTCGCCGTTCACCTGCCTGTCGATGCGTGCCGCATTCGGATGCCCTTCCAGAAATGCTGCCGCGTCGGGAGTGTTCAACGAGTCGCCGACGAACGCATCGTAGAGGTCGGGATGTGCCCGCATGTCGTCGAGAACGCGCCGGTGGGCGCGCTCGTTGAGAATCATCGTGTCGCCGTCGAGCGGGAACGGCGCCGGAGTGAGATCGGCAAAAAAGTATAACGCGCCGGACGTCATGAACGGCACCCGCGCGACGTAGGTCCTGCGATCGCCGACGAGGCCCCGCACGTCGTCGGCGAAGGCGAGCCAGCCGCGCCTCGATCCGATGTCACTGTCCCATACCGACGGTTGATCGGACGGCCTCGCGCGTGCAAACGAGACACGCGGATCGACTGGCGCCGCCGCGTTCCTCGACGCGAATCGTGTGTACGGTGTCAGCAGGAGCTCGCGCGCCTTCATCAGCCTGCCGGCGGGCAGGAACGCCAGCGTGGTCACCACAACAACGCACTGGATTGTGGCCGCATGACGCGGTGTCGCGGCGCCAAGGAGCCGTGGAAGGTGGAGGACGGCCAGCACGACGACGAAGGGCAGGGCGATTGTCGTGTTTTGCAGGTGCGCACTGTCCGTGCGCAGCAGTGCGACCGGATAGCAGACGAGCTGCACGCAGACGAATGCGAGCAGTACGGCGGCTTCCGCCTCGAGCGGCGTGCGCGACGTCAGCGCGGGCAGCCGCCACAGCGAAACGACCGCCAGCGCAACCAGAACGAAGGGGAGCGTGTAGAACGTGCGAATCGGCGCGTCGCCCGGCGGCCACCACGTGTTCTGAAATCCCGCGGCGACGGCGCGCGGCAGCGCGAAGTAGTTTTCCGCAAAGGCGCCGGCCTCCTGGTGATAGGCGTAGTACAGAACGACCGGTACCGCGACAAGGCCGAAGCCCAGGACGAGATCGCGCGCACTGCGAAAAACTGCGCCCGGACTGATGGTGCGCGTCAAGCCAAGCAACAACAACAGCAGGCCGGCCGACAGTCCGGTGGACGAGAGATTCTCCTGTGCGATCCACGAACCGATCCCCCAGGCCATCCCGAGAATCACCACGCGACGCGTTCCGGCCACGCGCAGCACCGACGGAACGACGACTAGGGGAGCCAGATAGCGCAAGGCGTTTGCCCACCCGAAGAAGCCGGACAGCGTCCCATCGGCCCTGGTTCCGTAGAACGCCAGCGGCGAATACGCGACGGCAAGCAGAAGGACCGCCGCTGACGGAATCGTCGGAAGCCACCACGACGCCACCAGCGCGACGATGATGAACGCGGTGAAATGCATCACCGCCCATGCCGTTCGGAATGCAGCCAGGTCGAACCGCGGCGACTGCCGCATGACCGTGTAGATCAACGCCTGCGATCCGGGACCGTACTGCGTCGACGCGGGTCCCAGGTATGGCTGATAGCCCTTCGCGATCGCCTGCAGGGGTCCGAGATGGACTTGCTCGTGGTATTCGATGTCCCGGTAGTGGCGATCCAAATTCCAGGGAGGCCCGGCGAAGAACCACGCAAGGAGCAGGGCGCCAGCAGTGCGCCGAAGGGTGAGAGGCCGGAAGGTCAGGTTCGTTGCTGCAGGCCCTGACGTCTCCGGCCTCGAGGCCCCGAACCACGCCCGGAAAGCGACGGGCCACACGACAACCGTGGCAACTGCGACGAAGTACAACGCGACCAGCCAACGCTTGTTGACGAACGGCCACGTCCACTGCTCCCGGTCGGCAGCGACGCTTGTGACGAGGATCAGGACCGGAATCGTCAATAGCAGAATGCCGAGCTGCAGGCCAAGCAGCCAGGCTCTCACGCCCTCGCGATCGAGCCATTCCGGCATCTGCGCGATTCGCGGCCGCAGGACGACATACAGGACGATGACAGCGACCAGCAGCGCAACCGAGGATCCGATGACTGCCGGACTGTGAGAGAAGGAAGGCTGCCGCCAGGTTTTGACCGTGACCAGGGCCACGGAGACCCCAGCGCCGAGGGCGGCGCTGCATGGAAGCAGAGCGAGAGCGCGTTTCAGCGTCAGGCGTTGAAGTAGCGCACCTGGAATGCGTCCATGATACGCGAGATGAACACCGTGCTCCTCAAGGTTCGCGTGATTCCCCGCGCGGCACAGTCCGGCGTTGCCGGCAGGCGCGGGGACGCCTGGCTGGTGCGACTGCACGCGCCGCCAGTCGAGGGCGCGGCGAACGACGAACTGAGCGACGTCATCGCCAGCGCGCTCGCGGTTCCGAAGCGAGCGGTGTCGATCGCGTCCGGCGAGCGTTCGCGTCAGAAGAGCGTCCGCGTGTCGGGCATCGACGCCGCGACCGCTTCGGCGCGCCTCGCGTCAGCGCAATCGCGCAAGGACTGATTTGTCTACCAGGCAGCTGATCGTCCGGCTGGTGCCGGCCAGTTCGATGGTGATGTCGCTGGTGGGTGCGAACGCCGCGAAGTCGAAGATGAAGCGTCCACCAGGCGCTTCGAGCGCCTGCGTGGCCGGTTTGATGACGCGGCCGCCGCGCGCGATCGACACCGCGGTCACGGCGTTCTTCGATCCCTTCACGGGCGTGATGCCGACGGTGATTCTGGTCTTCTGTGCGTCGGCGTAGCTCGTCGCCAGCGGCTCCTGGCGTTTGCGCGCCGCCTGCCACGTCTCATACGCGACGAGCTTGTACGGCGTGAAAAGCGCGATCGCGAAATCGTCGTTCTTGCAGAAGTCGGTATCGTAGAAGACGCAGGCGGGCCGATCGCCGCCCTGTTTTCCGCATTCCACCGCGTTCCAGTAGCTGTCGCGGCCGATCGGCTGGATGCCTTTGTCCCAGACTGGCGTGATGCCCGGTGCAACCTGTCCCTTGACCTGTGCCAGCGCAGAGCCCGGCGCCAGCGCGACGAGCATCGTGCACAGCGACAGGCCCCGAAGCTTTCGACGCGCGCGTCCGTGGATCACGGCGCGTAGCATATCGCGCTTCAGAGCCGGTTGATGTCGGCGTTTTCGAGTACGCGCTTCGGCGCCCCTCGTCTGGCGACGACGAGCATCGCGCGCCCGATCTGCTCAGTCGTAGTGACGTAGTCGGGCACGAGACGCTTGAAGACGGGATAGAGAGGACCGAGCACGGCGTACGCGGCGTTGATCCACGACGTTTTCGAGCGGATGCCGTGCAGCGGCTGGATGGCCGCCGGCCGGAACACGTAGACGCCTTTGAACGGGAGCGCGAGCAGCGCGTTTTCCGTCTGTCCCTTGACCCGCGCCCACATGACACGGCCTCGCCCCGTGCTGTCGGCGCCGGCGCCGGACACGAAGACGAACGTCATCTCCGGATTGATCCTGACGAGCGTCTGCGCGGCCGCAAGCGCGAAGTCGTACGTGACGCGCCGATAGTCGGCCTCCGTCATGCCCGCGGACGTAATGCCGAGGCAGAAGAAGCAGGCGTCGTAGCCGGAAAGCTCGCGTTCGACCGCGGAAAAATCAAGGAAGTTGGCGACCACGAGGTCGTGCAGCTTCTCTTCTCGCTGCGGCGCTGCGGTACGCCCGACCGCGAGCACGCGTTCGACGCCGGGGTCGAGCAGACACTCCCGCAGCACACCCTGGCCCACCATGCCGGTCGCGCCGAAGAGGATGACGCGCATGGGTGCCACGGCGTGCTCAGCGATTCCAGGGCACTGTCACTTCGTAGCTTTTGGCCAGTGTGTCCCTCGCCGTGATTGCCACCTGAGTCGGATGGACGGCGGACGGATCGAGCATCGTCCCGTCTTCGCTTCTGAACCCCGTCAGCGGCTGCTCGGACGTCGCGCCGATCTCAATCGTCGGCACGACGAGAATGAACGGCTTCGCCGTATCCGGCGCCGTGAGCGTGATGCGCACGTTCAGCAGCGGCCGGCCGGCATGGTTTTCAACGACGACCGCCGATTCCGACGTGCGCACGACAATCGGCGTGGCGCCGTCCGCCCCCGTGCCGACCGCCTTCGACACCGCGGGACTGGTGCAGGACACCGCCAGCGACGCTCCGAACAGCATCGTGATGATCTTCGTCACTCGCGACTCCCGGCGGCATGTTGCCGCAACACCACCTGCACGGCTTCGCTGCCGAAATCCGTGGAAGACAACCGTGCTCCGCCTTGCAGCAACGCCTCTGCGCAGGCCGGATAGTCTCCGTTCCGATGCCGGAAATTCAGCGAGCCCCATTGGCAGCTGCCGAGCGCGGTGCCGCCATAGTCGTTGCGAATCTCCAGGTCGGCGCCATGCGCGATCAGCGTGCGGACCACGCCGACCAGGCCACGGAGCGCCGCGCTGGCGACGGGCGTGAAGCCCTCGCCGCCGCGGACGTTGACATCGAACCCGACCTTCAACATCAACAGGACGGCTGGCAACGCATTCGACGCGGCGGCTTCGTTCAACTGGCCATGATCCTCGGGCGAGAGTCCCTTCACCAGGTTCGGTTGCGCCGCGAGCGCCTTCGACGCGCCCGCGTCGTCCGCGTTCATGCACGCAGCGAGAAACCGCTCCTTGACCGGGCTGCGGCCGAAGAGCAGGTCGTAGACCGCTCGGCCGCCGTACCTGGCGGCGACCAGCAGGACTGATGGTCCGGCGTCGCCGAGTTTCCATTGATAGATATGACCGGGAGGCACAGGCGCGTATCCCGGGTGCCCGATGCGCGCCGAGATGGCGGCTGGATTCTCGGCCAGCGCACGCTCGACCAGCGCCGGGTCGCCAAGGGCGGCAGCCATGAAGATGTCGACGTCGGCGCCGCGCGCGATGAGATGCCGGCACAGCGCGACGTCGCGCACACGGTATTGCGCGGCGGTCGATTCGTGATCGACGTCTCGGGCGTTGATGTCGGCGCCGTGCTCGAGGAGCAGATCGATGATCGCGGTGGTGCTCGCGAAGTGGAGCGGCCGCTGGCCGTCCCCGCCGCGAGCGTGCACGAGCGAAGGATCCGCGGTGAGCATCCCCCGCACCTGTTCGAACCGGCCCAGCGCGGCCGCGGCGTGGATGTCGACGCGCGCACCGCGGTCGATCAGCCAGGCGGCCTGTTCGGGATGGGTGTTGTCGAGCACGCCGAAGCCGCCCGCCCACCAATCGCTGCGCACGTTGATGTTCGCGCCGAACTCGAGCAGCGTGTCGACCATCAGACGGTCGTCCTTCGCCGTCACGATCGCTTGAGCGCCGAAATGAAAGAGCGGTCGATCGATGAACGTCCGCAATGCTGGCGTCGACGTCAGGAGCGACCGCACGCTCGATGCGTCCCTGGCCTTCACCGCGGCCACGAAGCCGCTGATCTCCGGCAAGGCCCCACGCGAAATGAGGTAGGCGCGCATGTCGTCCGTGTTGTCGTCGAGCACACCCACGGTGCGGCCCCAGAACTGGCTGCGGCCGTTGATATCGGCGCCGAAGTCGAGCAGCGTATCGACCATCGCCCGATCGTGCCGGCTGAAGACGATGGCGGGGGCGGTGTCGAAGGCGGGGCGGTCGATCGCGGCGCGCAGCTCGGGCTGCTTCGTCAGCAGAACCCGAACCGCCGCCGCGTCGCCTGTTCGGACGGCTTCCTCGAACGGCTCCATCCGCCGTTCATTCTAGTGCCGGTATCGGTGCCAGGATCGGTGCCGGGATCGGTCCCGGGATCGGTGCCGAGATTGTACTGTCGGGCTGCTCGTGCTAAGGTGTCGCAATCCTGAGACGCGGATGTCGCGAAGACGTCACACGATGAACAACTGCGCGGCGAACCCGACGCGCGCGACCGTGGCCGGGCGCGTGGTTCGCGTCCGCCTTCGCCGCAACGGCGGCTGGCGAATTCGTCTGACAGAGACAGGCGGAGCGCTCGCCGCCGGCGAAATCCGACCCTCGCATCCGTTGCCGCTTCCCCGGGTCGGCGCGCGCATCCTCCTGCGCGGAGCCCTGCATTACGACGACGAGCACCGCTGGTACGCTATCGATCCAGTCGAGCTCTGGATCGAATCTGAACCGCGCTCACCCCTGCTTCCGCGCTGAGGCACTGGCGGGCGGTTCCGCATCGCGGCCGGCTCGTCCTCTGCGCCGCGACGTAATCGAGACGTTGTTCTGGACATCCTGCAGGCCGGGAATCGCCCACGCGATTTCGCCGACGTCCCGCTTGGTGCGTTTGTGCTGCACGGCGCCCGTCAGCGTGACACGACCGCTCTCAGAGCGGACTTCCACGTCGGCGGTTCCCGGGAGCAAGTCGAGCGCGTCGTAGATGAAGTCCTCGACCTCGTGATCGTTGACCGGCCCTTGCGGCTGTCCGCGACGCAGGGCGACGGCCGTCAGGAGCGAAGACGCGGTCACCAATCCGTTCGTCTCGTGCCCGGGTAGAACCGTCGCGGGATTCGGCGCGAATGGATAAGGCGCCACATACCCGGACCCAGCCAGATTCTGCTGGGCGGACAGGCCTGCACCAGTCAACGCGCTGCCAATACCGCCTGGGATCGCCGTCGAGCTGAAGAGCGGCGCCGCGATTGGGCGGTTGCTGACACTCATCAGCCCGATCGACGGCATCGCCGTCCACACCGGCGTTCCCGAACCAAAGATCGTCTCGTTCATTCGGAACTCTCCTGTTCTCGTTTTCACGCAGAGTTACGTTCTGTCTCGCGGCCTGCGGCCTTCCTCACGCGACCGCAGGCCGATGGGATCGCGTCAACCGACCTACATCACGTGGCCGGATTGTCCGCCGAACGCCTGTGGCACCAGCCCGAATCCCAGCGGGCCCGAGAGTCCGGTACCAAACGGTTGATAGGGCTGCTGCAGCTGATTGACCTGTTGGGGAACGACCTGGATGAGTTGCTGAAGCTGCTGGAGTTGCGGGGGGACGATGGACAACAGTTGCTGGAGCAACGCGAGCTGCTGCTGCTGAAGGATCTGTACCTGCTGAAGCTGTTGCGGCACGATCTGCAACAGCTGCGCGACCTGTTGAGCGGACGTCTGGCCGCCGAATCCCGCACCGGTGTAGGGAGAGAGGGCCCAGGGACTCTGTGCCATCGGATAGGTTGCTGGCGTGCCCATTCCAAACCCGGTTCCTGCGAACTGACTCATTTGACCTCCTCAGTGACGGTGGATCGCACTGTTCTTCGTGCGACAGCCCGAGCGTTGTCACGTTGTCGTCTTCGCGGTGACGGACGTGCGCTGAGCGCGTGAACGCCGCTTCGCCTGACGCGAGCGCTGATGCGTTCGAGTGATCGTTCGCGAAGTTCACGAGGACGCGACAGACGCTCTGGTCTCGCTGGAAGAAGAACAGCTTCGTACGACGTGTGCTCGTTCGTGAATGTGGCTCAAGGTCGCAACTGTCGTACCAATCGAGACACTGCGCCCAGTACGGCTTCTTCGCGATGCACGATCGTGGAGCGTGTAATCCGAACACGCTGCTGTGTACGGCTTCGCATCAGAACCGTTCGACGCGCTACGCCTCGTCCGATCACGGCCGCCGCATCGAGCTCCGGTCGATCGTAAAGAACAGATGAAGATCGATCGTAAGGAACAGATGAAATGCGCGTCCGCCGTGCTCGGCAGCGCATTCGCCGATGGATGATCGCGCTAGGTTCTGGAATCGCGCACGCGGGCGAGGATGAGATGCGCGATTGCCGGCGCCGCCACCGGCATGCGTGCTTTCCAGGTCATCGCGTCGAGCGTCACGACGTGCACGTCACGCTCTCCGTGCGATGGTCGCGTGCTCGAAGACGGCGGTGGTTCGATCGCAAGCGGTCCAACCACCAGGTCGAAGATCACGATCGTGCCGTCGACGCCTGACACCAGGTGCCGGATACGGGCCGCGCGCTGACGCTCGACAGGGACCTCGCCGGCAGCCACTCGCAGGAGAACTCCCTCGATCGCGCGCCGCTTCAGTAGGCCACGCCAGTCTGCCCGCGTCCGCCACGCGCCCGAAAAACCCGGGACCGCGAACTCGTCCACTCGCGGCAGCGTCAACCTCACGGCTTGCGACACGCGATCGATGGCGGCCGTCAGGATGAGCGACGGGCATCCCGCCGCCACCGCCTGCCAGCTCGACATCCGATTCACGGGTGGAGGCGCCGAGACATCCTCGACACGAAGCTCTGCGCGTGGCGTTGCCGTGGGCCCCGCCACGTCGTCGATACGCTCGTCCGATCCGTTCGCCTCGAGCAGCCTGCGATACACCTCCGTCAGCTGTGCACTTTTCTCCGCCGCGAGTACCTGGAACTCCTCGCCGAGGTGGTGGACCTTGTCCGGGTGGTATCGGGAGATCTGCCGGCGATAGGCGCGCTTCACCTCGTCGATCGAGGCTGGCAGCGCGATGCCGAGCAGCGCTTCAGCGGATGTCATACGCGGCTTTTTTCGTGCGCGAATCGAGCCGCACCAGCTCATGAGATTCGTTCTGCGGCGAGCCCGGGAGCTTCTCGGCGACGGCTCCAGCCACGCGAGTCGATGGCCGCGACGCACAGGGGCGGTTGACGACTCTGAGCAGCTCCTCCATCGAGGTGATCCCGAGCGCGACCTTCGCGCGCCCATCCTCCGGCATCCCGACCATCCCCTCGCCCAACGCCACTTCTCGCAGACCGTCGTCGTCGCGGATGCCCTGAACGATGCGCGATCTCAGGGAGCGCGTCGTCACCAGGATCTCGTAGATGCCGACGCGACCGCGGTATCCGGTGTGGTGGCAATGCGAGCAGCCGCCGGGACCGAAAATTCTCGCCGTGGCCATGTCGGTCTCGTCCAGACCGAAGTCGGCGAGCAGGCGCGCGGAGGGCTGGGCCGGCTTGCGGCAGTGCAGGCACAGCTTGCGGACCAGGCGCTGGGCCACGACGCCGAGGAGCGTGGAGGAGATGGTATACGGCTCGACACCCAGGTCCATCAATCGCGTCACCGCCGACGGTGCGTCGTTCGTGTGCAGCGTCGAGAGCACGAGGTGACCGGTCTGACTCGCCCACATGGCGGTCTGCGCGGTCTCGCGGTCGCGAATCTCACCGAGCATGATGACGTCGGGGTCCTGGCGCAGCGCCGCGCGCAGCGCGGTGGCGAACGTCAGGTCCGCCTTGTCGTTGATTTGCGTCTGGTTCACAGCGGGGAGTGGATACTCGATCGGATCCTCGAGGGTGATGATGTTCATCTCGTCCGAATGCAGAGATGACAGCGCCGACGCGAGGGTCGTGGTCTTCCCGCTCCCGGTCGGGCCGACAACGAGAATCATGCCGTGGTGATTGCGCAGCAATCCCTGGAGCCGTTCCAGATTGACATCCGACAGACCGAGCGAATCGAGCGGTGGTACGACGGTGTGTTCATGAAGAAGGCGCATCACGACTTTCTCGCCGTACTGCGTGGGAAGGGTCGATACGCGAAAGACGATGTCGCCGGACTCGCCCTTAATCGCGAGCCGGCCGTCCTGCGGCCGTCGTTTGTCGGCGATGTCCATGCCGGCCAGGACTTTCACCCGGCTGGTGAGGGCGGCATCCATCCACTTGGGCAGATGCGTGATGGCGGTCAGCAGGCCATCGAGCCGGTAGCGAACCGCGACGTGATCGTGGCGCGGTTCGATGTGCACGTCGCTCGCGTTGCATTGAGCGGCGGTGCTTGCGAGCAGGTTGACGAGGTCCACCACAGGCACCGAGCGACAGAGATGCTGCAGTGCCGCGACAGGATTGGCGTCGTTCGTGGTGGCGAGGGCGGCGGCGGCGGAGCCGGACGCGAGGCTGAGAACTTTCTTTCGCGGGTCGAAGACACCCCGGGCGGTCGGCGTGGAATCCATCTGTGCTCCTGGCTAGAGCAGCTTGAGTGCCCACGCGGGCGCGTGCAGGCCCGTGCAGATTTTTCGCGTTTCTGCATGATCAGGCAGACAGTAGACCGACAATCGAGACTCCGGCAGACTGTTGTTCGATCAACATGACACCTTTCGGCCAGCTCGTCCGGCGACTCCGCTACGGAAAGGCGATCGTGATCGTCTCCGGCCTTCCCCGTTCCGGCACCTCGATGGCGATGAAGATGCTCGAAGGGGGCGGCATCCCGATTCTGGCGGACGGCATCCGGACCGCCGACATCAGTAATCCGAAGGGGTATTACGAATACGAGCCGGTCAAAGAGCTGGACAAGGGCGGCGACCTCGCCTGGCTCGCCGAGGCGCGCGGCAAAGCTGTTAAAATCATCTCGTTCCTCCTCACCTGGCTGCCCGAGACCTACGACTACCGGGTCATCTTCATGCAGCGTGATTTACGCGAGGTCCTGGCGTCGCAGAACGCGATGCTCGCCCATCGCGGCGAGGCCTCGGGTGCGGCCGACGACGAGCAAATGTTGCGAATGTACGCAGATCATCTCAAGAAAGTCGCGCGATTCATGGCAAACCGGTCGTGCTTTTCCACGTTGAGCGTCGACTATCGCGACGTCGTGCAGAACCCGCGGGACGCCGCCGGTCGAATGAACGGTTTCCTCGGTGGTACGCTCGATGTGGAACGGATGGCGGCAATCGCCGATCCGGCTCTCTACCGAAATCGCAGGAAAACGGAGATCTGAGTGGGTCGGCGTCAGGTCGTATTGGCGTGGACGCTCGCGCTCGTGCTGGCGGCAACGGTTCCCACCGAGGCCTACATCGGTCCCGGCGCCGGGTTTGCCCTCCTTTCGTCGTTCTTCGTTCTGCTGACGACGGTCGTCGTCGCGATCGCATCGCTGCTCTTCTGGCCGTTTCGTGCGCTCTTCCGGGTGGTCCGCGGGAAGACGGCTCCGCGCGCCCGCATCAAGCGGTTGATCGTCGTCGGCCTCGACGGCCAGGATCCGAAGCTGACCGATCGCTTCATGCAGGAGGGCCTGCTGCCGAACTTCGATCGGCTGGCGCGCATGGGCTGTTATCGCCGGCTTCGCACGACGTTCCCGTCACTGTCGCCAGTGGCCTGGTCGTCGTTCAGCACCGGCACCAATCCCGGCCGGCACAACATCTTCGATTTCCTCGATCGCGATCGGCAGACATATTTGCCGGTGCTTTCTTCGACGCGCGTCGGCAAGGTGCCGCGGTTTCTCAAGCTTGGCCGCTACCGGCTGCCGCTCGGGAAACCAACGCTGCGGTTGTTGCGGCGCTCGAAGCCGTTCTGGACCATCCTGGGCGAACATCGGATCTGGAGTACGATTCTGCGCGTCCCGATCACGTTTCCTCCCGACAACTTTCATGGAGCGGAACTGAGCGCGATGTCCACGCCCGATCTGCTGGGCACCCAGGGGACGTTTCTGCTGTTCACGACGCGTCCATCAACAGGCCGGTTCAAGGAGGGCGGCATTCGAGTGCCGGTCACGCTCGCCGGCGAGCGGATCGAGGCAACCGTGCAG
>Ga0193696_1000364_pt1 | contig 16180 bp, 19 predicted proteins | sample L3m1metaG_FD_145074 | JGI IMG/M metagenome (GOLD analysis project Ga0193696, IMG submission 145074) | Soil microbial communities from a riparian zone of the East river system, Colorado, United States - L3m1 | ecosystem: Environmental > Terrestrial > Soil > Riparian zone | place: USA: East River... | reverse complement strand
CATGCGGGTCGGGTTTCGCCGCGGTTCCGGTCTTGCCGGCGACCTGGTAGCCGGGGACGACGGCCAGCGTGCCGGTGCCCTCGGCGACGACGTTCTTTAGCATCGCCATGATCTCCCGGGCGACCCAGCCGCCGACGACTCGACGGCGCACGGGTTTGACGGTCTGGCCGTCGCCGACATGGTCGACGAGATGCGGCCGCACCCAGATCCCGCGGTTCGCGATCGACGCGTAGGCCGAGGCCATCTGGATCGGCGTCACCGCAATCCCTTGGCCGATCGGGATGTTCCCGATCGAGGAGCCCGACCACTTGTCCTCCGGGAGCACGATTCCCTGGCTCTCACCGGGGAAGTCGATCCCGGTCAGCTGACCGAACCCGAAGCGCGAGATCCAGTGGACGAGGCGGTGCCGGGTCAACCGCTCCGCGAGCGTGATCGCGCCGACGTTGGACGAGCGCGAGAGGATCTCCGAGACGCTCATCGTCTCGGTCCCGCGCGGCTCGGCGTCGTGGATCCTGCGGTCGGCGACCTGGATCTCGTAGGGCAGCGTGAAGCGAGTGTTCGGGTTGACGAGCCCTTCGGAGAGCGCGCCGGCGACGGTGACGAGCTTGAAGGTCGAGCCGGGCTCGTACGTGTCGGTGACTGCGCGGTTGCGCTGCAGCGCGCGCCAGACCTCCGGGTAGACGTTCGCGTTGAAGCCCGGCGCGGTCGCCATCGCCCGCACGGCGCCCGTCGTCGGGTCGAGCACGATCGCGGTCGCGCTCTTCGCGTGCCAGCGAAGCACCGTGTCGCGGAGCACGGCCTGCGCGTTCGCCTGGATCGTGTGGTCGAGGGTCAGGTAGACGTCGCGGCCGTCGCGCACTGTCTGCGAGACGACGGTGTCGATCGCCTGGCCGGAGGCGTCCTTGACGATCCGCTCGTGGCCGGGCCGCCCGCCGAGCTCCCGGTCGAGCGAGAGCTCGAGGCCGGCGAGGCCGCGGTTGTCGACACCTGCGTAGCCGAGCACCTGCGAGGCGAGCGAGAACTGCGGGTAGAACCGCCGCTCCTCGCCGTAGGAGTTGATCCCCGGCAGCCCCTGGCGGCGGAGCTTCGCCACGAGCCGCGGATCTGCCTTGCGCGCCACGTAGACGAAGCCGCGGGTGCGGTCGCTCAGCGAGTGGTAGACCGTGGCCGGGTCGAGGTGCAGCGTGCGCGCGATCACGAGCGCCTCGCGCTGCGCGTCCTTCACCTGACGCGGGTCGGCGTAGACGGTCTGCGCCTGCTCCCCGATCGCGAGCTGCACGCCGCCGCGGTCGTAGATCGTCCCGCGCGCGGGGGGAATCACCACGTCCTCGCTCTGCTGACTCGACGCAAGGCGCCCGAACGACGACGCGCGCACGCCCTGCAGCCAGGCCGCGCGCATGAATGTCAGCGCGAACGCGAGCACGAAGACGCCGAGCAGGAGACGGATGCGGCGGTTCGCAGACTTTGCGCTCACCGCGTGCGCGGCCCCAGCCGCACGAACGCCGTCTCGGCTGGGTCCGCGGGCACGAGCCCGTGCTTCGCGGCCTGCAGCTGAATGCGCGACGAGGCCGCGGCCATCGAGAGCTGCGAGGCGAGCGACTGCTTCTCGGCGCGGAGGTGCGCGCGCTCGGTGTCGAGCTTGTCGAGCTGGACGTTCAGCCGCAAGACGGCGACGTTCATCGCGACGACGCCGGCCAGCAGGACGGCGACGACCACGATCCAGACGACGCCGCCCGCTACCCCACGGCGCGCCTGGGGCTTGCGCTTCGGTGCAGGCCTCGACCGCGGCCGGGAACGCGGTCGCGGGGAGGGCAGTGCTGGTGCGGCGTCGCTCCAGGAGGCCACGGCGCTACTCCTCGCCCCCGCTCTTGACCGCCGCGCGCAGCCGCGCCGACGACGCACGGGGATTCGCAGCGAGCTCGGCCGGCGTCGGCTTGATCGGCCGGCGTGAGAGCGCGCGCAACTCGGGCTCGTGGCCACAGACGCAGATCGGGAAGTCCGGCGGGCAGGTGCAGCCCTTCTCCCGCGAGCGTAGGAAGCGCTTGACGATCCGGTCCTCGAGCGAGTGGAAGCTGATCACGGCGAGACGGCCGCCGGGCCGCAGCATTTCCAGCGCTTCCGGCAGGGCGACCTCGAGCGAGCCGAGCTCGTCGTTGACGGCGATCCGCAAAGCCTGGAAGACACGCTTGGCCGGATGACCTTCGCCGAAGCGGGCCGGCGCCGGAATCGCTGACTTGATCGTCTCGACCAGCTCCCCCGTGCGCTCGAACGGCTGCTCGCGCCGGCGGCGCACGATCGCCCGCGCGATCGGGCGCGCGTAGCGCTCCTCGCCGTAGTCGCGGAAGATCTGGGTCAGCTCGCGCTCGCCCGCCTCGTTCACGAGCTCACGCGCAGAGAGCTCGGAGGACGGATCCATGCGCATGTCGAGCGGCGCGTCGGTCGCGTACGAGAAGCCGCGCTCGGGCCGGTCGACCTGCATCGAGGAGACGCCGAGGTCGAACAGGATCGCGTCCGCGCGCACGCCGTTGGCGGCGAGCTGCGCGAGCACGTCGGAGAACTCGCCGCGATGGAAGCGCCCCTGTGCGCCGGTGCGTTTCCGGACCGAGTCGAAGTACTGGCGCACGGACGGGTCGCGGTCGATCGCGATCAGCTTGCCGCTGCCGCGCAGGTCGGCAGCTAGCAGCTCGGAGTGGCCGCCCGCGCCGAACGTGGCGTCGACGACGGTCTCCCCCGGCTGCACGGCCAGCGCCTCCCGCACCTGGTCGGCGAGAACCGGGACGTGGTCAGTCGCGTTGGGACGCAAGACGTTCGGCAACATCCTCCGCACTCCCTTCGAGAACAGTGACGTGGTCGTGCCAGGCCGCGCGGTCCCAGATCTCCAGGTGGTCGTTCACTCCGGCGACCACGACCTCGCGGTCGATCCCTGCGTGCTTGGCGAGTGGCGTTGGTAGCATCACGCGGCCCTGCTTGTCGGGCTCCGCCTCGGATGCCCCGGCGAAGAAATACCGGTGGAGCTGGCGTCCCTCACGGCTGAGGGGGTCGAGCCCGGCGAGCCGTTCCTCGACGAGCCGCTCCCAGGACGCCTGGGGATAGCAGTAGAGACACCCGTCCATACCGCGCGTGATGACAAGACCGCCGGAAAGCGCTTGGCGAAACTTGGCCGGTAGCGTGAGGCGATTCTTGTCATCGATCGTGTGCTCGAACTCACCTAGCAGCATGCTCCACTGCGCCCCACTCTAAACCACGATCCCCCACTTGGCAACCCCTGGGGACCACTTCTTGTGTGCGACTACTGGAGCAGCGCCCCCACCGTGTTGATCGTGAGCGCGCCGATCACCGCCACGAACAGGAACGAGAGCAGCGCGTGCCGGATCGCCAGCCGGCGCATCGCCTTCGACTTGAGCGTCGTGTCCGAGACCTGGAACGTCATGCCGATCGTCAGCGCGAGGTAGGCAAAGTCGCGGTAGTCGGGCGGCTCGTCGTCGTTGAACTCGATCCCGCCGATCGGGTCGCTGTAGTACTGGTCGCCGTAGCGGACGAGGTAGAGCGTGTGGACGGTCAGCCATGAGAGCGAGACCACGGCGAGCGCAAGCGCGATCAACAGGCCCTTGGTCACGCCGTGCGAATTACCAGCACGCGCGACCGTGTAGGCGATCGCGCCGAGGCTGGCGACGCTGGCGATCAGGACAGCCAGGTCTGCGGTCTCACGCGAAAAGTCCTCCGACCGCGCGTTTGCCTTCGTCTGCTCGGAATTCATCGGATAGATCCGGATCCAGACCACCAAGATGATCACGAGCGCGGCGACGCCCCACGCGCTCGTCAGCGCCACCGGCCAGTCGGCGCCGAGCACGAGCGCCACCACCAGCACGATCGCTCCGGCCACGACGGCCGCAATCGTGCGGCGCTTCGCCAGGCCCTGCCGCTCCGCGCGCGTGATCCAGCTGAGCATCGCCAGACGGTCTCACACGGGAGCGGCCCGCGGCGTTGGTAGGAATGATGGAAGCAATGTCGGTCCCCCCGTTCGAGCGGTTCTACGAGGAGCAGCAGGGGCCCGTGCTCGCGCAGCTGCGGAGCATGCTCGGCCGCGACGCCGCAGACGATGCGTTCCAGGAGACCTTCCTGCGAGCGCTGCGCGCGTACCCGACGCTCGAGCACGGGCGCTACCTCCGGGCCTGGGCACTGCAGATCGCGCGCAACGTCGCGCTGGACGCCCTCCGCCGGACGCGGGTCACCACGGCGGAGGTACCCGACCTCGGGTCGGTGGACGAGCCGCTCCCCTACGAAGAGGTGCGCCGCCTGACCGCCGACCTGCCGGAGAAGGAGCGCGCTGCGGTCTTCCTCCGCTACGGCTACGACCTCAGCTACGAGGACATCGGCACAGCACTCGGCTCCTCGCCCGAAGCGGCGAGGCAGGCCGCCTCGTCCGGTGTCCGCCGCCTCCGCAGAAAGGAGCTCCCATGACCGTCTCCCCCGAGCTCGACCGGCGCTTCCGCGACGCCGCCGCCGCGGAGGGTCTGCTCGACGTCGCCTACGAGCTGCACGACACACCGGTCGGCAAGCTGTTCGTCGCCGTCACCCCGCGCGGCGTCTGCGAGATCCACTACGACGCGGATCCGGACGCCGAGGCCGAGCGCCTGGCCCGGCTGTTCGGGACGCGCGTGCTCCGCTCGCCGCGCCCGACCGACGAGGTGCGCCGCCAGCTCGACGAGTACTTCGCCGGCGGGCGGCAGGAGTTCGAGCTCGAACTCGACCTCGGCCCAGCGCGCGAGTTCGGCCGCGCGGTGCTCGACCAGCTCGCCCGCGTGCCGTACGGGGAGCTGACGACCTACGGCACGCTCGCCGAACGGGCCGGCCGGCCGCGGGCCGCCCGCGCCGTCGGCACGATCATGAACCGGAACCCAGTGCCGATCGTGCTCCCTTGCCACCGCGTGGTCGGCTCGACCGGCTCGCTGGTCGGCTACGCCGGCGGGCTCGACCGCAAGCGCACCCTGCTCGAGCTAGAAGGTGCGCTGCTCGGCGGCTAGCATTCCGCCGGACCACTCGAGGCTCAACGGGGAGGCACGGATGAGGCAGGTACTGACACTCGGGGCCGTCGCAGCCATCGTGCTGCTCGTCGCGTCGCCGGCGAGCGCCGGCTCGACGAAAGGGCCGACGCTGAAGTCGCTTCAGGCGCAGATCAAATCGCTGCAGAAGCAGGTCACGATCCTGAAGAAGAAGGAGGCGCTGAGCGAGAGCGTGATCGGGCTGACGCTCGAGTACGCCGTCTGCTCGACGGCGGTCACGGCCGACACCTTCCAGGACAGCTTCACCGGGCTCGACGCGTACTTCACGGCGCGCTCGCAGCCGACGTACTTCGGTGCGCAGTCGCCGGTGAACGACTACAAGGCCTGCTCGGCCTTCGAGATCGTCCGGGCGCACAACCAGAGCCCGCCGAACACGAACATCCTGCGGGCAATGCTCGACATCTTCAAGGCACGCTCGTTCGCTGCACACGGTCTAGATCTGGCAGCCCCGGCGCGTGCGGTGTCCGCGCAGTTCTTCGCCCTCGCGTACAGGGCCGGTATCAGCTAGGTCAGTCTTCTTGGAGGAGGGCTCGTGCGGCCTCGAGATCGGCGGGCGCGACGAGAATCTCGCGCTCGCCGCCCTCCCCGCCAAAGCCCTCGAACGCCGAGTCCGCTTCGTCAGTCGGGCGGTACCCGCACTTGATCCCGTTCGCTCGCAGCAGGCCGCAGAAGACTTCGGCCTCCGGCTCCCCCGGCACAACGGTCACGCGAACGGCGTCTTCCATGCCGCGAGGCTAACGGTTCGGCTCAGGCGGTGTTGCGAGCCTCCTCGTAGTCGGCGATCAGCCGGTAGCCCACGCCCCAGACGTTCAGGACGCAGTCCACGGCTCCGGCCCGTGCGAGCTTGCGGCGCAGGCGCGAGGCGTGCGAGTCGAGCGTGCGCGTCCGCCCGAGCGAACGGAAGCCCCAGACCTCGCGCAGCAGCTCCTCCTTGGTGAAGACGCGCGAGGGCTGCGTGGCGAGCTTGACCAGCAGCTCGTACTCCTTCGCCGAGAGCGCGACCGTCAGACCGTGCACGGTCACGCGCCGGGCGGCGCGGTCGATCGCCAGCGGGCCGGCGGCGAGCCGCTCGCGGATCCCGGGCTGCGTCCGGCGCAGGACGGCGTGAATCCTGGCCACCAGCTCCTCGTAGTGGAAGGGCCGAGGGACGAAGTCGTCGCAGCCGCGCTCGAAGGCGTGGACGCGGTCGACCGCGTCGGCACGGGCCTCGCCGAGCACGATCACGGGCACGTCGCGGTCCCACGAACGGCCCGGCTCGCCCTCGCGCAGGACGCGGCAGACCTCGAGCGCCGGCGCATCCGGGAGACCGCCGACGAGCACGAGGTCTGGCCGCTCGCGCTCGACGAGCTCGAGAGCTTCGCGCCCGGCGTCCGCACCGAGCACCGCGAAGCCGTCGCTCGCGAGGTGCCGCGCGAGGAACTCCCGCGTTCCCGGCTCGGCCTCCGCGAGGAGCAGCGCCTGCGACATGAGCCGAAGCTATCCGCGGCTCAGAGCGGGCGCCAGATGTCCTTTCGCGCGGAAGTGCGACGAGCTTTCTACAACCGCCCGGAGCGGAGCACGCCCCACAGCAGCCACAGCCCGAGGATCGCCGAGAGCACGAAGCCGACGAAGGAGAGGAAGTTCACGCCGGCGATCTGCGGGCCTTTCGTCGAGAAGATCCCAATCAGGCTCGAGCCGATCAGGCCCCCGACCGTGACCAGCGCGATCACGAGCCGGTTGAAGGCGACGTCGAGCTTGCGCATGAACTCGTCGAGGCCCTTGTGCACGAAGCCGACCTCGATCTGGCCGTCGCGGAACTCCTCCAGCACGTCGTGCACCTGGTAGGGCAGGTCGCGCGCGATCCGCGCCAGCTCGATTCCTTCCGAGCGCGCCCGCTTCAACACCCGCTGGGGCGTGTAGCGCTCCAGCATCAGCCCGCGCGCGTACGGCCTGGCAACCTCGAAGACGTTGAAGTCCGGGTAGAGCTCGACGCCGACCGAGCCGAGCGTCGCGATCGCCTTGTCGAGCATCACGAAGCGGGCCGGCAGTCGCAGGTTGAGCCGGTAGATCAGCTGGAACGCCTCGCGGATCACCTGCAGTGGGTCGATCTCGGCGAGGCTCGCACCGTAGTAGCGCGCGTACATCTCACGCAGCTCGGCGACGAACTCGTCCTCGCGCTCCTTCGGGTAGCGGACGCCAAGCTCGGCCAGCCGGCGCGGCAGGGCGTCGATGCGCTCGGCGGCGGCGTCGATGAAGAGCCGCGTCAGCTTCGACATGTCCTCGTCGGTCAGCTTCCCGACCTGGCCGAAGTCGACGATCCCGATGTGCTCCGCGTCGCCGACCACGAAGATGTTCGCCGGGTGCGGGTCGCCGTGGAAGAAGCCGTTGCGGAAGATCATCGTCATCCACGTCTCGGCCATCAGATAGGCGAGGCGGCGGCGCTCCTCCATCTCCCAGGCGTCGAGCGGGAGGTCGGCGAGCTGGATCCCCTCGATCAGCTCGAGCGTCAGCACTCGCGTGCGCGTGTAGCTCCAATAGACGCGCGGGATCTGCACGTGCGGGTGGCCGGAGAACTGGTGGTGGAAGGCCTCGGCGTTGCGGGCCTCGAGGCGGTAGTCGAGCTCCTGGCGGATCGAGCGCGCGAATTCGTCGACGAGCTGCCGCGGGTCGATGAACTCGAGCGCGCGTACCCGCTCGCGGATCAGTCGGGCGGCCTGGTAGAGCAGGGCGAGGTCGGCCTCGATCTGCCTCGGCGCATTCGGGCGCTGGACTTTGACGGCGACGCGGCGGCCGTTCGGGAGTGTCGCGCGGTGCACCTGGCCGATCGAGGCGGCGGCGATCGGGGTCGGGTCGAAGTCGGTGAAGAGCTGTTCGACGCTCAGCTCGAGGTCTTCGCGGATGACGCGCTCGACGTCCTCGTACGGGACCGGGCGCACGTCGTCCTGGAGCTTCTGCAGCTCGACCACGATGTCGGGCGGGACGACGTCGGGGCGGGTCGAGAGGAGCTGGCCGAACTTGACGAAAGTCGGACCGAGCTCGTCGAGCATTTCGCGCAGATGCCGGCCACGCTCCGAGGGGCTGGCCGCGGCGGAGCCCAGCTTCGGGCGGCCCGGCAGCAGGTCGGTCAGGCGGTGAGTCTCGAAGAAGTAGCCGAAGCCGTGCCTGACCGCGACCTGGGCGATCTCGGAGATCCGGCCGAGGTTCCTGCGGCTGGCCGTGCTCGCCATGCGTTCAGTGTGACACGCGCGCCAGAGCCGCTACGGCGTCGGGTTGATCCCGCTGCGACGCGCGCCGTCCGGGAGCTCTTCCGGCAGACCGGCGGCCGAGGCGGCAACGGCCAGGCGCCAGAGGCGGACGATCTCCTCGCCCACCCGCTCGCCGGCTTCCGCGTAGCCCTTCCGGTTGCGCGGCAGGTCGGCGACGCTCAGCGGCTCGCCCCAGACGACCGAGCACACCCGCCGGTTCCAGGGCCGCCAGCCGAACGTGTCGACCGCGCACGGGATCACGGGCACGCCCTCCTGCATCGCGATCATCAGCGCGCCTGGATGAAGCGGCCCGGGATGCCCAAACCGCTGCCGCGTGCCCTCGACGTGCACGCAGACCAGGTTCCCGTCGCGCACGAGCTCGCGAGCCCGCCGCACCGCCTCGCGGTCGCCCTCACCGCGGCGAACCGCGAAGACGCCGAGCCAGCTCAAGACCGACCCGAGCACCGGGACCTCGAATAGCTCGGCCTTGGCAAGGAAGTAGAGGGGCCGAGGCGAGAACGAGCCGATCAGCGGATGATCGATCGCCGAGAAGTGGTTCGCCGCGACCACGCCGCCGCCCTCGAGCGGAACCCGCTCGACCCCGTAACCCGCGGCCGGCGCCAACGTCACCGCGATGCGCGGCGCGATGCGGCGGCCGAACCACCACCCCCCTTCGACGCTGCGAAGCCATCGCAGCGGGTTCACGGCTCGAGCAGCCGCAGCCGGTGCTCGATCTGCGCGACCCGCAGCTCGAGCTCCTCGAGCTCGACCCGCGTGACGAGCCCGAGCTCACGGAACAGTGCCGCGAGCCCTACCCCGGTCCGCTCGCCGATCCGTACGCCTTCGCTGCGCCAGCGGCCGACCAGCTCCTCGACCAGCGCGCGTGCCTCCTCGCGTCCGATGCCGCCGCGAGCGGACAGCTCCTCGGCGAGCGCGTCCGCCCGCTCGGCGGTCAGCGCCACCGCGCCGACGCCGGCGAGCACGACCTTTTCCGCGAGATCGCGAAGCTCAGCGGGAGCGGCCATGTGGCCTCGCGCGTCGCCGCTGCCGCCGGCGCTCGCGCTTCTCCGCGCTGGCACCCGCCGGCGGGCGGTCGGCGGCCCCAACGGGCGTGAGCTCGGGCGCAGGCTCGGCCGCGAGGGCTTCCTCGGACTCCTCGAGCGCGGCCGCGTCGCCGCTCGGCGTTTCCTGGCCGATCCGGCGCGCGTACTCCGGCTCGCGCTCCTTCCAGATCGTCAGCAGTGGCGCCGCGATGAAGATCGACGAGTAGGCGCCCGAGAGGATCCCGACCATCAGCGCGAAGGCGAAGTCCTTCAGCGTCGCGCCGCCGAAGATCAGCAGCGAGAAGATCGGCAACAGCGTGATCAGGGTCGTCGCCAGCGAGCGGCGGATCGTCTCCCAGAGCGAGACGTTGGCGATCGTCGCGAACGGCGCCCGACGCATCAACGGGATGTTCTCCCTGATCCGGTCGAAGATGATGATCGTGTCGTAGATCGAGTAGCCGAGCACCGTCAGCACCGCGGCGACCGTCGAGTTCGACACCTCCCGCCCTAGCAGCGCATAGACGCCGATCGTGATCACGATGTCGTGGACCAGCGCGATGATCACCGGCACCGCGAACTTGAAGTCGAAGCGGACCGCGAGGTAGAGGATGATCAAGAGCAGCGAGAAGAGGATCGCGGTGATCGCCGAGCGGGCGATCTGTCTCCCGAAGCTCGAAGAGACCGTCTGGATCTGGATCTTCGTCGTGTGGAATTGCTTCCCGACCGCGTCCTTGAGCGCGCTCGTCTCCGGCCCGTTCAGCGTCTGCAGACGCAGCTGGAAGCTCTTGTACTCGTCGCCGTTGATGCTCTTGCCGCGGCCCTGGACAACAGGCTCCTTGCCGAACTTCGTCGTCTGCTCGCGCACCGACGACAGCGAGGTCGGCTGCGGCGTCGTGAACGAGACCTGCGTGCCGCCCTTGAAGTCGATCCCGAGGTTCAGGCCCTTGACGGCCAGCGCGCCGATCGAGATCGCGACGATCGCGCCGGAGATCGCAAACCAGAGGTAGCGCTTGCGCATGAAGTCGATCTGCAGGAAGCGCCAGCTCTGCTCGCCGCTCGCGCCCATGAAGCTCGGGTTCTCGAACCAGCGGAAGCCTGCGAGCAGGCCGAGCATCGCGCGGGTGGCCGCGACGGCGGTGATCAGCGAGATGACGGTGCCGATCATCAGCATCAGGGCGAACCCCTTGACGCTCGCGGTCGCGACCGCGAACAGCACCAGCGCCGTGATCACGGTCACGACGTTGGCGTCGATGATCGTGTGGAAGCCCTTCGCGTAGCCGGCTTGGATCCCGGCGCGTACGGACTTGCCGGCGCGCACTTCTTCCTTGATGCGTTCGAAGATGACGACGTTCGCGTCGGCCGCGACGCCGATCGTCAGGATCAGGCCCGCGAAGCCGGGCAGCGTCAGCGTGACGTTGAAGAGCAGGATCGCCGCGTAGAGGAAGGCCGCGTAGATGCCGAGCCCGATGACCGCGACGACGCCGAGGAAGCGGTAGAGCGCGAGCAGGAAGACCGCTACGACCAACAGGCCGATCAGGGCGGCGAGCTTCGCCTCCTTGAGCGAGTCTTTACCGAGCGTCGCGGAGACGTCGGTGCGCTCGATCTGCTGGAACTCGACCGGCAGCGCGCCGGTCTGGAGGACGAGCGCCAGGTCCTTCGCCTCGCCGATGCTCGAGATGTTCGAGATCTCTGCGCCCGTACCCGTCGGGTCGATCCCGTCCGGGTTCTGCTTGTAGTCGATGTACGGCGTCGACTGGAGCTGGCCGTCGAGCACGATCGCGAAGTGCTGGGCGAACTGCTGGATCGTGGCGGCGTCGCTGCCGGTCTGGCCGGCGGCGGCCGCGTCCGCCGCCCCGCGCTGCGCCTCCGCGCGCGTGATCTCGTGGAACTTGTCGGCGCCCTTGCTGGTGAAGCCGAGCCGCACGACATTGCCCTGGCCCTGCGTGCTGATGTCGGCCGCGATGTCGGAGAGCTTCAGGTCCTCGCCGGTCGCTTCCGGCACCGGGTTGGTCTTGTTGTTCGGGTCGAACTTGAAGAGGTAGTAGACGGTCGGCGCGGTCGCGTCGACCTGCTGCACGCCCGGACAGCCGGTCGTCGCCTGGTCACAGCTGATCACCATCTGGTTGGGCGGCACGGCCAGGACGGTGAAGCCCTCCGGCACCTTGCCGTTCAGTCTGCGGCCTGTCGGCAGCGTCGCGTTCAGCAGCCGCTCGCGCGTGGCCTCCGGCCCTGCGACCGGCTTCTTCTTGGCGTTGAAGAGGTAGTAGGCCGACGCGCCGTTCTTGGTGTCGGCCTTCACCTTGGTGAGCAGGTCGTAGAGGCTGCCGTTGGCGATCGCGTGGTGCGAGCCGTCGTTCGAGGGCCCCACCGTGTCGACCTCGAGGTCGTAGAACTGCAGCTGCGCGGTCGTGCCGATGATCTGCGCCGCCTTGTTCACGTCGTGGACGCCGGCCAGCTGGATCACGATCTGGTCCTTGCCCTGCTTGCGGATCTCGGGCTCGGAAACCCCGAGCTTGTCGATGCGGGTGCGCATGATCGAGACCGAGCGGTCCATGCAGGCCGAGTCGCAGGTCTTGCCGGGGGGCGGCACGGCCTTGAGGACGACTTCGAGGCCGCCCTGCAGGTCGAGGCCGAGCGTCACCTTCTTGTGCGCGGGCGAGCCCGGGATTGCGAGCAGCGCGACGCCGACCAGAGCCGCGAGGATCAGGCCGACCAGGATCAGGTAGGAGCGCCGGTTGCTCATTCGGGCGGGGAAAGACTAGCTTTCGCCGGGCGAGGACGGGTCGGCCGGTTCTGGGTCAATTTCTTCCGGCTCCGGCTCGGTTTCCTCCGGCACAACCGCGGCAACCGCGCGGCGGTCGAGGCGGACGATCGTGCCCGGCGCGATCTCGAGCTCGACGACCTCGTCCTCGATTCCGCGCACGGTCCCGTAGACGCCCCCGGCGGTAAGGATCTCGTCGCCCTCGTCGAGCGCGTCCTGCATCCGCAACTGCGAGACCTGTCGGCGCCTCTGCGGCCGGATCAGGAACAGCCAGAGGGCCCCGAACAGCACGATGATGATGATCAGGTAGCTGCCCACGTGGATGCCTCCTTGGGACGCCTCAGCCGGGCCAGCGCCTCCTCTTTGTAACTCGCCAGCCGACCCCGCTCGATCGCGTCGCGCGCGCCGGCGACGAGGTCGAGCACGAAGCGCAGATTATGCAGGCTCAGCAGCTGCATCCCCAGGATCTCCTGCTGGTTGAGCAGGTGCCTCACGTACGCGCGCGAGAACCTCGTGCACGCCGGGCAAGCGCAGCCCTCGTCGAGCGGACGCGGGTCGCGGGCGTAGCGGGCGCCCTTCAGGTTGAGCTGGCCCTCCCACGTGAGAGCGGAGCCGGTGCGCGCGTTGCGGGTCGGGAGCACGCAGTCGAACATGTCGATCCCGCGCTCGATCACTTCGAGGATGCCCACGGGGTCGCCGATGCCCATGAAGTAGCGCGGGCGCTCGGGCGGGAGCAGGTCGGTCGCCCACGCGGTCGTCTCGAGCATCTGCTCCCTCGACTCTCCGATTGCGAGGCCCCCGAGCGCGTGGCCGTCGAAGCCGAGCTCCGAGATCTCCTCGACGCTGCGGCGCCGCAGCTCGGGATCGGAGCCGCCCTGCGCGATCCCGAACAGCAGCTGTCCCGGTGCCCGCTGGGCCTGCTGCTGGCGCTTTGCCCAGAGGGTCGTGCGGCGGACTGCCTGCTCGAGCTCGCTGCGTGGGGCATCCGGCGGCGGCACGACGTCGAGGCACATCGCGATGTCGGAGCCGAGCTGCGCCTGGATGCGAGCTGCGAGCTCGGGCGTGAAGCGGGCCTCGTCGCCGTCGTAGACCGAGCGGAACGTGAGGCCCTCGTCGTCCTGGCGGAGGATCGTGTGCCGCAACGAGAAGACCTGGAACCCGCCCGAGTCGGTCAGGATCGGCCCGTCCCAGGCCATGAAGCGGTGCAGCCCACCGAGCTCGGCGACCACGTCGGCCCCGGGCCGGAAGTGCAGGTGGTAGGTGTTGCAGAGCAGGATCTCGGCACCGAGCTCTCGCAGGGCGTCGGGGTCGACCGCCTTGACCGTGGCCTTCGTCCCGACGGGCATGAACGCGGGCGTCCGCAGCTCGCCGTGCGCCGTGCGCAGGACGCCGGTGCGAGCGGCGCCGTCGGTTGCGCCCGGGGTGAACGCGCTCACGGCCGCGCGGCCTCCGCAAACCAGGCCGCGATCCGGCCTGCGGCCCGGTCGTCCTCGGCTGGCTCAGCCTCGAGCCCGAGTTCGTCGCGACGGATGCGCGCGAGCTCGTCCGCGATCGCCTCGCGCCGTGCGCGGCTGCCGAGCAACGACGCGATCCGGAAGGCACACGCCTCGCGCGCGACGGTGGACGCACCGGCGAGCGGCGGCCACGACGCGGCGAGCAGCGCCCGTAGCTCCCCCATGCCGCACTCGCGCCAGAACTTCCGCCACTCCTTGGCGTTCACAGCACCAGCATCGCGTCGCCGAACGAGTAGAAGCGATAGCGCTCCTCGATCGCGAGCCGGTAGAGCCGGCGTGTCTGCTCGACGCCGGCGAACGCCATCACGAGGGCGAGCAGGGTCGAGCGCGGCAGGTGGAAGTTCGTCAGCAGCGCGTCCACGCGGCGGAACTCGAACCCGGGCGTGACGAACAGGTCGGTGCGCCCGCTCAGCGGCGCGCCTCGGGCGAGCGACTCGAGCACGCGCACGGTCGTCGTTCCGACCGCGAGCACGCGCTCGGCTGCCTGGATCCGATCCCAGGCGGCGGGCTCGACCTCGTAGCGCTCGCTGTGCAACTCGTGTTCCTCCAGCGTCTCGGCCGAGAATGGGCGGAAGGTGTCGAGCCCGACGTGGAGCGTCACGCGCTCGACGTCGAGGCCCGCGAGCAGCTCCGGCGTGAAGTGCAGCCCGGCAGTGGGCGCTGCGGCCGAGCCCTCGCTGCGGGCGTAGACGGTCTGGTAGCGGTCGGGGTCGCCGAGCGGCTCGTGGATGTACGGCGGCAGCGGCGTCTCACCCGCCGGCTCGCCGTCGAGCCGCAGCCGCCAGCGGCCTTCGCCGAGCGACTCCAGCAGCTCGACCGGCCCGAGCCGCTGTCCCGGGCGCAGCTTGCGCGACGGGCGCGCGAGCCCCTCCCAGGTCCCATTCGACCCAACCCGCTCGAGCAGCAGCACCTCCGCCTCGCCCCCACCCGGGCGCTCGAGCCGTAGCCGCGCCGGCAGCACGCGCGTGTCGTTGACGACGACCAGCGTCCCCTCCGGGAGCTCGAGCGGCAGCTCGTCGAAGCGCCGGTGACGCGTCTCGCCGCTCGCGCGGTCGTGGACGAGGAGCCGCGAAGCATCCCGCCGCTCGAGCGGGTGCTGCGCGATCAGCTCTTGCGGTAACTCGTAATCCAGCTCGGAGGTCCTCATCCGACCCGGACGTTACCGTTGCCGCCTGTGACCGACGACGCGATCGAAAAAGCACGCGAACGGCTCCGCGAAGCCGCCGAGGGCCGCCCGGACGCGGCCGCGGTGGACGCCGCGCTGGAGCGGGCGCGCGCGCAGGTCGAGGAACTGGCGCAGACGGCCGCCGAGCTCGAGGTGACGATCCCGGCCAGGGTCGAGCACGCGGTCAGCGACGGACTGGCCGAGCAGGTCCGTCCGGTCGGCCGCAACCTCGCCGAGATCCGGGGCCTGATGAACCAGGTGATCCGCCGGCTCGAGCGCGTCGAGGGCGACCTGCTCTCGGAGCGCCACGCGCGCGTGGACGACCTCGGACTGCTGGTCGACCTGATCACGTCCAGCTGGAAGTCGGTCGAGCGGCGGCTGACGACGCTCGAGCGCAAGCTCCAGACCGGCGAGGGCGCGATCGTCTACCGCATGGAAGAGCGCCGCACCGGCTCCTGACTGCGTCGGTAGAGCCGCTCCTCCACTCCTAGCCCGACCAGCCCGAGCGCGACCGCGAACCAGAGCGTTGCGAGCCTGATCAGGAGCGTGGCGGCCGCGGCCTGGGCCTTCGTCGTGTTCCCGAGGGCTTTGATCAGGGCGGCCATGCTCGTCTCGGCGACGCCGAGGCCGCCGGGCAGGAAGGAGAGCGCGCCGGCCAGGCTCCCGAGCGTGAAGACGACGATCGTGTCTGCGAGCGAGAGGTCGAGGCGCAGGCCCTTCACGCACACATAGGCCGCGAGGCACTCGAACAGCCACGACACCGCGGAGAGCAGCGTCATCTCCACGAGCAGGCGGGTGCCGAGGAGGGCACGGGCCGCGCCGGGTGCCTCGCCGAGGCGTGACCACCGATCGAGCAACGGGCTGTGGACGACGAGCACCGCGCCGGCGACGGCGACCACGGCGGCGAGCAGTAGCGGCCAGTTCCGGGTGCCGGCGCCGCCGACGACCGCCAGCACGACCACTCCGGTCGCGTCGGTCACACGCTCGGCGAAGACGACCGGCGCCGAGCGCCGCACCGGCACGTCGAAACCGCGCTTCAGGAGGCCGGACTTGAGCAGCTCGCCGAGCTTCGCGGGCGTGATCGTCATCGTCAGGCCGGCGACGAAGATCGAGAAGCTGCGGCCCGGCGGAATCTCGATCTCCAGCCTGTCCAGGTAGCGCTGCCAGCGGAAGAAGCGGAGCAGGTAGTTGAGCGCGGTCAGCGCGAGCGCGAGCGGGAACAGCTCCCAGCGAAAGCTGCGCAGCTCGTCGCCGAGCGAGCCGAAGTCCGCCCAGAGCCCGAACCCGAGCACCACGGCCACCGCCAGCGCGGCGGCGAGGATCAGCCCGCGCTTCAGGTGAATGCGAGGATCGCCGCCGCGGTCACGATCCAGCCGGCGACGGTGAGCATGATCGGCACGTCGCTCAGCA
>Ga0193696_1000363_pt1 | contig 16196 bp, 13 predicted proteins | sample L3m1metaG_FD_145074 | JGI IMG/M metagenome (GOLD analysis project Ga0193696, IMG submission 145074) | Soil microbial communities from a riparian zone of the East river system, Colorado, United States - L3m1 | ecosystem: Environmental > Terrestrial > Soil > Riparian zone | place: USA: East River... | reverse complement strand
TTGAACTCCTGAATCGCGTCCACAGAGGGACGCGATACCTGCGTCGTCAGCTCCTGCACGTTCTCCGAAATGCTGTTGTTGTCGACGCCGTCCAGGAGGAAGTTGTTCTGCAGCGCCCTCGCGCCGTGCACGTTGATGCCGCCGGTGCGGCCGAACGAGGTGCCGCCACCCTGTTCGGTGTAGCGATCGCCCTGAACGCCCGGCACCAACGCCAGCAGGTCGTCCCAGTTCCGGATGGCGAGCGGCAGGTTCGCCACCTGTGCCTGCGGAATGACCGCGCCCAGCGTCGCGTCGTTCGTGTTGATCAGCTGCGACGACTCCGCCACGATGATCGTTTCAGCGACGAGTCCGATCTGCAGCTCGACGTCGAGGCGCGCCCGCTGTCCGACCTCGAGCGTGATGACCTGCGAGAATTTCTTGAACCCGCTCAGCTCGGCGTCGATCCGATAGCGGCCGGGATTCAGGTTGACCACCTGGTAGCCGCCGGTTTCGGTTGTCTGCTGATGCGTTTCCAGATTGGTTGCCAGATTGGTGACGGTGACCGTCGCGCCGGGCACAACGCCACCGCTCGAGTCCTTGACGACTCCGGTCAGCGTCGCGCGGTCGACCTGCGCGAACGCGCCTGGAACGTGCAGCAACAACACGGCGACTATCAACAACAGGCCGTGCGACATCCGTTTCATGAACTGTCCTCCAGAAATGTGATCGATCACTGTGCACTCTCTCTACCCGCAGGCGGCGGAACCATCGGCAGCCGCGGGTCGGGCGGCGGCCAGTGCCGCCGGAATCTGGCGTGCGCCGGGTCGTCGCTCGCCGCCATCGAGCGGCGACTGCCCGCGAGCACGTTCAGGTAATACGCATCGTATCCATGCGCTGTAACAAACGGGTGATAGCCGTCGCGCACCGCCACGACGTCGCCGTGCGTGACCCGCACCGTCTCGTCGCGGCGCTGGGTGTACACGCGCTGAAATCCGTAGCCGGCGCGGTCGCGGAAGCGGAAGTAGTACACCTCGTCGAGGTCCACCTCCCGCGGCGGGTCGTCGGTGTCGTGCTTGTGCGGCGGATAGCTCGACCAGTTGCCGCCCGGCGTGTAGACCTCACACAGCAGCAGCCGATCCGCTGGAAACTCCGGCCGGACGATGTCGACGATCTGCCGCGTGGCGTTGCCGCCGCCGCGGATCTCGAAGCCGCAGTCGCCGGGCCTGATGACGCGGGCCTCGCCGCGCCGCGACGAGGACGCGCGGCAATCGGCGATCTCGCACGGCTGCTGGGCGGCAATCCTGAAGCTCGTGCCTGGCCCGAGGTACACCGCAGACGGGTAGTCGCCAAATACGTCGGCGCGCGGGCCGACGCGGTGCCAGGTGTCGGCCCACCTGACCTCGAACAGCCCGCTCAGCAGGACGAGGCACCGCTCCTCGGAACCGGTGCGGCCGGACCACGCCGCACCCGCAGCCAGATGCCGGACGGCAAAATGAATCGTGCGCCAGCCCAGCGCCCGCGGCGTGAGGTTGACGGCGGCCGCGGTGCGGCCAGGTGCGATCCGGCGCGAGCGATAACGTAAAGGAAGCATGGAGAACTGGCGCGTGCTGCCGAAGCGCTTCGCCAGCGTCACAGAATGGTAGGCAGAAATGACAAAGTCAAGCCAATTTCATCCTCAGCGAAGCGCTTCGCTCGCGAGATCCAATTTCACCGGTTCAGCGGACACTCGAAGTGTTCAGCGGTGGCATGCCGGCGGCCGCCACGTCCTGCCAGCGGTACAAGAGAAAATTACGCTGGCGGCTGTTCATGGCCACCAGCAGGCCATCAGAAAACCCGGCGCCCAGTGATGCAGACGTCACGTCGAGCCCGTCGGTTCCATCGGCGCCGCCCGTGAATGACAGCAGCACGGTTGAATGGTCGTGCGGGCGGCCAGGTTCGCCTTCCCGCTTGTAGACATGAAAGACGCTTTCGCCTGGTAGTTGGTCGACCGAAACGATGTAACCCTTGCCATCCGGCAGTGTGTAGATGCCGATGCCCTCGCGATCCTGCCGATAGCCCGTGGTGGCGAACAGCGCGAGCTCGCGTTCAGCGCCCGCAGCATCTGGATCCGCAAGCCACTTGTGAATCCCGGCGACCTCGTCGGCGTAGTACACGTACCCGAGCTCGTCGTCGACGGCGACCGCCTCGATCTCGCCGGAACCGCTGAACGTGCCGAAGCGGCGTACGAACGTGGCCTTCACGCGGCCGGTCCCGTCGTCTTCGAGACGGTATTGCCACAGATAGTTCTCACGAGGCCCGGCCTTCGGCGCGACGATCGCGAAAATCACGCCGTCCTTCGGCCGGCGGTACAGGCCGATGCCCATCGGCGCGCCTTGATCGCCTGGAGCGCCAGCGAGAATCGGCATGGTTCCCGCCGAGATGTCGCGAACGCCGCTGCCATCGGGCGCGATGGCGTAGACGCGCAATCTTCGGCCCAGACGCTCGGTCAGCACGGCGATGTCAGTGGGTGTCGCGTCGAGCTCGAGCCCGTATTCGACGTCCACGTTGTTCGGCCGATCGGGTCCCTTCGCGAGCTGGCGCAGCTTGCCGTCGAGGCCAAACACCGCCAGCGCGCCATCCGGCGCGGCGACCTTCATGGTTCCGAGGACGAGGCTCTTGGACGCATCACTGCGATTCACCCAGATCGCCGGGTCGTCGGGATCGCGGGGCAGGATATCGGTCGCGACAGCCGGCTTGACCGCCACCGGTTTCACGGGCATGGCCGTCGAAGAGTCCACCGGCCGCGTGCCGGCGCTGCATCCGCTCGAGGACACGGTGACGGCTGCGACCACCATCAGCGACAGAGCGAGTCGGATCAGAATTGCACCTTGATGCCAAAGTTCATCGACCAGTGATAGTGCTCTTCCTGGAGCACGCGCTCGGGCACGCTCTGGAAGTAGCGCAGCAGCGAGTCGTTCAGATTCAGCAGGTCGACGTAGACGCGGAGGTTTCGCGACACCTTCTGGGTCGCCGAGAAATCGAATTGCCGGTTGGTGTCGTAAAACCGATCCTGGGTGTTGTCGGCGCCGACGACGTCGATGTACGAGCCGTGGAAGTTCACCGAGCCGCGGCCGCTGAAGCCGGCCTTCTCGTAGGACACCGCCAGGTTGCCGACGTGCCTCGACTGACCCGGGAGCGTGCTGCTGCCCTGATGATTCGGAAACTGCGCCGTCGAGTCGGTAAACGTGTAGTTCGCGTAGAGACCGATGCCGTTGAACGGCGACGGCAGGAACCGCAGCTGGTTCTGCACCGCGACCTCGAGGCCAGTCAGCGTCGCCGACTCACCGTTCAGCGGCTGCGTCACTTGATACTGCACGCCGTTGATCGCCTGCTGCAGCGTGTAGATGTAGATGTAGTCGGTCAGGTGCTTGTAGAAAACGCCCGCCGAGACGACACCGACCGACTTGAGGTAGTGCTCCGCCAGCACATCGACGTTCCAGGAGGTCGTCGGCTTGAGGTCCGCGTTGCCGACGGCGACGGTGTTCGCGCTATCGTCCTGCGCGCGGTACGGCACGGTGTCGTAGTAGTTCGGCCGCGCCAGCGTTCGCGTCACTGCGAACCTGACGTTGGAGGATGGCGTCGCCGCATACTTCAGATGAAGCCCGGGCAACGCGACGCCGTAGCCCGCAGTGGTGCCGATGGGATCGGTGCCGAGCCACGTGCCGTTCGGAGCGAACCGGACGTTGCGCCCGACGAAATCCTCCGACGTGTACTCGTAGCGGATGCCCGGCAGGATGAACAGCTTCGGACCGGCGTAGATTTCCGCCATCGCGTATCCCGCCGTCACCCGTTCGGTGCCGTCGAACTCCTCGGCGTCCCGCGCGTGGTTCCTGGTAATCGTCGGCGTAATCTGATTCGGAATGTTCTCGACCAGGCTCTGGCTCTCGTAGGGCGTCAGATCGTAGCGGCCATCGAGGTAGGGCGGCAGGTCGAAGCCGGTCTCGAGGTAACTCGTCATCTTGAGCGTGGTCGGCGAGGTGACGGTGCTCTCATTCCGGTTCCGTCCCTTGCTCTTGTCACGGAACTTGGCGCCAATCTTCAGAAAGGATGTCGATGCATTCGAGGCCCGCAACGGCAGGCGCGCGTTGACCTGGCCGACGATGTCGCGGTCCATCGAGAAGTTGATCGCGCGCAGCTGCGACAGGAAGTTGTAGTTCGAAAGGACTTCGTTCTGTGGATTGGCCTGGACGTTGTTCGGATCGATCTGCGTGGCCGTGACGTTCGGAAGGAAGTTGACGTTGGTGTGGCGGAATGTCGTCGTCATGGTCAGCGGGTCGAATTGATCCGAATACGCGCCGACCAGCTGATAGTCGACCGTCGCCGATCCCGCCACGATTCGCTGGCCGGTCAGACCGAGTGACGTGATCCGCTCGATGTGCGTGCGATCTCTCAGCTCGTGATCGATGCGGCGGTTGGCAACCGCGAATCGCACACGTTGACGGTTCTCGTGGTCGTCGATGAACCGGTTGTAGACGGCGCGAACCGTGAACTGGGAGTCGGCGCTCTGCTTGACGTCGAATGCTCCGGTAAACCCGATGCGACGCCGGTGAACCTGGTACCAGCGCGGGTTCAGTTCGTTGAGCGTCAGGGTTGGCGTGTAGACGACCTCCATGTCCTCGTTGCCGCGGTTGGTTTCCGAGCCGCTCCCCGAGACGATCAGGCCGGTCTTGCCGCCGTTGAACCGGCGACCCGTCGTGAGGCTGTAGTTGTTCTGCTTGTAGCTGTCGAGAAGCTCGTTGTAGCCGCCGCCGAGGGCGCCAAACAGCCGCAGCTTCTCCGGCGCCTGCTTCATCACGAGGTTGACGCTGCCGCCGATCGAGTCGGCGTCCATGTCGGGCGTAAGCGCCTTGGAGACTTCGATCGACTGCAGCAACTCCGACGGCACGACATCGACTGCGACCTGACGGATGAGCGGATCGGGCGACGGGATCCGCTGCCCGTCGATCATCATCGAGTTGAGCCGCGGCTCGGTGCCGCGGATGTTCACATAACGGCCCTCGCCCTGATCCTTGGTGATCGACACGCCGGGAATGCGCTGCGTCGTCTCCGCGGCGTTGCGGTCCGGAAAGGAGCCGATTTGGTCCGCCGAGACGACGTTGGTGATGTTCGGCGCGGTCTTCTGCTGGTTGAGCGCGCGTTCCTGAGCGTCGAGAATCAGCTGTCCAGGCACGCTGACGCTTTCCTCGAAGGCTACCATCTTCATCTGGATGTCGAGACGCTGCGTCGCGCCGGCGACGACTTTTGCCTCGACGGTCGCGTCCTGCCGGCCAAGGTAGGTGACCACGACTGTTCGGTCGCCTGCCGGAACCGCCGATAGCCTGAACCGGCCGTCACGGTCCGTGGATGTTTCAGCCGCGCTGCCGGTCACCAGCACCTGCGCACCGGGCAACGGCTCGCCGGTTGTGGCATCGACGACGCGGCCTTCGACCACGCCCGAACCGGCCATCGGCGGTGGCTGCGCAGCGGCGTGCCGCTCCGTGACATCGACCAGCATCAACGCCAGGACGAGATGGCTGACAGTTCGCAGCGGCCAGCTGAACTTCGACATCGTGTGCTCTCCGGATCGCGTCCTCGCGGACGTCAGACCAGCGAAGCGCTTCGCTGGCGGGTGAATGGTGAAACAGTGATCGCGCTATTATGTGGCGGCGAAAGCGCTGTCAAACCCTGGCAAAGCGCTTTGCTCCGAAGTTACGCGGCTGATACACTTTCGTCGCATTCTCGATGTCCAACATTTACGACGTCGCCAAGACTGCTCGTGTCTCGGTCGCCACCGTGTCGGCCGTGGTCAACGGCTCCGCCTACGTGAGTCCCGCGCTCAAGGGCCGCGTCGAACGGGCCGTGACGAAGCTCGGATACCAGCCGAACCTGCTGGCGCGCAGCCTCGCCACCCAGCAGTCGCGCACGCTCGGCATGATCGTCCCGGACATCGCCAACCCGTTCTTTCCCGAGGTCGTCCGCGGCGCGGAAGACGCCGCCTACGACGCCGGCTACATGCTCCTCATCGCGAGCAGCGACAACGACACCAGCAAAGAGGAAGTCTACCTTCGGTTGTTCGTCGCCAAGCGCGTCGACGGCGTCATTTTCACCAAGGCGCCCGGTCCCATGCCCAAAACCTTGCAGACGACGTTGGCACGCGCCGGCGTGCCGCTGGTGCTGCTCGCGCGCACCGTTCCCGGACTTCGCGCGGACATCGTCGAAATGGACGACAAGCGCGCCACTCATGAAGGCGTCACGCATCTGCTCCGGCTTGGCTACCGCCGCGTCGGCTTCATCACCGGCCTCAGCGGCGCCACGACGACGCGCCGCCGCCTCGATGGCTATCGCGCGGCACTGCGCGACTGGGGACAGACGATCGACCCGGCGCTGATCGTCGAAGGCGATTTCCGCGTGGAATCGGGCTACCGCGCGGGCCTCGAGCTTCTGAAACAACGTCCCGACGCCGTCTTCATCTCGAACTACCTGATGAGCGTCGGGTTCATGAGCGCGCTCCGGCAGTACCAACTGCGCTGTCCGGAAGACGTCGCGATCGTGACCTGCGACGACCACCCGTGGCTCGATTCGTTCTCGCCGCGCCTGACCACGATCGATCTCCCGAAGCGCGAGCTGGGCGCCGCCGCCGCGCGCCTGCTCATCGAGCGGCTCGCGAAGCCGTCACACCGCGCCACGCGGACGATTCGGCTGCCGAGCGCGATGCGCATCCGCGAATCGTGCGGCTGCGCCCTTCGTGGTTCGGCCCTGCTCACCACAAGCGGCACACCGGCGCTCGCCCGATGACACCCGCTTCCCCCACGCAACGCCCGTACGATGTGCTCGCGATGGGGCGCAGCTGCATCGACTTGTACGCCCATCAGATCGGCGTGCCGATCACGGCTGTCACGAGCTTCGACGCCTACGTGGGCGGCTGTCCCACGAATGTCAGCGTCGGCACACGGCGTCTCGGCCTCCGCTCTGCCCTGCTCACCGCCGTCGGCGACGACCAGGTCGGCGAGTTCGTGACAGCCTTTCTCAATCGCGAGCAGGTCGAAACCCGATTCATTCCGTGCAAGCCGGGCCGCCGTACGAGCGCGGTCATTCTGACGATCCAGCCGCCCGACAAGTTTCCGTTGACGTTCTACCGCGACAACTGCGCGGATCGCTTCCTCACCATCGACGACGTGGCGCGCGCACCCGTCGCCGAAAGCCGCGTGGTCTTCCTGACCGGCACCGGGCTCAGCCACGAGCCGTCGCGCGCCGCCACCGGTGCGGCAGCTGCCACCGCCCGCTCTGCCGGCGTGCCGGTCGTTGTCGACATCGATTACCGCGCGGATCAATGGGAAAGCGCCGGCGCGTTTGCCGAGCAGATGCGGCAGCTTCTGCGGTCGGCCACGCTGGCTGTGGGGACGGAGGAAGAGCTCGCCGCCGCAGCGGGAACGACCGATGTCGCCAGCGGTGCCGCGGCGGTCATCGCTTGCGGCGTGGAAGCGCTGATTCTCAAGCGCGGCGCGAGAGGATCGACGGTGTTTCGCCCGCACCTGCCGCCAGCCGATGTCGCGCCGTTCAGCATCGAGGTGCTGAACGTGCTCGGCGCGGGCGACGCGTTCGCCAGCGGATTCCTGTACGGATATCTCCAGGGTTGGCCACTCGAGCGCGCTGCCCGGATGGGCAACGCGACCGGCGCGATCGTCGTCACCCGCCACGGCTGCGCGAATTTCATGCCGACCCTCGACGAAGTCAACGCGTTCGTCAACGCGCGAGGGGAGGAAGCGATATGACCGCGCCGTCTCGAGTCCGCCTGACGATGGCGCAGGCGGTAGTGCGGTATCTGTCGCAGCAGCGCACGGCGCGCGATGGACACGAGCAGCCACTTATTGCGGGCGTGCTCGGCATCTTCGGTCACGGCAACGTCGCCGGCATCGGCGAAGCGCTCCAGGCGTCCCGGACGTCGATGCCTTATTACCTCGCGCGGAACGAACAGGCGATGGTGCACACCGCGGCCGCCTTCGCCAAGATGCGAAACCGCTTGAGCACGCTCGCGTGCACGAGCTCGATCGGGCCCGGGGCGACGAATATGTTGACGGGAGCCGCGGGCGCGACCATCAATCGCGTGCCGGTGCTGCTGCTGCCGGGCGACATCTTTGCGGGCCGGCGTCCCGCTCCGGTGCTGCAGCAGCTCGAGTCGAGCCAGTCGCAGGACGTGTCGGTCAACGACTGCTTCAAGCCGGTGTCGCGCTACTGGGATCGGATCAATCGGCCCGAGCAGATCGTGACCGCGCTGCCCGAGGCGATGCGCGTGCTGACGTCCCCCGCCGAAACCGGTGCGGTGACGCTCGCCCTGCCGCAGGACGTGCAGGCGGAGGCGTACGACTACCCGGCCGCGCTCTTCGAGCCGCGAATCTGGACGGTGCCGCGGGCGAGGGCCGATCGCGACCGCATGCAGGAAGCGGCGCGTCTGATTCGCAGCAGCTCGCGACCGATGATCGTCGCCGGCGGCGGCGTGATTTACAGCGAGGCGACGGACGCGCTGCGGCGGTTCGCCGACGCGACGGGCATCGCCGTCGGCGAGACGCAGGCGGGCAAGGGGGCGCTGCCAGAACCGCATCCGCTGACGCTCGGCGGCGTCGGCGCCACCGGCACGCGCGCCGCCAATCGCCTGGCCCGCGATGCCGACCTCGTGATCGTCATTGGATCGCGGCTCAGCGACTTCACCACCGCGTCGAAAACCGCGTTTCAGCACGAGCGCGTGCGGTTCGTCACGATCAACGTCGCGGAGCTCGACGCCGGAAAGCACGCCGCGCTGCCGCTGGTTGGCGACGCCAGGGCCGTGCTGGAGGAGCTGCTGCCGATGCTCGCCGGCTATCGCGTCGGCGGCGAGTACGAGGCGGCGGTCAAAGCCGCGCAGGCGGACTGGCAGGCGGAAGTCGAGCGCGTCTGTGCCGCCGGCTTGCCCGCCGAGGCGGTCAAAGCCGCGCAGGCGGACTGGCAGGCGGAAGTCGAGCGCGTCTGTGCCGCCGGCTTGCCCGCCGAAGCTCCCGAGGGGCGAAGCCTCGGCTTGCCCGCCGAAGCCCCAGAGGGGCGAAGGCGGGTGACGCAGGCGCAGATCATCGGCGTGCTCCAGGACGCGCTCGGCCCGACGGACGTCATCGTCTGCGCGGCTGGAAGTCTTCCCGGCGATCTTCACAAGCTGTGGCGGGCCCGCGATCCGAAGGGCTATCACCTCGAGTACGGCTACTCGTGCATGGGCTACGAAATCGCCGGCGGACTCGGCGTCAAGATGGCGGCGCCCGAGCGCCGCGTCTGCGTGCTGATCGGCGACGGGTCGTACCTGATGATGGCGCAGGAGATCGTCACGGCAGTTCAGGAACGGCTCGCGATGACGATCGTGCTGCTCGACAATCGCGGGTTCGCGAGCATCGGCGGCCTTTCGGAAGCTGTCGGCAGTGGCGGCTTCGGCACCAAGTACCGCTACCGCAATCCGGCAACCGGCGATCTCGACGGCGACGCTCTTCCCGTGGACCTTGCCGCCAACGCCGAATCGCTTGGCGCGCGAGTCTGGCGCGCCGGGACGCTGGAATCGCTCCGCGACGCGCTCGCCGAGGCCCGCACAGAGCAACGGCCATCCGTCATCGTCGTCCCCGTCGAGCGCGAGGCTCGCGTGCCAGGCTATGACTCGTGGTGGGACGTCCCGGTCGCCGAGGTGTCGAGCCGCCGCGATGTGCAGGCGGCGCGAGAAGCGTACGAGATCGCGCGCCAGAGGGAGCGCGACTTTCTGTGATCCGGGTCGCAAATGCCCCCTGCTCATGGGGTGTCCTCGAATTCGAAACGACGGCGACAACAGCTCCCGCGGCGCAGGTGCTCGACGAAATGGCGGCGGCCGGCTACGCCGGTACCGAGTTGGGCGACTGGGGGTTTCTTCCGACCGAACCGCGAGCGCTCGCCGCGGACATCGCAAAGCGCGGTCTCGCCCTTGTCGGGGCATTCGTTCCGGTCGCGTTGTCGCGCGCGGACGCGATTGACGAAGGGCTCGAACGGGCGGTGCGGACCGCGAACCTGCTGGCCGATGCTGCGCTGTCCATTGACGCCCCGGTGCTGGTGCTGTCCGACGACAATGCGAGCGTGCCGAACCGCGCCGCGCGCGCTGGCAGGATTCGTCCCGAGGACAGCCTCAGCGCAACCGAATGGGATGCATTCGCTCGCCGCGCGGAACATATCGCGGCGGCGGTACGCGACCGGACGGGTGTGCGCACCGCGTTCCACCATCACTGCGCCGGCTACGTCGAGACGCCCGCCGAAATCGATGCGCTGATGTCCCGGACCTCGCCGTCCGTGCTCGGATTGTGTCTGGATACCGGGCATCTGACGTATGGCGGTGGCGAACCGGTCGGTGCGATCGCGCGGTACGCGGACCGGATCTGGCACGTGCACCTGAAGGATTACGAACCGTCGTTGGCGGAACGCGCACGGACCGGGGCGTGGGACTATCACACCGCGGTTCGCAACGGGATCTTCTGCGAGCTCGGGCGCGGCGCCGTGCCATTCCGCCGGGTCTGCGACGCGCTCGACGCGTTGCACTACCGTGGCTGGCTCGTCGTCGAACAGGACGTGCTGCCGGGTCTCGGCACACCGGCGCTCAGCGCCGTCCGTAACCGCAAGTATCTTCACCGGCTGGGCCTCTGATGCTGAGCTCCGAGTGCGTCTACATGCTCGCTGCCGACCACCGGTGGCAGTGGGAAGAATGGTGTGATGCGAGATCGATTTCGAGGACGCGGATTCCGGAGGTCAAGCGGCTCGCCGCCGACGGCTTCCGGCTCGCGCGCGATCGCTCGCCGCGCGTGCGCGAGTTCGGCGCGCTGCTGCTGGACGCACAGTACTCGTCCGACGTCATCGTCGAGGCTCGTCGCGACGGTCTAGTCGTCGGAACTCCAGCCGAGAAGGCCGGCGCCTTTCCGCTCGCCTGGTCGACGGAGCCTTTCGAGCGGGCGCTCATCGGCACGTTCGTCAAGGTCCTGATCCGCTATCGACCTGACGACGCGGACGAGATCCGCGAAGGCCAATGGCACAAGCTCGACATGCTTCACGCATGGTGCCGTCGCGCTGGTACTCAGTTGGTCGTCGAAGTCCTCGTGCCGCGCCGGCAGGAGCCCGAGGACACGTTCGACACCGTGGGCCGTCCTGCGATGCTCGCCGACTTCATCGGCGAGTCGTACCGCCGAGGGCTGACCCCGCAGTTCTGGAAGATTGAAGGCACACCCGCGGCCGACGGGGCGCGCACGATCGATCTCGCGATCGCGGCGCAGCCGCAGTGCCGGCAGATCATTCTCGGCAAGGCCGCTGACATGGCGACGATCGAGCGCTGGTTCGCCGCCGCGTATGAAAGTGCTACGGCCGTCGGCTTCGCGATCGGCCGCTCGGTGTTCTGGGAGCCATCAGCGGCGTTCCTTCTCGGCTCGAGCACCGCCGCCGAAGCGGCTGCGCACATCTGTGCAAACTACCTGCAGCTGGTCAGTGCGTGGAGACGATAAATGTCATACTCATCAGAGGAGACCCTTGGCCGATCGTCCGACGCTCGAAGAAACGATTGCACTGCTCGAAGCCACCCTTGAAGCCACGCACGACGGCATCGTGGTCGTCGACCTCGACCGGCGCGTCATCCTCCACAACAAGCAGTACCTGAAGATGTTCGGCTTGACCGCCGACGATGTTGAGCGCGGCGGTGTCGACGGACTCATCGAGACGTTGAGTCCGCAACTCGAGGATCTCGAGGCAGTGCTGCTCAGGTCACGCGCGATTTGGAGCGATCCGTCGACCGAGGTGGTCGACGTCCTGCGCTTCAAGGACGGGCGGATCTACCAGCGCTGCACGGCGCCGCACCGTGTCAACTCGATAATCGTCGGGCGCTTCGCGAGCTTCCGCGACATCGGCGAATCGGTACGCGCCGCCGAAGCGATCGAACAGCATCGCGCGTTTCTGGAGAAGGCGCAGGAAGTCGCGCACATCGGCAGCTGGGTCGCCGAGCTCGACGCCACGAACGCGCTCGGCTGGTCCGCCGAGACGCACCGCATCTTCGGCGTGCCGCTCGGTCAGTTCGTCGGGACGTCCGACGCGTTCTTCGGCTTCGTCCACGAAGAAGATCGCGAGGGCGTGCGCCGCGCCTCTGAAGCGGCCACGGCCAGCAACGCCCCGTACGACGTGGAACATCGCATCGTCCGCGCCGACGGAACGGTGCGATGGGTGCAGGAGAAAGCCGACGTCCTGCGTGACGCCTCCGGCAGGGCGACGCGCATGGTCGGCACGGTGCAGGACATCACCGATCGACGGCAGTTGGAGGATCAGCTGCGGCAGTCGCAGAAAATGGAGGCGATCGGCCGGCTGGCTGGCGGGATCGCGCACGATCTCAACAACGCGCTGACCGCGATTGCCGGTTACTCCGAGCTCGCGCTCGGCGAAGTGCCGCCGGGCCATGCGGCGCGGGCCGACGTCGAGGAGATTCGCAAGGCGGCCGAGCGGGCGGGTTCCGTCACACGTCAACTGCTGGCGTTCAGCCGGAAACAGCTCCTCGAACCGCGCCTCTTCAACCTCAATGACACGGTCGTGAACATCGCCCGCCTGCTCACGCGCCTGCTCGGCCATGACATCCACGTCGAGACGAAGCTGGCCGCGGCGCTCCCCGAAGTGCTGGGAGATCCCGGACAGGTCGAGCAGGCGATCATCAACCTCGCGGTCAACGCGCGCGACGCGATGCCGTCGGGCGGCCGGCTGACGCTCACCACCTCGGTCGACGAGGTCGACGATGCGTTCGCGCGCAGACACGTGCCGATGGCTCCCGGGAAGTACGTCGCGCTCCGCGTCGACGACACCGGGCACGGGATGACACGGGAAACGCAGGCGCGCGTCTTCGAGCCGTTCTTCACCACCAAGGAAATCGGCAAAGGCACCGGGCTGGGCCTGTCGATGGTCTACGGCACGCTCAAACAGATCGGCGGCTTCATCTTCGTCGACAGCGAAGTGGATCGGGGAACGACCTTCCGTCTCTACTTCCCGCCGGCCGTCGACCGTTCGGCGGCCACCCCTCCTGACGCCGCGCCGGCGCCCGCGGCGGCCACGGCCCGCAAAGGGCACGAGACGCTGCTGATTGTCGAAGACGAGGATTCCGTCCGCAACCTCGTCGCCTCAGCGCTTCGTCACGACGGGTACGAGCTGCTGCTGGCTAAATCGGCTGAAGACGCGCTGCGCCTGGACGAGCAGCACAAAGGGCCGATCGATCTCCTCCTGACCGACGCCATCATGCCCGGCAAGAGCGGGATCGAGCTCGCGGCAGTGATGGCCGCGCGGCGGCCTGCGCTGCCGGTGATCATCATGTCGGGCTACACTGAGGAAACCCTCACCGGCGCGCCGCTCGACAAACCGCTCTCTCTCCTGCAGAAGCCGTTCACGCCGCGCGAGCTGCGGCGGCGAATCAGAGACGTGCTCGATCGGTAATTAGCGCCCAACTATCTGGGAAACGGCTGCAATGATGGTTTCACACCATCCGGCAGCGGCGTCCGCGCCGTGTTCAACACCATCGCCAGCATCGTGTAGTACCCGGTAATGCCCAGCGCGTCGATCACACCTTGTTCACCGAGCTTCGCGACCGCTCGGGTGTATGTCGCATCGCTGACGCTCTGGCGTGTTTGCAGCTCGTCCCATAAGGCGTAGACCGCTTCCTCGTCGTCGGCCAGGCGCTCGGGACGGCGCCCTTCCGCCACAGCGGCAACGATGTCGGCCCGCAGACCGCCTTGAAGAGCAGGCGCCTGGTGCGCGTTCCACTCGTACTGCTGTGTCCACCGGCGTGCGGTGAGGAGAATGACGAACTCGCTCAGCCGGGGAGGCAGCGAGCTCTTGTAGCGCAGGTAGTCGCCCATGGCTCTCGCGCGGGTCATCACCTCCGGACTCCGCAGGAGCGGGATGAACGGGCCGCTGATCTCGACGGATCGCGCCGCTTTGAATTCCGCCACGGCGGCCCGCTGCGCAGCGGTCATTTTCTCTGGCGGGATTGGCGGCATGCGATCCTGCGCGCTCGCCGGACGTGCCGGCGCGAACGACGCCACCGCTAGCATCAGAATCATCGACCTCGTCCTGGTTGCGCCCATCGGTTCCCTCTCTTGCCCGCCGAAGCGCGACGCGCGAAGGTGGGCTGCCGCACATGGTCGCATATACTGTCCCCGCTTCTGTGGATCGCCATCGTCGGCCGGACGGACGGCCCCTTCGCGTCGCGCTCATCGGATTTGGGTACTGGGGACCCAACTACGCACGCGTTCTCAACGATCTCCCGGGCGTTCAGCTGACGGTCGTCTGCGACCGCAGCGCCGAACGGCTGGCCCATGTGCGAGCGCGCTATCCCGCGATTACGACCTGCGAAACCGTCGCGGACGTGCTCGCCGGCGACCGTGTCGACGCCGTCGTCATCGCCACGCCGGCATCCACGCACCAGCAGCTGGTACAAGCGTCGCTCGAGAGCGGCCGTCACGTGCTGGTCGAGAAGCCAATGGCGCTGGACGTCGCCGGCTGCGACGAGCTGTGCGATCTGGCGGTCACGTCGGGCCGTGTCCTGATGGTCGGCTATACGTTCCTCTACAACGCCGGCGTGCGGAAGATGAAGGAGTGCATGGCGTCGGATCAGTTCGGGCAGGTCTACTACCTCCACGCCACCCGGACGAATCTCGGCCGATCCGGCAGGACGTCAACGCGGTCTGGGATCTGGCGCCGCACGACGTCGCCATCTTCAATTACCTGCTCGAGGACGAGCCCGAATGGGCCTCGGCGATCGGCGCGCGCGTGCTGAAGACGTCGCGCGACGACATCGCCTTTGCCACGCTCGGCTACCGGAACGGCGTCGTCGGCAACATCCACGTGAGCTGGTCGGATCCAAACAAGGTGCGCGAGGTCGTGGCCGTGGGCAGCCGCCGCCGCGTCGTCTTCAACGACCTCAACGACGTCGAGCGGGTCCGCTACTACGAGCGCGGCGTCGCGGCCGGCGACGGCATCGCGGAAACCTACGGCGAGTTCAAGCTGCTCGTGCGCGACGGCGACATCGTCAGCCCCAAGGTCGAGCCGAGCGAGCCGCTCAAGAACCAATGCCTGGAGTTCGTCGACGCGATCGACACCAACCGTGTTCCGCTCGCGAGCGGAGTGTTCGGGCGTGGCGTCGTTCGCGCGCTCGCCGCCATCGAGGCGTCGATGCGGGCGCGGGGGGCGGCCGTCGAGGTGTGTGGGTGATCGAATGCGCGTCCTCGCGGCCACTTTTGCGTATAACGAAGGCGACAAGATCCGCAGGACGCTCGCGCGTCACCCCCCCGCCCGCACCTACGATCTCCTGGTAGCCGACGACGGTTCGACCGATGGCGCGCTCGACGGGATGGATCCGGGCATCCTCGTCCTGCGGCACGAGACCAATCGCGGCATCGGCGCCACGATGAAAGAGGTGTTTCAGTACGCGCTCGACCGCGAGTACGACGTGCTGGTCATCCACGCCGGGAACGACAAGGACGAGCCGAAGGAGATCCCGCTGCTGCTCGACCCCATCGTCAAGGGCGACGCGGATTTCGTGCAGGGCTCGAGGTATCTCGGCGGCGGCGGATTCGGTAACATGCCGAAGTATCGGGTCTTCAGCACCCGCGTGCTTCACCCGCTGGCGTTCTCGCTGGCCGCCAGAAAACGGGTGACCGAGAGCACGAATGGGTTTCGGGCGTTCCGAACGGCGCTGCTGCGCGATCCGCGCATCGACTGGCGGCAAACGTGGCTCGATCGGTACGAGCTCGAGCCGTACCTGCTGCTGAAGGCGATCCGCCTCGGATATCGGCATTGCGAGGTGCCGGTGACCAAGATCTATCCGCCGCACGAACACGGCTACACGAAGATGCGGCCGATCATCGACTGGTGGAGCATTCTGCGCCCGGTCGTCTATCTGGGCCTGGGATTGAGAAAATGATTGCGACCATGCACGTGCCGTTCGTCGACCTGAAAATGCAGCATCGCGCGCTGGCGCCGCAGATCGAAGCCGCCGTCCGCGGCGTCTTCGAGCGGGGGGATTTCATCCTCGGGGCCGCCGTCGAACAATTCGAAACGGAGTACGCCGCGCTCATCGGCACGCGGCACGCGATTTCGGTTGGCAGCGGTCTCGCAGCCATCGAGCTGGCGCTGCGCGCCTTTGGCGTCGGCCCGGG
>Ga0193696_1000362_pt1 | contig 16200 bp, 10 predicted proteins | sample L3m1metaG_FD_145074 | JGI IMG/M metagenome (GOLD analysis project Ga0193696, IMG submission 145074) | Soil microbial communities from a riparian zone of the East river system, Colorado, United States - L3m1 | ecosystem: Environmental > Terrestrial > Soil > Riparian zone | place: USA: East River... | reverse complement strand
ATCCTTCTCAGGAGGGCCTTGACATTCTGCAGGCGTCTACTAGCGTTGAAATTCCATTGAGACGAGTCGAGCGGGGCGAATTTCGGCCGCAAGATCGCTCTACTTCACTCGACATGCGGTCGTTTTTGCCGCCCGAGCTCAACTATCAACCTTTTATTCGCCGAAAGGACCTAGACATGTCGAATCATTTCACTGGGCTCAGCCTTGGCGCGCCACTTGGTGACTTCAGACTCGACCTCTGTGACCTCTACGCCTTTCAGTCCCCCTCCGATCCGTCCAGAACCGTGATCATTCTCAATGCGAATCCCGAGGCGGACGCTCTCCATCCGGACGCTATCTATCGAGTGAACATTGATACGGACGGAGATTATCTGGCTGACATAGCGATCTCTTACTTATTCGCGCCGGCCACCAATGGAAGCCAAACGTTCAGTGCGCTCATCGCGCGAGGCGACGAAGCCCGCTCGGAGGAAGCGTTGGGGACCAAGGCGGTCGACAACGCGACAGTTTCCTTTGGAGCCACGCCTGAGTTCGTCACGGCCGGCGACTATAAATTCTTTGCTGGCAGCCGAAGCGATGCCTTCTTCTTCGACTTTCCAGGACTCAACAACATATTTGATGTGAGTGACGGAAATAATTTCACGACACCTCGCCTCCGCGGCCAATCTCCCTGGACCGGTGTCGACTCGAATGTGGAGGCCAAGGCCAACGTGTTCTCAACGGTCGTGGAGTTGCCGACGAGCGAGTTCGGCCCCAACCCCACCATCCGCGTCTGGGGACGATGCAGCGTGCGGCGCGATGGTCAACTTCTCCATGTCGACCGTGCCGGGCATCCGTCAATGAGCAGTTTCTTCAATAGGGACGAAAGCAAGGAAGAATACAACGGTAGCGAGCCAGTTCACGATCGGGAGCGCTGGCTCGATCCCTTCGTGCACTACATGGGCCATATCGGCAACTACACGCCTGATGAGGCTGTCGCTGCGATCGACGCTGAAGGCCTCCTGCCGGACGTGTTGACATTCGATCCGTCGAAGCCCGCGCAGTACCCCAACGGCCGCACCTTCAGCGATGATGTCATCTATCACCGGCTGGCTTTCCTCTCAAAAGAAAATATGCCTCCCACTGGGCTGCAACCGCATACCGATCTACTCAGCGAGTTCCCCTACCTGGGCAACCCGCACCCCTCGGATCACTAGCCTCGCGCGGCCACCTCACCTCGAATTAATTCGGGCAACTGCTCGTTCGACCGACGCCACAGTGCTGAGTGCGCCGCCTTATCTGCCAGGCTCCCATGGGTGATGGACAATGGGTCCCGATGTCCGAGCATGCACCTCTGCAGACCTTCTACGAGGCCGTGGGCGGCCACGAGACCTTTGTGGCGCTTGTGAAGCGGTTCTATCAGGGTGTCGCCTCCGATCCACCGCTACGAGCGCTGTATCCAGAGCCCGATCTTGCTTCCGCCGAGGAGCGGCTGCGGATGTTCCTCGAGCAGTATTGGGGAGGCCCGACGACCTACAGCGAGCAGCGCGGGCATCCGCGACTGCGCATGCGCCACGCTCCCTTCGCCGTGACGCCAGCCATGCGGGACCGCTGGCTGACCCATATGCGGGACGCGGTCGACTCGATCGAACTCACACCGCAGCAGCAACACGAGTTGTGGACCTACATGGAGCGGGCCGCGTACTCGATGGTGAACACCTTCGACGAGCATCCAGGCACGATGCCGGGACTGCGGCTGTAGTCCGCCACTCTCACCCGTCCTGACACAGGATCTTCCCGCGGGAACGCCAGTGTCAGACTCGTACGACGCTCCATCTGTCCAGCGCCGATCGCTGATCGGCGGTCAAGGGCGATACGCCGACTACAACCGTCCGTGCCGTCGCGTAGACCGTGCTCGAGAGCGGATCGCTGATCTCTGCGGTCACAGTGAAGGAGCGGTTTCCAATCATTGAGATTGCAGTGCCTACCTCGTACGGCTCGATCCTGAAATCGATCGGCTTCAGATACTCCAGGTCTTGGCGGACCACCATCCAGACCGCCTCCGGCTCCCAGCCGACGGAGTCGCTTACGAGGCTAATTCTGGCCTCCTGGACGTAGTCGTAGTACTTCACATTGTTGACGTGGCCGTACGAGTCCACGTCGGACCAGCGCACTGTCATCGGATAACGATGATGGTCTGCGGGAACAGGCACCTTCGGCAGTGGCCGCAGAGGCTCCGCAGCAGCGAGGGCTCGGCCAAGCAACTCCCTTTCCTCCGTGGTCAGGCGCCGTAATGCGTTGCTGGCTAGGTCAAATGGCACCACACCGGTCCGAGCCCGAGCCGCCAAGTCGGCGCCGTCGTACACCTCGTACCCAATGGAGAACCGGCTGCCCCCGATGGCATCGACCCACAGATTGGTCGTCAAGGGTCGGTCGCTAAAAATGACGGGCTTGACGTACTCCAACTGGTGATTTACCACCAGCACACCGGAGTCGAGCAAATGATGTAGCACCGAAGACCCAGATAGCAAGAAGGCGACCCGCGCTTCTTGCAGGTAATCCAGATACGCCGCATTGTTGATGTGGCCCTGGGCGTCCATGTCGCCCCACCGCATCGGGCAGCTGTGGGTGTACGGGCTCACGGTCCTCGATCCTGTCAGAAGACCGATGCTGTCAAGCCGGCATCACGTAGGGTCTCATGCATGAGAGTCGCAATTGTCACCGGTGGGGCGCGCGGCATTGGTGCTGCAATCGCCCTCCGGCTCGCCGCCGACGGCATGTCAGTTGGTGTTGTTGATCTTGATGAGCAAGGCAGTGCACGCACTGCCAAGGAGATCAAGGAAAATGGCGGTCGTGCGATCCCCATTGGCGCTGATGTCGCTGATGAAACGGCCGCCGGCAACGCCGTACGGCAGACTGCTGCGGAGCTTGGACCCGTGACCGTGCTGATCAATAGCGCTGGGATCATCCGTGACAACTTGATCTTCAGGATGAGCACCGCTGACTGGGATTCGGTCATGGACGTTCACTTGCGCGGTGCCTTTTTGATGACCAGGGCAGCTCAGACCCACATGACACAGGAGAATTGGGGTCGGATCGTCAATATTTCCTCGACGTCCGCACTGGGCAACCGCGGGCAGGCCAACTACGCCGCAGCTAAGGCCGGACTGATCGGTTTCACCAAGACCCTTGCGCTAGAGCTCGGCAAGTTCGGCGTGACGGCAAACGCAATTGCGCCCGGCTTCGTCGCGACCGAGATGACCGCGGCGACGGCTGCGCGGCTGGGCTTGGACTTCGAGGAATGGCAGTCCTCCATCGCCAGCGATATTCCGCTAGGTCGTATCGGACAACCGGAGGATGTCGCTGCCGTCGCGAGCTTTCTGTGTCGGGAGGAAGCAGGCTATGTGTCCGGCCAAGTGATCTACGTCAATGGCGGCGCCAAGGCCTAGTGTGCCCTGAGCCTGTCGAAGGGCCACCAGTGCGGACTTCGACAAGCTCAGCCCGCAATACGACACGTCGGCGTTAGTCGCTGTCGTACATGCTGTTCAGCACGTCGGCGTACTTTTTCTCCACCGCTCTACGTCGTACCTTCATGCTCGGCGTGACTTCGCCCTCGTCCACGCTGAGTTCGCTAGCCAAGATCTCGAACTTCTTGATCGTTTCCCAGCGCTCGAGCTGTTGATTGCCCTGCCCAACATATCCTTCGATCAGGTCGTGGACTTCTTGAGAGCGGGCGAGTTCTTCGACCGATGAATAGCTCAGCCCCTCCTCCTTCGCCCAACCCTCGATCGCCTCCGGATCGAGCGTGATCAACGCAGTGGCGTACTTGCGGCCCTCGCCGTGCACCAAGACCTGGCTGACGTAGGGGCACACGGCCTTCAGTACCCCCTCAACCTTCTGCGGAGCCACGTACTTACCGCCAGAGGTCTTGATCAAGTCCTTCTTCCGGTCAGTGATCCGCAGATACCCCCGCTCGTCCAGCTCGCCGATGTCTCCGGTGGCAAACCAGCCATCCTTGAGCGACTCCGCCGTCGCTTCAGGCAGGTTGTGGTAACCGCGCATGACACCCGGGCCCTTGATCAAGATTTCGCCGTCGTCCGCGATCTTCACTTGAGTTCCAGGAACGGGCGGCCCCACGGTACCGAAGCGGGTGGCGCGCGGGTTGTTCACGCAAACCGGAATGCACGTCTCGGTGAGGCCGTAACCCTCCAGCACCAGCAGCCCGGCCGCGTGGAACCACTCCTGTACCTCGCGACTCAGCGCGGCCGAGCCTGACACGAAGAACCTGATCTTGCCGCCCATCCTGGCTTTGATCTTGCTGAAGACCAACCGGTCTGCCAGCGCGTATTGGATGGCGAGAATCCCCGACGGTTGTTCTCCAGCTAACCGCATCGGTGACACTTTGCGACCGACCCGAAATGCCCAGTCGAAGATCTTGGCCTTGACCCCGTGCGACGCGGTCGTCATCACTCTGGCCCGCACCTTCTCGAAGATCCGCGGCGCGCCGCACATGAATGTCGGTTGGACCTCCCCGAGATTCTCCACGATCTTGTCGATTCGGCCATCCACCGCAGTCGTGAAACCGATGTACAGCTGAATGGCAATCAGGGCCTTGCCGAAAACGTGGCTGAGCGGCAACCACAGGTACTGGAGGTCGTCGGGACCGATGATGTCGTACGCCTCGACGGCTACGCCTTCGTAGGTCCAGCAATCTTGCACCAGGCGTACGCCCTTGGGCTGACCGGTCGTACCGGAGGTGTAGACCACCGTCGCCAAGTCCTCTGGCCCGATCTCCGCGATGACATCCTCGACCGCCGTCGGGTTGGCCTCCAGATGGTCTCGGCCCAACTTCTCCAAGTCCGCCCAGCCGATGACCTTGGCATGATCGATCTTGCCGTCGAGCTGCACGATCGTGATCAACTGTGGCAGCTCGTCGAGATGATCGAGGACCTTGGTGACTTGGAGATCGTCCTCGGCAAAGACGAACTTCGATTGAGAGTCGGCAAGAATGAAGCGGACATCCTCATGCTGGGTGGATGGATAGATCGTGGTCGTCGCGCCGGCCGCGCACATGATCGCCAGGTCGGCCAAAATCCATTCCATCCGGGTGTTGGACGCGATCGCCGCCCGATCCTCGGGCTCGATCCCAAGCGCCAGCAGGCCGGCCGCCAACTCGACAGCCTTGTCCTTGGTTTGCAACCAGCTCAATGAAACCCAGCGGTCATCCTCGATGTAACGAAAAGCCTCCTTCGAGGAGGACGCCTTGACCTGCCTCATCAGCATGGCGCCCACCGAGGCCGGCCGCGACGCCAGCAATGTTGTCTCGGTCACACCCGAAGGGTAGCTGTTGTTTGATTGCCTCGCTCGCCAAGCTCGCTCGGCGCGGATCGCGCTTAAAGCCGCCGACTTCGTCGTCGCTCCGGGACGAAAAGCATGTCCCGTCGCTTCTCCTCAGCACGGCGGCGCGCGATCCGGGTTTGCCTGCTTCGCTCAGGCGAGTCGCTCCAGGATGATGGCCATTCCTTGCCCGCCACCAACGCACATCGTCTCGAGGCCGAATTGGACGTCTCGTACCCGCATCGCATTGAGCAACGTGGTCATGATCCGCGCACCGGTGCATCCGAACGGGTGGCCGAGCGCGATGGCTCCGCCATGCACGTTGACCCGTTCCATATCCAAGTTCAGATCACGGGCTGATGCGATCACTTGGACAGCGAACGCCTCGTTGATCTCCACCAAGTCCATATCGTTGATAGTCATTCCGGCGCCGGACAATGCTCTGCGACTCGCTTCCACCGGTCCGAGCCCCATGATCTCGGGACTGAGGCCACTGACGCCCGTCGCGACGATACGGGCCAGTGGGCTGATCCCAAGCTCGGCGGCACGCCCGTCGCTCATGATCACCACGGCGGCCGCTCCATCATTCAGCGGGCAGCAGTTGCCTGCGGTCACGGTGCCATTTGGGCGGAAGGCTGGCTTGAGCGCTGCCACCGCCTCCATCGTCGTGCCTGGTCGCGGACCGTCATCGCTGCTCACCACAGTGCCGTTGGGCAGCGCGACCGGTGCGATCTCGGCGTCGAAGATGTGGTTGGCAATGGCCTTCTCGGCAAGGTTCTGCGAGCGTACGCCGAACTCGTCCTGCTCGGCCCGAGAGATGCCGCGAAGGGTGGCGACGTTTTCGGCCGTCTGACCCATCGCAATGTAGATGTCAGGCAGCAGGCCACCCTCGCGCGGATCATGCCAGGTTTGATTGCTCAGGGCGGTGTCCTGGCTCCGCTGCTCCGCGCTGGCGAAGATTGGATTGTGGGTGTCGGCCGGGTCGACGCCGGCGGAGCCGAAGCCACGATAGCGGGAGACACATTCCACTCCGGCTGAGACGAAGGCATTGCCTTCGCCCGACCTGATGGCGTGGAAGGCCATCCTGGCGGTCTGCACACTGGAGGCGCAGAAGCGATTGATGGTGGCGGCGGAAACATCATCCAGTCCGAGCTGCACGGCGATGCGACGCGCCATGTTGCCGCCCTGCTCATCACGCGGCTCGGCACAGCCGATGTAGATATCGTCCAGTGTGCGTGGGTCCAGCATCTCGATCTTGCCGAGTGCGGCGCTGATCACACCCGTGGCAAGATCATCAGGGCGCATCTGGGTGAGCGATCCCTTGCCGGCGCGTCCGATCGGCGTACGCGCGGCAGAGACGATGACAGCTTGAGGGCTGTCAAGATCGATATGCGCCATCATGATCACAATCCCATGTCACGACCGATGAGCTCTTTCATGATCTCGTTCGAGCCCGCCCAGATCTTGGCCCCGCGCGCATCGGCCCAGGCGCGGGCGACGCGGTATTCGTTCATGTACCCGTAGCCGCCCCACAGCTGCACGCAAGCGTCGAGAATGTCGTTTTGTGCTTGCGCTGACCACCACTTCGCCTTCGCTGCATCGACAGCGGTGAGCGAGCCGTGTGCCGCCTCCATGACGCACTGATCGACGAAGGCCTGGGTGACTTCGGCAAGAGTCTGCAGCTCGGCAAGGGTGAACTTGTTTGCCTGGAAGGAGCCGATCGGCGTGCCGAAGGCCTTGCGTTCCTTTGCGTAGTCAAGAGTCTCATCGAGGATCTGCCGGGCGTGAGCGATGTTGCTCACCGCCGAGCCCATCCGCTCGACCACCAGCCGCTGCATCATGTAGCCGAAGCCCTGATCGATCTCACCGATCACGTTCGCGGCAGAAATCCTGACGTCGCTGAAGAAGAGCTCGGAAGTGTCGGCCTCCGGCATGCCCACCTTGTCCAGCTTTCGGCCGCGTTCGAAACCAGGCATGCCAGCCTCGACGACGAAGAGTGTGATGCCCTTGGCGCCATTGCCTGGGCTGGTTCGCGCCGCGACCAGCACAAGGTCGGCAGATGCGCCATTGGTGATGAAGGTCTTCGACCCATTCAGGACCCAATTGTCGCCATCGCGTACGGCTCTGGCCTTCAATGCAGCAAGATCAGAACCGCCAGATGCCTCTGTCATCGCGAGTGCTGTGATCAGCTCCCCGGTGCAGAACCCCGGCAGCCAGCGCTGCTTCTGCTCCTCGGCGGCCAGGTCGACCAGGTACGGCGCGACACAATTGACATGGATGCCCACACAGGAGGCGTAGGCAAGCGCCAGCCGGGACAGTTCCTCGGCGAAGATCAACGAGAATCGCGGATCGTCCACGCCGGTGCCGCCGTAGGCCTCTGGCACGTTCAGTCCGAGCAGGCCCTGCCTTCCCATCTCGAGCCACACCTCACGACCGAACCCGTGGTTGGCTATGTGTTTCTCTTGGTTGGGCCGCAGAGTTCGATCGACGAACGTCCGGCAGCTTTCCCGGAACGCTTCATGGTCCTCGTCGAAGATCGTTCGTCTCATCATGCCTCCCAGGGAAGGGCTGAAGTTACTCACCGGTAAGTTTAGTGACAAGCGCTGGACGCTTCGACAGGCTCATTCATCTCAACAGGCTCAGTTCCTGCAGCGCACTACGATCGACGCGATCATGTCCACAACCGTCGCCCTATCTCCCGACGTCGCCGAGCTAGCGTCACAGCTGCAGCGACGCGGTATCGCCGATGTGCTCGATGCGACCGACCTCACCCGCGCGCTCTACTCCTCCGACGCCTCGCTCTACCGGGTCGTGCCGCAGGCAGTCGCACAGCCGCGCAGTGTCGACGAAGTGGCAGCCGTCTTGGACGCGGCGCGAGCCATTGGCATGCCGGTGACAACCCGAGGTGCCGGTACCTCGTGCGCCGGCAATGCTGTCGGCGCCGGGTTGATCTTGGACACGTCGCGCCATCTGAACTCCATTCGTGAGATAGACCGCGAGGCGGGTACGGCGCAGGTCGAGCCGGGTGTGGTGCAGGCCACACTGCAGACCGCCGCGGCCATGCACGGTCTCCGTTTCGGACCGGATCCGTCAACCCACAACCGCTGCACCATCGGCGGCATGATCGGAAACAACGCCTGTGGTCCGCGCGCCCTGAGCTACGGCAAGACCTCCGACAACGTGATCGCACTTCAGGTGATCACCGGCTCGGGCCAACAGATCACCCTTGATCAATCTTCCGGCCATGATCACCATCCGAGCCTTGCTAGCTTGAAGTCAATCGTGCAAGGAAATCTTGGCACCATCCGTACCGAGTTCGGGCGCTTCGGTCGACAGGTGTCTGGCTACAGCTTGGAGCACTTGCTGCCCGAGAACCGCTTCGACGTGGCACGCTTTCTGGCTGGTAGCGAGGGCACGCTGGCAGTGATCACTGGCGCGACACTGCGACTGGTGGCCGATCCGCTGTGCAAGATCATGATCGCGCTTGGCTACCCGACAATGGCCGATGCGGCAGATGCAGCACCAATGATCGTCGATCTCCACCCGACTGCGTGCGAGGGACTAGACCGCCGGATCGTCGATGTTGTTCGCCGCACTCGGGGTGATGCAGCCGTACCCACGCTGCCGCGTGGTGACGGCTGGATCTTTGTCGAGCTCGTGGGCGATGACCCTGGTGAGCTGCGGGTACGGGCCGATGAGTTGCTGGCCAGAGCCGGGGCATCAGATGGATTCGTCGTGACCGATTTTGCGGAAGCCACGGCGCTGTGGAAGATCCGGGAGGACGGTGCCGGACTGGCGGGCATCAGCCTGGCTCGACCTGCCTATCCCGGCTGGGAGGACGCCGCCGTGCCGGTCGAGCACCTCGGCTCGTATCTGCGCGACTTCGACACGCTGCTCGATGATCATGGATTGGATGGGCTACCGTACGGACATTTCGGCGACGGATGCGTGCACACGCGCATCGACTTTCCGCTGACCGAGGAAGGCGGCGCGTCAACATACAAGGCATTTGTCGAAGAGGCTGCGCAGCTGGTCGCCGGTTACGGCGGCTCGCTGTCGGGCGAGCACGGCGACGGTCGGGCCCGCTCGGCGTTGCTGCCGGCGATGTACTCTCCGGCCGCTCTTGAGGTCTTCGGCCAGGTGAAGGCCGCCTTCGACCCGGACAACATGTTGAATCCCGGGGTGTTGGTCGACCCGCGCCCGGTGCACGCCGATGTGCGCGCCGTGCGGCTCGTGGGCCGGATCGACGACTTCACCCAGGCCGTTCATCGCTGCTCCGGCGTGGGCAAATGTCTGGCTGACACCACCGGAGGACTTGGCGTGATGTGCCCGTCCTACCAGGCCACTCGAGAAGAGAAGGACTCCACTCGCGGGCGTGCCCGGGTGCTTCAGGAAATGATCAACGGCGAGGTCGTGCAACGCGGCTGGAAGTCGCCCGAAGTGCATCAAGCTCTTGATCTTTGCCTGTCATGTAAGGGCTGCGCGCGCGACTGTCCGACCGGGATCGACATGGCCGCGTACAAGTCTCAGGTCCTTGATCACACCTACCGTGGCAAGATCAGACCCCGCAGTCACTACGCGCTCGGCTGGTTGCCGCGCTGGGGTCGGTTCATCACTCGGGCACGGGTCCTGTCACGACTAGTCAACATCAGCACAGCGACCCCTGGATTGCGCAGGCTGGTCCGCTGGTCGGCGGGCGTCGATCAACGCCGCTCCCTCCCCCAGTTCGCTCCGGTCGCGGCGCGCAGGCGAGTCGCGGTTCCGGAATCGACGGGCAGCCCAGTCATCGTGTGGGTGGATTCCTTCTCCGACTGCTTCAGCGGGAATGCCGTGGATGGGGCCGTTTCGGTACTGGCCGCGGCCGGTTACGCGCCGCAGATCTTGCAAAAACCAGCCTGCTGCGGGCTGACATGGATCAGCACCGGCCAGCTCGACGGTGCTCGACGAAAGCTGCGCGCCGCGCTGGACATTCTGCATCCAATCGTCGCCGGTGGAACGCCGGTGGTTGGCCTGGAACCCTCCTGCCTCGCTGTTTGGCGCAGCGACGCGTCCGAACTTCTGCCGGACGATCCGCGTGTCGCGGAGGTTGCCGCCGGCGTACACACACTGGCGGAGCTACTCGGGCGCACGTCGGACTGGACACCACCTGACCTAACGGGCCTCGAGCTGGTGGTGCAGCCGCATTGTCATCACGCCTCGGTACTCGGCTGGCAGGCCGATGCCACCTTGCTGGCTGCCACGGGTGCGAAGGTGATCACTCTGGGCGGCTGCTGCGGGCTAGCCGGCAACTTCGGCGTCGAGAAGGGCCATTACGAGGTGTCGGTCAAGGTAGCCGAACATGATCTACTGCCAGCCGTTGCGGCTCATCCCGATGCACTGGTTCTGGCGGACGGGTTCTCCTGCCGCACCCAGCTCGCTCAGCTCGCCGACCGCAAGGCCAGCACGCTCGCCGAGCTCCTCGCCAGCCACTGAGTTGTCGGTTTTAGGGCGCCGGCCTCGTCAGCGGGTCAGGCGGCGGTGCGTGACTCGGTGCGGACGGGCTGCCTCAAGTCCGAGCCGAGCGATCTTGTTCGCCTCGTAATCGGCGAAGTTACCTTCGTACCAGAACCACTTCGCCTCAGCCTCGTCGTCACCCTCCCAGGCCAGGATGTGGGTCGCAATCCGATCGAGGAACCAGCGGTCGTGGGAGATGACCACGGCACAGCCGGGAAACTCCAGCAGCGCATCCTCCAGCGACTGCAGTGTCTCGACATCAAGATCATTAGTTGGCTCGTCAAGCAGCAGCAGGTTGCCGCCCATCTTCAAGGTCAGCGCCAGGTTGAGGCGGTTGCGTTCACCACCGGACAAGACGCCGGCAGGCTTTTGTTGGTCAGGGCCCTTGAAACCGAAGGAGGCCACGTAGGCGCGTGAGGGCATCTCGAAATTCGCGACCTTGATGTAGTCGAGCCCGTCGGATACCAGCTCCCACACGTTCTTCCGCGGATCGAGCCCGGAGCGGGCTTGATCAACATAGGAGATTCGCACCGTGTCGCCGAGGATGAGCTCGCCGGCGTCCGGCTGCTCCTCGGCGACGATCATCCGGAAAAGGGTCGACTTCCCGACACCGTTCGGGCCAACAACGCCGACGATGCCAGCGCGTGGCAGAGAGAAGCTCAACCCGTCAAACAGCAGCCTGTCGCCATAGCCTTTGATCAGCTCTCTGACATCGAGCACATTGCTGCCGAGTCGTGGGCCGGGCGGAATGTTGATCTCTTCGAAATCGAGCTTCCGGCTGCGCTCCGCCTCCGCGCGCAACTCCTCGTAGCGGGTCAGCCGCGCCCGATTCTTGGCCTGCCGCGCCTTCGGATTGGACCTCGCCCACTCCAATTCCCGCTCGAGAATCTTGGCGCGCTTCGCATCCCGGCGACCCTCGATCTGCAGCCGGCCCTTCTTGGTCTCAAGGTAGGTGGAGTAGTTGCCCTCGTACGGGTGGGTGCGACCGCGGTCGAGCTCGAGGATCCACTGCGCGACGTTGTCCAGGAAGTACCGATCGTGGGTCACTGCCAGGACTGCGCCGGGGTAGGACTTCAGGTGCGTCTCCAGCCATTGCACCGATTCGGCATCTAGATGGTTAGTCGGCTCATCGAGTAGCAGCAAGTCCGGCTGCTGAAGCAGCAGCTTGCACAACGCGACGCGACGGCGCTCCCCACCGGAGAGCACGTCCACCATGGCGTCGGGCGGCGGGCAACGCAGCGCATCCATCGCTTGCTCGAGTTGTGAGTCGATGTCCCAGGCGTTGCGCAGATCGAGCTCGGTCTGCACCTCACCCATCTCCGCCATGAGAGTGTCGAAGTCGGCATCCGGCTCCCCCATCGCGACGCCGAGCTCGTCCATACGGGCCTGCAGGGCCTTGACGTCGGCGACTCCCTCCTCGACGTTCTCCAGGACCGTCTTGCCTTCGGTCAGGGGCGGTTCCTGGAGGAGGATGCCGACCGTCGCATCCTTGGCGAGCATCGCATCGCCATTGTTCGGCTTCTCGATGCCAGCCATCAGCTTGAGCAGCGTTGACTTGCCGGTGCCGTTCGGACCGACCACGCCGATCTTGGCGCTGGGATAGAACGACAGGGTCACGTTGTCCAGCACAACCTTGTCGCCGAGCTTCTTGCGGACGTTGTGCATCGAATAAATGAACTCAGGCATGTGAGAGGGGAACCTTCGCTTGTACGCCGAAACCTTGCAGGCGCCAACCCTAGACGGAGCCCTGCGGCGCTCAAGTATGCCAGCCGAGTCGAAGGGCACTTCGACAAGCTCAGCGCCTGAATGAGCGGTGACGCACCACCGGCGGCCACCGTGGGGCCGGCCCAGCCTGACATGGTGCGTCACCTGTGGGCTGGATCCCCGCGCATGTGCAGCGCTGCGCGCTGTCGTGGCGGATCTGATCCTGCCCACCGCCTGAGTCCCCTCAGCCCGCTCTGACACCGGTCCAAGCGGACCGGCGCGGACTGCCTCAGGCGGCCTGTGCGGCGCGCTCCTCCGCGCTCAGACCTGCTGCGTCGATCTCGTCTCCCGGTGGCTCATCCGGTTCTCGAGAATCGGTAGCAGCGAGACGAGGTGGCCGCCGGAATGCCGATGTGCCGCGGTTCAGGTCGTGACCGACCACGTCAGCCTCAAGGACGAGCCGCTCATGAGTCTGACCGTCCTTCTCCCACATGTTGGTCCGCAGTCTGCCGACCACGAGAACGGGATCGCCCTTGCGCACGCTCTGGGCCACGTGCTGGGCCAACGTGCGGAAGCAGGCCACCTCGATCCAGGTCGTGGTGCCGTCACTCCACCCAGCCTTGGTTTTGATGCGCGGCGTGCAGGCCAACCGGAACGCCGAAACGTTGCCGTTGCCCCGTATCTCAACCTCTGTTCCGGCATAGCCCGTGACGTGTACCTGTGCCTCCATCGGCTCGTCCTTTCGCTTCTTGACAATGCGCCTTTGTCATCAGCATGGGGACGCCAGCTCGAATCGTGCGGTCGGTACGAAATCTGTGGATCGCGCTTGGCAGCGCTCTCGGCCTGTGGATGCAGCTGCCGTCTCAAGCCCGGCGACCTCGTACAGGCAGCCCGCCGACGTACCAGGAGCAGCCTGGACGCTTAGCCGTGCGCGCGCTCCAGCGCCAGTCGCGCGCTCTCGTACCGCGCCTGCTCGGTCTTCACCGGAGCAACCACCAGCTCACCGGTCACTCGCGCGATCGCTGCATGCAGCGATTGCCGAGCCTTCGCCGTACGTCGCCGGGCACCGACTTCAACACCTATCCGTGCGAGCCCTGCCAGCAACAAGCCGGCCAAAGCGCCGCCCACGGCCAAGACTGTCGGAGCCGGCAGCCTCCACCAGGTCACCTCAGGTAGCGGTGGGAGTTGGAAATAGGCCAGCACGATGGACGCGGTCAGCCAGCCGAGGCCGACGAGCACCGTCGCCACCAGCAGCCATTGCACGACACGAATCAGTTGCCACCAGCGCCGATGCTGAGCAAGATCAAGATCGGTCCTCCCGATAGCTCGATCGACGCGGTCCGGCAGCTCATCTTCGGCTGACCGCGCCGCCCGCTTCATCTCATCGGCCCAGCCGCGAGTCAGACCCTCGGAAGCTTGATCAGCAAGAGCTCGCACCGCGGTATCCACCCGAGCCTTCTGGACACCAGATGTCGCCGGCAACGAGGTACGCCCAACCTGCGAGGGATCGATCTCCTTCCGCCGCCGACCAACGCCCAGCCGATCCAGATGCAGCCGCCGTAACGGGTCGGGCTTGAACTTGGCGACCCACGCGAGCACGGGCCATCCGGTCGCCAGGCCACCCCGCAGCCGCCATGCTTTGCCGACCGCCTCGGTGACAACGGGTACCCCTGCCGCGATCGCGACCTGCCTGGTCAGCTGGTCGATGCTGGATCGTCCGAGTGGCGTCAGCTTTGTGGTGCCTGAAGCAGCGCTGAGCTTGCTTGCGACAACGGAGACGTCAGCGGCAAGCCGGCGCGCCGCAGCCTGCTTCTCGGCCACCTGCTTGGCCAGCGCCTCGCGCAACGCCGCAATGCCTTCCCCTGTCACGGCGGAAGCGGCAATCACCGGTACTTTGGCTAAACCCTCCGCGTCCAGCAACCTGCGTAGATCACTCAGACACTGCTCGCGCTGGGCCAGAGTGAGCTTGTCGACCTGATTCAGAATGATCATCATGACATCAGCGTGCTTGGCCAGCGGCTTCAGATAACGATCATGGATGGCTGCGTCGGCGTACTTCTGCGGGTCGACCACCCAGATCAACATGTCGACCAGCTGCACCAAACGATCAACCTCCAAGCGATGGTCCAACTCGGTGGAGTCATGATCAGGAAGATCGAGCAGTACCAGACCTTCCAGCGCCGCATCCATATCCGGGTCGGTCGGCAGCGCGTGCCGACGCGGGATCTGCAGCCAGTCCAGCAAATCTTCGGCGGACTCGTCGCCCCAACTAGTGGCCATGGCATGTGCCGTTGTCGGCCGCCGTACGCCAACGGTCGCCAACGTCGTTCCAGACAAAGCGTTGAAGGTAGCGGATTTGCCTGATCCAGTGGCCCCTGCCAGAGCCACGACCGTGGCACTTCCGGACAAGGCAAGCCGCCGATCGGCTTGATCGACAACGCGCTTCGCCTCGGCCAGGACGTCAGGGTCGACCCGTCGCTCGCAGAGCTCGACCGCCTCGCCCAGGGCACGAAGATGATCGACAAGATGGGCACTGACATCCTTGCGGTTGAGCAAACCGAGACCCCGGCCGACCACTATCGCAACTCCTCTCGCGGTTGATCGAGGAGTTCCGCATCAACGATGTCGCCGTCATCGGGTGCCTCCGTGGCAGGGATCTGAGTGACAGTCGGTGCATCGATCGCGAGCCGTAACTCGCCGGCCGGCAATGCGGCTTCGTCCACCTCACTGACAGGCAGCCCGCCCGCGCGTGCCAACTCGACGGCCACTGCCGCATCACGCAGCTGGCCGGATTGGTCGGAGTCCAGCGCGAGCGCGTCCAGAATCTTGTAATAGCGGACCAGTTCATCGGCCAGCAGCGCCTGGACCCGTGAATCAAGATCATCTTTCGCAGTCTGGGCGAGGCGTCGAATGGCCTGGTCACCAAAGACCGCCTCCAAGATCCGCTGGGCGAGCACCGCGGTGCCTCCGGCGACCCCGATCTCGGCTCCGACCAAACCGCCGGTGTGAGCAAAGACGACGATCATCAACGCCACCCCGACCCCGTTGATCCCGAGGGCATAGAACCGCGCCCTCGAGCGCTTGGTCATGCCTTCGTCCGCCACCAGGTCGAGGACGGCGCCCTGCCAGTCACGAATGGCCCGCGCTGCCTGTTTGTCGAAGTCAGCGGAAGGTCGCGACAGGTCGATGTCCGCTCTCGCGATCAATGCACGACCGGCCGCGTTCGCCTGCCAGGATGCCTCGGCGCGTTCGGCCGCAGCCGCCGACTCCTCCCGCAGTAGAGACTCCAGACCGGATTCGACCGCAACCTTCAAGTTTCCGGCACCCGGCGGCTCCCCACGCAAGGCGGCCATCAGCCGATCTCGCAGCCAGCTCACCTTCTGCTCGAGCGCTCGGAAGAACTCACCTGTCCCGACAAATTCGTGCCAGCGCGCAAGCACCTCGCCGCGCAGCAGCGTGCCGTCGGCGGTCTGGACCTGCACCGTACGAACCGCTTCGGCGTAGGAGCGGTCCGCCTCGGCTCGCAACTGATCGATCACCTCGAGCTGCTCATCGACCGATCCAGCGAGCGCGGGAGCTTTCGCTACCAATGCTGCGATCGCGCCGTCAAGGGTCTGATGAACGACCTTCGTGCGGCTGGCCTGATCTGATGCCAGGGCCGCCAGCCAGGCTCTGATCGGCTGGATC
>Ga0193696_1000361_pt1 | contig 16256 bp, 11 predicted proteins | sample L3m1metaG_FD_145074 | JGI IMG/M metagenome (GOLD analysis project Ga0193696, IMG submission 145074) | Soil microbial communities from a riparian zone of the East river system, Colorado, United States - L3m1 | ecosystem: Environmental > Terrestrial > Soil > Riparian zone | place: USA: East River... | reverse complement strand
TCGAGGTCAGCACGGCCGAGGAGCTCGAGGCCGCCTTTGGTCCGCGGACCGCGATGATCTACATTTTCGCCGGCCCTCAGGCCGACAAGGGTCCGCTCAGCACGCAAGCGATTGCGCGCATGGCCAATCAACGGCGGGTGCCGGTGCTCGTCGACGCAGCGGCAGAAGTGTTGACCGTGCCCAACGTGCACCTGCAGAACGGCGTGACGCTCGTCGCCTACAGCGGTGGCAAGTGCATCCGCGGGCCGCAGACCGCCGGCCTGCTCCTCGGGCGCAAGGACCTGGTGCAGGCGGCGTGGGTCCACAGCGCGCCGCATCACGGCTTCGGGCGCTCGATGAAGGTGGGCAAGGAAGAAGCCGTCGCGATGCTGATGGCCGTCGAAATGTGGATGAAGCGCGACCACAAGGCCGAGTGGACGCGATGGCTGTCGTGGCTCGATACCATTGCGAAGCAGGTGTCCACCGTCGACGGCGTGACGACGTCGGTGACGGAAACGACGGAGTTGTCCAACCGGACACCAACGCTCGTGATTCAGTGGGATCCCAAGCGGCGCGGCATTACCGGAGCGGCCGTCGCAAGACTTCTGATGGAGGGTGAGCCGCGAATCGCGACGCCGGGCGGCCGGGACCGGGATGGCCAGACCGGCATCTCGATCACGCCGTACATGATGGCCGCCGGAGAGGAGAAGGTCGTCGCCGACCGGCTCCATGCCATTCTGTCGAACCCGCCGAAGCAGGACGCGCCCGCGCGAACGGCGGCGCCGGCCGCGGATCTGAGCGGGCAATGGGATGTGCGCATCGAATACGCGGCGAATACCTCCAGCCACACGCTGCACGTGAAGCAGGCCGGCAATCGGCTCGAAGGCACGCACCAGGGCGATTTCGTGTCGCGCGATCTCGCCGGCACGATCGACGGCAGCAGCGTGCAGATGTCCAGCTCCGTCACCGAACGGCACGGCGACGCCTTGAGTTTCAGGTTCAACGGCACCGTCGCGACGGAGACGATGTCGGGGACGCTCGACATGGGCGAGTACCTGACGGCGAAGTGGACGGCGAAGCGGCACGACTATCGTCGGGGATAAGATCAACGAGACCGTATGGTCGGCGGCCTCGGAGTAGCGCAGGCCTTTAGGCCTGCCGACGGCCGCCGGCAGCCCTAAAGGGCTGCGCTACGAGAGGGCCACGAGAGCCGCTTCTGAAATGGTCGGAGCTATGAGACTGAGACTGTATACCGCTGCGACATGTCTGATCGTCGGTTCGATCGTTGGTCTGTCCGCGCAGCAGAAGTACGACCTGCTGTTGAAAGGCGGACACGTCATCGACGCGCGGAACCAGATCAGCGCGATTCGCGACGTCGCAATCGCGAACGGCAAGGTCGCCGCGGTCGCCGCCAACATCCCGCCGACCGACGCCCTCAAGGTCGTCGACGCCACCGGCTACTACGTCACGCCGGGACTGGTGGACATTCACGTCCACGTCTTCGCCGGCACTGGCGAGCGCGGATCCTACGCCGGCGACAACAGTCTCTATCCCGACGGCTTTACGCTGCGATCGGGCGTCACCACCGTCGTCGATGCCGGATCTTCGGGCTGGAGGAGCTTCCCGGACTTCAAGGATCGGATCATCGATCGCTCGCGAACCCGCGTGCTGGCGATGTTGAACATCGTCGGCGCCGGCATGCGCGGCGACAAGTTCGAGCAGAATCTGGCCGACATGGAGGCGAAGCCGACCGCGGACATGGCGATGCGTCACAAGGGTGTCGTCGTCGGCATCAAGAGCGCGCACTACTCCGGCCCCGAGTGGGCGCCGGTCGAGCGCGCCGTGGAAGCCGCGACACAGGCCAACCTTCCGGTGATGATCGACTTCGGCGCCAATCGTCCGGAGCGGCCGATGGCCGAGCTCGTCACGAAGAAACTGCGTCCCGGCGACATCTACACGCACGCCTATTCCGGTCTTCGCGACGAACTCCTCGACTCGGGCAAGGTGAACCCGGGCATGTGGGAAGGCCGCAAGCGCGGCGTGATCTTCGACGTGGGTCACGGCGGAGGCAGCTTCGCGTGGCGCATCGCCGTTCCCGCGATGAAAGAAGGTTTCCTGCCCGATTCGATTTCGACCGACCTCCACATCGGCAGCATGAACTCGGGCATGAAAGACCTGCTCAACGTCATGGACAAGTTCATGGCCATGGGCATGTCGGTCGACGATGTGGTGGCGCGCTCGACGTGGAATCCGGCACGCGAAATCCGGCAGGAGCAATTGGGCAATCTGTCGGTGGGCTCGCCCGCGGACATCACGGTCCTCCGGCTCGAGAAGGGCAACTTCGGTTTCGTCGACATGTACGGCGCGCGCATGAAAGGCACGCAGAAGCTGACCTGCGAGCTGACGCTGCGTGATGGCAAGGTCGTCTACGACTTGAACGGGATGACGCGGCCGGACTGGACCACGCTGCCGAAGGGCTACCGGCAGACCGGCGATGCGCGGTGGGACGCCGTCACGCCCGCGCCTGTCCGGCAACCGCGCTGAGGGCGACCAGGGTTTGCAGGCAGCGACGATGCAAAGCCGTGCGCTGATAGTCTGCGCGATCGTTGGCGTCGGTCTTCTCGCGGCCGCCGTACGTGCCCAGTCTCCGGGCGTTCGCTTCGAAGATATCGCGCGCCCGAAACCGGGTGCCTGGCCGACCTACGACGGCAGCCTGAGCGGCAATCGCTTCAGCCCCCTCGATCAGATCAACACCAGCAACGTCCAGAAGCTCGCACCCAAGTGGATGTTTACGGTCCCGGACGCGCCGCGGGCGCTCGAGGGCACGCCGATCGTCGTCGACGGCGTGATGTACGTCACGTCGGTGAATGAGGCGATCGCGCTCGATGCGCGAACGGGACGCGAGATCTGGCACTTCAGCCGTCCCCGCTCGCTGGGCCTGGCCGGCGACGCCGCCAGCGGCATCAACCGCGGCGTGGCGGTGCTCGGCGACCGCGTGTTCATGGTCACGGACAACGCGCACGTGATCGCCCTCGATCGCGCCAGCGGCAAGCTGCTCTGGGACGTCGAGATGGCCTTCTTCCGGCAGAACTACGGTGCGACCGGTGCGCCACTGGTGGTCAACGATCTGGTGATCGCCGGCGTCTCGGGCGGCGATGAAGGGATCCGCGGATTCGTCGATGCCTACCGCGCGTCGACCGGCGAGCGCGCCTGGCGGTTCTGGACGGTTCCGGCACGCGGCGAGCCGGGATCGGAGACGTGGATCGGGCGGGCGATCGAACACGGGTGCGCCGCGACCTGGCTGACCGGCACCTACGATCCGTATGCACGTCTGCTCTACTGGCCGACGGGCAATCCGTGTCCCGACTACAACGGCGACGAGCGCAAAGGCGACAACCTCTACAGCTCGTCAGTCGTCGCGCTCGACCCGGACACCGGGAAGCTGCGCTGGCACTACCAGTTCACGCCGCACGATCTGCACGACTGGGACGCGAACGAACCGCCCGTGCTCGTCGATGCCCAGTTTCGTGGTCAGCCGCGAAAGCTGTTGCTGCAAGGCAATCGCAACGGGTTCTTCTACGTGCTGGACAGGCTGACCGGCAAGGTGCTGGTGGCCGAGCCGTTCGTGAAGAACCTGACGTGGGCCAGCGGCATCGATCCCGACGGCCGGCCGAAGTTGTTGCCCGGCAACGAGCCGACCGCCGAGGGCCAGCGCGTCTGTCCCGCCGTCGCCGGCGCCGCAAACTGGACGTCGACCGCCTTCAACCCCGTGACACAGCTCTTCTATCTGTTCGCCGACGAGTCGTGTTCGGTCTACACGAAAAACGACAAATGGTGGGAGGCGGGCAAGTCGTTCTACGGCGGCACCACGCGCCGCGCCCCCGGCGATCCGGCCTCGACCAAGTCTCTGAAGGCGATCGACATTCAGACAGGCAAGGCCGCCTGGGAAGTACCGGCGATCGGCGGCGGGATTCTGGGAAGCGGTCTGATGGCGACGGCCGGCGGGCTCCTGTTCTATGGCGATGGCACCGGCGCGTTCATCGCCGCCGATGCGAACAATGGAAAGCCGCTTTGGCAGTTCAACACGAGTCAGCGCTGGAAGGCCGGTCCGATGACCTACACCGTGGACGGCCAGCAGTACATCGGCGTCGCGGCCGGGTCGACCATCCTCGCGTTCGGTTTGTATTAACGACGACCAGGCACAGCCCCGTAGGACCGGTCGTCGCGAGTCGCGTCCGCGTTCCCGGGACGCTCGCCTGGCAAACGCGTCCTGTCGCGCCCGTGCTCACGCTGCGCACGCCGCCTGCGGTGATTCGTAGGCTTTCCAACAATCACTTCGGCTCAGATGTGATCCGATCGGCGGTGGCGAATCGGCGGCGGCGTGCTCCTCCGCGCTTTCGGACGCGTTTGCCGACTGACGCCGGCGCAGGCTCGGTCCAAGGGACCGCTGCCGCGACCCGCGACGCCCGGTCCTTCCTCACGCCGCCGACTACAAGCGACGGGAAGCCGTCTCGCGCAGCGGGCCGTTGGAGGCAGCCCGACTGCGTTTGGAAAAACGCAACGGAGCGAGGTTTCCGCGACGGTCTGCCGATCAGTCACCCCGCCGCCGCAAGTACGCAAAGCCTGACTTGTTGATCTGAGCGATGCCGCGAATTAGTAGGACCGTCGCGGTCGACGACAGGCCGCAAGCGGCGTTGCGTTTTTCCGGGCTGCCGACAGTTCGGCTCGCGGAGCGAGATGGCTTCACGTCGCGTGCGACGCTGACGGCCTGCGAAGAGCGATGGTCTTCCCGGTCGCATCGGTCGGCGTGTCACTCGTACTACATCAAGATGAAACCGCTATAGCGTTATCGGAGCGCCGCGAGTTCCGCCTTTGCGCGTTTCGGCAGCTCGAGGTCGGGGTCGGCGTCTTTCCATAGCGCCAGGAGGTCTTCGTACACCACCCTGGCCTTCGTCCTGTCCCCCGCCTGCGTGAGCGCGCGACCGAGCTGCAGCCGCGCAACGGCGCCCATCGGATCCCCGAGCACGACGCCTGGATGATCGAGAATCTTTTGAAATTCAGCGGCCGCTTCGGTTGGTTTATGGAGTGCGAGGTAGGCCGCGCCACGCACGTAGGTGGGATACATCGCGCCGAAGGAACCGCCGCCGGCACCGAAGAAGCTGATGCCGGGCTGGGCGAACTCGTATGTGGCGGCCGGTTGCAGCACCTCGATGGCTCGCGCCGGGTCGTTCGCGCTCAGTGCCAATAACGCGCGGAGTGTCGGCACGTAGTTGAACCGGACGGAGGTGTCCTCGGGGAATCGGCTGTCGAGATCATTTGCGATCGCCTGCGCTCGCGAACGCTCGCCGGCAATCGCCAGAGCCAACGCCGCAGCGAACGTCACGTGTCGTCCGTTCGCGACCTCGAGGACATGCATCGCGTTCCGCTTTGCGGCGGCGGCATTGCCGTACAACGCTTCCCACACGGCCACCGCCGTTTCTCGCACCGCGGCGCGTTCGCGCTGGCCGGCCGCCGATGCCAGCTCGATCGAGTGGCGCGCCGACTCCCTGGCGGCGTCGAGGCGGGCCGCACGCGCGAGAACCAGCGCCTGGAGATGCGAGATCAAGTCTTCCGCGGCCGGTTTGCCTCTGGCCAGCGCCGCCAGGCGCTCCATTCCGGCTGTGTCAGATTTCAGAAACGCGATGTAAAAGGGGAGAAACAGAACCTCTGGCAGGTCGGCGGCTCGGGCAGTCAGCTGCGGAAGAGCCTTCTCAGCGTCGATTACACGGCCCAGGCTTACATAACCCCAGACCACGCTGACGTACGGCGGAACCAGGTCTGGGTCGATGGCAATCGCGTCGCGGGACTTTTGGATCATGAGCTCGTAGTTGCCGGTGCCTGCCGCGGCGTAGCCGCCCGTCAGCCCGGGTGCGTTCGGGTCGCGCGGATAGGTTTGCTCCCACAGTCGCAACGTCTCGGCTTCCTTTTCGAGATTGCCCGTCACCTGCCGGTCGTAAATCGTCGTGATGAAGAAGCGCTCCCGGTCGTTCGCCCGATCGCGCAACTCATACGCCTTGCTGGTGCTCTGTTCGCCGAGGAGCGATTCTCCGATGCCGCTGTACGCCAGGCCAAGACTCGCATGCGCAATCGCGAAATTCGGGTCGATGTCGACCGCGCGTTTGTAGAGTGGGACAACACGTGTGTCCACCAACAAGTTCAACGCAGCGCTATAGGCTTTCAATGCGTCAAGCGACGACGTGGTGGCTTCTTCGAGCGGCCTCGAGTGTTTCTGGACGGTCGCCAGCGATTCGCCAACCCGCGTTCTGAATTTCACGGCGAGCTGGCTGAGAACGTCCAGCACCTTTTCCTTCCGCTCCGCCGTGAGCTGCTCCTGGTCGAGGAGATCTCCGGTTCCGCAGTTCTCGGCGCGCAGACCGAGCACGTACTGGGTGCCGAGGCTTGCAATCGATCCCGTCACGACCGCCGTGCTTCCAGTACGGACGCAGAGGTCGCGCGCGATATCGTCGGTCAGTCGCGCGCTGGGGGGCTGCCCCATCAGCCGGAGTGCCCTGCGAATGCGTTCGGCCGGCACGATGCTCAGAAACGGCGACTGCTCGAGCTCCACCGCGAGCCCCTGACGCAACGTGTCGTCGAACACCGGGTCGCCCGTCGTGTTCGCGAAATCGGCGAGGACGATGGTGTCCTTGTCGGTCAGTCTCGGCGGGCGATGCAGGTACAGGTAACCCCAGATCACCGACGCGGCGAGGGCCACGCCTGCCGCTCCCAACGACAGAGCCCGCCACCTCGTCCGAGCCGCTGACGGCCGCGTCGCCGGGGCAATCGGCATCGACTCGGTGTCGCGCTTCGCCCGGCGCAGATCGGCGCGTATCTCCGACGCGTGCTGATAGCGGAGATGACGATCTTTCTCGACCGCTTTCAGAATAATCTCTTCGAGCCGCGCGGACAGTGCCGGCCGGATCTGTTGAGGCCGGCGGGGCTGCTCGTGCAGGATCGCGCCGGAAATCACCGCGCTCGTTGCGCCGCCAAACGCCGGCTGGCCTGTGGCCATCTCGTAGAGCACGAGCCCGAGCGAGAACAGATCCGTGCGGACGTCGACGTCTTCGCCGCGCAGCTGCTCCGGGGACATATAGGCGACCGTGCCGACCGTGTGGCCGTGCTCGGTGAGCGCGCCATCGGCGACCTTCGTCGGCTGCACAGACGCAGCCGCGACAGGCTGGTGGACCGTCGCCTTGGCGAGTCCAAAGTCGAGGATCTTCGGACCGTGGCCGGTGAGAAAGATGTTGGCCGGCTTGATATCGCGGTGGATGATGCCCGAGGTGTGTGCCGCGTCGAGCGCGCCTGTCAGAGCGGTGGCGATCTCGACGAATTCGCCGTCGTCCAGTGGTCCGCGTGCCAGCCGCCGCTGCAGCGTTTCGCCGTGCAGCAGTTCCATCACCAGGAACGACACGCTCTCGGTGGCCACGCCGACGTCGTGGATCGTGCAGATATTCGGATGCTGGAGCGTGGCAACCGCGCGGGCCTCGCGCTCGAACCGCGCGCGCCGCTCTGGATCGGCCGCCACGTCGGGCGGCAGCACTTTGACGGCGACCGTGCGATCGAGCCGCGTGTCGCGGGCCGTGTAGACTTCGCCCATCCCGCCCGCGCCGAGCGGCGCGAGGATCTCGTAGGGGCCGAGGCGCGTGCCGGCGGAGAGAGCCATGTTGTCGGGTTGTGCGGTGACCGCGCAAATTGTACCGGTGATACGTGCGCGGCCCTAGGGTAAACGGGGGTGCGATCAGTACGTGCTAAGGAGAGGGGCGATACCGACGGCCCACTTCACGCGTCCGCTCAGTGACACCGAGAAGGCACTCGAGTTGTCGATCCGCGGCGGGGCCGGTCGAAACCACACTGCCGATCGAATTCAACCCCCGGTCCCGTCGCGGAGCGACAACTCCAGTGCCCATCGGATCGCGCGGACGCGATCCCGTCATGGCACGAACATCTTCTTGAGTTCGTCTGCCGGCGCCTGCCGACCGTATTCGCACAGCTCGAACGCTTCGGCGTACTTCACGGCTTTCCCGCGATCCGCGCCGTAGAGCGCGACCAGGCGTTCGCGATACTGATCGGCGATCGCGACGTTCTGTCGTTTCACCAGTTCGAGCAGATACGCCGGGCGCTCACGATCTCCGGGCGGGACATCGGGCCGGGTGCGGCCCTGCCACGAGTCTTTGTCGCCGAACTGCGACGGCATCGCCGCCACGCAGGTCCATTTCTTCTCCGCCGCTTCGTCGATCGCCACGACCATATCCGGTTTGAACGGATAGGGACGCTGGAACGCGTCGGAGTAATGCAGATACACCGGGTTGCGTGCCGTCGCCTTGGTATCCGGCGTAAAGAATGGCGCCACCACCAGCACCGCCGAGTCGTCGGCCAGCACGCCCGTATATCGATGATCCGGGTGATAGTCGTACGGCCGATGGCTCAGCACGATGTCGGCCTGCCAGTCGCGGATGAGGCGCGCGACGGTCTTGCGATTCGCGAGCGACGGCGTCAGCTCGCCGTCGTGGATGTCGAGCACTTCGTTCTCGATGCCGAGGATGCGCGCACAGTCGGCGACTTCCGCCTTGCGCCGCTTCGCCAACGGCCCGCCGGCCATCTCGAAGTGTCCGACGTCACCGTTGGTCATCGCGACGAACTTCACTTTGTTGCCGCGCGCGGCCCACAGCGCGGCCACGCCCGACGCTTTCAGCTCCGCATCGTCGGGGTGCGCGCCAAAAGCAATGATCCGCAGCGGCCGAGGGGTCGCGGGCTGCAGCATGAACAGGGTGAGCGTCGCAGCGATCAGGCGGATCATCGGTGGACCTCGCGAATCCGGATGTTTCGATACTTTACGAAGCCGGCAAAGCCTCCGGCTTCGCCGGCCGGCGGCCACTGAAAGGTGATCGGCCCGGCTTCCTTCCACTTCGCTTCGGCAGGATCGGTGGGATCGTCCGTGACGTCGCAGATCTTCGTGCCGTTCAGCGTCACCTGCAGTCGAGGTCCACTGAACGAGATCTGCACGCGATTCCAGTCCTGCTTGCGGCGAAGACCCGGAAATTTTTCATCGCCGGTGTCGAGCCAGAGGACGTTGCCTCTGATCGCCTTCGGATGCACGCGGTGGACGACGACGCCGATGAACTCGCCGGCCTCGCGACGGCCGAAGTTGACCTGATAACCGGTGCGCATGTAGACGCCGCTGTTGTAGGTGCAGGTCGCGCACGTGCCGTCGGCGGCGGACGGCTGCTCGGCAAGCATGTATTCGAGCTCGAGCTCGAAATCCTTGAACGGCTCCGTCGACACCAGACTGCTGCCCCTCTTTCCGGGCTCGGCCTGTCCGCCGACGATCGCGCCGTCTTCCACCTTCCACTGAGCAGCGCCCGTCTGCGTCCAGCCGGTCAGATCCTTGCCGTTGAAGAGCGGCCGCCATGCCATCGGCGATTGCGCGGACAGCGCCAGCGACAGGCCTGCGAGCACGAGAGATTTCATGGGGCGCATTCTATTCCGAGTTGTGAGACCATACCGCACCAACACGGGCTACAAGGGAGGCGGCATGGCCGATCTTTCGCGACGTGAGTTCCTTCAGAAAACTGCCACAAATGCTGTCCTGACCGGCGTGCTTGCCTCGCGCGTGGCTCAGCTTCGCGCCAACCCGCTGGGACTGCCGATTGGCAGTCAGACCTACCCCCACCGCCAGATGATCAAGGACGGCGATTTCGCCGGCCTCGCGAAGATCCTGGCCGACATCGGGGTGAAGAGCGTCGAGCTCTGCTCGCCTCTGGGGTACGCCGACTTCGCCCCTCTCGCCGATGGGAAGACGACGAAGAAGATCCTCGCCGATCACGGGCTGTCGTGCATCAGCTCGCATTTCAGCATGCGCGAATTGCGGGAGAAACAGCCCGAGAGCATCGCCTGGGCGAAGGACGTCGGCATCACGCAGATGATCACGGCAACCCTCGGCGCGGGCAACAGCCCGACGATGGATGTCGTGAAGAAGGCGGCGGACGAATACAACAAGATCGCGGCGGCGGCGGCAAAGGCCGGCATCCAGCAGGGACTGCACAACGAGGGCTTCGAGGTGTCGATGGTCGACGGGCAGCGCACCTACGACGTGTTGATGGGCCTGCTCGATCCCGCGCTGGTCAAGTTTCAGTTTCAGATGTCCACGATCAGCCAGGGGTTCGTCGCGGCGGACTACTTCACGAAGTATCCGGGCCGCTTCTTCTCGATGCACGTCCAGGACGTGGACCTCAACGCGACACCGCCGCCGGGCGGACGCGGTAACGTCCAGGCGCCGGTGGGAAAAGGGAGCATCGACTGGGTCAAGACGTTCGCGGCGGCGAAGACCGGCGGCGTCAAGAATTACTTCGTCGAGCAGAACATGGAGCTGACGAGGGCGAGCGTCGCTGCGCTGAAGGCGATGAACGTCTAGCTGCTAGGAAGGGAGCGCGGCGTGAAGGGTGGTTTGCGCTTCACTGATCGCTGGATGCGTGGTCTCGCTATGGGCGCGATCGTGATCGCCGCCGCACTACCGGCAGGCACCGCCCAGACGCCTGCGCCCGCACCCTCCTCGCTCGAGGTGCCGGCTCGCACGCTACCTGTACCTGATACCGTCAGCCCGGTGATGCGGGCGATTATCGCGGCGCCGCTCAGCCCGACCTGGAACGTCGTGCCGACATCGGCTGACGAATGGAAGGCGATGTCCGCACCGTCCGCCGGCCGAGGTCTTCCGGCGCTTCGCGAACGATTCGGCGTCACCTCGGAATCGGTCACCATCAACGGAGTGCATGCCTACATGGTGACGCCTCAGGTCATGCCGCCCGGGAACCGCAACCGGCTTCTCGTGCACGTGCATGGCGGCTGCTATGTCCTGGGCGGCGGCGAAGCCGCCACCAGTGAGGCGATCTACATGGCAGCGTTCGGGCACTTCAAGGTGCTCTCTGTCGACTATCGCCGGCCGCCGGAGTTCCCCTACCCCGCCGCGCTCGACGATGCCGTGGCGGTGTGGAAGGGTGCGTTGAAGATGGCCGAGCCGAAAAACATGGCGATCTTCGGCACGTCAGCCGGCGGGGCGCTGACGCTCTCCATGATCCTGCGCGCGAAACAGGAGGGCCTGCCGTTACCGGGAGCGATCGCGCCGGGCACGCCGATGTCCGATCTCACCGGAACCGGCGACTCGTTTCATACCAACTTCATGGTGGACAACGTCCTCGTCGGAAGTAACGGCCGCTGCGATGCCATGGCCCGGCTCTACGCGAACGGTCACGACCTCAAGGACCCGATGCTCTCGCCGGTCTATGGCGACATGCATGGATTTCCGCCGGCGATGCTCACCACGGGAACGCGCGATCTGCTCCTCAGCAATACCGTGCGGGTGCACCGCAAGTTGCGCCAGGCTGGTGTCGTCGCGGAGCTCCAGGTCTACGAGGGGCAATCGCATGCGCACTACCTGCGAGCGCCCGAAACGAGGGAAGCGTTCGAGGAGATCGCCCGCTTTTTCGACAAATACCTCGGCAAATAGATCCAGCCAGGATCGGGGAGTGCGCATGAAGCGCCGTGAGTTTCTCGTTGGTGCCGCCGCGGCCGCCGGGCTCGTCAGCAGTCGGAAAGGATGGGCGCAGGCCCGAGACGAAGCGAAGCTGCGCCGTGTCGCGATCATGAGCCTCTGTTTCAACAGCATTCTCAAGAGCCCGTCCCAGCCGGACGCGCCGGCGCGGACCCTCGACGTGATGGACCTCGGGCAGATGCTCGCCGATCGCTATGGCGTCCACAACGTGGAGATGCAGCACGCGCATTTCCCCTCCACTGAAGCGGCATATCTGAAGGATTTTCGGGAACGCCTGGCGAAAACGCAGTCGCAGGTGACAAACATCAATCTGGAGTTCGGACCGCAGAACATCTCCGCGGCCGATCCGGCGCTTCGCCAACAGGCAATCGATCGCACGAAAGAATGGATCGATCACGCGGTGGTGCTCGGCTGTCCCCGCATCATGATCAATCAGGGTCAGCCGACGCAGGAGAACAAGGAGATCGCCATCGCGACGCTGAAGGCGATGGGCGACTACGGCAAAAGCAAGAACATCAAGGTGGCGATGGAGAACCGCGGGGGCGGCGGCGGCCGGCAAAGCGCGGCAGCGCCGGTGAATCCTGCCCCTCCTGCCAATCCTGCCGTCCCCGCCGCCTGGGTCCTGCTCGTCGAAATCATCAAGGGCTCGGGGACCTGGGCGAACTGCGATATCGGCAACTTCCCCGATCAGGAGACGCAGCACGCCGGCATCCGCGGCATGTTCCCGCTGACCGACGGCAACTGCCACGTCAAGCTGAACCCGGCGCGGTACGATCTCCCGGCGGCGCTCGCCGTCGTCAAGCAGCTGGGATACACCGGTCTCTACTCGATCGAAGCTGGCGGACGCGCCGGGACCGATCCTCATCAGGCGGTGCAGAACATCTACGACGTGCTGCTCCCAAACATGTGACCGCCGCATGATTGTTGGCCTTCACCGCTTGTTGATCGTCACGAAAGCACGAAAGCACGAAAAAATCTTTAGCCAACAGGATTTCGTGTTTTCGTGTTTTCGTGGCTTGTTTTCGTGTTCTCGTGGCTCGATCCTGCTGATCGGGATCGCGCTGTCCCTGCAGGGCGCCCACCTTCGCGCGTTGCGCTTCGGTGGGCAAGCCCGGGCACAGGGTCCCCGCTCCGCGTGGAGCGACTACTCAGGCGGCGCGGACAGCGCCCAGTATTCCGCGCTGCGCCAGATCGATCGCTCCAACGTGCACACGCTGAAGGTCGCGTGGACGTATCCAACGCTCGACCAGGCCGGCTACTCCTTCAACCCGCTCGTCGTCGACGGCGTCATGTACGTGCTGGCCAAGAACAATGCGGTTGTCGCTCTGGATGCAGCGAGCGGCAAGGAACTATGGCTGCACGAAAACCGGCGCGGCAAGATCACCACCCACGGCATCAACTACTGGGAAAGCCAGGACCGCTCGGATCGCCGGCTGCTGTTCGCGAACAACGAGCAGCTGAAAGCCATCGACGCGCGGACCGGCCAGTTGATCCCGTCATTCGGCGCCAGCGGCCTCGTCGATCTACGCGCCGGCCTCGAGCGCGATCCGTCGACGATTGCGGTGCAGTCCACCATGCCCGGCCGCGTGTTCGAGAACCTGATCATTCTCGGCTCCGCGACGAACCAGGAGTACGACTCGGCCCCGGGTGACATTCGCGCCTACGACGTGCGTTCCGGAAAGCTGACCTGGACCTTTCACACCATCCCGCGCGAGGGCGAATTCGGCGCCGAGACGTGGCCGAAAGATGCGTGGAAGACGATCGGCGGCGCGAATGCGTGGGCCGAGATGTCCGTCGACGAGAAGCGCGGCATCGTCTACATCCCGACCGGCAGCCCCAAGTACAACTTCTACGGCGGGAATCGCAAGGGCGCGAATCTGTTCGGCGATTGCCTGCTCGCGCTGGACGCGAGAACGGGCAAGCGTCTCTGGCACTTCCAGATGGTGCACCACGACATCTGGGACTACGACAATGCCACGGCGCCGAAGCTGCTCACCGTGCGGCACGACGGGAAGATGGTCGACGTCGTCGCGCAGGCCGGCAAGACAGGCTTCCTGTACGTCTTCGATCGCGTGACCGGCGAACCGCTGTGGCCGATCGAAGAGCGGCCGGTTCCGCGCTCCGACCTGCCCGGCGAAGAAGCCTGGCCGACGCAGCCGTTCCCGACCGCGCCGCCGCCCTTCGCGCGGCAGACGTTCACCGCCGCCGATCTCAGCCCGTTCATCGAGGACCCGCAGGAACGCGCCCGCTTTCTCGACGACATCAAAAGCGCGCGCAACGAAGGACTGTTCACGCCGCCCGGTCTGCGCAACACCATCGAGATGCCGGGCAACAACGGCGGATCGAACTGGAGCGGCGCCGCTGTCGACCCGGAGCACGGCACGATGTTCATCGTCTCCAAGGATTTTCCGTGCATGCTGAAGCTGTCGCCGTCCACGGTGTCGGGGTCGCTGCGCTACTCGATGCAGGGCTTCGGCTTCATGGTCACCAGCAGCGGACTGTCGGCGATCGCACCGCCCTGGACGACGCTGACGGCGTACGATCTGAACACCGGGACGATTACCTGGAAGATCCCTCTGGGTGAGGTTCCGGAGATCGCGGCGAAGGGCTTCACGCAGACCGGAGGACATTTCCCGAAGGTGGGTCCCGTCGTGACGGCAGGAGGATTGATCTTCACCGGCACCCGCGATCGAGAGATCCGGGCGCTCGATGTCAACACCGGGAAGGTGCTGTGGAAGGCGGAAGTCGACGCCGCGCTCGAAGGGATCCCGGCGATTTACGAAGTGAACGGAAAGCAGTACGTCGTCTTTTGCGCGGCGGCGCGCGCCACCACGCACACGCATTCGATCCCCGGCCATCCCGCGTCGACGGCGCCAATCCCGGGCGCGTACGTCGCCTTTGCGCTTCCGTGAGTGAAATTAGGAATGAGGAATTAGGAATTAGGAATGGCTGCTGAATTCCTAATTCCCCATTCCTAATTCCTAATTTCTGGCGAGCTGCAGACTCTCCTCGATCTTCTCCGCCGACTCCAGCTTCGCGGCGATTTTTCCGGACCGATCCAAGACGAACAGCGTCGGCGTGCCGTTCGGGCGATAGAGCTTCGGGATCGGCCCGTCGAACGACTTCCCGTCCGCGAGTTGCGCCCAGGAAATCGCCTTCTCCTTGATGAACTTGTCGAGCCGGTCGAGATTCGTGTCAACGGAGACGCCGACGAACACGACATCCTTTGCGTACCTCGTATTCAACTGCTTGAGTAGCGGAACCTCCGCTACGCACTGCGTTCAAGTCGTGGACCAGAAGACAAGAACCACCGCGCGGCCGTGCAACGCCGCGAGATCGACGGTCTTGCCATTCCGGCCTTTCGCGGAAAATGTCGGAGCCGGCAGGCCCACGCTCAAGTGTGTGATTTCGTACAGAACGCGGTCGGCTTCCTCCGATGATGCGGAGCCTGGCGCTGCGGAGCGCGACGCGGCGAGCGACTCCTTCGCGGCGGCCAGGTCGCCCTGCCGTCGCCGCGCGCGACCGACATCGAGGAGCACGGCCGACTTGATGGTCGGGCTAGTCGTGGCTGCGGCAACCCTCGAGAGCGTGGCAAGCGTGTACGCGAAGTCTTTTCGCGTACTGCCTTCTTCGTAGATGGCGGTCGACAGGCGCTCCCATGCCGGGTCGTCGACACCAACCACCTCGGTCCGGGCGTGCGCCTGCTCCCAGAACTCGCCGCGGACCAGCAGGCGGATCGCGTCGGCGGTCGCCCGCGCGGCGGCCTCGGTGCCCGGATGCTGCTCGCGGTAGGCCCACAGCGTCGCGTGCCACTTCAGCGCGGGGTGATCCGGAGTCGCCGGCTTGCCGCCACCGCTGCGATAGGCCTGTACGTCTTTCCAGGCGGCGTCGATGGTTTGGCGGATCTCGGTGACTGCGGCTGCTGCCGCGGCGGCGTCTGGCGGCGGCGTCTGGGCCAGCGCCGGGTGGCCGGTCCCCAGGAGGGCGCCAACGAAGAGGAAAGCGAAGAAAAGCCTTTGAACCACTTCTCCTCCTTACAGTTCAACGATTCTACGTGGATTAGACGCCCCCCGGTCGATCGGGGTTGGAATCCGCCTTCGCTCGCCGGATCCACACCGAGCTTCCGCCTTCGCGCAGCGCGCTTCGGCGGACAGGCCGGCGAGACAGGGCCGAAGCTCTGCCAGCGGCCAACTCCGTCTGAACTCCGTCCCGGGCTGTGGATCTGCGCGGGGAGGGAGGTCATGTGAGAATGAGCGCCATGGACGACGTCACGAGAGTCAGCCGCCGGGAGTTCTTCGAGCGTTCTGCCGGCGCCTCCGGGGTGGCGCTCGGCACGGCCCGCTCGGCTAAAGCTTTCGCGCTCCATCCAGACTCCGATGCGCTCCAAGGAGAGGTCCCCGCATCAGATCACTGGTTCTCGAACGTCCCCTCGGGACGCTCGGTCGTGCGCGCCAGTCACGGTATGGTCGCGTCGAGTCAGCCGCTGGCTTCGATGGTCGGACTCGATGTCTTGAAGCGCGGCGGCAACGCAGTCGATGCGGCCATCGCGATGGCCGCGGTCCTCAACGTGACCGAGCCGAACATGACCGGCGTCGGTGGCGACGCGTTCATGATGATCTACTCGGCGAAGACGAAGAAGCTCGAAGGCCTCAACGCCAGTGGCCGCGCACCGCGCGCTCTGAATCTCGACTACTTC
>Ga0193696_1000360_pt1 | contig 16297 bp, 11 predicted proteins | sample L3m1metaG_FD_145074 | JGI IMG/M metagenome (GOLD analysis project Ga0193696, IMG submission 145074) | Soil microbial communities from a riparian zone of the East river system, Colorado, United States - L3m1 | ecosystem: Environmental > Terrestrial > Soil > Riparian zone | place: USA: East River... | reverse complement strand
ACCTACGCGTCATCGGCATTCAGCGGCTTCGTACGCCGCGCCTTCTCAAAGAGAAGCTGCCGACAACCGAACGCTCCAGCGCCACGGTCGTAAGTGGTCGCGCTGCCGTGCAGAAAATTCTCCGTCAGGAGGACGCCCGCTTGCTCGTCGTCGTTGGTCCCTGCTCGGTGCACGATCCCAAGGGTGCTCTCGAATACGCGGGCAAACTCGCCGAACTCGCGCGCGAAATCCAGGATCGGATTCTCGTGGTGATGCGCGTGTATTTTGAAAAACCTCGTACGACCGTAGGTTGGAAGGGCTTGATCAACGATCCGCATCTGGACAATTCATGCGACATCGAGGAAGGCCTGCGAATTGGCCGCAAACTGTTGCTCGACATCAATGAAATCGGCTTGCCGGTCGCAACCGAATTCCTCGACCCGATTGTGCCGCAATACATCGCCGAACTCGTGACGTGGGCGGCGATCGGCGCCCGCACGACCGAGAGCCAGACACACCGCGAAATGGCCAGCGGCCTTTCGATGCCAGTGGGATTCAAAAATGGCACCGACGGCAGCCTGCAAACTGCGATCGACGCACTGAGCGCGGCACGCACTCCGCACAGCTTCCTCGGAATCGATCAGGACGGCTCGACCAGTATCGTGCGCACCACCGGAAATCCCGACACCCACGTCGTGTTGCGGGGCGGGCGACTCCGGCCAAACTATGATCCGCAGAGCATCGCGGAAGCATCAGCACAATTGCTCAAACACAATCTGCGCAACGCGCTGATGGTCGATTGCAGCCACGCCAACTCCGGCAAGCAGCACGCGCGACAGGAAGAAGTCTGGACCTCCCTGATCGAGCAGCGGGCCTCAGGCAACGTGGCCATCGTGGGTGCGATGATTGAGAGTTATCTCCAGGAGGGAAGCCAGGCCGTGCCCGCAAATCCGCAAGACCTCGGCTACGGCATATCAGTAACCGACGCCTGTGTCGGTTGGGAAACCACTGCGCGGCTCTTGCGCCATGGCCATCGCGCGCTCTCGACGGCCGCAAAAGCTGCGGCGTGAAGTCATTCAGCGACTTCCGGGTTGCCTCTCGAATTTCCGATTGAATCGGCATTCAATCCTGCCGACACTGGTTCAAGTTGGTAAAACAGAAGCCCACTTGCACAAGGACGATCGCCAATTGAAATTGTCCCATGAGGAACAGGTGCTCGCCCGCCGCACATGACAAATCCGCCCGCAACGACTGAAGCGCCACCCGCGGCACAGGCCGCGCCGTTGCGTGTGCTCGTCATCGAAGACAATCTCGTCGATGCCCGCCTTATCCAGATCATGGTCAATGATGCCGGCGGTGAGGCGTTCGAAATCGAACGGGCAGATCGCCTCTCCAGCGGCCTGGAGCGGCTGGCCACTGAAAACTTCGGCATGGTCTTGCTCGACCTCTCCCTTCCCGATTCGCACGGCCTCGGCACATTTGCGCGTGTCCACCAGGAGTTCCCCCGTATCCCGATTATTGTCATGAGCGGTTTGGATGACGAGCGTGTCGCCGTCAATGCCGTCCACGAGGGTGCGCAGGATTATTTAGTCAAGGGCCAGGTAAGTGGACCGTTGCTCGTGCGCGCCATGCGCTACGCCATGGAACGGATGCGAACGGCCGATCAGTTGTCCCGTTATGCGGAGGAATTGCGGGCGCGCAACAAACAGATGGAAGCCGACTTCAACATGGCGCGCGAAATCCAGCAGGTGTTTCTGCCTCAGCAATATCCCACGTTCCCGCGCGCCGCCAGTTTGGAGAAGAGCGCGTTGCAATTCTATCACCGCTATATTCCCGCAGCGGCGGTGGGTGGAGACTTTTTCACCGTCTACCCGCTCAACAACACGACCGCCGGCGTATTCATGTGCGACGTGATGGGCCATGGCATGCGCGCGGCGCTTGTGACCGCGATTCTGCGCGGCCTGGTTGAGCAATTGATGCCAATCACGTGGGATGCCGGAAAACTTCTCACGGACGTGAACCACAGTCTGCACACTATTCTGCGTCGGACGGATCAGCCGATGATGTCCACGGCTTTTTATATGGTCATCGATTGCGCGTCTTCCGAGTTCCAATTTGCCAACGCGGGTCATCCCAGTCCGTTGCGCGTTCGGCGGGGGGACGGCACCGTAACTGCGTTGCGAAAGATCGACGCCCGGCACGGCCCGGCCCTGGGCCTGTTCGGAGAATCGATTTATCCGACATGCCGTTGTCCGCTGGATTCCGGGGACGCCATCCTGATCTTTACCGACGGGTTGTACGAAGCCAACGCGCCAAACGACGAGGAATACGGCCTCGACCGCCTGCTCAATGCGGTAAAGCAACGCGTGCAGTTGCCCATCCCCCGCCTCTTCGACGAATTGCTTCAGGACGTTCAAACCTTCACCGGCACGGCTGAGTTTCATGATGATGTTTGTTTATTAGGAGTGGAATTGACGCAGCGGTGTGATAAGGTGCGTTAAACCCGCGCGTTAGGCTGTTCAGCGCTTGTCGAATGAACGAGCATCAGCATACGAAAGCTCCAAGGTCCGGTCGCGCCTCCGTCTCACATCGCGGCATCTCGCTCGCTTTCATTCTGATCGCCGGCACCAGCGTTTCTTTGTTGCTCTTTTTTATAGTTCGGCAGGCCGAGGCCAGGCGCGATCAGGCCGATTTTGAGCGGCGGGCCAACGCTTCGGTCACTGCCATCCAGGACGCCATCGACGAACACCTCGTGCTCCTGCGGTCTATCGGCGCATTTTATTTTTCTTCTCATACCGTCGATCGCAACGAATTCCGCGCCTTTACCGAAGATGCCCTGCGCCGCCTGCCAGCCATCAAGGCACTCATCTGGGCTCCGAAAATCCCGGCGGAACGTCGGTCCGAACACGAAAACACGTTACGCACCAATGGCTATTTCTCCTACGAGATCGTCGAGTCTGTCTCAACTGGTTCGCGGCAGCGCGCACCAGATCGCGCCGTGTATTTTCCCGTTTTGTACGTCGAGCCCGAAAAGCCAAACGCTGCCATGCTCGGTCTGAACTTGTCTGCCGATCCGGCCGTGCTCGATGCCATGAACACCGCCGCCTTGCGCGGCGATGCCGCCAGCATGCCGATTATCTTTCTCCAAATGGCGGCCCAGCGGGAGCGCTTGTATCAGGTGGTCGTGCCCATTTACGAAAATGGTGCGGCCCACCAAACCGCGACTGATCGCCAGCAAAATCTTGGCGGCTATGCCCTGGCACTCGTGCGGCCTGGCACACTCATCGATGCCGGGTTGACAAAATTGCCTTTCCAGCAACTGCGCGCTCTGCGATTCCAGGTCGTCGATGTGACGGAACCCCGCGAGGCCGTTTACGTTTCCTCGAATTCGCGTGATCGCCAGGACCGTGGTGACCTGGAGACGCGCTTCTCTCTAAGCATCGCCGGACGCACCTGGCGGATCACCTGCCAGCCCACGCGCAGTTTTGCCTCCGGAAACAACTGGCAAAGCTTCGGTGTTCTCATCGCCAGTTTGCTCCTGACCCTGCTTGTCGCTGGTTACCTCTCTTCGATGTGGGGCCGCGCCGCCAAAATCGAAAAGGAAGTTGACGAGCGCACCAAAGAGCTCGCCCGCACGAATGCCAGCCTGAGCGACGAAATCGCTACCCGCAAACAGATCGCCGAAGCTCTTGCTCACGAACGCTACCTTGTCGACGCCCTCATGGACACGAGCCCCGACCACATCTATTTCAAAGACGAGCAAAGCCGCTTCATTCGCATAAACAAAGCGATGGCGCACTTATTCAAGCTCAACACTCCCGAGGAAGCCGTTGGCAAGACGGATTTCGATTTTTTCACGGCCGAACACGCCCAGCGCGCGTTTGATGACGAACAGCGGATTCTGCACACAGGCGAACCTCTGGTTGGCCGGGAAGAAAAGGAGACCTGGCCCGATGGTTCCGTGACGTGGGTTTCGTCGACCAAGGAGCCTTTGCGCGATCCGGGCGGCAAAATTATCGGCACATTTGGCATTTCACGCGACATCACGGCGCGAAAACAAGCCGAGCACGCGCTCGCCGAAAAAGCGCAGGAGTTGCAGCGTTCCAATACTGAGCTGGAGCAGTTCGCCTATGTCGCGTCGCACGACCTTCAGGAACCTCTGAGGATGATTGCGAGCTATACCCAACTGCTCGGCCGGCGTTACAAAGGCAAACTCGACGGCGAGGCCGACGAGTTCATTTCCTATGCGGTCGAGGGGGCTACTCGCATGCAGGTCCTGATCAATGACCTGCTCGCGTACTCGCGTGTGGGCACTCGAGGCAAACCGTTTACCCAAACCGATTGCAACGAGGTCTTTGACCGGATGCTGGCCAACTTGAAAATCGCTGTCGAAGAAACCAGCGCCAAAATCACTCACGACCATTTTCCCCGCCTCATGGCTGACGCCACACAATTGATTCAGCTCTTCCAGAACCTTGTGGGCAACGCCATCAAATTCCGCTCGCCGGAACGCCCTCCCGAGATTCACGTCTTCGCTTCCCTGCAGCGGACTCCCAACTCCGGCGAACCTGGGGAGGAATGGCTCTTTTCGGTGCGCGACAACGGCATAGGCATCGAGGAAAAATATTTTGAACGCATTTTTATTCTCTTCCAGCGTCTTCACACCCGCGAACAATACCCGGGCACAGGCATCGGTCTCGCCGTCTGCAAAAAGATCGTTGAGCGCCACGGCGGGCGCATTTGGGTCGAATCGACACCCGGAAAAGGCTCGACCTTCTATTTTACTATCCCTAAGATTGAGGTGTCCGCACCATGACCGAAGAACTGCAGATCCTCCTGGTCGAAGACAACCCGGCTGACGCGCGGCTCGTCGCCGAACTCCTCAAGGAAGGCCAGACCTCTCATTGCCTTCGTCACGTTTGCGACGGCGTGGAAGCCCTTGCTTATCTCCGCAATCACGCGGGTGAACCTTCCGCCCGCCCGCCTGATTTGATCCTGCTCGATTTGAACTTGCCCCGCAAAGATGGCCGCGAGTTGCTCGCCGAAATCAAAGCCGATGATCGGCTGAAGCGGATTCCCGTCGTCGTTCTCACAACTTCTCAGGCCGAAGACGACATCGCCCAGGCTTACAGCCTCTACGCCAACTGTTATATAACAAAGCCAATGGACCTTGATCAGTTCGCTCGCGTTGTCAGGAGCATCGAAGACTTTTGGCTGACCACCGCAAAACTCCCGCCGCACATGCCATGAAACTGTGAAGCTGCGTGATTCAGAAACGACGCTCACGCGCCTTGCACGGCAATTGCGCAATTCCCCACTCCTGGCCCGTTTGCGTGTCCGGCTGATTCTTCTGGTCCTCTTCGCCGTGCTTCCGGCCATGGGCGTCGTCATCTACACCGCCATTGAACAACGCCGCGAAGGCCTCGAGAATGCGCGTGTCGAAGTTTTGCGTCTCGTTCACACCGCTGCCAATCACCACGATCAATCCATTGAATCGGCCCGGCAGCTTTTGGCTACTCTCGCCGAAATGCCGATCATCCGCGGGCGCGATTCAAATAACTGCCATCGCGTTTTTACCAACCTCGTGGCACTTCACGAACTGTATGCAAACCTCGGCGCTTTCCAGCCCGATGGCTCGCCAGTCGCAACGGCTCTGCCGTTGGCGGATACGCTGACGGCGACCGAACATGAATTTTTCCGCCGAGCAGTCCAAACCGGCGCCTTCGCCATCGGCGAATTTCGTGCCGTCAAAGCCACAAAGAAAGCCGCTGTCAATCTCGGCTATCCCGTCTTCGATGAACAACACCGCCTTGTGGTCGTGCTCTTTGCCGCCATTGACCTCGATTGGTTGTACCGCATGCACAGTCAGGCCAATCTGCCTCCCGGTTCTTCCATCACCGTCATGGACCGCAACCGCATCACAGTCCTCCGTTTTCCCGACCCGGAGGGCAGATTTATTGGCGAGCCCCTCCGCACTCCACGTCGCCCGGGACCACGTCCGCCGGAGCGCACCATGATCATGCGCGGACGCGATGGCGTCCTGCGCTTGTACGCCTCAGCAAGGCTCGGCCACATGGAGGATGAACCCGGCAGCATTGCCGTCGGCATTCCCATCGCCGAGGCCCATGCCCTGGCCAATATCACCCTGCGCCGCAATTTGATCGCCCTCGGCGCCGCGACCCTGCTCGCACTGGCCGCCGCGTGGTACGGTGGCGAATTTTTCATTCTCCGGCGTGTTCGCCGCCTCCTTGCCACCACCCACCGCCTCACCCATGGCGATCTGGCGGCGCGCACCGGGGCGGGGCACGGCGATGGCGAATTGCACCAACTCGCCCGCGCCTTCGACGAAATGGCTGAATCACTCCAGCAGCGGGTCGCCGAGCGCGAACGCGCCGAGGCCAATCTCAAGGCCCTCAATGAAGACCTCGAGCATCGTGTCGCCGAACGCACCCTCGAGCTCAAACGCTCCAACGAAGACCTCGAACAATTCGCCTACGTCGCTTCGCACGATCTTCAGGAACCGCTGCGCATGGTCACCAATTACCTCCAGCTCCTCCAGAACCGTTACCGGCCACAATTGGATCTGAAAGCGCAGGACTTCATCCAGATCGCAGTCGATGGCGCGCTGCGGATGCATCAACTGATCGGCGATCTCCTGACTTATTCGCGCGTCGGCACCGCGAGCAAAACATTGGCCCCAACCAACACCAATGATGTGCTAAAGAATGCTCTCTTGAATCTGAAAATCGCCATTGAAGAAACGGGTGCAAAAGTAACTTCCGATTCCTTACCCACCGTCAAAGCCGACCCTGTGCAACTCACGCAGCTTTTTCAAAATCTCATCGGCAACGCCATCAAGTTTCGCAGCGATAAGCCCCCGGAGATTCATGTCGCAGCGCACAAAACCCGCCAATCAAATCGCGGTCCGGCCTGGGAGTTTTCTGTGCGTGACAATGGCATCGGCATCGCCAGCAAAGACTTTGAGCGCATCTTCCTCATCTTCCAGCGCCTCCATACTCGCGAAAAATATCCGGGCACCGGCATTGGTCTGGCGCTCTGCAAAAAAATTGCTGAGCGCCACGGCGGCAGGATCTGGGTTGATTCCCAACCGGGCCAAGGCACTACGTTTTACTTCACGCTCCCCGCGGACCATTAAGACCGCATGTCCTGAAGGGCTGGGAAATCGGCGCGCCACCTCGTGACGACTTCAGGGTCGATATCTGCGCTGATCACACATTCGCCGTCGCCGGCCTCAAGGAGAATTGTGCCGTGGGGATCGACGATGAGACTTCGGCCATTGTAGGTGAATTTCGGATCGGTGCCGCACCGGTTGACACCGGCAACATAAGCCTGGTTCTCGATAGCGCGTGCCTGCAGCAGCGTCACCCAGTGGTGAATGCGTGCCATGGGCCAATTGGCGATCACGGCAAAAAGTTGAGCGCCCTTGCGAACTGCGGAGCGAAAGACCTCCGGAAAACGAAGATCGTAACAGATAAATGGCGACACTTTGAGGTTCTGCCACGTGAAGAAAACCGGCTGGTCGCCGGCCATATAATTTTTGCCTTCACCGCCGAGTGAGAAGGGCTGCATTTTGCTGTAGCGCGTTAGCTGCTTTCCCTCTGGCGAGACGACCACCGACTGATTGTACCCACGGCCGTCCGGCGCAGTCGTAACAACGCCGCCGATCAAGAAGACCCCAAGGTCCTGCGCGAGGTGCGAAAGAAACTTCTCGGTGTCCGCTTTCGGCCCTTCCTGGATGGCCGGCACATTCATGCTGAATCCGGTCGAGAACATCTCCGGCAACAGCACGAGTGAGTCGCGTTCCGGTTTTGCGGCGGCGAGGAGTTTTTGAACGCGCGAATAATTGGCAACCTTGTTTTCCCAGACGATTTCGGTTTGGCAGCAATAAAGTTTCACGGCAAGAGGAGAGCTAACAATAAAAGCGCCAGGAAGGAAATCCCAAACGGACACAGCAATACCGCCGGAAATGCATGTAATCTCGCTTTGCCGTCGGGAGAATCCGGGACTATGGTGTGTGGGTGCTTTTGCGTAACGGGTGGATGTTGGCGGGCGCCGTCCTGTTGTTGGCGTGGACGAGCGGCTGCGGAAAGGAAAAAGCTAAAACTGTGACGACTACTAAACCAGCACACACAAACCGGCTGGCTCGTGAGAAATCTCCTTACCTCCTCCAACACCAGCATAATCCCGTGGACTGGTATGCGTGGGGAGAGGAGGCGTTTGCGAAAGCGCGCACAGAGAACAAACCGATCTTCCTGAGCATTGGCTATTCGACCTGTCATTGGTGCCACGTCATGGAACGCGAAACGTTTGAAGACGAAGCACCCGCAAAGTTTTTGAACGAACACTTCGTCAGCATCAAAGTCGATCGCGAGGAACGGCCGGACGTCGACAAAATCTACATGACGTTCGTTCAGGGAATGACTGGAAGCGGCGGCTGGCCGTTGAACGTTTTTCTCAGCCCGGACCTCAAGCCCTTCTACGGCGGCACTTATTGGCCGCCCGAACCAAAACACGGCCGGCCAAGTTTCCGACAGGTGCTCGATCAAATTCACAAGGCATGGACGGAACGGCGCGATCAACTTACCGCTTCATCGAAGGAGCTTCACGAACGATTGACCGAACTTACCAAACGCGAATCCACCAACCAAATCCTCCTCAGCCCGGAAGACCTGCGGCGCGCCGGCACCGAATTGAAGGAAGGTTACGATCCGGTGCACGGAGGCTGGGGGACGGCGCCGAAGTTTCCATCGCCGAGCCACCCGTCATATCTGCTCGGTTACGGTGCGCGTTTTGGGGACAAGGAAGCGATCGAAATGGTGTTGCACACTTGCGAGCGAATGGCGTCCGGCGGGATTTACGATCAAATTGGCGGTGGATTCTCGCGATACTCTGTCGATGCGCAATGGCTTGTTCCTCATTTCGAAAAGATGCTTTACGACAACGCCCAGCTTCTCGGACTCTTCGTCGACTGTTATCTGGTGAGCGGCGAAGAGGGTTTCGCGGACGTCGCGCGTGACATCGTGCGATATGTCCTGCGCGACATGACGCATCCGGAAGGCGGCTTCTATTCGGCAGAAGACGCCGACAGTGAAGGCAAGGAAGGAAAGTTCTATTGCTGGACACGCGATGAACTCGCAAAGCTGCTGACGCCTGAAGAATTCAATGTGGCGACGAAATACTTCGGCATCACGCAAAACGGTAACTTTGTTGATCATAGCGACGCAAATCCGCTGCCAAACCAAAATGTCTTGAGCGCGGTCAACACGAATTTGCCGGTGGCGGATGTGCCCCTCCTGAAGTCCGCCAAAAAGAAGATCTTCGACGCGCGCTCTAAACGCGTGCGACCCCATCTCGACGACAAAGTGCTCGCGTCCTGGAATGGCTTGATGCTCGGCTCTCTCGCGCGCGCAGGCGTGGTGCTGAAGGAGGAAAGTTATTTGGCTGCGGCGGAGAAGAACCTGGCGTTCATCAAATCGAAGCTCTGGGACAAAGGCACGCTCTACAGTCGCTGGCGCGACGGCCAGCGCGATTCGGTGCAACTGCTCGAATCGTACGCGTTTTTGCTCGCCGGCGTGCTGGAGTTGTATCAATCTACGCTCGACCCCGCGCATTTGGAATTCGCTGTTGCTCTAGCCGATGGCATGTTGAAACGATTCTACGACCCGGCCGAGGGCGGGTTTTGGCAGAGCCCGACCGACTCAAGAGATCTCATTCTCCGTGTGAAAGACGATTACGACGGCGCAGAACCTTCGGGCAATTCCGTCGCCATCATGTCGCTTCTCAAGCTTGCGACAATCACCGACGGCAAAGAATACCGTGATGCTACCGAGAAAAGCCTGCGTTTGTTCTCGGAACGACTGCAACGCATTCCTCAGGCGGTGCCCTACATGTTGATGGCACTCGATTTTTCGATGGAGGAACCAAAGCGGGCGGTGATCGCCTCTGGCGATTCAAAATCCTCCGCTGCCAAACTGCTCCTGCACGGGGTTCATTCGGTTTTCCAGCGGCGCAAGGTGGTGTTGGGCACCGTCGGCCCCGTCGAACCGTTCGCAAAGACGTTGAAGCCAAAGGACGAGCGCGCCACTGCCTACGTCTGCACTGGCACAGCTTGCCAGCCTCCGACCGACAATGCCCTGGCACTCGCTGGGTTGTTGAAATAACACTCTCCACCTACCGTCCCTTTCGGAGAGGACCTACCTGTCGGTTATGCTCGGAATGGCTTATGCTATTTTTGGAAATTTGACCATTAGGTTGGTTGGTGGAGGGGAACATGGTAAGCGCCGGTCCAGGGGTTGGGGACCGGCGCTTTGCTTTGCCGGGGAATGCAAAATGTCAACCCGGTCCGCTAAAATTTTTTTCATAAAATCCGGTTGCGTCCTCGCAATTATGTCGGAGATTTAGCGTCCCGAAAGGGAAGGTATGAGACAACAGATTCACCATCAGCGCTATTGCTTTGTACTCGTGCTGCTGATTGCGGCGTTCATCGCCCTATCTTCAGCGATTGTCGCAGAAGCCCAACCGCCGCGTCACACCGCGCGCGATTATACTGACGCGACTGGCTACGTTCGCGGAATGGCGTTGATGGTGTGGTAAATTTCCGAATTAATCGGCTCGCCAGTCTTCGCTCGCAACCGGAATTGCAATCGCATCTGCATCACCGGCTTGAGGTCTCTGGCCTTGATGAGGACTGTCCTGCCGTCCGTTTGCAACTGGGCTGATTCGATATCCATCTTGTCGCGGCCCTGTATTCCCGGTTCGGAAACCTTGAAATCGGGCGAACCGTACTTCTCGCTCCAAAGATAATTCCATCGTTCGAGCGCATAATTTTCCGCGTCGTTCGCGCTGCTTGCGTCGAGTTCGGTCGCGAAGTTCAAGGCAAGACCGTCGTGCCGCACCTTAAGCCCGGTGGGCATGAGCACTTTGCCGCCGTTGTAACGGATACGTTGCAAGCAACCGTCGCGCCCGCCCGCCGTCTGCCATCCTTTCAAGCCTGCCACATACAGTTGGCCGTCGCGCGGATGAAAGCGCGCTCGCATAATCCCGGAATCAAATTTCAATTGGAATTGCGCAACACCTCCCTGCATCACGCCATCGACTTCATCCCTCAACACGAGAAACAGCGCCGCCTTGCCATAAGAGGTGTGCAACAATTGATCCTTCAACGGCCCCCAGCGATCGCTCGTCACCCACACCTCGCTCCCGCTGGAATTATCGATGGCCTGTGGAATCCAGCAGAGTGGCGGGTCGGCCGCGATTGGCGGCGGCTGGCGGCGCGCGTGCGGCATATAGCCGTAAAACCCACCCGGTTTGATCCAGTTGATGCGCGCCGAAGGAATCCAATTGCCCTGGTTGTCGGCGCACGTGATTTCGTCGTGCGGCCCGACGCACAAGCCGTTTGCCGCGCGCAAGCCGGTTGCGATTAATTCGGCTTTTTTTCCGTCGCGAGACACTTTGACGAGACCGCCTTGCAACGGAAGCGACGGGTCGACGCGCTGTCCGCACCGAATGTAATAAAAGTTCCCTGCGCTGTCGGTCTGCAATTCGAAGGCAAACGCGTGATAGCTCGGCCCGACCGGCGCATCGCGATTGAAGCTTTCGACCCAATCAGCTTCGCCATCGTTATTCAGATCGTGGAGCCGGCAGAGTTGATCGCGGCAGAGCACAAACAGTTGATCGTTGACCACTTTCAGCCCCAACGGCTCGAAGAGCCCGCTCGCAAAGCGCTTCCATTGGATTTTCTCGAGCCTTTCGTCGATGCCCGACACAATCCACACATCCCCGCTCCATGTGGACACCGCCGCCCGACCATCTGAAAAGAAATCCAGCGCCGTCAATCGCATCCACGAACCCCATGGGTTCTGTTCTGGAATTGTCAATATGTCGACGACGTAGGGGCTGCCATTTCCGAGCTTGCCGCGCGTAGTGAGTGTCTGGTTCCAAAGGCCCGCGCCACCATGGCAGAGTTCACGAGGATCATCGCCTGTGTTTTTGCGGACGGTGACCTGCCGCGATTCGGGAGCAAAAACAATCTGAAAGAGTTCGGACTCTCGGCTGCCTGGGATGACTGCATTGGTTTCGTTGCCCAGCAATACGTGGAAGTCGCGGCGAGGACCTGCCAGCCGGATTTGTCGGACAAAGGCGCATCGATCTGCGATGCTCTCGCAGCCTGGGCTTTCCCAAATCTCACTCCGGCAACTTCGTAGTTCAGAACGATTGTTTTTCCATGCCGAAAACAACTTTTGTATCGGAGCAGCGGTGTATCGCTGAACGTACCGTTGGTACTCCAACCGGACTTCACCGGCGTCGTGAATTGAATCGTACCATCGACGTACGCTTCGTGACTGCCCTTCGAGGAATCCAGGTGCGTGTGCGAGATGTCGAGGAACCCACCGCTCCATCCCGCGCCGTAGCGCAGCAACTCGGTATCGAAACAGACCGCTGCCTCGTTCGATGAACCAAGGCGAATCGCCAGCCCTTTTAAAGCCAGATTATCTTTTCGCGCATCACCGAAATTTCGGCAGTTGATCGTGTATCCGAGCGCCGGGCCGTAATCCATCCGGTAGCCTCGACCTGTTCCCTTTGCCGCAGGGGCCTCTGCGATTTCGGCGGCGCTCGCATGGAATGTCCAATGACCAATGGCAAAATACGCAAGGAATAGCCAAAAACCGATAAAGGAACACCAACTCTCTTGAGATTTGGTAATTGAGACTCTCCTGGTCATTGGAAATTGGTCATTCGTCATTCACTTCCGGCACGACCGCATCTCCAACCCGAATCGCTCCTCCCTTAACGACGAGCGCCAGCACCCCTTGCCTGCCGTTCTCCATCAGCTCCCGCAAACCGTAGCTGATCAGGTCCATTTTGTGGCACGGCGTGCGCGGCTTATCAAGTTTCAGAACCGTTTCGCCGATCCGCACATGACGCCCAATCAGTCGCCGCAAATCGATGCCCGTTGTTTCGATGTTCGAGCGCGCCGCGCCCGGCGCAATTTCGCCGATCCCAAGAGCGTCCGCATGCGCGGCCAATTGCTCACGTTCGACGAGCGTTACCTGCCGCCGTGGCTTGCGCCCGAAGAACCGCGTGTCTTCGAGGATTCCTTTCCCTTCGGCGAGGTTCACAGCTTCCACCGCAAGCAATGGCTCGCCGGATTTCGCCGGATGCACGTGCAGCGATGCGACGGTTCCTCTCGGAGGTTTATCCATCGAGTTCGCCGATTGTATCAAAATGTCTCAGAGGCGAAAGCATCTTCGCTCTTCGAAAGGAGCGAAGTAAATGATTGAAGCTCCCGCATGAACTCGCAAGAGTCTGTTATGCACGCGCGTTATCCACTCCTGTTTCTCCTTTTCGCCTGCTTCAGCGTTAATGCCGGTCAATCGGAAGCGATCGCAGCACTCCTGGGCACGCCAATCATTGATACGAACCTCCCCCTCGCCGAGGTCCAGGCGTACACCGAGCACCGTGTGCCATTGATGCCTCCGGTGAAATCCGTTGGCGAATGGGAGAAGCTCGCCAAACAAATGCGCGAGGACAGTCTCGATAAAGTGGTGTTCCGCGGTAAAGCCGCGGAGTGGCGCAAGCAAAAGACCCGCGTCGAATGGCTCGAGACCATTCCGGGCGGACCGGGCTACCGCATCCGCAAGTTGCGCTACGAGGCCGTGCCCGGATTTTGGATCCCCGCGCTCCTTTACGAGCCCGAAAATCTCGCGGGCAAAGTGCCTGTGATGCTGAACGTCAACGAAGTCAAACGCGGCATGCTCGCGCTCAATCCGGAATGGATCGGCATGGGGCAGTTGCGCGGTACGAATTATCAGCATTACCGCATGAACCAGCTCGATCTCTGCGGCACCAGCGGCGTCTCGCCATTTTATCTCGCCATGGCGCGCGGCCTCGACATTTTGCTCGCGCACAAAAATGCCGATCCCTCGCGCGTCGCCGTCTCGGGACTCTCCGGCGGGGGCTGGCAGACCATTTTCATTAGCTCACTGGACACGCGAGTGACTCTCGCCAATCCGGTGGCAGGCTATTCGAGCTTTCGGACTCGTGCGCGATTCCTGGAAGACCTCGGCGATTCGGAACAGACTCCATGCGATCTGGCGACAGTCGCTGACTACGCGCACCTCACCGCCATGCGAGCGCCTCATCCGACGCTGCTCACCTTTAATGCCAAAGACAACTGCTGCTTCGCCTCACCACACGCGATACAGCCGCTGGTCGATGCCGCGGCGCCGATCTTCAAATTGTACGGCCGCGAAAGTGCGCTGCGCACACACGTCAACTACGATCCCGGCGATCATAATTTCGGTCAGGACAACCGCCAGGCGTTCTACGGGATCGTGGGCGATTTCTTCGCACGCGATGACGACAGCTTTTCCACGCTGGAGATTCCGTCCGAAAGCGAAGTAAAAACATACGAGGAATTGCAGGTCACGCTGCCCGAGAACAACGCGAATTTCAACAGCATCGCGCGTGACTTGAGCGAGGATTTGCCGCGCCAGCCAAAACTTCCGACCGGCAAAGGAGCCGCCGACAAATGGCAGCAGACCAACCGCGAGAAACTGCGGCAGATCGTGCGGGCGAAACACTCGACTGCGGTTGCGAATCGCGGTGGCAGCAAATCGAGCGAAAACATCGAAGCAGTTTTCTGGAAAATCCAGATCGACGACGAATGGACCGTGCCCGCCGTGGAGCTGAAGTCACAACAACCAAAAGGAACCACGATCCTTGTCGCGGACGGCGGTCGGCGCAGTGTTGCAACGGAGGCGCAAGCGCTGCTCGATAAAGGAGAGCGCGTCCTGTCTGTGGACCCGTTTTATTTTGGTGAGTCGAAAATCCGCAGCCACGATTACCTTTTTGCCCTGCTGGTTGCTGCCGTGGGCGAGCGGCCGTTGGGCGTGCAGGCGGGGCAAATCGCCGCGATCGCGCGCCTGTCGAAAACTCACTTCAATAGCGGACCAGTCCGGTTGCGGGCAATTGGGCCGCGCTCAAGCATGTTTGCTCTTATCGCCGCAGCCCTCGAAACGAATGCCATTGCCAGTGTGGAGTTGAGCGGCGCGATGGATAGTCTGAAGCAGGTTATCGAGACCAACGACTCCGTAAACAGAACGCCCGAGCTGTTCTGCTTTGGTCTGCTCGAAGCCTTCGATATACAACACATCGTCGCGCTGGTTGCGCCGCGCCCGGTTCATTTCGCGAATGCGTCGGATCGCGCAAACGCTGAGATTAAGCGTTGGTACGGCCTCTTCGCGCGCGCGGCGCAATGACCGTCACCGGCGTCGTCGCCGCGCTGGCCCGAAATAATACCCACCGCTGAGGCGCACACCGCGGATGCGACGTTCGTGGATTGTTTGCTGGCCCGCTTTGCCTTCTTCGAACAACGCAGTGTATTTGTAGTTGAAGGTGTCGAGTTTCACCCGCTCGATTTTTTTCCCGATAAACCGCTCGATCGCCATCATGTGTTTGCTGTCTTCAGCGACCATCAACGTGAACGCATCGCCCGTCGCTTGCGCTCGTCCTGTGCGGCCAATCCGATGCACGTAATCCTCGGGGTGTTGCGGCACGTCGAAGTTGATCACGTGGCTGACGTCCTCGATGTCGAGCCCCCGCGCGGCGATGTCCGTCGCGACGAGCACTTCATAACGCCCCTCGCGAAAGCCCTTCAACGCCTGCTCGCGTTCGCGTTGCGTGCGGTTGGAGTGGAGGGTCGCTACGGCATGATTGTTTTTTTTAAGCATGTGGCCGATCCGATCGGCGCGGTTCTTCGTGCGACAGAAGACAATCACCGAATCGTAATTCACGCTATCGAGGAGCGCCCGCAGCAGGTCGGTCTTTTGGTCCTCCGCGACCGGATAGACGACGTGTTTGACGGTTTCCGCTGGCGAACGGCGCACGCCGATCTCGACCGTTTCCGGATTCTTCATCGCCCACTGTATGAGCGAAGAAATCTCAGGCGGGATTGTCGCCGAAAACAGCGACGTATGACGCTCCCGCGGAATCCTCTGCACGATCTTTCGCACGTCAGGCAGAAAGCCCATGTCGAGCATGCGATCCGCTTCATCGAGCACGAGAAATTCGACCTGTTGGAAATTACAATGGCCCTGCTCGATATGATCGAGCAGCCGGCCCGGAGTCGCCACAATAATTTCCGTGCCGTCTTTAAGAGCCTGCGTCTGGCGAGTGTAGCCGACCCCGCCAAAAATGACGGCGACACGAAGCTTCGTGAACCGAGCGTAATCCCGGAAAGCGGTCTCGACCTGGGCGGCGAGTTCGCGGGTTGGCTCGAGGATCAGGGCGCGTGTTC
>Ga0193696_1000359_pt1 | contig 16343 bp, 11 predicted proteins | sample L3m1metaG_FD_145074 | JGI IMG/M metagenome (GOLD analysis project Ga0193696, IMG submission 145074) | Soil microbial communities from a riparian zone of the East river system, Colorado, United States - L3m1 | ecosystem: Environmental > Terrestrial > Soil > Riparian zone | place: USA: East River... | reverse complement strand
CTTGTGGTTCTTCAGATCGACCGACTTGACCCGCGCGGTCACCTCGACGGTGTCAACCATCACCACCCCGGGCTTCGCTCCCTTTGGCGCAACCGCGACCTGGGTCGTCTGACCGTCGCTGCGCGGCTCACCCTTCTCGCGCATGGAAACGGCCAGCTGTTCTGTGACGGTGGCCTTCACCTTATCGCCCACGCGGACTTGATCGAAATTGACGACCTCCGGCCCGGCCGTGTACTGGGTCTTCCTGCCATCGGGAGTCATTAGCGTGTACTGGCGCTTGTCGTGGTCCACGGCGGCGACCGTAGCCGTAATCTGGAACGTATCCACGATCACTCCGCCAGGCACACCTTTCTGGTAATTGGTGGTGCTGCTTTGCTGGTAACCTGTGCTGGTGCCGCCTTTCCCAGAGGACTTGTCGCTCGAGCAGGAGGCGCAGACCAGAAGGGTGGCCAGGCACGAGGTAGTAATCAATATGGATGGATTTGTTTTCATATTCCTGGTGAGTCGTTTCGTTTGAGTCATGTGTTTAGTTAAAGTACGGCGGACCGATGTGAAGATCTGGAACGTTATTTTCTCCGTCATTTGACAGCCTCTGTGCCACATCCCTGATGGGAACGTGCCCTTCAAAAATAAATGATGCACGGCCACATTGGCTATTAGACCAAGGTCCAACGAAGGCCGAAAGGAACGGAGGCGGCACTGTGGTGAACCTCAGGGGTGTACTGTTCCCCATCGATCACTTGCAATCAGGAGTTACGGCTTTCGTGTCGCGCTGGCCTGGTTGACGGGCGGCTCCTCCCACGCACCGCCAAGGGCGAGGTGGAGGTTGACGCGCTGTGTTAACTCCTCGCTTTGCACCCGCAGGAGCGCAAGCCGCGCGGTATGCACGCTCAATTGTTGCTGTTGGACGGCGCGCAGGTCGCCTCTGCCGACTCGATATGCCTCCTGCGCCAACTCCAACGCGCGTTGGTTGTCGGCCAGGTTTTGTCGTAGAATCGGCTCCCGCTCGGACAAAGTTTGACTGGCGGCCAGAGCGTTCTCGACATCGCTCAACGCTCGCAAGGCCATGCCACCGTACTCAGCCACGGCTTGCTTCTGTTCACTGGTGCGGATCAGCACCTGCGCCTTCAATGCGCCGCCCTGATAGATAGGGGCGACGAGACGGGCGCCGGCGCCGGCCGTGGGATTCTGGAAATCGTCCTTCAGTTGAAGCACCTCGCTGCTTATCGCGCCGACACTTGCGTTGAGAACTAAACGCGGAAGCCTGGCCGCTTTGGCCTCGCCTACACGGTTGAACGCGGCCGCCACGCGGCGCTCGGCCGCCAGCAAATCCGGCCGGCGCTCGAGCATTTCGAGCGGCATGCCCACCGGTACGGGGCCGGGCAACTTCGTAAGCTCGTTGCGCGTTTGCAGTTCAGCGGCCGGATAGCGGCCCATGAGAAGTTCAAGAGCGCGCAGCGCCTGTTCATGCGCGAGGCGTGCCTGTCTCGTCGCGTCTTCAAAGCTGCTGAGATTGGCGCGGGCCAGCGCGACCTCCTGGACGTTCCCGATGCCCACTCGCTGGCGTTGCTCGGACAGAGTCAGCAACTCCTGCGCGGCCTTGACCATTTCTTCCGAGATCTGGCGTTGTAACAGTGTTTCGGTCGAGGCGAACCAACTACGCGCGGTACTGGCGGCCATGGAGTGGCGCGCGAACTCGAAGTCCGCCTGCGCGGAGGCATGCTGCGCTTGCGCGGCGTTGCGGCCATAACGCAGGCGTCCCCAAAGGTCCGGCTCCCATGAGGCTCCAATCATGACACCCTGCAGTGCGGACGAAACGTCCGCACCGCCTCCCGCTTTGATACCGCCGGTGCCCCCAATCCCCACGGAAGGACGCATCGCGGCCCTGGCCAGGTTTACGTAATATCCGGCTTGCTCAACCCGCGTGGCGGTGACGCGCAGGTCGGGGTTGTTGGTGATCGCCTCGCGCACAAGCGTGTTAAGTTGCTCATCGTCGAAAGTCGCGAGCCAGTCGTTGTCGATGCTCCCGGTTTTGCCACCGGCCTTCCACACGGACGGCAGCGCCACATTGGTGAGGGCCTCCTGCCGGATTTCCGCGGATTTAGGCGGCGACTTCGTAGCGCAACCCGCAAGGGATGCCACCACGAACAGAGCGGCGACAACGGTTTTGGGAGATCGCATGTTCGTCTAGTGCAATTTCAGGATTAGCCAGTCCAGCTTGGCCCCAACACGAACTATCACCTTGCGTAGAATATGAATCGCGTGGCCGCTGTCTGTAAACACGGCCCCTGCCCCTTGAGCGCCGGCGGCCAGAAAGATGTCCTTGTCCTTGCCATCGGTGACCAGACGGACAGCAAGGCTGTTAGCGGGGACGGGAGCAACACCTCCTGCGGGGATGGCGTTACCAATCGGCAACTGCCCCTGGGCAGTTGCCCACATGATCGAATCCACCTTGCACTTCACGATCCGGCCCGGGTACATCTTGAACGCGATCTCCGCCTCCTGGCCCGGCTTGATCCTGCGGACTTCATTCTGACGATAGATGGCAAGGATCCACTGTTCGTCCTCGATGAAGTTCATCGCCGGCGTTATCGGCAATGTAACTGCCATGGCGCCGGGACGCAGTGTGAGCGCGACAACTGTGCCGCTGGCGGGCGCATGATACGTGGTCTGGCTCAGTTCCCATTGGGCGTTGGAAAGTTCCACTTCAGCGCGGGCAATCTCCGCCTTGACGTTGGCGGTTTCGTCCTGCTCGCCTTCGGGCGTCTTCGCCCCAAGTTTTTCGCGCGCCTGTGCTTCCGCGGCCACCGTCGACGCAAGCTGGGCGTCAAGGTTTTGCACATCCGCCTGCGCCTGCTCGTAATCAAACTTATTGCCCGCGCCACTCCTGGCGAGTTCCTCGAACTGTTGCATACGCATGCGGGACAATTTCAGTTTCGATTCGATCGCTTCCTTTTGGCCGGTCGAGGCTTTCAACTGTTCTTCCAGATTGCGGCTGCTCGCTTGAGCCGTAATGAGTTGCACCCGGAGTTGGCTGATCTTCGCCTCAAAATTGCCCACCGCATTCTGGAACGGCGTCGGGTCTATTTTAAAGAGCACGTCGCCCTTTTTGACCGGTCGGTTCGGCTCGATGGCAACCTCTGTGACCAAACCGCGCACCGGCGGATTGATCGGGACAACGTAGTTGATCACCCGCACGTCGTGCGAGGATGGCGCCACGATGTTGAGCAGGAGAATCAATGCCGTCAGCCCGATGATCGGAAGGGTGACGACCACGACCTGGCTGATGAAGTTCCACGGGAGCCACTTGAACTTGAAGAAGATCAGCCACACGAAGAACGAATAAATGCCAAGCAGCAGGATTTCCATAGATCAGTCCTTTCCTCTTTCGGCAGATTTGCCGGCTTGCCTCATTTCGAGCTCGGTCACGCGGTGGAGGAGTTCCTTGATCTCCTCTGCATGGTCTTCGCCTTCATGTGTGGACGTCTCCTCAGCGCCGTGTGGCACCCTGTCCCTGCCGTAAGCCAGCTTGTGCATAACCGGTTTCGTGTAGGCCCACAACCACGCCAGTGGCCACAGCATGCCACCGAATACCAGCGAAAGCAGACAAAGGCATTGAATGGCTTTGGTCTGCGGGTGCTCTTTCTTTTCGGCGATCTTCTCCGGCAGAATATGAATCAGAAGAAAGACCGCGATTCCCACGACCGGCGCGATTACAAGCACGACCCAGGTAAGCACGTCGGCAACCTGGTCGAGCGTCTCGCCCTGGAATATGGATGCGTGCGCATGAGCCGTGGAAAACATCAGGGCCAACAAACAGCCCGCCACCCAGCCGTTTCGTCGACGACAAAAATTATGTAGAGCCAGCTTCCGTTTCATTTTAATAAGTAATCGAAGCTCGCCCAGGAACCCGCGGATTCGGCCTTGGTTGCGTTCTTCATAGTTCGATTTGGCCGGTCCAGCCCGGGAACCTGTGCACTACATTGGGAGATTCCCGATGCCGCACAATTGGACCTTGGTCGCATTGCATTTCGATCGAGACCTGTTCCGCAATCGCTTTCCTTCGAAAATCCGGATGCTCCTTTTCGCTGCGTGAGTAGCTGCGAAGAAACACACGCCGTCGGCTGGCCAATGCCTCGGTTTCGCTCTTATGTTGGCCTTCGTTTCAGCATCGGGTGAAGCGCGTCACCTTCCTCTTTTGGCGAGGGCTTCTGTCTGGAAACCCCGGGTTTGACACCGAACCAGACCAACGCGCTGCAGATGAAACTGAGCACAGCGGACAACGCGAAAATGCGGTTGATGCCCGCAACGAACCCATAGTGCCAGGCGACCTTGAACTGATCGCGAACAGCTTCCGAAAGAACGCGATCGCCAGAGGCGAATGAATCCTGCATGGCGTTACGCCAGCTCCTGGTCATGAGTCTGATCTCATCGACGGGCAATCCGAGAGATGCGAGCCGGCCGAAGTACTCCGGGCGCGCGGCGCCGAGGAAAACAGAAATAAAAATCACGATCCCAAATGCCCCGCCAATCTGGATGGCAGCAGCGTTCACAGCAGCAGCGCTTCCAGCGCGTTCCCTGGGAAGCGCGCTCAGGATCACATCGGCGACCGCAGTCACCACCGCCAGATATCCCGCCCCGATGAGACAAAGTGAAAACAACAGCGCAGCGTATCCGGAGTCGATGGATGCTAAAGCGATCACCAGGCTTCCCACCGCCATTAACAGGCCGCCAAGAGCAATCACTTTGCGTGGGCCAATACTCTTCATCATCATTCCGACGAACGGAGAAAAAATCGCGGCGCTCAGAACGAGAGGTGTTATTCGAAGTGTGGCGGTCGCAGGGCTCAACCCGTAAACGCTTTGAAAAAAATACAGCAAGGGGAGCATCATACCCGTGAGAATCAACCCGAAGGTAGCCCCGGTAATAATTGCCAGGGTTGCCGTGCGGTTCTCAAAGATATGCAGATCGAGCAATGGGTTGCGGCTTCGACGTTCCCACCAGATAAACGCACCGAGACTCACGGAGCCTATGACAAGCGCCTGGATTGTTCTTGGGTACATCCAACTGAATGTGTTCGCAAGGACCAGCGCGTAGATGATCCCCAGAAGGCCCACCACAGACATGAATGTGCCCAATCCATCCAGGCGAGGTCGGGGCGTAATGGGTTGGTCGCGTGGCGCGAGCGCGACGACGCCAAGCGCGCCCACGATTGCGAAGGCTGCCGGCAATGCAAAACCGGCGCGCCATCCGAACGTCTGGATCAGCCATCCCGCAGCCACAGGTCCGAATGCCACGCCAAGCACACTCAGTCCCAGGTAGCGGCTGACGACCTTTGCCTGGTCCTCAGGCCGAAACATCGCCAGCGCCAGAACGAGCGACAAAGGTCCGATCGCGGCGTTCGCGATGCCGTCGAGCGCGCGCGCTGCGACAAGCATGCCCGTTGAATTCGCCACTGCCGCGCCGAACGACGCAACCAGGACCGCGGCAGATCCCCAGAGCAATATGCGTCGCCGGCCATAGATGTCTCCAATGACTCCGCCCGCGAGCATAAATGCGCCGAAGAACATCTTGCTGATCAGCGCCGCCAGTTGAATGCCGGCTTGATCGGCGTGCAGATCGCGCCCGGCAGGCCGAAGCGCAAGGCCCATCGCACCGCCGCTCGCCTCGCTGATCAATCCCAGCAGCACACAACACAACAAGACCAGCCAGGCAACGATAGGGCTGGGATTCGCCTGGAAGCTCGGATTTGTTTCATGCGGCATAAACCTGGAATCCCGTCGAGCCCGCGACAACCCTCAACTCTCAACTCCTCGTCCGCCGAAGGCTTGGCGAAGGCGGATCATCCCTCAACCATCTATGTTCGTGACCAGCCCCTCCCTACAATTGGACCAAAGTCTTACAAGCGCTTAACGTTCAATTTCAAATGTCAAATTTCCGATCTGAAATTACGGTCTTAATGCAAATGCGAACCTAACCTCCGTTTGAACGGTGGGTTACGATACCGACGCCAGTTTTATTCAGTCCCGCAGGGACGATTGAATCGTCTTATTCGAAGAATGAACCTAACCCACCGTTTTAACGACGTTTTAACGGTGGGGGGCTGCGATACCGACGGCAGTTTTATTCAGTCCCGGAGGGACGACTGAGCCCGAAACTCGACTCGCTCACTGAGGGCAGGTGCAAGAGACTTGAGTGGTTTGGGAAACCACGAAAGGAGTTCATGGAACATGAAAGGCCGTCATCCCGTAGGACGTTGTAGTAATTCCAGAACTTTTGGACGAAGTGTCCCGTCCTCTATTTGATGTTCTTGAGCATCTCCGCGCAATGTGCCAAAAGCTTACTTTGCGCTGCCACTAAATCCTCTTCGCCGCATTCATCGGGCGTCTGTTTGGATGAATAGGGACGCACGTTTACCACGTTCCACGTGGCCGCTGGCGTCCGGGAAGACTGTTGAGAATATTGGCCGCCATAATGGCCCCGTGTTCGGTAAAGGCATATGGCAGAGTGTGGCGGCCACCGCGTCCGGTTTTTGATATCGCAATTTGCGATGTCAAAGCATTCCACTCCTCGGAAGTGAGCTGAAAAGGACGCCACTCTGAATTCAACAATTCACGAAGCCGGCTTGGGGATGTCGCCCCAGTTGTGGCGTTGTAGATGAGTGTTAGGACTGAACGTTAAGAATTGAAGGACTTGAATTCGTTGAACGTGGAGGGAGTCGAACTGGTTGAGGGTTAAGGGTTGGATTTGTTCTAAAGTAAGGATGGTTGCTTCGGCAACGCGGAACGCAGGAGCGGCGGTGAAGCCCCCGTTGCTCCTGCGATTCCCGCCTCGAATTTGGCACTTCTAAAAAAAGAGAGGCGGCGTAAACGCCCTTCTGAGCCCTCGTTTTCGCCGCCGACACCACACCAGACTTGTCTTCCGAGGTTGCCTTCTGTGTCGGGGAGAGAATAGGCGAATAGCACGCTCATCAGGCACTGGGGCGCTTACCCCATATAGGATGGTGGGTGGGCATGTGGTATTCGTTTAACGTGCAGCCCCGGAAATGTATCCTGATCGCTGAGGATAATGAAGCGGACGTGCTAACGTTACGCCGGGCCTTCAAGCAATTGGGATTTGACGGGGTACTGAAGGTGGTCGAAAGCGGAGCCGATGCGATTGCTTACCTGAGCGGCGACGGAGTTTTTGCCGACCGTGCTCAGTATCCTTTCCCTGACCTGCTGCTCCTTGACCTAAAAATGCCCGGAACTGACGGCTTTGAAGTCTTGCAGTGGTTGCGCGAACAGGATGACGCAGCGCGCGGGCTGCTGCGCACCGTTGTCCTGACAACCTCGGATGAAATGAGAGATGTAAACCGGGCGTACCAACTCGGTGCAAACTCCTTTCTGACGAAGCCGGTCGAGTTCGCTGATTTCAAGAACGCTATCGAAGCGGTTATGAGGTTCTGGCTGGCTTTGAGTCTCGCACCGAAGACAGGGGTTCCGCGCAGCGTTGGTCAGATAAGGGTGCCGAGTTAATCGCCAAAGTCGCTAACTCGCAGACCTCTGAGCCCGGCCCGCGGAAGCCGGGAAGGCAATTAGCGGTGTAACCTGCAATGAGTGAAGACCCGAATTCTCCCGACGTGCAAGGGTGGCGGCCGTGTAATGAGAGCAAGCCTCCGACCTGGGTAAGCGTGCATCTGGCGCTGTCTGACAATTCGGTGCGTATGGGGTTTTGGAACGGCAGCCAGTGGTTCGCCGCCGGGGCTGAGGTTGATCCGGTATATTGGCATCCTCTTGGCGGCGCGTAAGGTACGTCGCGTGCAAAGTGCCTTTGAAAGCCCACAAATCATTAAGCTCCTCGGCGCGCTGGTTCTCCTGGGAATCGCGATGGGTTTTAGAAGCGATGTAACGGAGTCGTGGCTGCGCGCGACGCTGGCGATCGCAGGGTTTGGAATACTTGGATGGGGAATCGCGCAGATGTTTGTGAAGGAGAAGTGACTACGCGAGCGTCGCAGTTTGTGCCGTGTGTCGCCAACCCCGAATCGGACCTTCGGTGGCCAACCAGAATTCTCCGATCGTTTGCAGCAGGCGCTCAAGTGCGTGATGATCGGCTGGCTTTACCATGTAAGCATTGGCGCCAAGCTCGTAGGCGCGATTGATGTCTGCCGGCAAAGAGGAACTGGATAAAACAATAATTGGAGTCAGCTTTGTCGGCGTATTCTTTCGCATCCACTCGATGACCTTGAAACCCGTCACGCCCGGCATTTTGAGATCAAGAATCACGAGGCCGGGAAATGGGAAGGCCGTACGGTCTGTGTAGTTGTCTTCGCCGCTGAGGTATTCGATTGCTTTCTGTCCGTCGGTAACCACCCGGAGAGGATGTTTGAGATCGGCCCTCTGGAGCGCGCGTTCCATCAGGAAAACGTCGTCCGCACTGTCTTCTACCAGCAAAATTGGATATGCGTGGCTCACTGCTAATGGAAAGTCTAGACGCAAGGAGGGCGGTGTAAATAGGGTGCCAGCCCGGTCGGTGTAGGGTCGATTGCCCTCCTCGGGGGTAGTGGGAGTCGGAGAATGGAACGAACTGGGCGCGTGTGTGGGAGAATAAAAACGTCCGCATCGTGGTGATCGAGCACAACTAGCTAGCGCCAGGGCCACGGTTGGTTGAGGGTTGAGAGACACTTTCCCGCTGAAATCAGCTTGCTTTAGTTTTGTGTAGGGAGTCCGATGCAATTGTTGTCCCAGTTGCGGAACGTTTCTTCAGCGGAGTTCCCCAACTCCCACCTCCTTGGCGTCTGTAGCTGGGACAACGCCTCAAGCCAGTGATTGGCTTAAAGCCAGTGGCGTTTAATATCTCGAAGTTGGGCGACGAATTCCTGGGTGTTGGCGCTCTTGACGATAAAGGAATTAGCGCCAAGTTCGTAAGCGCGATTGACGGCCTGCAATTCGCCCGAAGTAGTCAGAACGACAACGCGGAGGTGTTTGACGGAGGGCTCTTGACGTATCCATGCGAGGACCGCAAAACCGTCTTTCCCAGGCATTTTGAGATCGAGGAGAAGGAGCTTTGGAAACGGATGTTCGTTGCGGTTTGAGAATTTTCCCGTGCCTTTGAGGTATTTAATTACTTCCTCGCCGTCGCGAACGACACGAAGTGGACACTTAATAGCTGCCTGTTTGAAGGCGCGTTTGAAAAGGACGATATCGTTCTCGTTGTCCTCGGCAAGCAACACGAGGTCACTGGATTTGCGCGATGTATCATCCACGGGGGCCAAAACCGGGGGCATTGGACGGCGAAACGGGTGTTGGTCACAATTGGGGTAAATACCCTAAGGGGCTGCCCGAAATGCGCTTGCGAGTCCTTCCGGACGGGCACTTTGGGCGGAGTGAGTTCGGCAGCTTTTGGGCCGATCCCACGAAGCGGGCGGGCTTGGGGAATTTGATAGAGTCTCGAACGGCGAGATTACCAGCCCTCACTCCAAAGATGCGGGATGTCGTCCGGCGATCGGGAGAGCTTGTAAAATGGTGCCGAAGGGTCGTCGGTTGACTCGTAAGGCGGTCGTTGGACAATTCTCATTGTGTCATAAAAGGATTTTGCATTTTGTAGGATTATCTGCGTTCCACGGTGAATGTATTTCTGGGCAGTAGCCGCCGCACCGCTGCGGAATTCACCAGAAGTGACAAAGATTCCGCGAGTTATTCCCTGAAGCACCAAGGCACCCGCAAAGGCACGAATCTGCTCAGCTTCTATTTTTCCGCGATAACGTTTGACTTGTATTCCAACGACATCATTGGATTGACCGTCCAGAATAAAAACGTCGATACCCTGGTCTCCGGAGAACGAGGTCAGCCGAACCTCGTAGCCGAAATCCGAAAATACGCTCGCAACTAATTCCTCGTACTTTCTGGGATGGAGGTTGAATCGATCTTCATATTTGAGTAAAAGATATGTGCGAAGCTCCTGCATTGGGATTGAGACGTCTGAGACGTCAAGGTTGCACAGCGAACCCCAAGTGCGGTAAAGGTGCCACGCTCCTTCACTTCCTCGATTAGAGTCCTTGTACGTTGAGATAATCCACCATCCACAGATCGGGCAGGCACATACGCCGTATCCGAGCGGACGGAGTTTGCAGTTGCAGTAGAGACAATCCGGAGTGAGCCAGCCGCGCGAACCACCCCAGACTTTCAGTGAATCCGGGGCATCTTTGACCGACGTGACCGGTTTGTGTTCCCAAATTGCCACGCGAAATCTGCTCGGCACAACGAAACGCTCATTGTCCTGGCTCACGACGAATATAGACCTATGAACCTCGATGCACAACCATTGCAGATGGAGGCAACGAGTTGGGCGGCAGCGAGAGGCGCGATACTACGGGAAGACTCACAAATTCGGGCGAAGTGAGGCGGCTGCAAGAGGGAGAGACTACCGGCAGACTGGCTCAGTGACCTGCTGGCACCACGATTGATCACAGCAAGCGTCGCATCGGGTGCTGGATTGCAATCGATTCTGCGTGCTGCCACTAGGCGCGACAAAGGAGCATGGCCTCGCGCGCCCTGTGACTGGCGGAGCAACAACGTGGCAGTCCAGAAGCGATGCAAGACAAATAGGCAACAGAAATTTTGTCGGCTCATGTCGGCTTATGTCGCGACAAGACCCGACATCGCTGTATAGTCCCTCCAATCGTCCGCCATAATGGCCCCGTGGTAAAGGCGTATGGCAGAGTGCGGCGGCCACCGCGTCCGGTTTTTGATATCGCAATTTGCGATGTCAAAGCATTCCACTCCTCGGAAGTGAGCTGAAAAAGGAAATCCTCCGGGAAACGCTCGCGGTTGCGTTTAACAGCTTCGTTGAGGCGGAATGTTTGAATGCCATAAACCGAACCCGAAATTCGAAACTATGCCAAACCTGTGCCGGAAATCGTCCCCGTGCTCTCAACGTTCCCATGCGGAAGCACTACACCATTTCTTCACCATTTTCCGCAGCAGTTCACCAGGCCTGCCAGCCTTCAGAAAAATGCACCAAAAATGCACGCTGTTTTGGGCCAACTTTTCAAAAACCCCAGCAAATCCGCAGAACTTTTTGCACCTTGCCCCTCAAGGTGCATTTCCACTCTTTGGACCTCACCAATCGTCAATCGTTAGTCATACATCATAAATCCCCTTCCGACCTTCGCCGTGCGGGTTTCTCCCTACTTTGAGCGACTTCCGCGAAAAGCTCTGGCGGGCTAGCGTGACGTTATGAACGGAGAAGAGGGTCGACCACGTAGAAGACACTTTATTATTTGGCCGCTGCTGATCGCCGGGGTCATCGCGGGTTTTCAATATTTCAGTTCGCAAAAGTTTGTGAATCCGGAGACCGGTCGCCCCGCTCGTGTCGCCCTTTCGGAGGGACAGGAAGCGTCATTGGGATTGCAAAGTTATGAGGAAGTCCTGTCGCAGTCGCAGGTGATCACCACGGGGCCGGAGGTGGAGCTGGTCCAAAAGGTCATGCGCAAGCTCGTCGCCGCAACCGGGGATGCCGGTAAGAACATGGCCTGGCAGGTGAGCCTGGTGGCCAGCCCTCAAGTGAATGCCTTTTGCCTCCCCGGCGGCAAGATGGTGGTCTATAGCGGCATCCTGCCTACTGCCGAAACCGAGGCTGGCCTTGCCACTGTTTTGGGACACGAAATGTCCCACGCCACCAGCCGGCACGGTTCACAGCGCCTGCTGCAAAGCAGGCTTTCCCAAACCCTGCTGACGGGAGCCAATGCTTCTCTCGCCCTGGGCGACATGGATTCGCGCCAGAAAATGGAGGTAATGGCCGCGCTCGGTGCCGGCGCGCAATATGGCGTTCTGCTCCCCTTCAGTCGAAATCACGAGTCAGAAGCGGATGAAGTGGGCCTCTACTATATGGCCCGCGCGGGGTATGATCCGCACGAGGCGATCAGATTCTGGGAACGGATGGATCAAAGCAGTTCCGGCCCGCAACCGCCTGAGTTCGCTTCATCCCATCCTTCCCACGGCACGCGTATCGAACGTCTGCGAGAACACATGTCCCGGGCCGAAGAGCAATACCGCACAGCGAAGAATTGAGATCACGTTGTCTCAATTTCAAATGTGCGATTTCCGATTTGAAATTACCGGACGCGAAACTCGAAACCGCGCCTCGCGCTCCGATTTCAAATCTCAAATGTTCAAATTTGAAATCCGGCAGCAGCGCATGGTTAGAGCGTTTTAAATAATGTTGTAGCCGTGGCAATGCGGGGAGTCAGCCGAACGGAGTTCGGCGATACAGCAGGACGGAGTCCTGCGCTACATCTGACAATGGCTACGCTTTTCCTTAACATTGCTCTAGCCGTTCCGTTCACTTCCTCCCTGGGTAGAGATATCCGCTTCCCGTGATGGAATCAATCATGTTGCCTTTGATCACGATATCGGGCGCGTAGTAACCGATTCGTCCAACTTCCTTGCCTTCCTGCAAATCTTTGGCCGCCTTCAATGATTCGTGCCACGCTTCTGGCAAGCTCCCGCCCGGGGGCCGCTTGATAATAAATGTGCCGTTGTTGCATATCACTTGAACTCTCGTCACCGGCATTCCGTGCCAGTTATCCCCGGTGAATGCCGGATCGTAATCGTCCCGGATCAAGGTGATGGATGTCTTCGCCTCAGCGACGATCGTAATGGTGTTTGTTTCGATCACGACTTTTTTAGCCTTGATGATGGTGACATCTGCGTCGGAAGCGGCATGGATGGAAGCGGTGACGAAGGCCAGGTATACCGCGGCGGTGAAAATCAGCTTCATGGCATCAAGTCTTGCACAGGTTCGGCGTCGGTTGTCACGGAATTGTGAGAAGGTTGTAAATTGCTTGTTCACACCGGTTCGTTGAAGCCGAGCGGTGACGCTGGCGAACTAATTAAAGGCGACCTGACGCGCTTGAATTGGCGCAATTCGGCAAAGCGAACTTCCCAAACTTCCTGTCGGAGTTCCAGCAGAAGCCAAGTTGCTTGGCTGTTCAATGTTCCGGGCGTATTCTCCGGTTGTGTTCGCCCGGTTTTTTAGCACGCGTCCGGTTGTGTTCGTGTTGGCGTCTCTCTCCTTCGCCTGTTTGTTGGGCCAATTTTACGGATTGTGGACCATGCGACTGTTTGGCTGCTGGGTGTTGCCTCCCGCCACGGTGCTGCTGGTTCTGATTGCCCGTCGGGGTGATCGCGCTTCCGGCCTCAATAGCGCCCGCACGTGGATCGTGCACGGGTCGATGGCGGGCGTCGTCGCAGCGGTGGCTTATGATTTGTACCGGTTGCCGTTCGTCCTCGCGGGAGCGCCGTTGTTCAAGGTGTTTCCGCAATTTGGCGCGTTGCTCTTGGGAGCTGGTGAACCGCGCTGGCTCGTGCATGCTCTTGGCTGGACATATCATCTTTCCAACGCAGCCGCGCTGGGGATCATGTTCCTGGCGCTGGTGAGTTTGTTCCGGCGTCCGAATCTGTTCTGGGGCGCGGTCGTTTGGGCGCTCTTTGTCGAGTTGATGCTGCTTTTAACGCCTTACGCGAAGTTCTTTGGTCTGCAACTCGACGCTCGGTTCCTGTTCCTGACGCTCACCGCACATCTGGTGTTTGGTGTGACGCTCGGTTTCTACTGTCGGCGCCGGTTGACGTTGTCCCGTGCTCAACACGCGGTTGGTTGCGCGTGACCACCTGGACCGGGAGTTGTTGCATGCTCCGGCCGCGATCGTTAAACTGGCACCGGTAATAGACTTGGGTCTCCGGGCAGGTCGCTTCGTGCGCTGCCCGGAGTTTTTTATCAGGCAACGACTGATCTCCCGAAACGGACCGGCGGCGCTTACGGGAGAGCACGGACGCGATAGAAACGATTGCTCGGCGTCCATGAATCGAACTTGCTGGCGGTGTTGCTGAGCGTGGTGACATCCCCGGGCACGGCCTCCCAGTTTGTCGGACTGACATCCCGGTTGAATTCCAGCCGGTACGTCCTGTTCGTTTGGGCTGTCCAGGAGAGCAGCACGTTGGAACCGGAAGGCACCGGCGTGAAAAGCATCGGCTGGCGAAAGACGACCCCACTCACGCGCACGATCACGGAGTTTGCAGTGTTGCTCAACTGCATCGTGACCTCGTTTGACGGATAGAAGAAATTTGCAAATGCTCCCGTGCGCGTGCCGGCGGTGAGCACCGCGAACGAATCGTTCGTCGCCGGAAGAAATCCGTTGATCAAATCCACGCTGAGCGAGCCGTTCAGGTTCACCGTGCCGCCGACTTGCAGTCGGGCAAAGCCGGTTCCCGGCGTGGTTCCGCCGATGGCACAGTTGAGCAACGCGTTACTACCAGAGATGTAGCCGCCGTTCGCCGCAAGAATGCCGCTCCTGAGTTCAACCGTGTTGTAGTTGTTAAGACTGACGCCGGTCGTAAGCGTCGTCGTTCCCGTGTTGGCCGATTTGCGGAAGGTGCCCGCATTATCCAGGCGATTGAGCCCGCTTCGCTGCATGAGCGTTGCGGAGTTCTGGGCATGGAACAACGCGCCAGCCCGATTCGTGATGACGGCGCTGTCCATTGTGATGTTTGCGCCGGTCCAAAGAGTGGTGCCGCCGTTTTCCAATGTGCGCTGGAGCATAAGAACGCCTGAATTGTTGACGTTCAGCGTAGCGCCCGGCGCAATACGCGTGCGGCCACTTCCGCTCATGGTGCCGCTCGTCCAATTCATCACATTGTTCACCGTGACCACGCCGGTCCCATTGAACGGGCCAAGCACATCCAGATTATCCACGGCAACGTCGGTGTTACACGTGAGCGTGGCGCCACTGAGTCTGTAAAGGCCTGCCCCATTCAGTTGTGCCCCGGCGCTGAGCGTGAATGTGTTGCCGGTCCATTCCACCAGAGCGTTGGTGGGTGCGGTGAAAGGTCCTCTGGAAGAGCCGCCACCTGCGAAACGCAGAGTAGTGCCTGGAGACAGAGCGAAGGCGCCGCTATTGGTGCAGCCGGCGCTAACCAACAACGTGCCGGTCTGGACTTCGGTTGTGCCGTAATTGTTAAAGCCCACCGCGAACGTGCTCGTGCCACCTCCCACGGCCTTGCGCAACACGCCGGCGTTGTCGACGCGCCATGGCACAAACCCCTGGGGAGCAAACGACGTGTTATTTCTCAGCTCGAACAGCGCCCCTGGGCGATTGGTGATTACTCCGGCGCTGCCATTGAGGCCGCCCGCGCCAGTCCAAAGCACGGTCCCGGCATTTTCGAGGGTGCGGGTGGTCAAAAGTACCGTTGCAGGGTTGATGAAGTTGAGCGTAGCTGCCGGCGCAATCACGGTTCGGCCACTTCCAAGCATATTGCCACCAGACCAGTTCATCGTGTCGAGCACATTGAGCACACCACTGCCACCCATGGTGCCGTCGCTAAAATTCACTACCGGCACTGCGCTTGTGCTGTTGAAGTTCACTGTGCTGCCGGAAATTGTAGCGGGGTTGTTTGTGCAGATGTAATTGCCATTCAGATTAACGATGCCGCCGCTGAACGTGTGCGTGCCACTGGGATTGATCAGGCCGGCCAGCGTCGCCGTGGCACCGCTCACCAGGAAGTCGCCCGCACCGGCGATGATCGAGGCTGCGTCGGCGGAGTGCGTGCCGCCGGAAAGATTCAGCGAGCCGCCCGCCGCGATCTCAAACCTGCCGCCGTGCGTGCCACCACCGCCCAAAGTCAGCCTGCCCGTTTGAATCTCCACCAGTCCGGAATTGTTGAAGGTCACCCCCCAGGTCGCCGTACCGGCGTTGACCGACTTTCGAAAAGTGCCTGCATTGTCGAATCGGTTAACTCCTCCGGCATTCACCGCCACTGCCGTTTGGTTGTCGAACAACGCGCCGGCGCGATTGGTGATCGTTGCGCCGCCCATGGTAAGGCCGCCTCCGCTCCAGAGAATCGTCCCGCCGTTCTCCAGGGTGCGATTTAAGAAATGGACCGACGCGCTGCTGATGTTCAGCGTGGCCCCCGTAGGAATCACCGTCCGGCCACTGCCGCTGATTGTTCCACCGGACCAATCAAACTCGCCGAGCACGATTAGCGTACTGCTTCCCCCTAAAGTCATGCCGCTGTCCAAGGACGAGTTGGAAAACATAAGAGTCCCTGTGCCGTTGAAATTAACTATGCTGCTGGCGGGCAGAGAAAGACCGTGGCAACGCGCGTCGTCATTGACGGTTATGGTCGCCGAATTCGGAATCGTCACCGCATCATCTTCGACCGGCACGAGGTTGGGCGACCAACTGATCGGCGTGTGCCAGTTCCCACTGGCTCCATTCGTCCAGATGAGTGCGGCCGCACCGAAATGCGCGAACAGGCTCTGATTGTTCGTCATGACAACCATCACCGGGTTGTTCGTCCCAATCGCAG
>Ga0193696_1000358_pt1 | contig 16412 bp, 29 predicted proteins | sample L3m1metaG_FD_145074 | JGI IMG/M metagenome (GOLD analysis project Ga0193696, IMG submission 145074) | Soil microbial communities from a riparian zone of the East river system, Colorado, United States - L3m1 | ecosystem: Environmental > Terrestrial > Soil > Riparian zone | place: USA: East River... | reverse complement strand
GAATTGCAATATAACTTGCGTTGCAATGCGGGCAAGTTACTTGCATTGGATTATATCGTTTAGTCATTATCAAAGATTAAGTATGGCCGCACCACTTATTCAAAACGGTTGCTAGGAAGGTACGCGAATTGACACAAGCAAAGTTAATTGTTGAATAGAGAATAGGGTAAAACTATTCAGTCATTAACAGTGCGGCCTTAAAATAAAAATCCTCACTGGCAATTTAATAAGTAGCGACCTACTTTAAATCAACCAGTGAGGTGATGGAGGTATCAGCTCAATTAAATAAGGCCGGTTATAAAACACCCAAAGATTTGCCAAGCCGAATATTCTCTAATGCAATTAGATTTGCTTCAAGATAAATGATAAATGAATCCAATTGAGATTCGCGAGCTTGCAAGGCAGATATTTCATCTTGAATACCTGCAAGCTGTTCGTGTAATGATGCTAAATAGGCTACTGTATCCATAACGATTATAAACCAAGCTCTCTGATTAAATCAAAAATGCGACCGACTTCTGAGTGCTTATAAAGCAATTTCGTTAACTCTTCAACTTTTGCTCTACGATTCATTATATCATCGAGTTGATACTGTTCCTTCTCGAGTCTAGCAAATAATGAATCATATCGTTTCGGCGAAGGTTTATATCCAATATTTTGTGCAGCTATTCCAGCATTGCCGCAATAATCAAATTCATAAGGTGGTGTTGGATTAGCTTCATTCTGTTTCATCTGCGCTTCTGCTAATTGTTCTCCAACTTCTCGTTCATCATTCTCTTCAACGCGCGGCTCAAATCCCATTTTATCTAAAACTCCGGTTCGTGGATTATAACGCATTGACTAAGCCTCATCCCAAGCAATTTCAATCGCCTCAGCTTTTGCTTCAGAAACGCCAGGCATTGCATTGATCCGTGGTTGAGGATCTTGACCAGGATAATCATTATCGATCATTCTTGCTATCGCGCCTTCAAGATTCGGTGCCATGTCTTTAACCCATTTCAAGTGTTGACCTACATTAATGTAGTCGTCAGCTTCGCTTACGTTAGCGGATGATTCATTTGCAGGACGATCAAATGCTTTAATCACAAAGCAAAGTTTAGTATCATGAGCTATTGCATCTCGAATGTCTTCATGATAACCAAAGTCATCTTCACTGATGTACTTTCCTGTAGTATCCTGGACGCATAAATCAAACGCGCCAAGTGATATCAATTTGCGTTGATGAACTAACTTGGCTGCATCTTCGTACTTTGAATTATCAATCGAATTAGGTGAAATGTAAATGGACATTACTTGATCCTTTATTTTATCGTCTGTTCTTTCTCATCAACAAATAACGGTTCGCCAAATTGATTCTCTTGTGCTAAACATTTACGATCCATTATATTGAATCTATGAATCCAACACTGTGCATCAACTGACCATTCAGGTTTATTATATGTGCACCATTTGCATTTCATTTTACTTACTCTGTGGATCCGTTTTAAACAACTGCGCTCTTACTGCACAGTCTTTAGCTTCAAGAAGCTTTCTGATTGCAACTGTCAACTCTGGATTATTAGGAAGCGTAGTTGCAAGATGATTTGCTAATTCACCAAATGGTTTACTTATAATTTGGAGATGAGCAGGAAGATGTTCGTATGCGAAAAATTGAAGAAGATACATTATGATTCCTTTGCGATTTTGATTTATTACTTCGTGTTACTCAACTTGCTTGATGAGTGAACTGGATCGATTCCATTATTATCTTTCTTAAATGCCTCATCGCCATTCAGTTCAAAAAGCAAATCAGATATCTCAGGGCAAAGTGTTAAAAATTGGTAACCAAGTTGATCACAGTACATTTGACAAAATGCCTTGGCCGCATTAAATCCGCCTTCGAGATAAACGCGCTTGACTGTTGGTACTTGCGTGCGTGATTGCTTAACTGAGAGCAAATAAAAATTTCGCCAGAAGGGAATATTTTGCGGCTTTGATTCGTCGTACTTTTGTGCCGCACGAATCTGATCATTTAATACGTTAATTTGTGTAGTTGACATCGCTGATTTAATTTCTCCTAGAACTTATTCAAAACGCAGAGTCATTTAATTACTTCCAATCAGGATTTAAAATAATGTTGTCATTATCATCAAAGATAAACTTACTAACTTTCTTCGGTTCATCCGATTTGGCAAGTAATGGATTCGCTTCTCGTGCCTCATTTAGCTTTTTGCAAATTTCATCAAATTTAGCAGCTTCCGCCACTTTATCACGTTTCCAAATTAATGGATGATCCTTGATTACTTTGCTATTGTGAATTGCCATAAGATTAAGTTAATTGATCCGCGTGAATTGACATGAATAAATTATTTAATATCCTTGATCGGCGATCCGCGTGAATTGACTGCATCAATCTGTCTCTCCAATTGAGTCCAAAACAGATTGCATTGGTCGATCAGTCTTCCTGCCGTTTGGATTAAGTATCGTGGCGAGATTAACCTTGTCGGAAGTTTGAATCATAATCGCCAGTTGAGGCTGATCAGGTTGCTGCCTTAAAGGTAAAGGATTAGCATTGTGCAGCGTTAATACATCGATCACTGCACGACGACGAATTTCAGGTTTAATGCCAGGCGATTGAATAAGGCTGCTTAGTACTTGTGCACAGCGAGATAGTGTAGCGCCGTTGTCGTTTAATGCTTCACGAATCGTTATGTTTGCGCGCTCTGATTGAACTACACGAGCGTGTTGCAGTAATGACAGAGTAGCAGCGTCGTTGACTTCTTCAATCATCTTGGCAGATGACTTATCCACGTCGCTTTTAATATCGTACGAGGAGGAGCTAAAACTCTGTTCACTACTCTGCTCACTGATTAAATTATCGAGTTCTTCTGCTAGTGATAGTGGCATTTATTCCTTCCTAAGATTAAATCGAGATTGGTGTTAATTCAAAACGGCTAGACTTCCTTATCCTTCTCTACTTGCTCAACTTTCGCAACTTTTCTTTTTGGAAACTTTATACCAGCTAGAGTCTTCTTCAACGGCGACTCTGCTACGCGTTCTTTAGCGTAATCAATTACTTCATCGGATGTCATTTCGACTGTTGATTTAGCAACGGCCATTTCGTCATTCTCCTCACTTGATTTATTAATGCCGGCTTCTTGAATCGTTTGAACTGCTTCACCTAGATCGGTTGTTAACTTTTGCTGCTCGTCAATCACGTTGATCATTGATGCAGTATTTTGCTGTGCTTGATCCGCGTGAATTGATTCGCCTAACGAGCTAGGTTGAGTTCCCTGCTCCGTTGATTCAAAATTGGAAGTCGTTTCTTTATTAGCTCTGTTATGTTGCCACTGCTCAGTAACTTTATTCTTCTGTGCAACTATGTTGATCATTGATTCACTTGACGTTGATCCTTGATCGGCGTGAGTTGATTCCAAAACGCGAGGAATTAAACTATTCAATGCTCCCTCTAAAATTATTTTCTTCTGTTCAACGGTGTGATGCGGATTGATCTTTGGATTATTTTTGGTCCGATGAAACACTCTGTTTAGAAGTGCAACGAACCAGTTTTTTGATTCACTTGGCATGATTACTTCAGAATTGATGTTTGTCGTCATAAAAATTTTATTTGCTTCGCGATGTTGATCCTAGCTATGTTGATGTACCCGTCTCCGTTTTATTGCTCCACTTAGTACTTAATCAAAACGCGAGGTAGATATTAATGAGTGACGTTGCATACTTTATTAATGTGCATCGTTTGATTATTCTATCTCGTGTCGTGATGTTAAGTATAGGTGTTGCAGAGAATAAGGTTGAAATAGTCTAATTTAAAAGATATGCGTTGTCAAGTCTTTTATCTGCCCTATTATCAACGATATATCTATTATTCCCAACGACAGGCATTTTGACCTCGACTACCCGTTACTCAATTTCTGGGAATACTTAAATTTTTATGGTGTTAAATTACCAGCTAACCGCTTAGTTGGGTACCCGTAACCTGTTGATAATGCACGCCTAACTAGGTTAGCTAACCGCTTAGTTGCATGGATTTTGGGCAGTGATTTATCTTGTCGATTTACTCAATTTTTGTGTTAATTTCAAAACGGGGTTAGTTGCGTGATTTAGCGGGTTACTCAATTTTAGGAATTACTTCAAAAGATTGTGATTTTATTGCATTTTGTATATGATTTTATTTACTTTGTTGATTTATTTAACGCGCGGAGTGTTAGTACAATTGCAGGAATTACTACGATTGTCATTTTTGGGGGAGTACCCGTGCCTAAATTACGTTACGTCACGTAATCAAATTAAGTACTATACGTACTAGTATCGTTACGTTACGTAACGTATCATAATGCATAAATAATCATTGGCCTTATAAATGCGTTGTAGCAATTCAGTGGCCATAATACGTTACCTAGTAGTCACTAACTACAACCTAGTGATCACTAAGTGATAGTTCGATGACCGTCTAACTGATGCACCTCAGTTCGATGGTTATCTAACTGACAACTGAAATAACAGATTTCAGATTTCACGAATTTGGTGGCGAATAAACAGCGAACATCTGAAATATTATACTTCAGATTTCATCCCAATAACGAACAGTACGCATTTAAATGGCCAATCTCGTTATAACCTCGCTGTGCGATTGAATCGGCATAGTCGATGGGTAGACACGCTCATGTAAACAAACTTGCTACAGGGCCATTTACGCGCATCAGAGCCTAATACGTAACACATCGTAACGATTTCCTATAAACGATTTGTTTACATTAGCCGTATAGGTATACCAGAAATTAAATTGACGCGCTGTAGGGCCATTTAAACGCAATTGGCGCTATATTTAAAATGGCCAGCTTGAATGATATTCCTGTTTACACATGTAACGCAATATTGTCGGCGGTGCTCGAGGTATTCTGTTACAAATGTAACGTGCAATTGTCGGCAACGCATCACGTTACCTGTGTAAATCGCGCGGCCGTGTATAACTACAATCGTAGTAAATCGGCTGTTTACATGTGTAAGATTGACCAGTCGGATTATACATATGTAAACAGATATATGCAAACATAAAAATACCCGGATATTATTCCGGGTATTGTTGTCCTGGCGGATTATTACAATTTGGTTACAATTATTGATTCACCTGCCGTTCACACACTTTGCATAACGCTTGGTCTTCATAGCCTACATATTTGGTGCTACGTACTACCGCGCCACAATACGCGCATCGAGGGCATTTTGGCTTATTTGTTGAGTTGGTTTTGGGCATAAAACAATTATCTCACATAAATCAATTAATGTGTGTAAACAAATTGTGCTAGTATATTAGTGTATCGGTTTACTAGTACATTGCGCGATGACGTAAAAATGGCCACTATTGCTAGTGGCCATTGTTGAGTTGTGAACCGGGCTTAAAACTTGTGATCGACTGGATACTGTTCCTGCAATTGATTCAACGCGCGTTCTGCTGCACTAGCGAAGTCATTGTATCCGGCGCGAATATTCAACCGTTCGCCTTCTGCAATGATGGCTCTAAGATTATTGATATCGCGATACGTTAACTTCAACGTCACCTTACACAACTTGTCCGACTTGATAATCATTTTGAAAATAGCTCCTGATTCAATTATGCACAGTTCTGCGATTCAACGCAACTCTTTCCTTATCTGAACCAAATCAATTCTAATCCCGCTCATTGTTTCTTGTGCCAAATCGACTGTAGCGGCGATTGGATATTTTTCGTAGCAGGCTGCTAAATCTCTCGATTCAAATACAACTCTGCCGTGTTCTCTTACAACGTACATAATGAATGCAATCATACTGACAGTTTAACACTACTCGAAAATTCAACGCAACAAAAAATTGAGTATTCCAGCGTGTTAAGTAAATCGACTTTGGCCCATTAATTGCTCTTACGTGCGTCACCTTAATGGGCTAGTGGGTAGGCAATCCTAGTCGAAAGTGAGTCACTGTGAGCGACTAGAATGCCGATTCCTTGCGTTAGGATGCCTCACCACGCTTCTGATTCAATTTTGACGTGGGTCAGCACCCTGTAAATCGTCCTGGGGCATTTAAACTACGATATAACAAATCTCACTGAAATATTTTGTTTCAGTTTTGAGTATCGCGCAAAAATGGCCCACCCATTTTACTGAGTGAGCCATTTTGATTGAGTATCGCGACTAATTAAGCCGTCGCAGTTTCTTCTTCCGTTTCGACTTTTGCGTCGTCGTCGTCATCCTTAAACAACGAACCGGGAGCAGTCATATCGAATTGAATCTCGCCACCTTCGACCGCATCGAACGCGCTACGCAAATCAGAGAATTTCGCTTTCTTCAAATTTGACTCAAGCGACTCCCGCATCGCATCGAGGTACGCAGTTGACTTGCGGTCGATGACCAACTCACCCTTTTCATCGTAGTCGCCAACTTCCGCTTCTGCTTGGCGTTTTGCCATATTCATGAGAAGCGTTACACGGGCTTGCGATGCTTTATCGAGTCCGGCTGATGCGGTTCGCAGATCGTTGTTAGACATGCGTTGCGCTTTGACGACAATCGCCCAATTCAAGAAACGAACGATGTTATCAGCGCCGCAATATTGCACTGCTTCTTCGATTGCTTCGAGTGCTTCTTCTTCCGTGTACTTTTCATCTTTCGATTTATCCTTCGGAGGATTCTTGCCGAATTGCGGAAGTGTGTACACTCCGATTCGTTTTGCTTCAGTCTTCGTAAGGATTGACTGAACCTTTTTGCTGAATTCGACCTTCTTAGTGAACGCCATGATTTTCTCAATTCTGCCATTTTTCGGATGACTCCGTTTTTGTTTATCGGTCCGGTTTGTTGCCTGACCTGACAGTAGAATAGCACATTGAAAACCGTATGCAAGAAAAAAGTAAACATCCTTGAAAATAATTTTTTGGTCCGTTTTGCTGACAGTTCACGATTGCCGTTTTTTCATCATCGGCCAATTTGATGCAACCATCGCAATTTGTTGAGTATTGGCATTTTCGGCGCAGGGGTTTGGGGCGATAAGCCCCATGCAGTTCATTTAATCAGTGAAAAGTTTTGAGTATCTGAAAACCAAAACTCTCCTTGACCCATTGATTTGCTACTGTTTTCGCACTGTTTAATAGCTGTTTGACCGCTAGTGGTTTATTGCTATCTTTATTATTTTCATACGTTTGCAGTCATTTTTCATTCGTACACTCTCTGGGAGTTACCCTTAAAAAGTGCGAGAACGGGTGGCATAAATTTTTCTTATGTATTTTTTACCTGTCCAATTTTTAGACAGTGGGAAAAATCTTTCCTATTGACAGAGGTGTTAAGTCTTTTGTTTTCTTGTATTTATATATATATTATTTTTTTTTAATATATTAGAACAACAAGACTATTCTACCCCTAACTCCTTTAGAATCAATAACTTGATGTATAAGCTATAAGTTATAGTACCGTACTACGGCTTATATTAGTACGTACTACAAATCACCTAGTACTACCCACTAGTACTCACCTCGACACACCCCAATCTCTCCAAATTTAGGTACCCCCTCAGACACTGTTTAGTACCATAAATCCGCTAACACGATGAAAACAGTACGAATAGGCTTCAAAATAGCATTTGCAATAGGTCCAAAACAGGTATAGACTAGTATCACGGCAGAGTCTGCCTAGGGTAGCTCAATTGAAATACTCAAAAATTTTCAATGATTTAAAAAGGAGGCAAACGATAATGAATCTACAAAATATTAACTTTCCGCCAGATAAAAGACCACTATTAAAGTTAACAATGAGCGGCGGACATAAGGCACTCAAAACGATTAACAATTGGCCTGATGAAGCACGCAAAAATATTACAATGATGATTGCAAGTGCGCAACAAATTGCAATAAAAATCAATGGCAAATTTGAAACACGCTATAAAGTTAATGTAAAACAGGATGATAAAGTAATTTGTCAAGTTTATCCAAATCACATTGACTGGATGCCCGGAACTGAAATATTTCAATCACGTTATTGTCCAAATAGCGAAACTGTGCAAAAAATTGAAGAAGCATTTAATCCTGTGCGCGTAACAGAAACTGATATTAATGATGATCTACTAAATGATGATATGTTTACGATGGCAGTATACGCGCCAATTAAACGCGACTAACCGTTCTGGATAAATCCCCCCAATGAACTTATCAAATCTCAAATTTATCGCTGCGCCAACCACGCAACCAAAACCTGAAATTGCACCCACTGTAATTTTATGTCAAAATTGCCACGTTAATGAGCGAGCTACAACTTCAAATTTTCTCTGTGTTGAATGTATAGCAGAAAATGATGAATTACTACGTGATAAAAAATCACTATCGAAAAATGGCACGATTCCCGGTTTTGAATCATCGCCTACCATTACTCAACTCTCAGAACCGCTATTCAACCCTGAAGAATTGCCACTCGAAACGAATAGTAAACAATCCGCAAAGTCAATACGATTCGCCCCGCCATCAATTCGCTATGATGGTAAACAATTGGACGAAATTGCTTGGTCGATGTTGCCTGCATTACCAGAGTCAGTTATTCTGGAAATCAACAAAGCCGTTTTATCACATGCGCGGGCATTTGTATCGCAGGACGTTGAACCAACTGTACAGGATATTGATGTAACGGCAGAGTTCTGTATACGACTAGGCAATATGATGAAATCGCTAGTCGGTAAGAAAAAGGATCGAATCATATTAGCAGCCAAGCCCGAAGCAAAACGTCTCGAAAAAGAACGCAAGGAAAAGGAGAAAGCAGAGAAAATACAGAAAGCAATTCCTAAGGATGTAATTTCCAAACACACTGCAAACATCCTGCTAGATGGCATCGCTACAATCGTTGCACCACCTGATAAAGCGGTACAATCAATCATTAAAGCATTTCTCGATCACGTGCAATTACAATCGCAGGTTGAGGATGAAATCAATGGCGAATGGTTAGCTGCTAATTTAAATTTAAAGCGATACCAACCAATTAAGCAATATTTCAAAATCAACGCATAAGAAAGAACAATCATGAAAATCACAAACGAAGCAAAACTAGCAATTGAAGAGCACGCAAACAAAATCGTAAACGCAATAATCGCAGATACAGAATTTCCTGCTGAGGAATTAAAAAGACTGATTGAGTATCATCAGCAACTTGCAACAATTCTGAAACAATTAAGCATAACTAAGGCGCTTTCAAAGTAACACCAAGCAATACTCAAATCACAAAGGAACAAAATCAATGGGACAATTAGTTCAATTCAAACCATCACTAACAGAACCAAATGTAATACCATTTTGGGAATTAGTATACTACAATGTTAATACCAAAACGGAAACAAGTGATTGGACAGCCGGATTCGCATTTATTGGTAAAGATGCACAATCCAACATCAAGAACGCAAATGATCTATTAACAGAATTTCCCGATTACTATGCACAATGGAATTGTTACAATGCAGCGATGCAGGATGCAGACGGACATTCACCGATTCACAAAACCATTTTGTATGATGGAACAATTCCTAACGAAGTAACAGAAGATACTCAACGGGCTGAATTGATTAGGAATGAAGAGTAAATATTTGATTTAACAACGCAGTACAATTAATTCCCACTTTGGCGCATAGCGAGCAATCGTTAATGCGCCATAGCTGTTTAACACTGACTCACTTACTTACTCACAGGAACACAATGAAACCATTTAACTCACCAATGGAATTAATCGAATGGCAATACATTAATGGACGGCCCAGGCTCTACTCATTCACGTATGTATTCATGAGAACACTTCTATATCATACGAAAGATGAAAATGGCAACATGGTCAATACAGCAGGTTTTAGACGACAATGCGAATAGAACTTAAATGCAAGACCTGCAATAAACCACTCGAGGTAGTTAACGAATTCTCGAGCGGTAAAATGCACATGTCCAAGTTAAAATGCGGCCATACGTTAATGAGGATGCTCAGTGAAGCAGAGTTAAAGGGTAAAGCGCGGCTAAACGAGATAGCAACACGAATCGCTAATGAAAAAACGCAAGTCTTAGCAGAGTCAATTGATTCGCTAGATGACTTTCCGATTTTTAATAATGACTTTTCAAAACTCAACCCAACGCAAGTACAAGTAGACGAGGCGATTGAATCACAGGAATTGATTGAGCGTTTCGAGGAGGCTGATACATTACTCGAGACATTAATCCACGGCGATGATACACCAGAGAATTGGCGCAATGCATTTCCTTATCAACGTGAAGGCGTTGAATTTGCAGAAGGCGCTAATTTACGAATGCTATTAGGTGATGAACCGGGACTAGGTAAAACTGTCCAATTCATATTAATGCTAGATCGTAATTGGAAACAGATGACGCCGTGCTTAATAATCTGTCCACCTAGTATAACAACGCATTGGGAACGCTTCCTAATTAAATGGCTTCAACGCGACAAATTAAACGCCAAAACCGTTAAGTCAATCTACATTCACAAAGGCAGAAACGTTCCATTACCTGACGATTTTGATATAACGATTGTTGGTAATAATCTAATCTCTGGTGAATATGCAAAGGAGTCGATATTGGAGAATAAATACGCCAGTATTTGCCTTGATGAATGCCACCACTTTAAAAATGAGAAAAGCGAAAGAACTAAAACGGCCATTGAAATAGCAGGTTCCGTTCCTCATTTAATTGCGATGAGCGGTACTCCCATAATGAATCGCGTAGATGAATACTTTCCTATTCTCCACATGATTAAACCTGAGCACTGGCCCAATCGCACCACTTTGAATAACATCTGCGAACGCAATAATCGCGGCCAATGCTTACAAATTCGACCTAGTTATAGACCATGGTTCTTTGACCGCACTAAAAGCTATATATTAAGGCGCAAGAAAAAGGATCACTTAACAGGTCTTCCTAAGTTCAACAGAATCGCAGAATTCCTCAATCCCGAATCATTAAATCCTACAAGTGCTAAACGATTCGCTCAGGCTTATAATATGCTGACGGATCAACTTGAAGATGAGATGAATAAAAACGGCACACCTCAAAACATTCTAGGTATAATGTCTCGCATGAGACGATTAACAGGTGGAGCGAAAGCACAGGCCGCCGTTGAATATGCACTGGATATACTTGACAGCGACGAAGATAATAAAGAGAAACTTATTATCGGAGTGCATCATCATGACACGGCTTATTTGGTTGAACAGTTCTTGCGCAAAGCCGCAATTGAGAGGAAAGATTCATCCCTTGAACCATTAATGATGGGAAGTGGTGATGGTTACTATAAAGACTCAATCAAAACGCAATTTGCTTCGGGTAATCAACGTGTAATGATCGCATCAATTTTAGCATGTGCCGAAGGTATTGACGGCCTCCAGTTAATCTGTTCCAGAATGTTAAATCTCGAGCGCGAATGGAATGCATCGAAGGAAGAACAATTCGAGCAGCGAATTGATAGACTTGGTCAGACTGAACCTGTCCAAGCGATTTATTTCATGATGCTTAACACGATTGATGAGTGGTTGCATGAATTGGTTGAATTAAAGCGCAATGTAGTTAATTCCACTTTTGATGCAAACTTTGAAGCTGATGCAAACATGATGCGTGATTTAGCTAGGAAAGTTACTCAAAATCGAATGAAGATAATTGGTATTTAAAATTAATAGCAAAAGAGAAAAGGAAATTTTATGGCATTTAAAACGGCAGTAACAAATGAAATAACTGATTACTATTGTAATCGAATGAGTACGGATTACCGTTCATTACCAGAACGTGTGCAATCCGTATTAGATCGTGGATACAAATTTGTATCACTAATAATTACAGAACGTGATTCATATGGCCCAGTGTGCAGCAAAGTCATGATTAAATCACCAAGGGGTCATAAATTATCATGGTATATTTAATCAAAACGCAATGAATAAAGGTGACTTAGTACGCATTCCCACTGGCCATTTTGGATTAATCGTTTCGACTGATTTAATGGCCAGTCATGGTGGAGTAACAGTAGCTGCATATTGTACCTTTTGTAAAGAAACTAGACCACAATGGTTTCTCTGCGGACAATTAAAATCGCATGGCGATAAACAATCGACATTAGCTGATGATTTAGAGGAAATTATAAAGGCGATGAAATGAAAGGTAACTATCTATTTCTAGGCTTAACCAAAAATGAAGCACATCCTCATTTACTTGAACATTTCACAAAAGGTAAAGTCTATCAAATAGTTAAACCACGTAGTCCGTATCGAACAGCAATCAATGATTTAGAACAATCAATCATGATCTCTAACACGATGTTACAACAACTCTTTAGGAAGTTAAATGATAAATAATTTTAGCTCTGACAATAAAAAGAAACGCTCTGCCGCTCAAATAATCGGGCCATTTAAGAATAAGCAGGCGCATCGAATATTTCAAGACGTGATTAATCGATGGGTGGAGGCTTTAGCGATTGAAGGCAAAGTAATGACTAAACCTAAGCGCACTAAAGACTCTGTTCAACGTGCGAAGAAAAGCAAAGTATGATCGAATTAAATCACGCCAGAGAACGCATCAAAAACGGCACCGTTTTAGTATTAACAAATGGCGCTGAAGTAACCGTTATAAATGATCGCGGTTACCAAATTAGTGTAACTGATCCAACTGGTAAACGAAATCTCAATTTTATAGCACCGTCCGAAATTCGACAAATTCAATCAATAGCGAGCGACCAAACTAATGTTAGCGATAATTGTAGCACAACCACTCAACCCGAATTCCCTTCTCCCGATGATAGTATTACCAGCGGTGATGATTTACCTAGCACTTAAAGGAAAACGCAAATGACTTTTAATGATAACTTTGAACGCATTGAAGGCGACGAAATCTACATTGCGCCTCATTTAAGTATCAAGATTGACTCACCACTCATTCGTCTTATACGACACCCGTCATATAAATCAGACACGATGATAGTGTCAATTGATGAACTTGAGAGGATTCTCGAGATAGCACGTTCCAAACAAAAGCTTCACATGTCGCAGTTAATTCAAAAACGCAAGTCGGATGAGAATAGCTAAATGGCAAAGTCAAATGAATTTTTAATAAGTTCCGCAGTTGGATTAATCATCGATTATCCATTAATCCATATCAAGAATTATGCCTCATTCAGAAAAGAAACGATCATAATTTCTATTGACGAATTGGCAACAATCAACAATATTGTAAATCAAAACATTCAATGTTTAAAAGGACAAGTTAATGAATCTGAAAAATGAATCATCCAAATCGATACTTGACGAAGTCATAGAACAACCAGTTGGCAATGACGAAAATGTAGAACTATTACCTTTTGGTGAATCTCAAACATTCTACATGGAGCGCGAAATTGATTTAAAATTTCAATTCATTGAGAATAAAACTCGTTGTGGTTCACAATCAAATAACGATGTTAAATTGAAGATTCGCATAGCAAGCGGAACACGAGATTCACTAGGCTTCGTATTCGACAATGCCGTTTTGAGTAAGTTACAGACTGCACTAAATAACGCCACGATGACAACTTCGTGTGAAGAATTATGCATATTCGCTGCAACAATGGTCAAGGACAATTCACGCACGCCATTGAAATGGATCAGCGTAGCTGCTATAACAGATTTCCCTGGTATGATTAGCTTTACGTGGAAAGAACGGGAAGAGATGCCTTCGGTTAAATTGTTGAAGTATATTTGTGACGTTGAAGCTAACGCAATTAAAAGATCTGGTGGCGTAGCCTATAAAATCGAGCGGCAGAATGATGCATCGCCTTTATTGAGAGGTTGTAAGAATCATGATTAGCCTCGCACTAACACTAATCGCTTTTTTAATTATCGCCGTTTTTGCATTATGGGCGGTAATTATTGCATCCGGCTCATTGATTCATCTGTTCTCAGGTGAAGTAGATGGCAGTGCGATATTCACATGGACAATGTTAGCAGGTACACTATTTCTATGGTGGATAGGATTACACTGATGAAAAAAGTAAATAACATCGAATCATTCACGCAAGTAATGTCAGTGCTATTAACTGAGAAATTCATTCAAGGTGATATTCATGGCGTTTGTGATATAATTGATCCATATGTTGATGCATACCTTGCCATTTATGATTTAACTCCGGAAATTGATTCAATGGCGACAGGCATTCACCTTGCGTTTTGGATAATGCTCGACGAACGACTCAATTTCCCGACTGATCCACTAGTCTTCTCTAATTTAATGTCGCGATGTTTTGAGTACAATGACTGGCATAATCACGCGGCAGATAAATTGTATGATGTAATCAAGAATACTTACGATAATCTAAGTGAGGAACAATTATCATGGGCGCTAAACCTTTCACAATTAAAATTGGTAAATCCACATTTGGTATTAAGTTGCCTATGGTCCCTACTGCAAATTTGGGATTACCTTCAAAAGTCGGAAGAGTTGCGGCAGGAAATAAATCAAAAAAGCACGTCGTAATTCTCAACTCACACAGTTTGAGTGACTATCAACGTTGCCCAAAACGCTACGAATTCAATAATCTCATTCAAATTGAACCCGCATCCCGCCGTAATGTATTCACGATTGGTGCGTACTGGGGCAAGATGCTTGAAATTTACTACAGAGCAAAAAGTAATAAAGCATCGACTGCGGTTTTGGGTAAGTTAGTTCACAGAATGAGTAAATGTGCTGCGAATAACGAGACATTTGATGACGACCAAAAGAAGCTGTTAATCGCACAAGACCTATTAAGCACACGAATCATTTTATACCACAAAAGGTATCAATCCGAAACGCAAGATGTATTAGGTGTCGAGGTAGGATTCTCAATAATTTTATTTGAAGACGCAAAACATCTTTTTATTTATGAAGGCAGACCGGATAGAATCATTAGAATGCCTGATCCATTTAATCCACGCGAGAAAGTTATTTGTATTATCGATGATAAAACGCGCGGTCAAGATAAGGATCTAATTGACTTCAACAATCAAATTAATGGTTATCTAGTTGCAGCGAATACTAATTGGTTCATGTATAATTACATGGGCAAGCAGCAAGATGTTAAGAAGGCATTTGATCGACAATTGGTGTATCGTGGCAACGCTGAATTAGAACGATGGAAAGAACGAACGATTAAGTGGTACAGACGGTTATTGAACGACAGATTAAATGGTGAATTTCTTGAATCAATGCAATGTCCTGGTGAATATTCAGCTTGCGAATTTCTATCGCTTTGCTCGAGTAAGGATAAAATTGAATACGATGCAGTAATGAATAGTAAATTTAAGAAGCGTGACACGGAACGACGAAGTTGGTGATAGAATTTTGAGCGCAGCGAAATGGAATATATGACGAAAACTGTACTTAATAATTTAATAGCTATGACGATTGCACATTTTAACAAAAATGAATGGTTTTGTTGGTCAGCGGAACAGATTAATGATAAGGAAACGAAGTTATTCTTCCGACGGCCGCTTGGAATAAAACCAAATTTTACTCAATTCAGGAAGAGGAACAATGAAAACATTAACTGACAGAGAAATCGATAAGGGTGAACGAGATTTAAAGAAAACGTCTCAAAAGCATTATCACACGCTGGAACGAATGAAAAGCAAAAAGAAGCGCAAAGACATTTACAGATGCATTCATCCTGATTGCAATTTCTACGGACCAAAGCATTTATTGGAAGGTAAATTCGCGATTTGTAAATTATGTAAAACGCAGTTTACTTTGACGGGCCAAGCATTATCATTGAAGACTCCACATTGCGGATGTCGTAATGCACTAGGATTTGAAACAGATATATTGAAAAAAGCTGGCAAAACGGAACAGGAACAAGCACAAAAAGCGATGCAAATTCTTGAACCGTACTTGCCACAGAAGCTAGTGAGTGATTAAAGGAAATAATTGTGAATTTGTTAGATATAAAAACTGAAACTGAATCATTTTCGTTATTTGTTGGTGAATCTGGTAGTGGTAAAACAGCTGCAATTGCTAGTTACGCAAAGCTAGGTCCACTATTATTACTAGATTTCGATAAAAGAGCACGCGGTATTCTAGGAATGCGTACAATTCTAGGCGAAGAATGCCTGAAGAATATCGAAGTGTTGCAATATGACATTGCCAATTCATTTAGCGAAGTCGATAAAGAACTTTCCCGCCTCGTAGATCAATCTAAAATGGGTAAATGCCCCTACAAGACTATTGTGCTGGAAAGTATTAACACATTAGAGACGTGCTTCATGAACATGGTTGATACAATCGCAGGATCACGAAGTGGAACAGGAATTGCAACAAGTACAGTTGGAGGAATAAAAGTTTATGGACCAGCACACTACAAATTTGCATCTGTAGGCTTTCGTCAATTACGCGACTTTCGACTTTTGCAATTAAAGGGCGTTCATGT
>Ga0193696_1000357_pt1 | contig 16427 bp, 22 predicted proteins | sample L3m1metaG_FD_145074 | JGI IMG/M metagenome (GOLD analysis project Ga0193696, IMG submission 145074) | Soil microbial communities from a riparian zone of the East river system, Colorado, United States - L3m1 | ecosystem: Environmental > Terrestrial > Soil > Riparian zone | place: USA: East River... | reverse complement strand
ACTTTCTAAAGCAAAAGTGCCCGTAAAACCTTATGAGAAATCGTATTACAACTGGCACACTTGGTTGAAAGAAAACAAAGATACAAAAAAACAATACATTAAAGCTATGACTCAAAAAGAGGGGGTAGCAGGTCCGGTTACTGGCGCCAAAATGAGAGTATTGAATATGATATTCAACGCTTGTAAAATAAAACAATCTGAGTATTGCCACGGATTTGAAAGAGGGGTATATTATTCTTGTTTTTATGAAAATACCAAAGAGTTTTTGTGTAGAAAAATTACCGAAGACGAATTGGTAATGAAACCACTATTTAAGAATGATGTGAGTGCTATCTTGGAGTGGTGGAAACCAAAGGCCATAGATAGATATAAAAGATTGAAATTAGAAAATAGATTAGATTCCACCAAGTTGTTCTATAATGTTATGGATGGTATGCCATACGATGAAGCTAAGAGTAGATTTTTTGATGCTGTTGGAAGGTAGGAAGGGACAGCGATAGAAATACGAAAAATGGAAATAAAAGATGTATTGAAAAACATAGAAGTAGAGAGAGTTGTAATAAGTTATGATAGATGGTGTTATGATGAAATTTGTATTACGTGTGATTTATACCATAATTTAAAAAATGTATCAGTTGTTTCCGCCGTAGATATAAGTTTAGAAGGATCTATAGATAAAGCATATAAACTTTTTTTTAAAATTTTGGATTTATCTAAGAAATGTCAAATTCATATTCCTTCATCCGAAAAACAAATATATGATGGTAGTTATTATAGAGAAATTGTTTTTGATAACTTGGAACTTGAATTTAAAAAAAGAAAAGATAAATTTGTGATTACAAATTTATTAAAAAAAACATCTAATGGATTTTGTGTTATAGATGAACCATATCCAGTTCCACCCACTTTCAAATTTATTAAAAACATAGAAGGTGGTAAGTCTATGTATGAATGGAATAGTCTTGGTCCTTTATTTGGTCTTGTAGGTATGGCGATAGTAAGCGATGGTATGGTTATAGAATCCAAAACAATAGCAGTAGCATAATATGGGAAAAACGTTTAAGAGAAATGATAGATGGAAGAAAGATCGAAGAGATCAAAACTTCAAGAAAAGTAAAAAGTTCAAGAAACTAAAAAATGGCAACAGCCATTCCTCACCAAAACTACAACCTGTGGAAGTGGTTGAGACAACTGAAATAGCCGATGTTAATGTTTTTTAATTGGTTGGGGTTGGGTATTACAATTTGGGTTGTATGTAGAATAAACAACAAATTGAAAAAATTAGCAACCAAAATAAATACTGATATAAATACTTTACGAAAGAATCAGTCTGTGTTAAATTCCAGTGTTAGACAAGTTTATAGGATACTGAGAAAACATGACAAAAACATCAAAAAGCCAGTCTGGTTCCCAAGAGAAGATGAAAAAGAGGGGGAGAAAGAAAGCTGAACCATCAGTAAAAAGTTTGGGGTTATTTGATCATATCAAACATATAAGATTGGTTCAAGACCCTGATTATTTCAATAACCTTACAGAACTTGATAAGAAGTCTTTCAATCATTTTATGATACTCAAGGGATTGAGTATGAATCCTGATCTTTTGGAGTATATAGGTGATTTGTTTAGATATTTTGACAAGATACCATCACCACAATTTTATACACTTCTTATAGGACTTATTCCCATTGATAATCCAAAACGTTTTTATCCTTGGGTAAAAGCTAAAAAATCTCCCTTTAGTAAAGATCTTATTTATTTTATATCACAATTTTTTGAGGTATCAAAAAAAGAAGCTGAGGAATACGCTTTTCTGTTATCATCAACAAAAAATGGAAAAGAAGAATTGATAGAAATATGTCGGGATTTTGGACTTACAGAAAAAGAAGTGGATGAAGCAATGGAAGGAAATGAAGATGAGTAATAAAAATGCGATAGGTGAACCTCCCCAATTTAAACCAGAAGAACCAAAAACATTTGGTGATACAAGAGGTACATTTGCTGAAATAAAAGGATGGAACGAAGTCAAAGATTCGGGTGTAAGGGAAGAATTCAAAACAGGCTCTTTAAGAGACAGCAGACACGGAAAAGGTAGATTTGATTTATTACCTTTCTACGCTATTCAACGATTGGCAAGAGTTTATGAGAATGGAGCAGTTAAATATGGTCCGAATAACTGGCGATTAGGACAACCTTGTAGTAGATATTTAGATTCGGCTCTAAGACATTTGTTTAAGGCAGGTAGTGGATGGAAAGACGAAGATCACTTGGCCCAAGCTATGTGGAATATAGCTGCCATTATAGAAACTCAAAAAATGATAGAAGTTGGCACTGCTCCGAAGGAATTGAATGATTTGACGGAATATATCCCTGTATGGGAAGAAGGCGATCCTAAAAAGAATGAATAACTTTTTTGGTAACGACGATGAAAATAAATATCCTATTTTTTTAGATTTAGTGAATTCTAAAGAAAAAATGAAAATTTTTGTATCAAATATAAATAAATTTCATAGCTATAAGAAATTTTCACACTCCCCAACAAGAAATTTAAGATTTAATGTATATGAATATGTTAGTGGTAATAATGTTGGGTCAATAGGATTATCCAGCGCGGTAATAGCAATATCTTGTAGAGATGATTATATAGGATGGGATAAAGATCAAAGATTAAGAAATCTTGGAAAAATAGGGAATAATTCTAGATTTGTTTTGGTAAAAGATAGAATAACTTTAAAAAACGTGGGTAGCATGTCTTTAAAAAGATTAGAAGTAGATGGTAAAAAACATTGGAAGGATAGGTATGACGAAGAATTAATATTGATTGAAACATTTGTGGAACCATCAAAAGACAGAATCGGTTCGGTATATAAAGCTTCAAATTATATTGAGATAGGTATGACAAGTGGGAATTCAATACGAAAGGGGCCCGTTGCGTTGTGGGTAAAAGAAAAAGGCATCAGAGGCGAATTAGCTAGAACGAATCCTAAAGAAGCTTTGGAAAAATATGGTTATGCTGATGGTAAAGAATACATAATATCTAAATCTACGCCTAAAATCATGTTTATCAAACCACTGGTTAAAAATTGGAAGGAAATATTAACAAAATGAAAATATTGATATTTGGTAGTACTGGATATATTGGTACTGAGTTTACAAAACAATTATGTCAAGTAAAAGGCATAGATATTACTTCTGTTTTTTCAAGAGCTAAAAATATTGAATCATATACTTATAGGAATCTTGAAAAAACTGTGGTAGATTCTGGAGCCGATGTGGTAATAAATTGCTCTGGATATGTTGGCACTACATCCAGTGCGGCTTGTGAAAATAATAAAGATGAAACAATCCAATCGAATGTTATCTTTCCAAAAATGTTGAGTGAAATCTGTGATACTAAAGGTATTATTTTTTGTCATATGTCCACTGGATGTATTTACAACGGATACGTGAAAGGTGGATATACAGAAGATATGCCTAGACAATTAGGATTTGAGGGGTTATGCTCCTTTTATACAGGAACGAAAGCAATGGCTGAAGATTACCTGAAATACATAGAAAAGAAATATGTTTGGAGGATACGATTGCCATTTGACGAATATGACCATCCTAAAAATTATTTATCCAAATTGATGAACTTTGATAAAATATCTGTAGCAGAAAACTCAATATCAAACAGAAAAGAATTAGCAAATGCTTGTATTTTTACAATACTCAACAAAGTACCCTACGGAACATATAATGTGGTAAACCCCGGTAGTATTAGAACCGATGAAATTATAGTAATGTTTAAGAGAGTGATGAAAAATAACAAGAAATATGGATATTTTGAGGGTACAGAACAATTGGATAAACTAAAAGGCGTAATAATTTCCAATACTACTTTAAATACCGACAAACTACAAAGTGTTGGTGTAAAAATGACGGATACTTATGAATCAGTAGAATGGTGCCTTAAAAATTGGAAATCTATCTAGTAATTTCACCGATAAGTTGATTATTCATATAAAACGACAATTTTCCATCATCTGTTTTAGGTAATAAAAAGTGCTTAAAAGTTGGCGCTTTTGAGGCAAAGTTTATGTAAGTCTGCACACATTGATTGTATCTTGCTGTTCTGGCTTCTTGAGGATCACAAGCGCACCATCCAATTAATATATCAACGCAAGCAATAACATTTTGAGCTTCGGGACTTGTACCAGTCAAATTATGTCCCATTAAAAAGTTGTAAAGATCATTTGGGTTATTTATTCTCATACTGGCAAATTAATCAATTTAGTAATAATTCCGTAAATAGTTAATGATGTTATGAATATTGGTGGTATTAATAAAAGAGATAGAAAAATACCTGATACTAGATACAATATTACACAAGAAATTGTTGATAACCAAAATGAAAAACACAATCTACAAGATAATAATTTTGTAATAAAATTATGATATTTCGTATGTAGAAATGACGGATAGTTTAAAGATGCTGGTAAATATTTTATTTTTTCTTGTATGTATTCTATATCTGTTTCTTTTAAGAATCTTGAAAATCCAATTAAAGACCCGAAATCAATTAACGAGTCAGTATTAAACCACCACAACATTATGATAGTTATTAAACAAGAAATGTACAGGATTATAAGCATACCAATAACTATCATTGAGTTTTACTAACTTTTTCATAAATGTCAAATAAAGCATCCGTGCAATGAGGGTCTTTTGGGTTTTGTGGTCTTAATTGTTTTCTATAATAATCAGTATCATTATTTATAAGATTTTCCTCAAATGTATCCATTTTTCTTATATCAAAAGTGAATATATCGTGCTCTAAACTTCCTACTTCTCCACTATCTGTAAGTATTTTGGAAATGTTTGTTATGATGTTAAATTGATCTTGTGATTGTAATTTCTTAGCATCAAAATAAACAAGAATATTATTAGTTTTTGTATCATCAATTCGTTTAACTCTTTTTTTCATATTGAATGGTGTACCCGGCTGAACTTGTGATATGTAAGTGTCAATATTTATATCAGCGTATATTGTGCTACACCAAGGCTCTATTATACCAAGAAGTTGTAGTGAGCAATTTTTTACGACAAATCCTATGTCATATTTTTTACTTATTACTGGATAACAATTCTCATCATTTTCTATCCAAGACCCCCACTTTCTTATGAAATGGGCAGTATTCTTAGCGCAGCACAATTTGTAAAATAGGTCATCTTCTTTAATCTTTTTGGTCCATCTGTGTCCTCTACAAGTAAAGTGATACACAAAAGCGTCTCTACTTTGGTTTATTTCGTAATGAGCTAAAATCATTCTTTGAAATATATCACTATCTTCATAAGGAAACGGAGCAAGAAATTTATCGTGTCCACCTATTGAAAAGAAATTATCTTTATACATTGCCCAAGGAGCGAATATACCACGCGTTATTATACTTTTATTTTCTGGTTTTTCTTGAAGTTCTTTACAATAGCTGTAAAAATCTTCTACCTTGAAATCATAATCGTATATACCAAAATCTTTGGTTATCTTTTCCTTGCCTTCAATATGTAAAGGCGGTTCTATTCTTGTAGCTGCTACCACCCCTCTCGGATGAAGCCATTTTAATAGATTTTCAACATAATTTGGACCGCATACCATATCAGCGTGTAATATTGTGAATATCTCATTGTGTGACATACCAATTCCAATGTCGTAAAGAATAGTATGACCAACTTGACGGCCTTCGTGACTAAACATTATTGTGTTTTTGTCTTTTTCTACTAATTCTTTGAGCCACGCTTGAGTGCCGTCCGACGAATTATCATCAAGAATTATGATTTCGTGGTTGGTGTAAAACTTTCTTATACTTCCATAAGCCAGTTTAAGGTACGGAAGATTATTTCTTGTTGGAATTATAAAACTAATATTCATTGTAATAATTTTTCAGCATTAAAATACCAATTCCAAGATGATATTAAACTATCATCCATACAACTCTCTGATGAAAGTTTAGGATATGAAGGACATACTAAAGGAGAAGAATACACACTATTGATTTCCCACCCATGAGATTTGGAAAAATAAATCCAATTATCATAATCAAACAATCCCCTGTATATAAACCCGTGTCCCATTCTCCAATTTGGTACAGATACAAATAAATTGGATTTTTCTTTAGTAATAGAATAGCAGGTTGTTAAGATAACAGAAGGATTGGTTATGTGCTCTAAAAAATCATTGGTTATTATAAAATCAAAGTCTTTATCCATATCCGAAATATCAAAATCTTTCCATAGATTTTTTACAATAAAGGTTCCTTTGTAATTTCTATCTTCAAACATTTTTTTGGCGTAGATTTGGTCAATTAAAAAATAATCAATATCAGAACAAAGTTTGATTACTTCTTGAGATAATGACCCCGGTCCACAACCTATTTCCAATATTTTTTTAAATTTATTTTCTTTAATAATTTCTGATATAATAGATGCTTCATATTTATATCTTTGTATCCACGCTGGATCCGCATCTCTATTATCGCCGGGAGACCATTCAAGGTGGGTTTCTTTTTCTTCTGCGTAGGAACCGTAATTCTTTAAAAGCTTGTCAGACTCCAATCTATACATAATTTTATAACCTATTATATCATATCAGATACTAAATGTCAACAAGGTATATTTTCTTCTTGTTTGATTGATATGGAAGTGAGTGGTGATTTCCATTCTTTTTGAGCGGTTTCTGTCATAGAAGTTTGTGGTTTTTGCCAAACAGAAGAAAAATCAGAGAATTTTTTGTCTTCACTCACAGCTCCCTCTTTTGATTGGAGAGTGTAGGAGGTACTTTTCACGGTATTATATGCTAATTCGTGAAGCTCCAGCAATCTTTCTGTGGGTACATCTGATAAATTACACCCAACAGTATGATAGTATAAAAATCTGTCAAAATCCATATATTCATCTACTTTACCCATTTTAAGGGCTACACTCCACAAAGGAGAGTCAGGATAAGGTGTTAGGATTGAGAAAGCACTTTCAGTAGCACCCAATTCTTTAGCAAACTCAATGGTTTGTATTATGTCTTCTTCTGTTTCTCCTATCATACCGAAAACATATGAGCAACGAATACTCCAGTTGTATTCTTTTAGAAGTTTGATTTTTTCCTTCATATGCTCTCTGGATTCCTTTGGTCCTTTTCCAATAGCTTTCATAATTCTTGGACTTCCTGATTCAATACCGGGGCCAACATATCTTACGCCACTTTTATAGAGAGAATCACAAACTTCTTTATCAATTTGGTCTAAACGAAGTTGTACACTGATATTAAGTTTTATTCCATTATCAACAATACGATTACCAAGGTCTAATACTCTTTTCTTTTGGTTGGTGTAAGTGTCATCCATAACAAAAAGATTCGGTATATTCATTGTTTGGATTTGTTTTAATTCTTCAATTACATTATCCAAATGTCTCCATCTAACCAATGTATCAGCAGCACCACAAAAAGCACATTTACCGGGACATCCACGGGAAAACATTGCTCCTGTCTGAGCAGAGGAAATACCTCTAGCTTCGTCAATGTATTTATCACTATCATACAATTCCCTAGCAGGTATTGGACATTTATTCAGATCAATAGCTTTTGTGGTCGTTTCAATTGATTGATTGAGTTTGAGTCTGTATTGTTGAGTGGAAACATTTCCACTATTTCCCTTGAAAGCAATTCCAGCTATTTTGGAGGGGTCTGCTTTATTATTTACACAATCAATTATGGCAACTATTGATTCCTCCGATTCACCTATACAAATGAAATCAGCAGCACTTGTGTTTAAGCTTGGTATTGGTAAAGAACTTACGTGTGGACCTCCAAGAATTATTGTGGTAAATGGTAGAGCTTTTCTCAATTTCTTTGTTAAAGACGCCATTTGTGTATATAATGGTGTGGTGCCTCCAATACCAATAAAATCTGGTTTACTGTCAACGGTTTTTTCTACAATTTCTTCTTCATTTAAATTATCAGCACTACCATCCAAAGTAAATACATCATGTCCAACGTGCTTAAGAGCAGCGGCTATATATGCTTGCCCAAGGGGGATTTTTCTGGACCTAGCTCTGCTAAACGTATAGCACCGAGCATCATTTGGATTTATTATGCTAATTCTTGACATACATATAAATATGAGATTATTTGTTATTTAAGATGTTTTCTATGAGTTTACTAGATGAGTGGATTTTTGGTGAGTCTATAATCACATATTGTATATTTAATTCTTCACATAATTTCTTTTCTTTGCTATCATAATTGTTAACTCTATCTCCTGAATTAAAAAACTTTAACTTAAAATCATCATCATCATTGTATCGGTTATATAATTTTTGTAGTGTTTTACATACCGTACCGTCTTCGTCTATTGATAAAACAACTTCATTGACAAATTTAAGATTGGACATGATTTTACAACGATGGTTTTCATTCATAAAAGGAAAAGACTTCTTTACTTCAACTTGTTTATCATTGTTAACAATGGTAATGAGATAATCACATTGATTTTTTGAGTCTTTTATATAATCAATGTGGCCAGCGTGTACAGGGTTGAAATATCCCGAAACAATTCCTATAGTTATCATATTCTACTATTGGTTAGTCCATCGGTTTCAAACGAAAAATCTATTACGGCATCTTGGTATTTTGTTTTTATTTTCTTTTTTGTATTTCTATCACAAATTGCTAGAATAAATCCTCCTGCTCCGCTTCCAAGTAATTTAGCACCATAAGCTCCTTTTTTCATAACATCATTAATCATACAATCAATGTGAAGGTCAGATATTATTGGTGATAATGATTTTTTTTCTTTCCACGACTCATATAGTAAAGATCCTATGGATTTTATATCCTCATTGATAAACTCATTTAAAGCTTGTCTTGATAGTTGTAAAATTTTCATTTTATTTTTGTCGTTATGAGAATCTGGAACAGCATTTAAAATCCTCTGTTTTTTGGAATAAATCAATACCAAAGACGATTCAAACTCCTTTTTAAAGTCTTCTGATATAGGTACAGATTTTACCACGAAACTTCCATCTTTTTGTATGGTTATTACATTGAACCCTCCATAACAGGCCCATATTTGGTCTTGAATACCTCCTGTTTCATTTAGTATTTCTCTTTCGATTTTTATAGCATCTGAACAGATTTGTTTTTTATCAGTGGGGGTACCTTTCAGAGCACATATGGCACTTGACAGAGCCACACAACAGGACGATGATCCTCCCAATCCTGTTCTTGAAGGAATATCTGACGCCAGATTAAGTTCTATGGGATTGAAAACTTTGTAATATTTTAGTGTTTCACGAATAAGAGGATTTCTATTACATAATCATTACCAACAATAGCAGGTCTATAACGAATTATGCTATAGGCATATTTATTGATTGTACTTCCTATGATGATAGACCCGTGTTTTTCATAAAAAGATTTGTAGTCAGTTGACCCCCCAAAAAGCGATATTCGCATTGGAGTTTTTGAGATTATCATATATCAGCAAATGAGCAATTAGTGTTTTTGATTATTGGACACGCTTTTAATAATTCGCTTATTGTTTTATCAAGAGAATATATTGGACACCATCCAAGTGATTCTATTTTTTCATTTGATACAATATAGTTTCTTTGGTCTGGGTCTTTATTGATTGGAGATTCTGTAATGAAAAAATCTGGAACCTGTTTCTTTATAGCAAGACATAATTCCATTTTATTCACATTAGCAGATGTATTTCCTACATTATAAACTTGCCCTTTCATTTCATTATATCTGGCCATTGTAAACTCTATAGCATCAGCAACATCTTTTACGTGAATGAAGTTTCTTGAAAAATTAGATTCAAATAAAACTATAAACTTGTCTTTCCACGCTCTCCAAGTAAAATCATTAACAAGTAAATCCATCCTCATTCTTTTTGAAATCCCCATAACTGTTGCTAAACGCAGTGATGTTGTAGTACCGGTATCCATTAAAACTTTCTCAGCATCGCACTTTGTTTTCCCATATAATGAAATAGGGTGGAGTGGTGTTTCTTCTGTACAATAAACAGCTTTTCCTTTTTTGTGTTTTCCTAATCCATATCCAGAATTGGTATTTGGAAAAATAATGAGTTGGTCTTTAGAAACTTTGGATGCTAAAAACTCTGAACTTTCTTGGTTTACTTGTTTGGCTTCGATGGGAAATCTATCACAAATAGGCATACCTACATAGGCAGCAAGATTGATAATTATATCGTTTTTAGATATAAGTTTACCATATAACGACTTATCTCTAACATCTCCATATACAAAATTAAAATTTTCACAATAACAATTATCCATAATACCATATTGACGATGTATTAAATTATCCAATACGGTTATTACATATCCATCATGTAATAATCTAGGGACCAGCTGATTTCCAATATAACCTGCTCCTCCTGTTATTAATACTTTATTAGTCATAAAGTCTATTTTTTATAGATTCATAGTAATCAATAGTTTTTTTAAGACAACCATCCATATTACTCAAAGGGATCGTGGTAGTCCATCCGTATTTTTCTTTAGCCAGAGAAATATCCAAAACTTTTCTTTTAATACCTACAAACTTATTAGTATTATAGACAATCTCACCATTGAATCCAGATAAACGTTTTAATGTCAAAGCAAGATCTGATATTGGCGTTTCTATTCCAGTCCCTATATTGATAATAGGTCCGTCATAATCAATAACAGATAGAATACCTTTTATTTGGTCGTCTACATAAATTAATTCTCTTGTTTGATTTCCGTCTCCCCAAATTTCAACGGTAGGCTCATTTTTGACACGAGCATCTACAAACTTTTTAATCAAAGCAGATACTACGTGAGATTTTTCCAAATCAAAGTGGTCATACGGACCATACAAAGTAGCAAATATGACGGTGGTGCCTTTTAATCCGTATTGAGATTTATAAGCTTCAATACCAACACTTACGGCTTTCTTTGTAAATCCATAAATGTCCACAGAGTCGTGCATCCTACCGTCCCAATACTCATCTTCTTTTAATATTTCTTTAACACCGGGATATGAACAGGAACTTCCAATTCCAATCATTTTGGCTTGTGGTTGATATTCTTTCCATGCTTTCAAAGTGTTGGTATGAATCTTCAAGTTTAAATCATATTGCTCTGCTTTGTGTTTAAGGGGCCAATCACCTGCTGCTTGGACTGCTGCTCCGTGAATAATATAATCAAGTTTAACGTTGGTCATATTAGAATCAAATATTAACCTTGACATTGATTCTCTTGATAGGTCATATCTTGATCCATAAGCATAGACCTTAGCCCCAAGATTTGTTAAATAGGGTACAATATTTTTTCCTAAAAATCCGGTACCACCTGTGATTAAAAACTTTTTATTTTCTATGTTTATCATAATAATTTAAATGATATTTCAACATCAAGGACAACGTCCATGTCAGAAGCAATTCTCATATTAAATGGCCTCTCTGTTTTAATAGGAAAGTTTGATGGGTATGTTACCTGAAATCCTTTGGAAAATATATAATCATACCATTCTTGTTTAGTTTTAATATTAGGATGTACATTTCTGTCAGCATCTATGATTCCTATTGTGCATAAAACTATAGTGTTTTTGTCCATATGTCTTTTGATGTTATTCAATAAAACATCAAATGTATCTTCTGTAATATGCTCTAAATGTCCAAATGATAGTATTAAGTCAAATATGATTGTTTCATCTTTATCATCTACAAAATGAAGTGGTCTATTTGTGTAGGATATAAAATGATAGGAATTATTGCCCATATACCAAGGAGACTTTGCAGCTTTTTTATTTATATCCACACTTACATATATTACATTTGGGTCTAATTCTCTTACAAAATAAGATATATCCCCAGCGCCGCTTCCTAACTCTAAAACACGTTTTGGTTTATAGGTATCAACTATGTGTTTGGCTAAATTGGAAAAACTGTTATGACATTCTAGATTTGTCATACACACTATTGCATCGTTTTCTACAAATCCTTTAACAATGTAATTAGAGGAAGAATCTAATCCTTCTTGATTATTTTCTTCATTTATTTGTTTTACTTGTGCTATCATATTTTTGATTAAAAAGCGTATTGCCACATACCTTCCATTATATTTGGTCCTTGGTTTTTTTGCTGCCAATGAGGTCGTTGTTCATTGGGGTCCATATAAGTAGCGGTAAACTCCTGTAATCTTTTGTAATAATCAGTATCGTGTTTTAATACAAGATTTTTATTTACCATAAACTGATTACCTGCTCCAAAATCATAAGGTTTAGGAGGCCACTCAGGACTATGACAAAAATCTTTCCAAGGTGCTTTATCAAAATTATTTTTATGAGGCGCCCATCCATAATCGTGATATGGGTCAGCGTGTGAAAAATCATCTGATACAAACTCAAAATCAATAACATTTCCTACGGTTTCTATTCTTGATGGACGTATTGATGGAGTATTAGGATTGGTAGGCAAAAACTTTGTACGCATTAATTGGGATGGGTTATTAAGAAATTGAATTATATTTTTTGTATAAATCTCTGGATGTCCTTGTAAGCATACAGTAATTTCATTTAATGAATCGTGTTTTAAGTAGAAATGATAAGCATATGTACTGGCTTCAAACCCAGCATCATCTTCCATATTTATGATTTCAAGGTTTATACCATTAGATAAACATTTTTCTACATCAAGAGAGATTACACTTTTAGGTTTATACCATGCAACGGCGTGTGGGGCACCCATTCCCGGCGTTTCACCTTGTCTATCATAAACATAAACATCTAAAGGAGCTTTTAATTCCTCTACCCATTTAAGGTCTTCATAATACCTTGATATAACCACTCCTACTTCATTCATATTTATAATTCTCTCCCCATTGCCTAAACTCATTGAATTGTTTTATTAAGAGTTTTTTTCTAAAGAAATGAAACATTCCTTCTTCTGCTAATCTACAATATTCATTTGTATTATCCAATGCTTTTAATGTCATAGACCCAAGATGGACAGCTGGAATGTAATCACAAACACCTATTTTCCAATTCTGTGTTTCACATACCACACCAAAATATAACTCTATTCCCCAACCACGAATAAGTAAGGGGTCAATACAATTTTCGGTGGTTTTGGTATCAAAGATGTGTTTAATAAATCGCTTTGAGATAAGAGGACATTGTAAATCGACCCACTTTACTTCTCTTGTGGTATTGGTACCCCAAGGCAACATCTGTTTCCAATGATTTTGTGTTTTTTCTGGTTGAATGATACACGGAGTTATTATATCAAATTTGTCCAATTGTTTTTTCAAAGATGAAACGAAGTTATATCCAACAATTAGGTCGTTATTAAGAAATAATAATGAATCATAAAGGTCGTTTTCTAAAATATAGTTAAACATTACATCCAATGCTCCTCCAAAAAACACATTTTCTTCCAATTTAAGTGTGGTATATTTACTTTGTTTTTCAGGTAATGATCCACAATCCAATACCACCAAATCATAATGTTCGTTTTCGTATGGTTTCAATAATTCATACAAAACATTGGTATGTTGAGGGGTATTGTGTTGTAATATAACTGCTAATGTTTTCATAACTACATAGAAAAGGATTTACCTTTCACAAAAAACCACGACCTTGCTCCTCCTTCTTTACCTGAAACTTCTTCTGGTTGAGATGATAATGAAGTAATATATAGTGTTTCTATGGAATGATCTATACAAAAAGCATCGACCGCTTCTACTACGCCCGGTTGAGAATGGTGATAATCGTGGCCGGAAAAAAATCCTCCTGTTTTTACTTTTGGATACCACAATTCCAAATCTTTTTTAACAGATTCTCTTCTATGGTCGCCGTCAATGTAAATGAAATCTATATAATTATCCTCAAACCTAAGAACAGCATTTTCACTATACATTGGAATTATTACACTTCTGCCTGTAAAAGGCAATAATGTTTTTATAGAAACGCTTTGGTCATTGTAATACCCCTCCGCCTCTATAATAAACGGATCTATTGAATATAACACATTCAATGAACTATTAGTTAGCAAATATTTGGAATAATCTCCACGAGCCGTACCTATTTCCACACCAATTTTGTAATTATTTTGGTTTATAACATTACAAAAATCGTTTCTACTAATATTAGTTTGTTCTGTCTTCATAATAATAAATCCGTCCTAATCCATAATGAATCACAATGACCTATTGCATTAGAACTATTATCAAAATAATTCATCATAGTAAATCCACGTTTTTCTAATACATTTTTACAATCATCAAATAATTTTTGATTCTCATAATTGTTAACCAGTTCTGCTTCAATTTGTAAAGATTTTACAATAGATAACTTATCTCCAAACCCCTCTAAAACTTCATATGTTTCTCCTTCAACATCAATTTTACAAATATCAACAGAATCTATTTTATGTTCTGTAAGAAAGTCATCCATTCGTGAAATTTTTATGGTAATATTGTTATAATCTTCTTCTGGAAATTCTAATCTTCTTTTAATAGACGACATATCGGTTTTTGATTTATGACATTTAAATGTTTTTTCTTCTGTAAAGTTTGATATTCCTAAATGAAAGTTATTAAAATTTGGATGACCAGCAACCAAATTATCAAAATTAGACGTATTAGGTTCAAAACAAAATACATTTTCTGGTTTTACATCAAACCAAGATCTTAATAACTCGGCGTCATCACCATTCCAAGCCCCTATATCAAAAACATTGTTTGAAATTATGTTACTCTTTTGGTAAATATAATGAGGATACATTCCAATATCAAATCTTCCACCAATCCATTCTGGACTTACAAATTTATCGCTACTCATAGTCGTATTAAATTTTTTAATATATTTTTATCTATATTGGGGGGAAATGTAATAAAACCATCTTTGTTGTGATATGATGGTGTAAATCCCCATTTCTCTATAAATCTTTTCACACTTCGTTGTTCATAAAATTTAGACCTTTCAGAACGTTTAATTTCATCATTTGGAAAGTTAGATTTGTCTGATCTACTTCCAAAATGAAATATAACACTGTTTGTTGTCAAAACGAATTTAAATCCTGCTAATTGCATTCTTAAAAACAAATCCAAATCTTCAGCATAGGCCGGCGCAAATATAGGGTCATTGCCGCCAATGTAATCCCAGTCCGATTTACGGATAAGACCACTCACTCCTTCTCCTTTTTCATACATAACATCAGGATTCAATTTTGAGAACTCTTCAGCGTATTCTATAAAATAATCTTCTTTAAAATCGTCGTATTTGTATCCAAACTCTTCGTATGGAAACATTAATGTACCGGGTCTTGATTCTTCTTTGAAAAGATTGGGTTGAAATCTTTGAGAACTTACCCACATAGCATCGCTTTTTCCCTCAAATATTTTCAACGCCTCCAAATCCCAGTTTTTTGACACAAACATATCGGCGTGGAGAAACATAATAAACTCTGTTTTAACGTGTTTGGCACATTCATTCATTCCTCCGCCTATACCCCTAACGTCTTCTTCGTTGTGTCGCATAAGGATGTTTCCATCAAGATTATATTTTTTGGAATTTAGTTGTAACCATTCATATGTTCCATCTGTACAATTTTCAGCAAATATTACAAAAGGCGCATCTTTAAAATATGAGTATTTGCGGACAGAGTGGATTGCTAATTTGAGATAGTTTAGATTATTACATGCTGAAATACAAAATGTCGTTGGGTTATTCATATTAATTAGGATGCCATACAGTTCTCAATGAATCTTCTTTCAGTTCATATAATTGATTTAAAGTTATTTCCTCATTATTTACATTTTTTATAGAATAATTGAGTTCTTTTGATTGATTAAATGATTGGTCTATTGTAGTTCCATACATTTTACAAAATCTGGGATGTAATTCAATAAACATAAGAGGTCTATATGACATTATTGCTTCTTTTCCTCCTTCTAAAACATTATATTCGTATCCTTCTGTGTCAATTTTTATGGTGTCAGGTATTATATCAAATAGTGAACAAAACGAATCCATTTGAATCATTAATACTCTATCAGACCCATCAGTAGCAAAAGCGTGAAATCCATTCGAGTTGTATGGTGTTATACTGTCTTTATCTCCTAAAAACATTTTATGATAAGTAATATTTTTTGTTGAGTTTAATGCTATTGATTCTTCTATAATGAGTTGGGTTTCGTGTGAGGCATCAATCGAGTGAGCAGATTTATCTGATTTATTACAAAAAACAAGAGAAAACATCCCAAGAGCACAACCGACATCAATAAGACATTTTTTATTCTTAGTTAATTCCCAAAAATTTTTCATTTCCTTATACCCATCTCCATTTTCTTTTATGAAAATATCCATGCAAGGTCTTTTTTCTTCAAGAAGTGAACCAACATTGACT
>Ga0193696_1000356_pt1 | contig 16444 bp, 12 predicted proteins | sample L3m1metaG_FD_145074 | JGI IMG/M metagenome (GOLD analysis project Ga0193696, IMG submission 145074) | Soil microbial communities from a riparian zone of the East river system, Colorado, United States - L3m1 | ecosystem: Environmental > Terrestrial > Soil > Riparian zone | place: USA: East River... | reverse complement strand
TCGTCCAATCGCGACAGCTATGTGGGAGTGCTCCAGCTGTTCACGATGGACGTGAATGGCAGCTTCCCCGAGAAGTTGCCGCTGCCGTGGGGCTGGGAGGCCGCCTACTCGCCGGATGGCGCGCGGCTGGCGTATGTCCCGATGCGCCGCGCGTTCAATGTGTGGAAGCGCTACCGCGGCGGCGACACCACCCCGATCTGGCTCGCCACGCTCACCGATTCGAAAGTCGAAAAGGTGCCGCGCGAGAACTCGAACGACTACAACCCGCTCTGGCTCGCCGGCAAGGTTTACTTCCTCAGCGACCGCAACGGCGCCGTCTCCCTCTTCTCGTACGACACGCGGGCGAAGCAGGTGAAGGAAGAAGTGAAGAACAATACCGGCTTCGACTTCAAATCGATCGGCGGTACGGCCGACGCGATCGTCGTCGAGCAGTTCGGCGGACTGGGGCTGGTCGATCTGAAGACCGGCACGCTGAAACCGGTCCCGGTGCGCATCGCTGGAGATTTGCCGGAAGTCCGCGCCCGAATGGTCAACATCAGCGCGCGGCTGTCGAACGCTCACCTGTCGCCGAACGCGACGCGCGCGCTGTTCGAGGCGCGCGGTGAGATTCTGACGGTCCCGGCGGAAAAAGGGGACCCTCGGATCATCACGCACACGCCCGGCGTCATGGAGCGATATCCCTCGTGGTCGCCGGATGGCAAGACGATCGCGTACTTCTCCGACGAATCCGGCGAATACGCGCTGCACCTCGCCCCACAAACCGGCATCGGCGACGTGACGAAGATCGCGATGCCCGAGCCGGGCTTCTATCGGTCGCCGGAGTGGTCCCCCGACTCGAAGAAGATCGCGTTCGTCGACTCGCACATGCGGATCTGGTACATCGACGTCGAGCAGCGCAAGCCGGTGCAGGTCGGCAAGGAGCGCTACTGGAACAACTTCAGCGATGACTGGGTGCCGGTGTGGTCGCCCGACTCGAAATGGCTGGCGTACTCGACGCGGCTCTCGAACTATCTGGGCGCGATACACGTGTACTCGCTCGCGTCCGGCAAGGCGACGCAGATCACCGACGGCATGAGCGACGCGAAGGAACCGGTGTTCGACCGCGACGGGAAGTATTTGTACTTCACCGCGTCGACCGACTCCGGTCCGTCGCTGCAGCCGGACGTCGGCAGCTTCAGCAGGCCCGTCACGCGCAGCATCTACCTGACGGTCCTTGCCAAGGATCTGCCGTCACCGTTCGCTCCTGAGAGCGACGAGGAGAAAAGCGTCGAACCTCCGAAGGCGGACGAGCCGAAGCCCGAGCCGCGACCCGCGGCGCCACGGACGCCCGAGGTTAGGATCGACTTCGACAACATCGGTCAGCGGATTCTCAGCATGCCGCTGCCGCCGCGCAGCTACGTCGGCCTGCAAATCGGCAAGCCCGGTGTGCTCTTCGCGCTCGAGACGCAGCCGCCGGTTCCAGGCCAGCCGCCGTCGATGACGGTCCATCGTCACGATCTGAAATCCCGCCGGACGGATGTCGCGGTCGGCGGGGTGCGCTTCTTCGAGGTCTCGCAGAGCGGCGAGAAGATGCTGACACGCCAGGCGAACAACTGGTTCATCCGGAACCTGCCACCACCGCCTCCGCCTGCCGGAGGTCCGGCACCGCCGGCCGGCGGTGCGCCCGGCGGTGGACCGAATGGCGCGGGATCGGGTCAGCTGAACACCGCCAACCTGGAGTTGAAGATCTCGCCGCGCGACGAGTGGAAGCAGATGTTCCGCGAGGCGTGGCGCATCGAGCGCGACTACTTCTACGACCCCGGGTATCACGGCCTCAACCTGCGCAACGCCGAGGAGCGCTACGCGGCGTTCGTCGAGGGCATCGGATCGCGGGCGGATCTCAACTATCTCTTCGCGGAGATGCTCGGGAACCTGGTCGTCGGCCATCTCGGCGTCGGCGGCGGCGAGCAGCCGGACGTCAAGCGCGTCCAGACCGGCTTGCTCGGGTGCGACTACAAGATCGAGAACGGACGTTACCGGTTCGCCCGCGTCTACAACGGCGAGAACTGGAATCCGCAGGCGACCGCGCCGCTGACGCAGCCCGGCGTCAACGTCGTGGCCGGGGAGTACCTGTTGTCGGTCGACGGCCGCAATGTGGCGGCAGCCGACAACGTCTACAGCTTCTTCGAAGCCACGGTCGGGAAACAGGTGCAGATTCGCGTCAGCGCCGATCCGTCCGGCAGCGGTGCCCGCACGGTGACCGTCGTGCCCATCGCGAACGAAAACCGTCTGCGGAATCTCGCGTGGATTGAAGACAACCGCCGCAAGGTCGATCAGATGACCGGCGGCCGCGTCGCCTACGTCTATCTCCCGGACACCGCATTCGGCGGGTTCACGAACTTCACGCGCTACTTCTTTGCCCAGGTCGACAAGCAGGCCGTCATCGTCGACGAGCGGTTCAACGGCGGCGGCAACCTGGCCACCGACATCATCGAGTTCCTCAACCGCAAGCTGTTGTCCAGCGTCGCGACGCGCGATGGCGGCGACGAAGTGGAGCCGCAGGGCGCGATCTTCGGACCGAAGGTAATGTTGATCAACGAATTTGCCGGCTCGGGCGGCGATGCCATGCCGTGGTACTTCCGCCGCGCGGGTGTCGGCAAGCTGATTGGCAAACGGACGTGGGGCGGACTGGTCGGCCGCGCGGGCTCGCCGCCGCTGATGGACGGCGGCTTCGTCACGGCCCCGTCATCCGCGGTGTGGGATCCGGACCAGAGTCAGTGGATCGCTGAAAACGTTGGGATCAGCCCCGACATCGAAGTCGAGCACGATCCGGAAGTGGTACGCCAGGGCCACGACCCGCAGCTCGAACGAGCGGTTCAGGAGATTCTGGCGGAGCTGCAGAAGAACCCGCCGAAGAAACTGGTGCGCCCGAAGTTTCCGACATACAGCACGATCAAACAGTAATTGGCGAAGGCGGGAATTGGTGATTGTTGAATCACCAATTCCCTGATTCACTCACTCACCAATTTCTGGGTTCGCGTGTAGCGGTCAGGCGTGCCACGGTGTGCAGGTTGACATCGCAATCTGCAATATGTATATTGCGAATTGCAATGACCTTGGGCGAGAAAGTCCGGTCGCTCCGATCCGTCGAGGGCGACCTCCGCGGGCTCGGGCGCGAGATGAGCCAGCAGGAAGTGGCGGACGCCATCCGTCAGGAGCTCGGCGAATCCTTCAGCCAGTCCTACCTCTCGCAGATAGAAAGCGGCACCCGCCCGCATCTCACGCACCACACGCGGCTCCTGCTCTCGCGCTTCTTCAAGGTGCACCCCGGTTATCTGGTCACCGACCCTCCCGGCTATCACACCGAGCTGACCTCCGCGCTGCGGACTGTCGAAGGGCGGCTCGACAACTGGCTCATCAAAGGCGCCGAGCAGTTCGGCGGCGACGTTCCGCTGCGCGAAGCGATCCTCCGGCTCGCGCAGCACGACGACTCCCGGAAATGTCTCCTGCTTCTCGGCACCATCGTCGAGACGCCGCACCTGGTCGATCGTTTGCTCGACGCGCTCAGCGCTCCGCCGGCTGCTCCGCCGCCTGCTGCCGAAGGCGCCTGGGTGCAATAGGAACGCGATGAGGACTCGCCATGACGTGGACGTCGCTCTATCTCGTCTGCTTTTTGCTGGGATTCTCGCTGAGTGCCGTTTCCTGGCTGCTTGGGGCGCTCCACCTGCACCTGCCGCACGAGTTTCACGGCGGCCCCCATCTGCACGGTCACGGCGGGCTCGCGCACGCGGGACACGGCGGACACGCGGGACACGGCGCACATAGCGCACACCTGGCGAGCGCGCCCGCACCATTCAATTTCTCGACCACCACGGCGTTTCTCGCCTGGTTCGGCGGCGCCGGCTATCTCCTCACACGTTACGGTGTCCTCTGGCCGCCGGTTGCACTTTTCGCGGCCCTCGCCGTTGGCGGCGTCGGCGCGTCGCTCGTGTTCTGGTTCATGGCCAGCGTCCTCTGGTCGCCGCACGAAAACCTCGATCCGGACGACTACGAAATCGTCGGTCTGCTCGGCGTCGTCAGCAGCCCGATTCGCGCCGGCGGCACCGGCGAGATTCTGTTCGCGCAGGCGGGCGCGCGCCGCGTGGCTGGCGCGCGGAGCGAAGACGGTCAGGCAATCGACAAAGGCATCGAGGTGGTCATCACGCGGCACGAGAAGGGGCTCGTCTACGTGCGCACGTGGGCGGAACTGGCGGCGGATGACGCGCAGTAAGCGTTAAAACGGCGGGTGGCAAGCGCTAAGGAGGCAGCATGGATCTGGGAATTACGACCAGTATCGGCGTCACGGTGGGGCTGATGGGTCTCACCGTGATCTTGCTCACGAGCATTCTGGCGACGCTCTATCGCAAGGCCGGCCCGCACGAAGCGCTCGTCGTCTACGGCTTTCGCGGCACGCGGGTGGTCAAGGGGCACGGCACGGTGATTTTCCCGATGATCGAGGCGTGCCGGCAGCTGTCGCTGGAGCTGATGTCGTTCGACGTCGCGCCGGTGCAGGACCTCTACACGAAACAGGGCGTCGCCGTCACCGTCGAAGCGGTCGCGCAGATCAAGGTCAAGTCCGATCCCGTCTCGATCCAGACGGCGTCGGAGCAGTTCCTCACCAAGTCGCCCGACCAGCGCGAAGGGTTGATCCGGCTCGTGATGGAAGGTCACCTGCGCGGCATCATCGGGCAGCTCACCGTCGAACAGATCGTGAAGGAGCCCGAGATGGTGGCCGATCGGATGCGATCGACCTGCGCCGACGACATGAGCAAGATGGGGCTCGAGGTGATTTCGTTCACGATCAAAGAAGTCCGCGACAAGAACGACTACATCGTGAACATGGGACGGCCCGACGTGGCGCGCATCAAGCGCGACGCCGACGTGGCGGCGGCCGAAGCCGACCGCGACACCGCGATCAAGCGTGCGGAGGCGACGCGCGCCTCGGCGATTGCCAAGGCGCAGGCTGACCAGGAACGCGTCCTCGCCGAAACGCTCTCGATGGCGAAACAGGCCGAGGCGCAGCGCGACCTCGAGATCAAGAAAGCGCAGTACGTCGAGATCGTGAAGCGCCAGCAGGCGCAGGCGGACAAGGCGTACGAGATCCAGACCAACGTCATGCAGCAGCAGGTGACCGCCGAGGCGGTCAAGGTGCAGCAGATCGAGCGCGAGCAGCAGATCAAGGTGCAGGAAGCCGAGATCATCCGCGTCGAGAAAGAGCTGATTGCGACGGTCCTGAAGCAGGCCGAAGTGGAGCGGAAGCGCATCGAGACGCTGGCGTCGGCCGAGAAGCTGCGGCTGACGGTCGAGGCCGAAGGGCAGGCGGCGGCGACGCGGGCGCGCGGCGACGCCGAAGCCGACATCATCTTCAAGAAAGGCGATGCCGAGGCGCGCGCGATGAACGTGAAGGCCGAGGCGTTCCAGGAATACAACCAGGCGGCCGTGGTCGACAAGTTGCTCACCGGCATGCCGCAGATCGTCGCCGCGCTCGCGGCGCCGTTGAGCCAGATCGACAAGATCACGATCGTGTCCACGGGCAACGGCGACGCCGCCGGCGCCCACAAGATCACCGGCGACATCACGAAGATCGCAGCGCAGGTGCCGGCGCTCTTCGAAGCGCTGTCGGGGATGCAGATGTCGGACCTGATGTCGAAGGTCCGCGCGATTGGCGACAAGGGACCGAAGCCGCCGGACGCTCTCGGAGCGTAAGCGTGACGCGGCCCTGAAAGGGCCGCGCTACACAGGTGTTTTCGTAGCGCGACCCTTTTAGGGTCGCGATAGGAGCACGTCATGGGATTACTCGAACGCGTCAGCACACTCGTCAAAGCGAACCTGAACGACCTCATCGACCAGGCGGAGAACCCGTCGAAGATGATCAAGCAGGTGATTCTCGACATGGAGAATCAGCTGCTGCAGGTCAAGACACAGGTCGCGATTTCCATCGCGGATCAGCACATGCTCGAGAAGAAAGAGAAGGAACACGACGAGAAGGCGGCCGAGTGGCTGCGCAAGGCGGAGCTGGCGGTCGATCGTGGCCAGGACGACCTGGCCCGCGCGGCGCTCGAGCGTCAGAAAGCCAGCGAGCGGACGGTGGAGAGCTTCCGGCAGCAGGTCGCCGACCAGCGCGCGCAGGTGACGACGCTCAAGGCGGCGCTCGGCAAGCTCGAACAGAAGCTCGCCGAGGCGCAGGCGAAGAGCGAGACGCTGCTGGTCCAGCATCGCCGCGCCCGCGCGCTGGGGAAAGCGAGCGACGCGCAAATTGGTATCGGCGACCGCTCGGCGATTCGTACGTTCGATCGGATGAAGGAGAAGGTGAGCCGGGAGGAAGCTATCAGCCAGGCGAAGGCCGAGCTCGTGGGCGGCAATCTCGAGGATCGCTTCACGCAGCTCGAACGCGACGACGAAGTCGATCGCCTGCTGGCGGAGCTGAAAGCACGGCGGGGCGTAACCGCGTAACGACGTTTAACCGCAGAGAGCGCGGAGGCCGCCGAGAATCTGTCCGTCTCTTACTGTTGCGACGTGCTCCTCGTGGCCTTCCGGTGCGCGTCGAAGAATTCGACAATCGCCGCCAGGTTCGGGCCGACGACGTCGCTGTGCAGTCCGCCGGGGACCTCGATGTACTTGTGCTCGATCCCCAGCTCCTTCAGCTTCGCCACCATCGTCCGCGAACCGCTGACGGAGACCGTCGGATCCGCATCGCCGTGCACGATGATCTCGGGAACGCCTCTTAGCTTCTCCAGGGTCGCCGGGTTGCCGGTGCCTGAAATCGGCGCGATCGCCGCCCAGATGTCCGGATACTTCGGCGCGACCTTCCACGTGCCGATGCCGCCCATCGAGTGGCCCATCAGGTAGATCCGGCTCTCGTCGATCTTGTAGAGCTGCCGCATCCGCTGCAGCACCTGCATCACGTCCTGTTCGCTGAAATCCTGCGTCCGGCGTACGGCGGGATCGGCCGGTGGCGTGCCCAGTCCCCAGCCATACGATCCGTCGACGCGATAGCCAAGCGGTGTGGCGAGGAGGTAGCCGTGCGATTCGGCCAGCGGCGGCAGGCCCGCGCCGTAGTTGTCGAAGAAGGAATCCTCGGTGCCGCCGAGGCCGTGCAGCGCGATGATGAGCGGGAACGGCTTCGAGCCGGTGTATGCCTTGGGGACATACGTCCGGTAGGGGATGATCTCGTTGGCGGCTTCGAGGAGATAGTGGCGCCGAATGTCCCCGGTCCGGCCGGCGAACGGATCCTTTCCGTTTTTCGCTGCCAACGCCACGGCCTCGGCGGCCGGGAAGTCGCGCTCCGGATCGAATGTCCGCAGCTCCAGCCGCCCGCGATTCACCTGCTTCATCCGATCGATCGGATACAGAATGTCGGCGCGCAGGTTCTGCGGCGCCAGCTTCGCGTCGCTCTCGAGTTTTGTGACCGTGTCGTCCAACCCCTTGCGCAACGCGACGACCAGAGTGGTCGCACCAAGTTGATTCGTTCCGTCGCTGACGTTGGCAATCAGCAGGTAGGTGCCATCCGTGATGTCGTGCACGTCGAGGTCGAATGAGAACGGCGATTCGCGGAGGTCGCGGCCGACGCCTTCGAACGTGCCGAGCTCTTTCAGCAGCTCCGACGGTGGCGGCGGCGTGCCGGCCGCGGGCGGTGGGCCGCTCGGCCGCTTGTATAGCGCGAGCTTCGCCCTCAGCGGGTGCTCGAGGCCGATCGACGGCGCGTAGATTTGCTCGAGCCGAACCACGTATGGCTTCGACGAGTCGACAACCACGCGATCGGTACGGAGCACCAGTGAACTCGCAAACTCGACGGCATCGGTCCACGGCCGGTTGTTGAGCAGCGCGATGCCCTTGGCGAACAGCCTTCGCAACTCGCCGTTCCTGCCAAGCCGGGACGCCTCGGCGATCTGCGCGTCGAGCGCATCGATCTGCGTCTTGAGCTCGCCCTGCGGCTTCACGGTGTTCTTGCGCGTGACGTAGCCGACGCGCACCGACGCCAGGCTCGTGAGCGCCTGCGCCGCCACGATCGACGGCACGAGCGACGTGACGCAGACGACGATCAAGGTGCGAAATTTCATGCGGGCCCTCCGTTTCAGCCGGCCGTTCAGCCGCTGATGCTACCCGAAAACCGTGCTAACTTCACCGCCATGAAATGGCTCACGTCGCTCTTCGTGGCGGCGGCGATCGCGGCGCCGGCGGCGCAGAACCCGGGCGGTTCGGCGGCCGGCGCGGCGGCAGCCAAACGGCGTCTTGTCGGGAACTGGAAGCTGGTGAAGTACGAGATCTTCGACCCGTCCGGCCCGACGCGGCCAGGCGCCTTCGACGTCGGCCGGTTGATGTACGACGAGCAGGGCGAGATGGCCGCGCATCTCATGCGATCCGGCCGGCCGCGGGAGGCGGCGACGACGGAAACCGCCCGCGCCGCTGCCTATCAGGGCTATCTCGGATACTTCGGTCCGTTCACGATCGACCCCGACAAACAGATCGTCGTGCATCACGTGGTGGGATCGTCGCGGCCGGACTGGATTGGCAGCGAGCAGGTGCGCTATTACGGGTTTCCGGCAGACAACAGGCTGACGCTGTCGTTGAAGTCCGGGGATCGCGTGACGCAGACGCTCACCTGGGAGCGCGCGCGGTAGGTCAGGGTTTGGTCGCGTGGGTCGGGTAAGTCGGGTGGGTGGCGTTGGTGGCTCCTACCCACCAGACCCACATAACCTACTCGACCACAGGCTCGTCAGGGTTTTTGCGTCAGGATCTTGATCCCCTTCAGGACTTCCGCCTGTGGCGGCAGATCAGCCGTGCCTGCAGGGAACCCGTTCTTCGACAGCATGAACGCGATGATGTCCGCGTTGTCCTGAGCGCTGACGCTGCCGGGCTTGTCCGCCGGCATCGTGATCCGCAGCCGCTCGAATAGATCGCCGACGGTCAAGTCATTCCATCCGGACATGAACTCGACACCGGTCAGCGGCGGCGCCACATCCGCGCCCATGAGATCGGGGCCGTGGCACTTGGCGCAGTACTGCGCGTACGCAGTCTCGCCACGCTTCGCCTGAGCCTCGCTGTACACGGCGTCCCAGACGGTTTTGCCGCCTTTGTCCTGACGGGCGATCACAGCGGTCGAGCACAGCGCGCCGAACAGCAGAACGATTGCCGCGTTGATCCGCATGGCATACATTTTAGCTGATGCGACTCGCGGGTTTTTCCCGGCACGCCCTTGGCGCTGTGACGGGATTGGTCGCGTTGCTGTTCACGCTGGCCTTGGTGCCGCAGCCATCGGCCATCCGGGTGCTCGCCGAGTCGATTCCGGGCGCTGTGTCGCCGGAGGTCGCGGCGGACCTGTTGATTCGCGTTGGCGATTCGGCGGCCGCTGGAAAGGAGCCGGCTGAGTGGAGGGCGGATCTTTACGACCAGGCGTTTCAGCTCGCGCGGTCTGCACCGGATCCATTACCTCGTTACCCTCGGCGCGATCCGCGCGCGCGATCGCGCGTCAATCCGATTGGACCCGACGGGCGGCTGGATGCCCTCTCACTTCAGGTTCGAGCGTTCAACGGGCTTCTCGAACTTCGACGTGAACGGGCGCTGGAACTGGCCGGCACGATCGAGTTGCGCATCCCGGCGCTGGCCTGCAGCGATTCGACGGTGCCCGCCCCCGGGGGTGCGTTCGACGTCGCACGTTACGCGCACGATCTGCTCGAGCGCCACGTGCAGTCGGTTCATTCGTCAACGCAGCTTGCGCCGGCGTTCGAAGCGATCCTCGCTGCGGAACTGTCGGCCGCCGACTCGCGGGCGCTCCTGACGACAGTCGTCAGTACGATGCGGTTGCTCGATGACGATGATGTGAGCTTCACCGATACACTCGGCCCGACGTGGGCGGCAGTGAAGCACGTCGTCGACAGCTCCGACGACGGCTCGTTCGGGGGCTTCGTGCTGGATGCCTTCCGGTCGTACATCGTCCGGCATCTTTCCGGAGAGCGATGCCCAGCGCCGTCGCCGCCCGTGCCCGGCCCGTCGGCCGAGACTGACACCCTGGCAGAGATCGACCAAACACTGTCGACCCACGATCGACCGGTCCTGTCAGCAAGAGAGCGAACGGCCTCGAGGCAGGTGGAGGTCTCGAAGGGCACGAACGCGCGTGAGCGTGTCCTCGTCTTCGGCGCGGGCCTGTGGCAGACCGCAGCTTCGAAAAACCTGATTGAACAGGTGATGGCGCTGCGAGCCCACCGCCAGTCCGGGCGTCCGGTCAACGATCCCCGGACGCCGGAATGGAACGAGAGACTGTCTCGGATCTACGCGCGGATGGGGACCTGGACTCGCAGCGACGAACCCTCGGTCGAACACTACATGCACGAGCGCATCATCCTGCTCGAGATGCTCGTCGACGTGATCCCGTCAGGTGCGGATCGCCTGCGTGCGCTGGGCGACGTTCTCGCGTTTCTGAAGTCCGATGGCCGGCAGATCTTCGATAGCAACGTGTGGGCCGACCGGCTGCGCACGATGATCGACACGTGCCGCAACTCCCCGATCGAGTGGGAGTGGCTGATGCGTGCGCTTCTCGATTCCGGCGATCCGGTGATGCGGCTGTACGCGCAGCTCGAGCAGCTCTCGGGTGCTTAAAGACAGGTAGCTATCAGCCATCAGCTCTCAGCTTACGATGCACGGTCGCATTGACACTCAGAGCTGAGAGCCGACAGCTGAGAGCCGACAGCTGAGAGCTGACAGCTGAGAGCTGAAAGCTACATCAGCGCGAGCGTCCCGATCAGGCGAGCGCGGCAAGTCCCGCGGCGTGCCGCGCGAGAAACTCCACCCGCGCGCCGAAGCTGGCAAACCGCGCGTCGCTGGTCTGGCCCTGGACGTAGCGGTAGTAGATCTGCTGGATCACGACCGCAATCTTGAACACGGCGAAAATCTCGTAATAGCGGACGTTCGACACGTCGCGGCCGGACCGCGACGCATAGCGCTCCACGATCTCTTCCTTGGTGAAATAACCCGGCCGATCGATGACCGTCGTGAGGGCGTCGCGCTGGCTCGGCGGCGCGGTCGGAGACCAGTACGCCAGCACGATGCCCAGGTCCACCAACGGATCGCCGAGCGCGCTCATTTCCCAGTCGAACACCGCGACGATGCGGCCGACGTCGTCCGGGTGGAGCATCACGTTATCCAGCTTGAAGTCCCCGTGGACCACCGAAGGACTGGCTGGATCCGGCGGCAGATGCGCATCCAGCCATGTCGCCAGCGCGTCCATCTCCGCCAGCGTCGTCGTCTGCGATCGGTGCCAGCGGTCGCTCCATCCCTTGACCTGGCGCGCCACGAATCCGGCCGGTTTGCCGAGTCCGCTCAAGCCGCCAGCGGCAACGTCGATGGCGTGGAGATCAGCGAGGGTGTCGACCAGCGCACCGCTCAGGCGGCGACGAGCTTCGGGATGGGCGAGCGCGGGCGGCTCGTCGGTCCGGACGACCACTCCGCGGCGCCGCTCCATCGCGTAAAAGACACAGCCGATCACGCTCGGGTCGTCGCACAGCAGATACGGCCTCGGTGCGAGCGCGAAGACGGTGTGCATCGCGGACAGCCACCGGAACTCGCGCGCCATATCGTGGGCGGTTGGAGCGACCGGCCCGAAGGGCGGACGGCGGACGACGATGTCCGTGTCGCCGAAGGTGACGAGGTAGGTGAGGTTCGAGTGGCCACCTGGAAATTGCGCCACGCGCGGTTCGTGTGACACATCCAGTCCCGGAATCTGGCAAGCCGGCAGACGCTCGCGCAGCCAGGCGGCGAGACGCGCCCAGTCGAGCTCCTCGCCCGGCCGCACCTCGCGCGCATCAGTTTCCATGGAACACGGCGCCTAAATTATCATGCGCTCCATGCATTTCGACCACAGCGCCAAGGTGAGCGATCTTCAGCGCCGTCTCTCGGCGTTCATGGACGAGCACGTCTACCCGAACGAGCGGACATATCACCACCAGATCGCGGACGGCGATCGATGGCAGCCGACGGCCATCGTCGAGGAGCTGAAGCCCAAGGCGCGGGCCGCGGGTCTCTGGAATCTGTTCCTGCCGGAAAGCGAATACGGCGCGGGGCTGACCAACGTCGAGTACGCGCCGCTCTGCGAGATCATGGGCCGCGTCCCCGGCTTCGGCCCCGAAGTCTTCAACTGCTCGGCGCCCGACACCGGGAACATGGAGGTGCTGGTCCGCTACGGCAGCGAGGCGCAGCGCAAACGGTGGCTGGAGCCGCTGCTCGACGGAAGAATCCGTTCCTGCTTTGCGATGACGGAACCCGACGTCGCGTCGTCGGACGCGACCAACATCAAGTCGCGCATCGAACGGGACGGCGACGACTACATCATCAACGGCCACAAGTGGTGGATCTCGGGAGCCGGCGATCCGCGCTGCCGAATCGCGATCTTCATGGGGAAATCCGATCCGGCCGCCGAGCGTCACCGGCAGCAATCGATGATCCTCGTGCCGATGGAGGCGACGGGCGTGACGATTATGCGCTGCCTTCCGGTGTTCGGGTACGACGATGCGCCGCACGGTCACGCGGAGATCACATTCGAAGATGTTCGCGTGCCGGCCTCGAACATGCTGCTCGGCGAGGGCCGGGGATTCGAAATCGCGCAGGGACGGCTGGGGCCCGGCCGCATCCACCACTGCATGCGCCTCGTTGGCGTCGCCGAGCGGGCGCTCGAGCTGATGTGCCGCCGCGTCCAGAAGCGCGTGGCGTTCGGCCGGACGCTCGCCGAGCAGGGGACCATCCGTGCCGACATCGCGGACTCGCGGATGGAGATCGAACAGGCACGGCTGCTGACGATGAAGGCGGCCCACATGATGGACACCGCCGGCAACAAGGTTGCGCGCGCCGAGATCGCGATGATCAAGGTCATCGTCCCACGCATGACGCTGCGGGTGCTCGACCGCGCCATCCAGGCGCATGGCGCTGCCGGGGTGTCGGACGATTTTCCGCTGGCGTCGGCGTGGGCCCACTCGCGGACGATACGGCTGGCCGACGGACCGGACGAAGTGCATCGAGAGGCGATTGCGAAGCTGGAGCTCTCAAAGAGCAGTCGGTAGTCAGTAGTCGGAAGTCTGGAGTCGAGTCGGTAGTCAGTCGAGAGTCGATAGTCGGTCGGTAGTCGAGAGCGACTCCCGACTCCCGACTATCGACTACGCGCCGTCCCTAATACATCGATAAAGAACTCCATCATCCGGTCTTCGTTGACCTCACTGTGCCCGCGATCGGGGCCGACCTGGACGTCGAAGCTCTTGCCAACGCCTTGCAGCGCATCGATCAGTTGCAGTGTGTTCGACGGGTGGACGTTGTTGTCCGCGGTACCGTAGTAGAGGAGCAGCCGCCCGTTGAGACGCGACGCGTAGTTCAGCGCGTTGCCGGCGTCGTATCCGCTCTTGTTGTCTTCGGGCAGCCCCATGTAGCGCTCGGTGTAAATCGAGTCGTAGTTGCGCCAGTCGGACACCGGCGACGACACCGACGCCGCGGCGAACACCTCCGGATGCCGGAGGAGTCCCATGAGCGCGGTGTAGCCGCCGTACGACGAGCCGAAGATGCCGATGCGCGCCTTGTCGAGATACGGGCGGTTCCAGAGCGCCTTGACGCCTTCGGTCATGTCGTCGACGTCCACTTGACCGAGTTTCTGATACACGGCGTCGAGCGTACGCTTGCCGAGGCCGGGCACCGACCGCGAATCGACGGTCAGCAGCAGAAAGCCAAATTCCGTCAGCGCACTCGGCGCCACGAAGCTCTCGCGCGACGTGTCGTTGGCAAACTCGGGTGCGCCGTAGACCCTCACGAGCGCCGGGTAGGTTTTCGACGGATCGAATGTGGACGGAAACTGGATGAGCCCGTGCAGCTCCGTTTTGCCGTCGGCGGCCTTGTAGGTGAACAACTCCGCCTTCTTCGACTGGAGCGCTGACATCCTCGTCGTATCGCTCTCGGCCAGGATTGAGACGGTTGAGCCGTCGTCGACGTTCACCAGCCGGGTCGCCGGCGGAGTGTCGTGCGTCTGATAGATGTCGATGAAATGACGGTTGTCCGGCGCGATGCCACAGGGCAGCGTCGACGTGGGTTGACCGAATCGCACGCCCAACGACGCAATGCAGCCGCCAATCCTGTGGTGAAACGCCGGATCGGTCAGCCGACGGTCGTTCTTGCCGTCCAGACCGACACGGTGCAGCTGCTGCTTCAGGACGCTGTCGCCGTCGCGCGCGGTGTAGAACAGCAGCCCGGCGCGCTCGTCGATCTTCACCAGCGTCGCCGCTTCGACGTTGGTGGCTGACGTGAGTGGCGCGATCAGCTGGCCGCCGAGATCGTAGAGGTAGAAGTTGTTCCAGCCGTTGCGCTGCGATTCCCAGATGAAGCGGCGTCCATCTTCGAGAAACACGATCCGGGGATCTTCGTTGACCCAGCCAGTCGGCCACTCTTCGCGCAGAATCGTCCGAGTGACGCCAGTCGCCGGGTCGGCAGCGGCCAGCTCGAACACGTTCTGACGCCGATTCGTCCGGAAGAAGATCAATTCGCGGCCATCGCGCGACCAACCCACGTGGTACACATAGTGGCCGACGACGCTGTTGTCGAAGGGCCGGCCGCTCCGCACGTCGACGCGCGTCGTCTGGCCGCTGACGACGTCGTAGATGTAGAGGTCAGCGACCGGGTTGGGCGCACCCGCGGTCGGAAAGGCTTCCACGTCGACGGTGGTCTGTCTCCTGGTCTGGCCGAGCGTCACGTAATAGTCCGCCACCCGCGATTCGTCGAATCGATAGAAGGCGAGCTTCCGGCTGTCCGGGGACCACCACATCGCGCTGTGTTGTTCGAGCTCCTCGCCGTAGGCCCAGCTGGCCGTCCCGTACTTCACGCGGCTCGCGGTGCTGCCGTCGGTCGTCACCGCGCGTTCGTCGCCGCCGTTGGCTGGACCGAGCCAGACGTTGCGATCGCGGTAACGCGCCTGCAGCCGCGCGTCCGGCGAAGTCGCCGTGGTGAATTGACGCCCGCGTTCGGGCAGTTCGGTCGCCGGCGGCGCCGGTCTGGCCCGTTCGCCAGAACCCTGCTCGGCCGATTCGGCCTCCTTCGCGCGGCGCGCCGTGACGTCGAAGAGATAGTGCTTGCCGCGCTGCGAGTACTCGATCGTGTTCGCGTCAACCCAGGACGCCGCGAGCGTCCCGCCCCGGACCAGCGGCCCCTCATTCTCGACCCGCTGAAAGCTCTCGTATCCGGGCATCGTCCGCAGCCGATCCTGCGCGGCGAGCGAGAGCGGCAGCGCCGCCAGGAGACCGAACCATGCCCAGCGTGGGTTGGCCATTCGTTCCACTATATAGTGGACGGAATGGCCCGATCGATCGCGCGGCATTGCGAGGCCGGCGTGTGGGACATGTGGACCACGGCGCCGCATCCTGCGCTCCAGCCGTACATCACGATGTATTGCGGCTATGTCGAGCGCGTCGCGGCTGGCCGCCGCATGCAGGTCCCGCATCCGGACGTCGTGCTGGTCATCGGCCTCGGACCGACGATGCGTGTCGTCGATCACCGCCGTCCGGCCGACGGGACGATCGAGCGCCTGGCGTTCACCGCCGGCGTGCACGACGCCTATGTTTTCACGGAGTCCTCGGTGCCGACGTGTGGGCTGCAGGTCAATCTGACGCCGATCGGCGCGCATCTCGTGTTTGGGGTGCCGATGGATTCACTCGCCAACCGCGTCGTCGAGCTCGACGATCTGTTCGGCGCCGATGCGCCTCGTCTGATCGATCGGCTGTGCGAAGCCCGAATCTGGTCGCAGCGCTTCGACATCCTCGACGAAGCGATTCTCGGCCGCGTCCTCTCCGCGCGCGCCCCCAACCCGCTGGTCGTCAAGGCCGCGCACGTGCTGCGCGCCACGCGAGGGGCCGCGAGCATCGCGAGGTTGGCGCGCGATCTCGAATGCAGCCAGCGCCATCTCATCGCGACGTTCCGTGAACACGTTGGTGTGACGCCGAAGACCTACGCGCGCATCGTCCGGTTCGATCACGCGGTGAAGCGGCTGCGGCAGGCGGACGGCCTGCGCTGGGCGGAAATCGCGGACGCCAGCGGCTACTACGATCAAGCCCACCTCATTCGCGATTTCCACGAGTTCGCCGGTCAGACCCCGGGCCAGTTCGTCTCCCGGTAAATTTCTTCCAAGACGCTTCGGCAGTCCCGGTCGTAGTCTGTGTCTGGAGGCAGCGATATGTCCCAGACCATCGTGCAACCCAACATCTTTCCGATCCTGCGCTACCGCGATGCGCCGGCGGCCATGGCGTGGCTGGCCAGAGCCTTCGGCTTCGAGACGCGAATGGAGGTGCCGGGCCCGGACGGCACGGTCGCTCACGCCGAGCTGCGATTAGGCGCCGGCACGATCGGCCTCGCGTCGAAGACGCCGCCCGACGGAAAAAATCCGTGGACGACCGTCGATCAAGGCGTCTAC
>Ga0193696_1000355_pt1 | contig 16454 bp, 12 predicted proteins | sample L3m1metaG_FD_145074 | JGI IMG/M metagenome (GOLD analysis project Ga0193696, IMG submission 145074) | Soil microbial communities from a riparian zone of the East river system, Colorado, United States - L3m1 | ecosystem: Environmental > Terrestrial > Soil > Riparian zone | place: USA: East River... | reverse complement strand
GTCGGCTGCGAGAAACCTTCGGGGATTACTTTGAGGACCGCAACCTGCATCTCGTTGCTGCAGTGGCCGATTCCTACGGGGACCTGGTCCGTGCCTGGTTCAAGCAGGTGGACGGCAGCCCTGGGCGCCTTGTCTGGGTGCGGTCGCTCGAGGACGACTCAGTGCTGCGAATCGGTGTTGATCAGGCGTTGCGATCGACAGAGGAGCGGGCCCGAGGCCTCTCTGTTGGCTCACAATCCGATCGAGAGGCGTTACGCCGGCTGGTTCCCCATGAGCGCGTCGAATTCGTAGCGGCGGACACGACCGGCTGATCCGATGAGCATGAGCGGCACCGCGTCGTGAGCAGAATCGCCTACACCAATCCGCAGGCGTCGCGACCGGACGTGGGGTCGCTAGGACCGAAGTCTCCCGAGCGGGCCGAGGTCTCGCGAAAGATCCGCCAGGCAGCCGCTATCCCCTTGGTGATCTCACTGGGAGCTCAGTGGGTCTGCTTCATCGTCTACTGGATTCCAGAAGTAGGCCACTTTCCGGCGCACGAATTGTGGCTTACCCAGCTCGCTCCGCTGGCTTCGGTTGCCTTGACGAGTGAGGGGCAGCCTCAGGTCCAGGCGCAGAACGGTCAGTGGGGGCTACCGGCCCTCGTGCTGCTCGTCTGTGCGTTCGCGCTGTTCTGGCTGTCTCGTACCCGCCACTGGCTCGGTCGCACCGCGATGCTCGCGCCCGCAGCACTTGGTCTGGTCGCTGCGCTCACCATCGTCGTCGGGCTCGCCGTGCGAGGGATCATGTCCTCCTCCATGGTTGGCGTGGCGTTGTTGATCGTCTGGGTATTCAGTGCCGGCTATGCCGCGCTGCACGGACTGCTCGACAACCTGGGCCCGCTACCACCGAAGACCTGGTATAGCGGTCTGCCGCTGCTTGCCGTGTACGCGGTCGTCGCGGCGGCCCCGGTCGCGGTTGGACGCTGGCTGTTCGCTTCCGACTTGCGTGATGCCGGTGCGAGGCTCCAAGCCAACACCGTCGCCTTGAGCCGGGCTGCACTGTGGACCTCCAGTACGGTCCTGCTCTATCTCACAGGCTTGCTGGTCGGGGTCGCTGCCTGGGTTGCTTACCAGGCGTGGCCGCCGCGCCGCGAGATGGCCTTCGTCGGCCGGAGTCTGATCGTGGTCGGCATCTTGATCATCACCGCCGCGATCGGCTGGCCAGCAACCACTCAGGCAAACAAGCGGGTGGACGAGCTGACCTACGCCAGCCCAGCTGAGGAGGTGCACTTCACCTGTGGCGCATGGATCCTTGACCAGCCCACCACCGTCTCACAGCAGCCAGTGCCGGCGAAGACGCTGGTGATCACCGGATTTTCATGTCGGACGGTGACGGCCTTCTCTGGTTATCAGCAGCTCTCCACCCACACGCTGCCGGTCTCGCTCTCGCCTGTCATTGCCCACACACCCGAAGGAGCCAAGATCTCCGGGCGCATCGTCGCCGCGCAGTACGGCGACGTCCTTGTCGTCGCCGGCAGTAATCGTTTCGATGTCAACACGAACTATCTTCTGGGCATCGGTCTGACTGACAGCGCAGAGCTCTGGAGGTATCCATGCGTGCATGGTCCGCCGATGGGCGTGCGGTTCGCGAACGTGCCAGGTGGCGACAATCCGGCCGAGGGGCATCTCACAATGGGCGAAGTGGGCCCTGAGGCCGTGATCAGCTGCCAGCGCCAACTCGTGAGCATCAATCCGATGACCGGGCCGCGTTGATCCGGGAGGCAAGCTGGCTGAATGAGCACCGCGACAAAGACGGTCCAGGCAGCCAAGTTCCTTGCCGGGATGTATCGGGAGCGGGCGCGGATCCTCTACGCCGCGCACGTACGTGGTGATCTGTTCAGCCGACTCAACCTGCCTAACGCCAACACCGACCCGTACCAGATCTATGAAGAGATGCGGGCTCGCGGTCCGCTTCTGCCAACCCGGCTTGGCAACTACAGCACGACGAGCCATCGGTTGTGCAACGAGGTGCTGCGCAGCCGAAGCTTTGGCCCGAGACCTGAGGACGGCACCGAGGACTTCGCTACCCAAGCGCCGCTCGACCTCTCGCTGCTCGAGCTGAACCCGCCGGACCACACCCGAATCCGCCGCCTCGCCGCACCAGCGTTTACGCCGAGGCGGATGGCAGGCTATGCCGCCCTGGTTGATCAGGCGATCCAGCGACTACTGGATCAGTGCGAGCGTGATCGCGAGTTCGATCTGATGACCTCGTTTGCCTCACCACTGCCCATTGCCGTGATGACCCATCTGCTTGGGCTGCCCAACGAGCCCGAGCGGTTCCGTCGGCTAGGCTCAACGATCGCCCGTGCGTTGGACGGCATCTGGTCGCTCGGACAGGCACGCACGCTGGCAGCCGCGGACGCGGAACTCCGGGGGACCTTCACTGATCTGATCCAACGACGCGCTTCAGAACCCGGCGATGATCTCGTGTCGGCGCTGGTGGCCGAACAGAGCCGTTCGATCACTCCGGCCGAGCTGTCGGCTCTGGTGCGGCTGCTACTGATCGCCGGCTTCGAGACGACGGTGAATGCCATCGGCAATGGCATGCGCTGGCTGCTGGCCGACCGTGAGCAGTGGGAGTTATTGGTTGCCGAGCCGGATCGCGGATCGGCAGTCGCCGAAGAGGTGCTCCGCTTCGATCCTCCGGTGCAGCAGACAGCCCGAGTTGCGCATCAGCCGGTGCAGCTCGGTGACGTGCTGGTCGCCAAGAATCAGTTGGTGATCACCTTGCTGGCGGCGGCTAATCGTGACCCCGAGGTGTATCCGGAGCCGAACCACTTCGACATCACGCGGGAGTCTCCTGTGGAGCATCTGGCCTTCTCCGGCGGCATTCACTATTGCCTCGGCTCACCGCTCGCTCGGTTGGAGCTGAGCCAGGCGTTCCGCGCTCTCGCCGAACGGTTCCCGCGGATCCGCCAGGTCGGGCCGATCACCATGCGACCCGGTACCACGCTGCGCGGACCACTCCGGCTTCCCGTTGCGGTCTAAGGGTCACCGCTGCTTCACCGCGGCAAGCCCGTGCTGAGACTGGCCAACGGCGACCGACCCGTCCTGAGCGGTGCTGAGCACCGTCATCCCGAGCGAGCGGACCAGCTGCACCGTACGCGGTGCCGGGTGGCCGTAGTCGTTGTCGACGCCCGCGCTCGCGATCGCGACGCGGGCCTGGGTAGCCGCGATGAAGCCGGGATCCTGCTGCGCCGAACCGTGGTGCGGAATCTTGAGGACATCGGCCCGAAGATCTGCCCCGGTTTTGACGATCGCTTGCTGGCCGGGTGGTTCGACGTCACCTGTGAGTAGCAGCCGCAGCCGTGCGACGGTGACCATGATCACCAGGCTGCTGTCGTTCTGCCTGGAGGAATCATCTTGCTCCGCAACCACATGGTCTACCGGTCCAAGCACCTCCAGCTCGGCATCGCCGACACGAGCGCGGGTTCCCCACCGGGGCGTATGGATCGGAATTCCGTGTTGTGCGGCCTGCTGGGTGACGAGCGTTGACAGCGGTCCCTGCGGGGCCAATGGGCTGACCCACACCTGACCAATACGACGGTGTTGCAGAACGCCGATGAGGCCGTCGACATGATCGGCATGAAAGTGCGAAATGATCAACAGCGGCACCCGGGTGATCCGCAACCTGTCCAGGCAGCCCCGCATCGCGGCAGGCGCTGGTCCGGTGTCGACCACGATCGCGCTGCCGCGGGCCGTGCGAACCACGATCCCGTCGCCTTGACCAACGTCGCAGACAACCAACACCCAGTCACGAGGCGGCCAACCTGGCTGACGCGGAGTGCCACACAGACAGATGATCATGATGCCGACAAGCAGCAGGGTGAGCCACGGGCGCGCCAAGACGTGGGTCATCGACAGACCCAGGAACACACAGCTGACGGCCAACCAGGTCAGGGTCAGCGGCGTGATCGACAGGTGCCATTCCGAGCCGGGCAGTTGGGAACCGAATGTAGCGATCCAAATGATCACCTGGGCACACCATGCGGCGCCGAGGCCGAATACGGCAGCAACAGTGTGGCTGAGCAGCGAGGCCCCGGCGGCGGCAAAGCCCAGTACAGTCGCAGGACCCACGAACGGGCCGGCCAACCCATTCGCTGCCAGGCCCGAGATGCTCATCCGTCCGGAGATCGCCGCGAGCAGCGGCGTGGTGGCAAGTTGAGCTGCGAGCGGGACCGCAATCGATTCGGCGATGAGCTGCGGCAGCCAGCGATTGATGATCACGGTCCAGCGCCGGGACCACCAGACGATGCCTGCGCAGGCCAGCACCGAGAGAGCAAAGCCGATCGATCTGCTCAGGAACGGGTCCACCAGTAGCAAGATCATGGTGGCGACGGCGAGGTTGCGTACCCCAGCGATCCGGCTGCCTGATCCGAGTGCGGCCAAGGCCACCAGGCCCATTGCGGCGGCCCGCAACACGCTGGGCTCGGTGCGACACAGTGCGACGAAAATGATCACTCCAGCCAGGCCGACGATGCGCAGCCACCACCCGCGGACGCCAACCCAGCGTGCGATCGTCAGCAGGAAGGCCAACAGCAGAGTGAGATTGGCACCCGACACAGCGGTGAGATGGGTCAAGCCGGTCGAAACGAAGTCCTCAGTCAGCTCCGGGCGAAGCGCTGACGTGTCACCGAGGACGAGGGCAGGCACCAGCGCCCGCGGCTCCGGGCGGCGGTCGGCGACAGCTCGGCGCAATCCCGCGCGCACCCGCTCCACCAGCCGGAAGCCCTGGAGAAGGCGGGCAACGAAGACCGGTGAGCCACGCACCCGTAGCACGGCAGCCACGTCCGAGCCTCGGTCGGGTGCCTCCAGACGGCCGTCGACGAGCACCCGGCTGCCGACCGGAATCTGCAACCACTGCTCGACCTGCGGCCCGCTGACGACGAGCAGGAGCGGGGCTCGGACCAGCCATTCCCCGCCCCGGCCGGCAACGCGTACGGTTGTCGCCCTCATCACCGCAGCACCTGGTCTCAGCCCGGTGCCGGTGACCCGATGCGGGTCCGCGCGAATCTCGAGTTCGGCCGAGCTGACCGCCCGATGCGCCGCCAGCGCGGCCACGGGTCCGTTACGCAGACGTTGCAGGTTGACGAAACCGGTCCCCAGTAGCACCGCGATCACCAAGGCGACGGTCAGCAGCAGGGCTGAGCGCCGCAGCACCGCCGCAGCTAGAGCGATCACCGCGCCCAACCCGGCCGCGGCAATGCCTGCCGGCGCGCCCCAGATCCCGAGCCATGCCGCTCCCCATGCCGCCACCGCCAAGGGCGCAACTCGCAGATCCGGCAAACGAGCAGGCGCCGTCGCAGCGGCGGGCTGCCGCCCCCGCCAATGACGATCAGCTAGTCGCTCGACTATGGTGCGGGCCGCCGGGACGACCCGGTGTGGCCCCGCCTTCACACCCGCACGTGCGGGGCGATCTCGGCATAGGTCTTTGGTCCGATGCCGTCAACCTCCTGCAACTCCTCGATCCGACTGAACCGCCTGTGCTGTTCCCGCCACGTGAGAATCGCCTGGGCAGTGACCGGCCCTACGCCAGGCAACTCCTCGAGTTGCGCCTGGTTGGCTCGGTTGAGATCAAGCGCCACCGTCGCGGACGAGCCGCCACCTGTAGTTGACCCCGGCTGGTCTCGAACCTCCCCTGCCGGGTCACCAGCTGTACCGATCATCACCTGCTGACCGTCGCTGAGCAGCTGGGCGAGATTCAGCTCCCCTGGATCCGCTCGACGCGTGAGCCCGCCAGCCGCATTGATGGCGTCCTGGACTCGCGAGTTCTCCGGCAACTTGACCAGGCCTGGGTCCCGGACGGCGCCCAGCACGTGAACCACGATCTTGGGAGCACTCTTGCCGGACGCCGGTGTTGAGGACGTTGAGGTGGGCGCGGGCGTGTTCACCGTGACTACCCCGCCAGGAACCACCCCGCCAGGACTGGCCACGGCGACGGGACGAGCACGTAGCAGCAACCATCCGGCCGAGACCAGGCCGAGCACCAACAACATGCTGATCACGCCGACATGCATCCTGCTGAACCGCTGCTTCGGCAGCTCCTCTGCATCCGCTGGCAGTAGCAGCTCACCGACATTCTGAGCATCGTCGTGGCTCGCCCGACCCACGGTCGACTCCCAGGTGAGCTCCGCCGGCTCCTCAGACGGCACAGCTCCCGGCTCGCGCGCCCGACGTGGCGGCCGCCCGGCCAGCACCAGCGCCAGACGATCACTGATCAACCGTGCCAACTCCACGTCTGCCTTCGTTCGATGTGCCATATCGGGAAGCTAAGGACACCGACCGGATTGCTGCACGCCGTCAGCAATCTGTGGACAGCGCTTCGAAAGCTCGACGCTTGGGGACAAAGACGGCGGCCCCCGACAAGCGGAAAAGTAGCTAGGTCCTCGGTGACACAACGATTCCTACGGTGCCGGGGCCGACATGCACACCGAGCACTGCACTGACCTCCGAGACCACGATGTCCCCCGTGGGCACCCGGCCATGCAGTCGATCAACGAGCCGTCGCGCCCCGTCCGGGTTGTCAAGATGGTGAACCGCGACGTCAACCGCACCGTCGCTAGCCGCTGCGCGCGCCAGCGCGTCCAGACCCAGCTCTTCAAGTCGGCTCAGCGCCTTCGATTCAGTCCTGACCCGCTCGTACGGTCGTATCTCACCGTCGTCAACCGTGAGCAAGGGCTTCACCGCCAGCACGGAACCGAGCATTGCCGCCGCCGTTCCGATCCGGCCGCCTCGTCGCAGATACTCCAAGCTGTCGACATAGAAGTACGTAGTGGCCGCGGCCGCACGTCGGCGTACCTTCGCTGCAACCTCTTCCGGAGCTCCCCCGGAGCGCGCCACCTCGGCTCCGGTGAGCACCGCGAAGCCGACTGCCATTGCCAAGGTCATACTGTCGACAACGATGATCGGAATATCTACCGACGCCGCTGCGACCTGCGCGGCACCACACGTGCCTGAGATCTTGCTACTGAGATGGACCGACACGATGGCGTCGTAGCCGGTTGCCGCCAGCTCTGCGTACGTGCTTCCGATCACCTCAGGTGTGGGTCGCGACGTGCTGACCTGCCGCCCAGCGCGCAGTGCGCCGGCCACCTCTCGTGGCCGCACCTCCGATTCTGGACGGCTGAGGTCGTCGATAACGACCTGCAATGGAATGATCGAGACGTCTGCGCGAGCGGCATCAACTGGGTCCAGTGACGACGTGGAGTCGGTCACCACTGCGACGCCAGGCATCTGCTCAGCGTAAGGCGAGGTAACGGCCGGATGCAGATCTCGGGGAATCGCCCCGCCTGGTGTCGGGAGGACAACGTAGACGGTATGCCTGATCAGAGCGTTCGCGTATGGCGCGCTGGTGCACCGACCCTCGTTCTGGTATCGATCTTCGCCGGAACAGTCGGGATCGTCATTCCCATACTGGCTTACCTGGTCTACCGGAACGGCAGCTCCCCGTGGCTGCCTGCACTGCTTCTCGTCCTGACGGTGTTGGCGTTGCTGTACGCCTGGCGCTTCGGTTTTCATCCCCAGCTGCGGGTCAACCAGCAAACCGTCGAGATCATCAACCCATTCCGTCGCTACAGCTTCGGCTGGGACGAGGTCACGTTGATCGCTCCGGGTGAGAATGGCCTGCTCATCGGTTCGGAGGATGAGGCCGCTGAGGCATGGTGCGTACAGAAGTCCAACGCCGCCAGCCGCCAGGGCCGCCATACCCGGGCCGACAGAATCGCCGACGAGCTGCTCGCTGCATGGGAACTGCACGATCCCCCGGTGGAGAACAAGGAGACCGGAGTACGCATCCGGCGCGCCCGTCCCGACGAAAGCAGACTGCTGACCCAGCTCGAACGCACGGCGAGCGAAGACGCGTTGGCCTATATCTTTCCGCCCCAGCAGTATCCCTATCCGGTTGACGCGGTTGCACGGCGTTGGCAACAGGTACTCCGCGACAGGCAGACGCACACCTACCTTCTCGAGGTGCACGAGAGTCCCGTTGGCTACGTCGCGTTCGACTCAGAGACGGTGCACCATCTCGGCGTCGTTCCTGAGCGCACCCGCCGCGGCTACGGTTCGACCTTGCTCGAGTTCGCGTGCATGGAGATCTACGCCGGCGGCGCCAGGGACGCATTCTGCTGGGTGCTCACCGACAATCACATGGCGCGCGCGTTCTACCGCGCCCTGGGCTGGAGTGAGACCGGCGAACGGCGTAGATCGGAGTTTCCGCCACATCCGCAGTCGTTGCAGATGATGCGAAAGAATCCGTACGTGCCCCGGCGAAGCCGGTAGGGGCGCGGCGTTCCGTGTCGCTCAGGTCCTGGCTTGTTACGGCCAGGCATCCTGGCGCGGTGACCATAAGCGCCTCGCGCAGCACGGCGGCCCGACCCAAGGCCGCACCCTGGGACAGTCAACCCTCACGCCCGCGTTTTCAGGGTCTGCTCTGCACCATCGCGGCACTCGCGTTGCTGCCCGCGATCGCCACCACGATGATGCGCGTGTTCCCTCCGGCCGACGATCCCACCGCGCGGCTGGCGGCTTTTATCTCCTACGGGTTGCTCGGCTACCTGGTCGCACTGAGCTGCCTGCTGGTCGTGCTGGTTCGCGCCCGTCACCGCCTCGTGATCACGGTGATCACGGTCGGCGTTGCGCTGCTCACTGTTTGCCACGTGGTATGGCTGGCGCCACTGTTCGTCAATGATCATCGAGCGGCCGGGACTGCGAAGTTCCGATTGATGAGTCTCAACATGTACGACGGCGCAGCCGCCTCCAAGGCGGTCGCGAAACGTGCGGAGAGCGCCGACATCGTGATCTTGGTCGAGACCACACCCGCTGCTCTGGAAAACTTGAAGCCATTCGGCTGGGATGATCGTTTTCCCTATTCTCTAGGAGATACCAAAGACGGCGCCGCCAACACGGCGGTCTACTCGCGCTTCCCGCTGAGTCAGAGCAAGCTGATCGGCAGTACGTCGTTTCAACAGTGGGAGACGACGGTACGCGTGCCCAAGCTCGGAAGCATTCGGCTGATGGCTGTGCATCCGTGCAACCCCTATTGCGGTCGTGATCGCTGGAGCGCTGAGCATCAGTTGCTCCACGAGGCAGTGATCGACAATCTTGACCAGCCACTGGTTGTAGCCGGCGATTTCAACGCCGTGGATGATCATGGTCCGATGCAGGCGTTGCGACGCCTCGGACTGAAGAGCGCCACCGACGTCACCGGCGCCGGTTGGCTTCCCACCTATCCGGCCGACGAGCCGTTTCCGCCGCTGCTGCCGATTGATCATGTGATGATCAACAAAAAACTCACCGCGACATCGGTGACCAGCTTCGCTATCACCGGCACCGACCACCGTGGCCTGTTCGCCACGCTTGCGGGCGCGCGATAGAGCGGCTGGTACGAGGCTTGTCGGCGAGCGCGATCGGCGGGTCGCCGAGCCACCAGGCCGGTCTGTCGTCGAAGCTCTATACGGAGGGTCTGGCGGCGGGCCTGGTGGGGTGTGGCGGCGGCAGCCCGACCCGATTGGCCGAGTTACCGTGCCACGATGCTCACTAGCTTTGGCGCTCGAATGATCACCTTGGCGATCTCCCGGTCACCCAGAGCGCGTACCACTGACTCCTCGGACAGGGCTCGGGAGCGCAACTCGTCCTCACTGATGCCGGGGGGTACCTCCAGCCTGCCGCGTACCTTGCCCTGCACCTGAACCACACAGGTCACCGATTGAGTGACCAGCAGGCTCGGGTCAACCGTCGGCCAGGTCGCACTCGCGACCGAGGGCGCGTGACCCAGCCGTACCCACATCTCCTCGGCAACGTAAGGCGCTACCAGGCTCAGGGCGATGGTGATCACCTCGGCGGCCTCGCGAACAGCGGGGTCGGATGGACCGGCAGCCCCGTCCATCGCCTTACGGGTGGCGTTGACCAGTTCCATGATCCGCGCAATGGCCACGTTGAACCGCTGTCGAGCCATGGAGGAATCGATGTCAGCCAGCAAGCGATGAGTGTCCTTCCGTAGCTCCAGGTCACCAGCGCTGGCCGAAACGCCCGGCTCACTGGTCACCTGGTCTGCCAGCCGGTACGCCCGATGCAGGAACTTCAGCGAACCAGCAGGCGAGACATCGGCCCAGTCGATGTCATCCTCCGGCGGCCCGGCGAAGACAACGGTCAGACGTACCGCATCAACGCCGAACGCATCGATCTGTACGCCCAGGTCGACCCCGTTGCCCAGCGACTTGCTCATCGCCCTGCCCTGGTTGATCACCTGGCCCTGATTCAGCAGCCGGCGCATCGGCTCCTCGAAGTCGATCATGCCCATGTCGCAAAGCACCTTGGTGAAGAACCGCATGTACAGCAAGTGCAAGATGGCATGCTCCACTCCGCCGACATATTGGGTGACCGGCATCCAGCGACGTACATCGGCGGGATCGAACGGCCCATCTTGGTAGCCGGGCGAGCAGTAACGGAAGAAGTACCACGACGAATCGACGAAGGTGTCCATCGTGTCGGAGTCACGTTTGGCCGGGCCACCGCACTCCGGGCAGTCCACGTTGACCCAGTCGGTCGCTGCTGCCAGCGGCGAGGTTCCCTTGGGGGCGAGATCGGTGCCCGCCAAGTAGGGCAGCTCAACAGGCAGTTGATCATCGGGCACCGGCACCTCCCCACATCGCTCGCAGTGGATGATCGGGATCGGGCAGCCCCAGTAGCGTTGCCGGCTCAGCAGCCAGTCCCGTAGCCGATAGGTGACCGCGCCCTCGCCGACGCCGTCAGCCTCCAACTTCGCGGTGATCGCGCGAACGCCAGCGATCTTGTCTGTCAGGCCATTCAAGATGTCGGAGTTGATGTAGGTGCCATTTCCGGGCGTCGCAATGCTCGTAGCGACCGGATCGGGTCCGCCGGTATCGACCACCTCGCGTACTGGCAGCCCAAAGGTGCGGGCGAAGTCCAAGTCGCGTTGATCATGGGCCGGAACAGCCATGATCGCGCCGGTGCCATATTCGGCCAGCACGTAGTCGGCTGCGTAAACCGGGATCTTCTCGCCGTTCACCGGGTTCGTGGCATGGACCCCCAAGAAGACGCCCGTCTTAGGACGCTCGGTCGACTGCCGCTCGATCTCGGTGACGTGCTTGGTCTGCTCCAAATACTCCTGAAAAGACGCACGCTCGCCGTCACTGACGACCTCAGCAGCCAACGGTGCATCGGGTGCGATCACGAAGAACGTTGCCCCGTACAGGGTGTCCGGCCGGGTGGTGAACACGCGTACCGGCTCGGCTCGATTCTCGATCATGAAATCGATGTAGGCACCCTCAGAGCGGCCGATCCAGTTGCGCTGCATCGTCAGCACCCGCTCCGGCCAACCATCGACAAGATCATCCATGTCATCCAGCAGCCGCTCGGCGTACTCGGTGATCTTGAAGTACCACTGGGTGAGCAGCCGCTTGGTGACCACCGAGCCGCAGCGTTCGCACAATCCAGCGATCACCTGCTCATTGGCCAGCACAGTCTGGTCCTTGGGACACCAGTTGACGTAGCTGGCCTTGCGGTACGCCAAACCGCGTTCCCGGAATCGCAAGAACAGCCACTGCGTCCAGCGGTAATACTCCGGGTCCGAGGTGTGCAGCCGGCGCGACCAGTCGAAGCTCAACCCATAGCGCCGAAATGATGTCGCCTGAGTCTCGATGTTGGCGTAGGTCCACTCGGCCGGGTGGGCGTTCCGCTCGATCGCGGCATTCTCGGCAGGCAGTCCGAAAGAGTCCCATCCGATCGGGTGGAGTACGTCGTAGCCCCGCAGTTTCAGGTAGCGGGCGACGACGTCACCCATCACGAACGCTTCCGCGTGACCCATATGCAGGTCGCCCGACGGGTAAGGAAACATATCCAGCACATACCGGCGCTCCGCCGAACCGTCATCGGCCGGCACGAAGGTCTTGTCGGCCTCCCAAAACGCCTGCCAGCGTTCCTGCGCGGCGCGGGCGTCGTAGCCGGTCCGCTCCCGAGGCGCGGTATCCGCGCGCTCAGCAGCCTCCTCGACCCGCTCGATTTGCTCGGTCATGATCTTGTCTCGTCTCCTTGGTTGTGCATCGCTCTATCCGCTCACCTGGACATGAAAAAACCCCTCGCCGGCTGGCATGAGGGGCTGCCGCGCAGATGTCCTACGCGGCTAGGTAAGGAGGGCAACGCGTTGCATACGGCTCAGGGTAGCGCACCGGCTCATGCGAGCTGCCCTGATTTTGAATCACCAGTGGCCCCTGCGACGCCGAATTCGGCCGGTTTTTGGCCACTGGTGATGGATTTTCGACGTGCGGTCAGAGGGTGCCGTTAACGTCAGAGCCGTGCGTCGGCTCACTCATGACCAATTACGGCTGCGGACACTTGGCAAGCAATTTCCGGAGATCTCGGGGCACGGTGCCGAGGCGGTAATCGAGCTCATGAGACGGCTCGGACCCATCCAATCCCAGGTGCCGCGCGCGCCCTTCCTGACTCTCTCCTCGCGATTGCCCGGCGTGCGCTACGAGACCGTAAGCGAACTGTTCGAGTCGCACCAGCTGGTCAAGACCAGCAACATCCGCGGCACCGTTCACACCAGCGTGGTCGAGCAGTTCGGATGGCTGGACGCTGTGGCGCGCAGCACCCGTGCGCCGCAAGTGCGCAATGTGCTGAAGCTGCAGCAGGTCAGCCCGGAAGAGTTGGCTGCCGAGATCGAAGCGTTCGCCTCAGGTACGTGGACGCCGCGCTCAGAGATCGTCGCTCATGCTCGCGGCTGGCTTTCCGAACGTGAAGATCATTGGGCGGCCGGCGGTCCTGACCTTCTTTCCGACAGTCTCATCTGGGGTCACAGTGGCCTGCTGCGGCGACCCCGGGATGCCCGATGGGAGAAGCGGACCGACATCTACCATCGGCGCGCACGCAGCCTGCTGCCGAACCTGCCGGAGGCTGATTTCTCCACGGCGTTGACAGAGTTGATCCGTATCCACCTCGGCTCCTACGGCCCTGCCCTACGCGAAGATCTGGCATTCTTCTCAGGCGCCGGACTGGGTGCAGTGGACCAAGCTGTGCGCCGCCTCGGTGATCAGATCACCCATCTGCTCGGTCCCGACGATGAGGACTATCTGGACACCGCTGATCTTCCTCGCACCAGCACACCGGATCCAGGATTGCGCCTGCTGCCGGAGTTCGATGGGTTGCTGGTGGGCTACCAGGGTCGGAATCGCACCCGGTTCTTGACCGAGCAGCAGCTGCCACAGGTCTGGGCCAAGGTGAACGGCCTGTTCTCCCCGGTCGTGCTCTACGACGGACGGCTGGTTGCGAGTTGGAAAACGATCACCAAGGGCCGACGTACCGACATCGAGGTCAAGATGCTCGATCCGCATCCGGTGCTGGCCGATGACCTGTTCGCCAACGCGATCGCGGCAACCGAGCAGGTTCTGGACCTGTCGATCACCGATCTGCGGGTGCACCCGCCGATACGCTGAGGCGGGATTCATCACCGGGCGAGAGGAGCACTGACGGATGACCTGGTTGGTGACCGGCGGCGCCGGGTACATCGGCTCGCACGTGGTCCGCGCTTTCACCGCCGACGGCATCCCCGCAGTGGTGATCGATGACCTGTCCAGTGGGCATCGCAGCTTCGTACGTAGCGACGTCCCCTGCTACGAGGGCAGTGTGCTGCACCGGGAACTCCTCGACCAGATCTTCGCCGAACACACCATCGCCGGCGTGGTACATCTCGCCGGTTTCAAATATGCGGGCGTCTCGGTGAGCCGACCGCTACACACCTACACCCAGAATGTCACCGGCATGATCACCTTGCTGGAGTCGATGGCGAACCAGGGCGTCACCAGATTCGTGTTCTCCTCCAGTGCCGCCGTCTACGGCACTCCGGTCAGTGACCTGGTCAGCGAGGGCGATCCGACCAGGCCGGAATCTCCGTACGGCGAGTCCAAGCTGGTCGGCGAGTGGCTGCTCCAAGATCAAGAGACTGCGACTGCGTCCAGCTCGGCGCCACTACGCCACACCTCGCTGCGCTACTTCAACGTCGTCGGGTCGGGCTACGACGACCTGCGTGACACCAGCCCGCACAACCTCTTCCCGTTGATCTTCGAGCGTCTGGTTGCTGGAGAGGTGCCCTACATCAACGGGGACGACTATCCAACCCCGGACGGCACGCCGGTCCGTGACTATGTCCATGTCTCCGACCTGGCGCTGTCCCATGTCGCCGCCGCCAAGGCTCTCGAGGAGGGGCGGCCGCTGCAGCCCGTCTACAACCTGGGCAGCGGGAGCGGGCTCTCGGTGCGCGAAATCATGGATGCCGTCGCCCGAGTCACCGGTATCGATTTCACTCCGGAGGTTCGGCCTCGACGCCCCGGCGACCCGGCTCGGATCGTGGCGACCGGTCACCTTGCCGGACGCGACCTGAACTGGAAGATGCGGCACAACGTCGATGACATGGTGGCCTCCGCCTGGGCTGCTCGGCGGGCGGTTCACTCAGAAAGTGGTCACGAACGACCAGGACCCGGACGGATTCGTTGACGTTTCCGCCCACTTGTCGGTGAGAAGCCCGAAACAAGGCCGTCACATTGCCCTGCCAACTGTGACCCAGGCGTAACCGAACGCACGTTTGGTGCAACACGCGCCTAGCAGAGTTTTGCCTAACCCCCGGCGTCCAGGATCCAGCCGCCTGAGGCCTCCCATCCATTTCCAGTCCCCGTCACCGAAAGAAGCAACAATGACACCATTCGAGATTGACACTGGGACCACTGCGTGGCTCCTGGCGTCAGCAGCGCTGGTGCTGCTCATGACACCAGGACTCGCCTTCTTCTATGGCGGCATGGTCCGTGCGAAAAGCGTTCTCAACATGATGATGATGAGCTTCGGGGCGCTGGCCTCGATCACCGTCGTCTGGGTTCTCTGGGGCTACTCGACGGCCTTCGGAGACGACATCGGCTACGGTCTGCTCGGCAACCCGGTGCAATACCTCGGTCTGAAGGACCTCATGGGAGCCACCACCCAGGTTTCCTTCGACGACCAGACCGGCACCTACCCCGTGATGGCATTCGTCGCCTTCCAGGCGGTGTTCGCCATCATCACCGTCGCCCTGATCTCCGGCGCCATTGCCGACCGCACCAAGTTCGGCGTCTGGATGGCGTTCACCGTGATCTGGGGCACCCTCGTCTACTTCCCGATCGCCCACTGGGTCTTCGACTTCTCCTCCGGTGAGCACGTCGGGGGCTGGATCGCCAACAACTTGAAAGCGATCGACTTCGCAGGTGGCACCGCCGTCCACATCAATGCTGGCGCCGCCGGTCTTGCTCTCGCCATCGTGTTGGGCAAGCGGCTGGGCTGGAAGCGCGATCCGATGCGGCCACACAACCTGACGCTGGTCATGCTTGGCGCTGGCCTGCTGTGGTTCGGCTGGTTCGGTTTCAATGCCGGTTCCGCGATCGCTGCCGGCACCACGGCGGCGACCGTATGGGTGAACACCATGGTTGCCACGGGCGCGGCATCCCTGGGATGGCTGATCATCGAGCGCATCCGCGACGGTCATGCAACCTCCCTGGGCGCCGCCTCGGGCGTCGTCGCCGGCTTGGTCGCCATCACCCCGTCCTGCTCCTCGGTTTCTCCGGTCGGCGCGATCATCGTCGGCGTTCTTGCGGGCGTCATCTGCGCGCTGGCAGTCGGACTGAAGTACAGGCTGGGCTTTGACGACTCGCTCGACGTGGTCGGCGTCCACCTCTTCGGTGGTCTCTGGGGCACCCTGGCGGTCGGATTCCTGGCTACTGCGGCGGCCCCTGCTGGCGTCGACGGATTGTTCTACGGCGGCGGCGTCGACCAGCTGTGGCGGCAGGCAGTGGGTGCCTTCGCTGTGCTGGCGTACAGCCTGATCTTGAGCTTGATCATCGGCTTCGTGCTGCACAAGACCGTCGGATTCCGAGTCAGCGAAGAGGACGAGCGGACCGGTGTCGACGAGATCGAGCACGCTGAAACGGGCTACGATCTCGGCACATTCGCAGGAGCCCGCGGTCTGTCGTACGGCGGCTCAGCGCCAAGTCAGGTCGAGTCAGACACCAAAAATGGTCAGGAGGTGACGGCATGAAGCTCGTAACAGCAATCATCAAGCCGCACATGTTGGACGAAGTGAAGACTGCACTCGAGTCGTTTGGCGTCGAGGGCATGACGGTCAGCGAGGCGAGCGGCTTTGGACGTCAGCGTGGCCACACCGAGGTTTACCGGGGGGCGGAGTACACCGTCGACCTGGTGCCCAAGGTGAGACTTGAGGTGCTCGTGGACGACGATGATGCCAAAGACATCATCGAAGTCCTGGTCAAGAGCGCTCGGACCGGTCGCATCGGTGACGGCAAGGTCTGGTCGGTTCCGGTGGATGAAATCGTCCGCGTGCGAACCGGAGAGCGCGGGCTGGACGCGCTCTGAAGCGTGACC
>Ga0193696_1000354_pt1 | contig 16548 bp, 15 predicted proteins | sample L3m1metaG_FD_145074 | JGI IMG/M metagenome (GOLD analysis project Ga0193696, IMG submission 145074) | Soil microbial communities from a riparian zone of the East river system, Colorado, United States - L3m1 | ecosystem: Environmental > Terrestrial > Soil > Riparian zone | place: USA: East River... | reverse complement strand
GAACATGATCAGGATGCCGGCCGTGAGGATCCGGCTGGTTACCGGGTGTCCCGGCCAGACGAACGACGCCAGGAGGCCGACGAGAAGTACTGTCCCGCTCGTAATGGTCCCAATCGCCAGGACGCGTCCCACGACCCGCTCGAGCGTCCGAAGATCATCGCTCATCGAAGGGCCCTGATCAGCATCATCGCCGCGACGAAGCCCAGCACGCCGGCGAGCAGACGGCGCAGCCCGGCCGTTTCGGCGCGCGCGCCGAGCCGCAGGCCGACGCCCGATCCCGCTTGCGTGCCGACGATCGCTGCCGCCGCCAGCGTCGGGGCCAGGTCGCCGTGCCCGTAGTAGATGAGCGCGCCCGAGGTCGCGGTGACGCCGATCATGAAGGCGCTGGTCGCCGCCGCGACGCGCATGGGCACGCCGCAGAGCGTCGCCAGCACCGGCACCTTGATGATGCCGCCGCCGAGGCCGAGCAGCGTGGAGACGTTGCCCGCGATGAAAGAGGACGTCAGCGCGACGGGCAGCCGGATCACGCGATAACAGTGCACCAGTCCAGTCGTCGGATCGGTATAGCGCCCGCCCAGCGTGCCGACGTCCTCGCAATCGCTGCGCTTCTCCTCTTTCCCGCTCGACTGCAGCACCGACGCCGCGACGATGGTCGCCATGATGCCGAACATCAGCTCGAGCGTGCGCGGCGCGAGCCATTGCGCCGTGAGGCCGCCTGCCAGCCCGCCGGCTGCCGTGGCGACTTCGAGCGCCATGCCGAGCCGCAGGTTGATCAGGTGACGCCCGGCCGTCGTCGCCGACACGGAACTGGAGGTCGCGATGACCGCCGCGAGGCTCACGCCGGCCGCGGCCTTGAACGGCAGCCCGACGACGAGCACCAGGAAGGGGACAAGAAACACGCCACCGCCGATGCCGAGCATGGCGCCCAGCAGCCCGGCGATGGCGCCTGTCACAATCGTCGCCGCGGCGAGAACGGGGGTGACGAGCATGGCTTCAGACTACAGGCTTCAGTCTACAGACTCCAGACTCTGCGACCCTGCGACCATTGCCGTTGAGCGATTGCAGCGCGGCGCGGCCTCGACTACGCTCCCACCTTCGCCATGGTGCGCGGCGTTGTGCTCCTTGCGATCCTCCTGACGATGGGCGCGGTCTCTCCCGACCGTTTCGATCTGGTGATCCGCGACGCGCGGATTGTGCACGGCGACGGCCGTGTGACGTCGCGCGCCACGATATGGATCTCGGCGGGGCGCATCGTCCGCATCGAGGGCACCGCGCCCGCGTCGGTCCTTCAGGCAGGCCGGGTGATCGACGCCGCCGGCCGCACGGTGATTCCCGGCCTCATCGACGCGCACGTGCACGTCGAGCCCTGGACGCTGCCGCTGTTCCTGAAGTACGGCATCACCACGGTTCGCGACGTCCACAATAAGCCGGACTACATCCTGCCCCTCGCCGCGTCCGAATCACCGTCCCAGCCCCGGATCATCGCGGCCGGCGCGATGATCGACGGGCCCGGCAGCTTCTGGAAGGACGCCATCGTCGTGAACGACTTCGTCGCTGCGCGGGCAGCCGTCCGCCGGCAGGTGGAGGCGGGCGCCGGTGTCATCAAGGTCTACACGAAGCTGCATCCTGCGCTGATGGCGGTGGTCGTCCAGGAGGCGCGCGCCCGGGGCGTGCCCGTGGCCGCGCACCTCGGCAAGACAACGGCGACCGAGGCCGCGATGATTGGCGTCACCAGCATCGAGCACCTGAGCGGGATCGCGGACGCTGCAAGCGCGGAACCCCAACGGCTGTACAAGGCGCACGACGACTTCCTCGGTGGATGGACGGCCTTCGAGCTGGAGTGGCCGTCGCTGAAGCCCGCCGCGCTCGATCGTGTCGCCCGCGCGCTCGTCGAACGGAAGGTGGTGCTCGTGCCGACGCTCGCGCTGCACGAAGCGGTCTCCCGGCTGGCCGATTCAGACCTGCGGCAGGACCCGGCGCTCGCGGACGTCCCGGCTGACGTGCTCAGTCGCAGCTGGGATCCGGCCGACATCATGGCCAGGGCGCACTGGACGCCGCAGGTGCTCGCAGCGTTCAAGCGAACGCTGCCCGTCCTTCAGCGCTTCGTAAAGAGCTATCGACAGCTGGGCGGCCGAATCGTGGCCGGCACCGACACGCCGCAGCAGTTCGTCGTGCCGGGCTCGAGCCTCCATCGCGAACTGGAACTGTACGTCGCGGCGGGTCTGACGCCGGCGGCGGCCTTGAAGTCCGCGACGGCGGACGCTGCCGAGCTGCTCGGCATCGCGGATCGCGCGGGGACCGTCGACGTCGGCAAGGATGCCGACCTGGTGCTGCTCGACGGCGATCCGCTCACGGATATCCGCGCGACGCGACTCATCGTCGTGGTCATCCGCGGCGGGGTGGTTGTGCATTGACGCAGAGGAGCAGAACTAAAGTTCTGCTCCACAAGTGTCACGTGTCTGTGACACATGTGGCACAGGACTTTAGTCCTGTGCTTCAGAGATCGTGCGCCGTGCCTGCGCTCGCAGCGCGCAGAACGGCGTACAGCGTCGACATGATGGGGACCGCCACGCCGACCCGTGCCGCGCGGCGGACGACCGATCCCTGCAGCGCTTCAACCTCGATCCGCTTCCCCTTCGACAGATCAATCAGCAGCGACGACCGCATGGAGGCTGGTACGCCGTCTACGTACGTCGCGATGCGCTCGAGCAGATCCGCAGGCAGGGGCACGCCCTCGGCGCGCCCGACGCGTTCCACCTCAGCGAACGCGTCGAACAGGAGCCGACGGCTTTCCGGGTTCGCCCGCACGACACCAATGGGCTGACGCGACGCGCCGGTCACGCCGGCAAACGGCGCCAGGTAGACGAACTTCTCCCAGAGCGGCACGCGCGCATCGGGCCGGGCTTCGGCTTCGATGTCCGCGGCCTTCATCGCCTGCTCGATCGCGTGTGCGCGGTCGCTGATGGAGGATGACGGCGAGAACACCTCGCCGAACACGATGCGCCGGTAGGTGCCTGTCTGCTCGATCACGCCGGGCGCGACTATCGACGTCGCAATGTATGCCGCGCCACCGAGCACGGGGTCACGACCGACGATGGCCGAGGCGTCATCGGGACCGTCCACGCCGTTCTGCAGCGTCAACACGACGGTGCCTTGGCCGACGAGCGGTGGAAGCAGGAGAAGCGCCGTCGCGTTGTCGTACGCTTTGACCGCGTGGAGCACGAGGTCGACCGGGCCGGCTCCCGCTGTCGACTCGCTGACAGGAGCCTGGACGGTGAACTCGCCGAGCGGCCCGCGCACGGTCAGTCCGTTCGATCGGATCGCCTCACCGTGGGTTCCACGGGCGATGAACCGCACGTCGTGTCCGGCACGGGCCAGAAAGGCCCCGAAATACCCGCCCACGGCTCCCGCGCCGACCACGGCAATGCGCATCGACGGGGAAGATTACACCGATCCCTCCGTGGTAACATGCCGGGCCGCGCCATCCCCGGCAGCTCGGCGCGTTACCGGCTCGCGGAGGCGGAATGGCGTCCCGGCTCACCACTTTCATCGTCGTCCTGATCGTCACCGGAACGCTGGTCGCCGGGCTGATCGTCGGCGCGCAGCGCGAGGACCTGAACGGACCGGTCGATCTCATCATCACCAACGGAGAGGTGTTCACGGGCGCCGGCGGCGCGCTTGCTCAAGCCGTCGCGGTTCGCGGCAACAAGATCCTGAAAATCGGAACGAACCGCGAGGTCAAGCGCCTTCGCCGTCGCCAGACCGTCAGCATCGACGCGCACGGCGCAACGGTCCTCGCCGGGTTCAACGACAGCCACGCTCACCTGATTCTCGGCGGCCTGGGGCTCAAGCAGCTCGACTTGCTGAACGCGCGGACGCTCGACGCGATCAGGGACACGGTGCGCGAGTATGCCACTGCGAATGCGGACCGGCCCTGGGTCCTCGGTCGCGGCTGGTACTACGAACCCTTCGGTACGTCGCTTCCGACGCGGGTGCTGCTCGACTCGCTCGTGCCCGATCGACCTGCGTTCCTCATCGCTTACGACGGACACACAGCATGGGCGAACTCCCGCGCGCTCGCGGCGGCCGGCATTACCCGACGGACGAAGGATCCGAAGCACGGCCGGATCGTGAGAGATGCCCGCACGGCAGAACCCACTGGTGCGCTGGTGGAATCGGCGATGGCGCTGGTGGACGCCGTGGCGCCACAACCGACACGCGAGGACCGGCTGCAGGCGCTGCGCGACGCGGTGTCACTGGCGCACAGCCTGGGTGTGACCAGCGCTCAGGATCTCGACTCGAGCCCTGAAGACTTCAATCTGTACGACACCTTGCGGCGCAGCGGCGAGCTCGACTTGCGCGTCTACGCCGCGATCGGCGCTGAACCGGGGATCACCTCCGCCGAGCTCGAGCGCCTCAATCAACTGCGCAAGCAGTTTCCAGACGATCCGCTCCTGAAGGCCGGTGCCATCAAGCTCTACGCCGATGGCGTCGTCGAATCGCACACGGCCGCGATGCTGGCACCGTACGCAAACCGCCACACGACGGGCTCGGCCAACTTCACAACGGTGGCGATCGGGCCGTTCGGACGTCATTGGACGCGTTCGAGCATGCCTCCTCGGTCAACCCGCCACCCGAGCGCGGGCGGCGGCATCGCATCGAGCACATCGAGACGATCGATCCCGCAGACATCCCGAGATTCGCGAAGCTGGGCGTAGTTGCCTCGATGCAGCCCGATCACGGCGATCCGTCGCCGGATTTGATCACCGTGTGGAAGACGAACCTCGGTGAGCCGCGTGCCTCGCGTGCGTGGATGTACGGCAGCCTGCTGGCCGCTGGTGCGCACATCGCCTTTGGCAGCGACTGGCCCGTCGTCTCGCTGGATCCGCGGTTCGGGATTCACGTCGCGGCGACGCGCACGGCGCCGAACGGGCTGCCCGAGGGCGGCTGGATTCCGTCCGAGAAGCTGGCGCTTCCCGACGCGCTGCGGGCCTACACGGCTGGCGGCGCGTGGGCGTCGTTCGACGAGCAGCGGAAGGGCACGCTCGAGCCGGGCATGCTCGCCGACATCGTGATCCTCACCGGCGACATCTTCACCGACCCCCCGCGCGCGCTTGATTCGGAGGTCGCGGTGACGATCTTCGACGGGCGCGTCGTCTACGAGCGCGACAGGGTCGCGACAACTAACTGACGATTGCCCGTGCCTGGTGCTGCGTGCGGTGCCTCGTGCTGGGTGCTGCGTGCGGTGCCTCGTGCTTGGATGCTGGTGCTCAGTGCGGTGCATGTGCCTCGTGCCCGCGATCGAGGGCTCGTGGCAGCGCACCTGGCACCTGGCACGAGGCACCGCACCTGGCACCCAGCACCCAGCACTCAGCACGGGCAATCGTCAGTTCCTGATTCGCGCTGAGAACGCCTTGTAGGCGTCGGGACCGCGCTGTTTCAGGTACTCGATGTAGTCCGTCGCGACCGCCTCGAGGTTGGCGTAGTACTTCGGATCCTTGAAGTCTTCGCGGATCGCCGGCACGACATCCCGCAGGCGCTCCCAGACGAGCAGCAGCTCGCGGCCGCTCTCGAAGAACAGCTCCTTGTTCAGCACGCCGCTCGTGACGAACGACGCCACCATCTCCCAGTAGGTGGCCACCATGCGGTACGAGGCGTTCTCGTCGGATCCGGGCGGGCAGAGGGCCTTGAGGTCGCTCAGCGTCTTCGGCTTGAAACTGGCGACGAACCAGGCCCGGGCCTTGCGCATGCGGTCTTCGCGCCGGGCTTCATACAGTTCCAGGATCAATCGTGCGTCGTCGTAGGTCGCTTTCGCGTGCATGGCCGCTATGATGCCATAGGGACATGGAGGTCACGTGTCAGCGACCGCGCCCTTTACACCGGCCACTCTTGCGTTTCTTCGCGCCCTGAAGAGACACAACGACCGCACGTGGTTTCACGAGCGGAGGGCGGATTACGAGCGCGATGTGCAAGGGCCGATGCAGCTGATGATCGAGCGGCTGGGTCGCGAGTTCCAGTCGTTCGCGCCCGAGCAGATGGCGGATCCGAAGAAGAGCTTGTACCGCATCTGGCGCGACACGCGATTCAGCGGCGACAAGCGCCCGCTGAAGACGAACGTGGCCGCCGTCTTTCCGCACCGGCGCGGCACACGGCACACATCAGCGGGCTTCTACATCGAGATTGAGGCGAAATGGGTCTTCGCCGGGGGAGGGCTCTACATGCCGGAGCCGCCCTCGCTCCAGCGTATCCGCGAGCGGATCGCGGAGGCACCGGCAGAGTTTCGATCGATCGTGACATCGGAGCCGCTCCTGCGCCTGGGCGGCGTCCAGGGGGAATGCCTGAAACGGGTTCCCCGAGGCTTCCCGTCCGATCATCCGGCTGCCGACGATCTGAAGCGGAAGCAGTTCCTCGCCTTCAAGGAGTGGCCGCCCGAGCTGATGACAAGCCCCGAGTTCTGGGAGGAAGTGGTGCCCGTCTTCCGCGCGATCGCCCCGTTGGTCCTCTATCTGAACAGGGCGATGAGGGTCGGTATCGGTGATGAGCAGAACTGAAGTTCGGCTCCACAGGTGTCTGCTCCCAACGACCCGCGCCGTGCAGTGACACCAGTGGCACAGGAATTCAGTCCTGTGCTGCAGCAATCGCGGGTTCTGCGCTACGATTTCCTCGTGACGCTGAACACCTCAGTCGCAAGCGACGCCCTCGACACGGCTCTCGCGCGGTATCGCGCTGCGACGCCGGGGTCCGCCGCGATGTACGCGAAGGCATCACGGCGTCTGCCGGCGGGCGTGACGTCGAACGTCAAGTTCTTTCCACCTTACCCTGTCTATCTCCAGAAGGCCCAGGGCGCGCACGTCACCGACGTGGACGGGCGCGAGTACATCGACTACTGCCTCGCGTTCGGCCCGCTCATCGCAGGCCACGGCCACCAACGGGTCGTCGATGCCGTTCGCGCGGAACTGTCGCGATCGGGGACGCTCATCTTCGGCGGCCCCGGCGATCTGGAGTATCGCTTTGCGGAGCGCCTGGCAGCGCTCGTGCCATCGGCCGAGATGGTGCGGTTCACCAGCTCGGGCACCGAGGCCACGCTGCACGCGACCCGCCTCGCGCGCGGCGCCACTGGCCGCAGCCGCATCGTGAAGTTCGAAGGCCACTACCACGGCGTGCACGATCACGTGCTGTGGAACCTCGATCGGCCATTGCCGCCACAGGCCGCGAGCGACGGCATCCCTAGCGCGATCGCCGCGCAGACCATCGTGCTGCCCTTTGGCGATCTCGACGCCGTGCGCGCAGCGCTTGAAAGCGACACCGACATTGCGGCCGTGATCGTCGAGCCGATCGCGCGGGGTGTGCTGCAGCCCGATCCCGCGTACCTCGCCGGGCTCAGGTCACTGACGTCGAAACACGGCGTCGTCCTCATCTTCGACGAGATCGTCGTATGGCCGCGCGTCGGGCTGTCAGGCGCGCAGGGCCGCTACGGCGTCACGCCCGACCTGACGACGCTCGGCAAGGCCGTCGGCGGAGGCCTGCCGCTCGGCGCGCTCGTCGGACGCGCGGATCTGCTGTCGCTGACGGCGCCACGGCCGTCGAGAAGCGATGGCGATGCGCGGCCGTACGTGTTCCACGGCGGAACCTACAACGGCACGCCGGTCGCCCTGGCGTCGGGCATGGCTACACTAAATGTCCTCGAGGAGCCCGGTGCGATGAAAGCGCTCGACGCGCTCGCCGACACACTCCGGCACGGGCTTCGGGAGATCGCGGTGCGGCGCGGCGTTGCTGCGCAGGTGCTCGGGATCGGTTCGATTGTGGACTTCTACTTCACGGATTCGCCCATCCGCTCGTCGCGCGAGGTCTGGTCGTCCAACCTGCAGCGGCGACGCGCGCTCGACTACGACTTGCTGGCCGGCGGCATCTACAACGCGCCCGTGCACCGGTACCACCTTTCGCTGGCACACACGCCGGACGACGTGGCGCGGACGCTGGCGCTCATCGACGGGAGCCTGGCTGGATGACGACCGCGGCGAAGACGACGCTGCCGGCGAAGTACTACACGGACGAGGCGCTGTTCGCGCGGGAGCAGGAGCGCTTCTACGCCGACATGTGGGTGGCGGTCGCCCGCGAGCAGGACGTCGCCGCGCCTGGCGAATACGTGATGCGCGAGGTCGCCGGCGAAAGCGTGGTCGTCACACGCGACGAGAAGGGCGGCCTGCGGGCGTTCTACAACGTCTGCCGGCACCGTGGCACTCGGCTCTGCGCCGACGCCCAGGGGAAGTTCGCCGGGCGGATTCAGTGCCCGTACCACGCGTGGACCTACGGCCTCGACGGCCAGCTCGTCGCGGCGCCGCACATGGACGGCGCACCGGACTTCCACCTCGAGGACATCCGGTTGTCACCAGTCGGCGTCGAGGCGTGGGGCGGCTTCGTGTTCGTCACGCTGAACCCGTCGCCGGCGCCGCTGGCCGATCAGATCGGCGCGCTCGGCGAGAAGTTCCGCGCCTGGGAGATGGGCGGGCTGAGACGCGCCTATCGCGTGACCTACGACGTGAAGGCCAACTGGAAGCTCGTCATCCAGAACTACTCCGAGTGCCTGCACTGCCCGATCATCCACCCGGCGCTGCAGAAGCTCTCGCACTACATGACGGGCGACAACGATCCGCCGACGCCGACGTGGCTCGGCGGACGGATGGAGCTCAGGCCCGACATCGGCACAATGAGCCGCGACGGGAAGCTGCGCCGTCCCACGCTCCCCGGACTCGACGCCGAACAGCAGCGACATGTCTACTACTACGCGGTGCTCCCGAACCTGCTGCTCAGCCTGCATCCGGACTACGTGATGTCGCATATCCTCTGGCCCCGGAGCTGCGGGCGCACGGAGATCTGGTGCGAATGGCACTTCCACCCGCGCGAGTTCGAGAACCCCGCCTTCGATCCAGCTGACGCGATTGACTTCTGGGATGACACGAACCGGGAAGACTGGCGCGTGTCGGAGTTATCGCAGCTCGGGATATCGTCTCGCGGCTATCGGCCCGGCCCGTACTCCCCTCGCGAAGGCCTGCTGTGGGAGCTCGATCGCATCATCGTCGAACGTCTTGGCGAATGACGGTCGTTGACAACCAGTGGCACAGGACTTCAGTCCTGTGCTCTCCTGACCAGCACAGGCAATTCAGACGGATGCGCTATCAGGTGATCCGGGCCTTCCGCCTCGAGCTGCTCGCGCTCGAACGGGCCCCACAGCACGGCAACCGTTCGCATGCCGGCGGCCCTGCCCGCGGCGATGTCGTGAGTGCTGTCGCCGACGTAGGTGACCGCTGAAGGCGCGACGCCTGCGCGCGCGGCCGCGAGGACAAGCGGCGCCGGATCCGGCTTGTGCAGCGTCGTGTCGTCGTGGAACACACCGATCTCGAAGTAGTCCTCCAGGCCGAACACGCGCAGGCCGCGCCGCGCGGCACCTTCCATCTTGCTGGTGACGACACCGAGGCGGTGGCCGTCCCCCTTGAGCGTGCGCAACATGTCCTCGACGCCGTCGAACGGGCGGATCAGCGAATCGTGGCGCTCGCGCTGGAACCCCCTGTACGTGGCCAGCATCTGGTCGGCCCAGGCGTCGGGATCCGCCGCCCCTTCCTCGCGTGCCATCTCGCGGAGCGTGGCGGGGAGGGAGCGGCCGAACGTCGCGATGAGGGCCTCACGGGACGGCGCGCGGCCGGGCGCGTGGATGCCGAACGTGTGCACGAACGACTGCAGGATCAGGTCCGTCGTGTCGACGAGCGTGCCGTCGAGGTCGAACAGGATCATGCCGGCTCCGAACGTGTCGGCTCGACGGTTTGGAGCGCGCGCCTGGCGCGTAGCGCGCCGGCCGACAGCGCGAGCGCGATGGCCGCGGCGAGCGGGATCAGCATCGCCGCCCTGAAGCCGTGGGAAATCGCCACACGGCCTGCGATCCACGGGAGCAGGACCGCGCCAAGCTGCGCCACGGCTATCAGCACGCCAATCACCAGGCCGCTCTGCTGAGGATAGCGATCGCCGGCGACAGCGATGATCGTCGGCGCCAGCGGGCCCACCGAGAAGCCGGCGGCGAACACCGAGACGGCCAGGGCGTTCCACGTGGAAGCGGACACGATGCCGGCAACGGCAAGGGCTGTCAGGCCCGCGGCGACGCCGAGGGTGACGAGCTTGCTGCTGCGCCGCAACGCCAGTGGCGCACAGACACGACCTGCACAGAGGCCAGCCCAGTAGAGAACCACGACGAGCGCAGCATTGACGCCCGGCAGCGTCGCGAGCGCGTAGGCGGCGCTCCAGCCGGCCAGGATCGCCTCGACGCCGAACTCGACGCCGAGCCACAGGATCAGCCCGCCAAGACGATGATCGCGACCGAGGGCCAGCATCGCGCGCAGGGTGACGCCGCGTGATGTCCAGGCCGCGCGGTCGATCGCCAGCGGCGCCACCGTCAGCACGACGCCGAGCGCGCCGAGCGCAGTCAGTCTGCCCGCGACGCCCGTGACGCCGATGGCGAATGGAGCGAGGCACGCCCCGATGGCGCAGAAGACGCCAAGCAGCGACAGCATCGCGCCACGGCGTTCCCCGAACGTCACGGAAACGAGCGTGTTGCTCGCGGCGTTGATCGTCGAGCCGCCGGCGGCGAGCAGCGCAAACCCCACGGCCGCGGCGGCGGGGCTTGTTGCCGCTGCCAGCGCGAGGAACCCGAGCGTCAGCACGCTCGTGCCGGCGGTCAGCACGCGCTGCGCGCCGAAGTGATCGACGGCAATGCCCGCGGCCGCCGTGCACGTGAGTTGGCCGGTGAAGAACACGACGAGCAGGTTGGCCTGCGCGGCCACGTCGCAGCCGACTTCCGCAGTCCAGGCGGGCGTCCCGAAAAGGGTGCCGGGCAGCGCCAGTACGAGCCCGAAGATGAACATGCCCGCCGTGGCGTGCGCGAACAGACGGGACGAGGTCGGCGCGAGGCGCGCGAGGCCGGACATCGCCCTCAGCGCTCGTACGATTCGCGGCGAGACGACTCGGTGAGCCGGATCAGGAAGCGGCCGGGATCGGCAGCCACGCTCGCGCGCAGGCCGCACAGGCTGTCGGCCCCGCCGTAGCTGATCGACGAGCAGAGGTGCTTGATCATCTCCTGGAAGGCCGACCGCGCCGAGCCGCGCAGGGGCACGCTCACCTCCATGCCCTCGGCGCCCATCGCCTGCAGGTCCACGGCGCTCGCGTCCTCGACGTCGAGCCGGTCCTTGATAGCTTCGATCGACGCCATGCCGCGCAGCACCTTGAACGGCACCTGCACCGACTTCTGCGACTCGGGCACGAGCACGGACTTCTGCACGATCTCCCCGGGCGCCTCCGTGGTGCCTGCAAAGGCGCTCCCCATCATCACCGTGTCGCCGCCGCAGACGAGCGCGACGGCGAGCGCGCCATGCCGCCTGATGCCGCCGTCGGCGATGATCGGCAGCGCGTCTCCCAGGGCCGCGCGGCACTCGACCAGTGCCTGCAGCTGCGGCACGCCGAAGCTGGTGGTCAGGCGGGTCGTGCACCCGCCGCCGGGCCCGATGCCGACCTTCACGGCACTGGCGCCGCGGTCCGCGAGAAAGCGCGCGCCTTCGCCCGTCGCGACGTTGCCGGCGATCACGTCCACGTCCGCGAATCGCTTGCGGACCTCGCCGAGTGCCAGGTCCATCACGGTCGAGTGTCCGTGCGCGATGTCGATGACGAGCACGTCGACGCCGGCACGAAGGAGCTCGGCGGCGCGCTCGAGGTAGTCGCCGCGGGCACCGATCGCGGCGCCCACCCGCAGCCGTCCCTGTGAATCTCGCGTGGCGAAGGGCTGGCGCTGCTGGTGGAGGATGTCGCGCGACGTCATCAGGCCGAGCAGGCGCCCGTCACCGTCGACGAGCGGGAGCTTCTTGACCTTGTGCGTCACCATCAGGCCGGCGGCTTCTTCCACCGACGCCGTACCGCGCCTGGTGACCAGCCGTTCGACCGGCGTCATACGCGAGGCGACCCTCGACTCCGGTGCATCGACGAAGCGGAGATCGCGCTCGGTCAGCAGGCCGGCGAGGCGGTGGTTGCTGTCGACGACGACCAGCGTGCCGACGCGCGCCTGCCGCATGGCGTCGGCGGCCTGCGCCAGGGTGTGATCCGGCCCGATGGTCATCGGATCGGAAATCACCCCGTGCTGCGTCCGCTTGACCTTCAGCACCTCGCGAACCTGCGGCTCGATGTCGCCGGGCCGGAAGCCGCGATCGATGATGCCGATGCCGCCTTCCTCCGCCATCACCACGGCCATCTCGGCGCGCGTGACGGTGTCCATGTTGGCCGAGACGATCGGCCGGCGCAGCGTCAGGCGCGGCGTCAGCCTGGAGGACAGATCGAGGCTGGCCGGATCCCGACGATCGACGATGCTGTATTGAGGCGCCAGCAGGAAGTCATCGAAGGTGCACCCGCGAACCTCACGCAGCAGATCCATACGGAGAGAGTTTCCCCCGACGGGGAGGTAGCGCGCAAATTGTGCGGGCCTGAAGGCCCGCCGCCACTAGTACAAACTTGAGGAATTCGTCAGTGGCGGCGGGGCTTCAGCCCCGCTTCAAGCCGAGGGCTGCAGCAGCTGCCGAATGCGTCGGCGGAGCTCTGTGGGGGTGAACGGCTTTTCGAGTACCGCGCGGCCCGGGGCCAGGCCGCCGCGGCCCATCACGTCTTCTTCCGAATAGCCGGACACGAACAGCACGCGCAGCCCAGGCCGAAGCGCGGCCAGCTTGTCCGCCAGCATGCCGCCGCTCATGCCGGGCATCACGACGTCGGTGAGCAGCAGGTCAATGCGCTGCGTTTCCCGCGCGGCGATGGCGAGCGCATCGGCGGGCCCGGACGCCAGCAGCACGGTCCATCCCGCACCCCTCAGTGCCTCAGCCGTGAACTCGCGCACGGCGTTGTCGTCTTCCACGAGGAGCACAGTGCCGCCCGAAGGTGCGTCTGTCCATTCCGGTTCCATTTCGATCGCGATCGTCTCCGCCGCCGGCAGCGCAGGCAGGTATACCGTGAACCTGGCGCCGCGGCTCGAGCTCTGGGCGACGACGTCGCCGCCGCTCTGCTTGACGATGCCGTACACCGTCGACAGGCCGAGGCCGGTCCCTTTGCCCACACCTTTTGTCGTGAAGAACGGCTCGAAGATGTGGCCCATCACCTCGTCGGCGATCCCTTCGCCGGTGTCGCTCACCGACAGCGCAACGTAGGGCCCGGGCGCGAGCTCGACGTTGCCGGACTTCGGATCGTCGACGATCACATTGGCCGTCGCGATCGTGATCTGGCCGCCGCCAGGCATGGCGTCTCTCGCGTTGACGGCGAGATTGACGACCACTTGCTGGATCTGTGCGACGTCGGCGCGCACGGATCGCAGGTCCCACGCCAGATCGGTGACGAGCAGCACATCTTCACCGATCAGCCGGCGGAGCATCGTCTGCAACTCCTCGACGGTCCGATTGAGGTTCAGCACCACGGGCTGGAGGATCTGCCGGCGACCGAAAGCCAGCAGCTGGCGTGTCACAGCGGCGGCGTGCTCGCCCGATCGGCGAATCTGGGCGAGCCACTCGCGGTTCTGACTCCCGGGCGGCGCCTCTTCCTCGGCGAGCGTGGCAAAGCCGATGATCGCCGTCAGCATGTTGTTGAAGTCGTGGGCCACGCCGCCGGCGAGCTTGCCGACCGCTTCCATCTTCTGCGCCTGACGCAGCTCCGCTTCGAGCTGCCTGCGCTCGGTCACATCGGTGAGCAGGACGACGTAGCCGGTGAGCTTGTCCCGATCACCGCGAATCGGCGTGACGCGGAGGTCGTAGGTGCGTTCGCCGACGGCGCTCGGCAGCGCCACGTCCTGCCGCGCTTCCTGTTCTCCGAGGGCCTGGAGCTGGGGCAGGAGCTCGAGCAGCGAGTTGCCGGCAAGCTCCGCGCGGCTGCGACCGAGCTGAGACTCGGCGGCGCGGTTCAGGTCCGCGATGCGGCCTTTCGCGTCGGCGATGACCAGGCCGTCGCCGATGATCTCGATCCGCGCATCGCGCAGCGTCGGAATCGGGTCGAGGACGCGGTAGCGGAACACCGCGATCGCGGCCAGCACCGCCGTGCACGCGAAGGTGTAGGGCGTCAGGTCGAGGTTGTCCGGCCCCTCCTGCCGGGACATGAAGGCGACGTTGCCGACCCACGGGATGACCGTCGCGGCGATCACGATGAGGGCGCGTTTGCGATAGAGATACGGAGACTGGATGGCCTGAACAATCAGCACGCCGACGCCGGTCCACAGGACAACGTACGTGTATGTGACGTTCATCCAGAACAGGAAACCGCGCCCGACCAGTATCGAGATGCCGTCGGCGGGCTGCAGGACGAGCGGGCCCCAGAAAAGACCGTGCCACTGGTTGGTCCACGCCATCGCGAGCATGACCGCGGCGAAGATGGACATGGGGCGCGTGATGCGCCGGATCAACACGTCGTCTCGCGCGGTGAAATCCAGCACGAACCCGATCCACGCGACAGGGATCGTCACCACGCCGATGTATTTCAGGCGGAGCAGATCGAACTTGAGGCCGAAGTCCGCCGTCGCCAGCTCGATCGGATAGCACCCGCCCCAGATGGCCGTCCCGACGAGCAGCAGCGCGTACCACGAGGCCCCGCGCACGCTGCGACGCCGCCACGCGTACAGCGCGATCGGCAGCAGGATGATCGGAGCGATGAAGAGCGGAAGCAGGCGCGCCGGCATTTCGAAACCCAGAACCCGATTATCAGAGTGTGAATAGGAAGAGCCTGCACGAAATCCGTCTCACTCCCGCAACATTCGAGAAAGCCACGATGACAATCCAGCTGTGCTGTTCTTCGCAGTGAGTGTGTCAGGCAGGCCGGCGGCTCGTTCGGGGTCGGCAGGCACGGGAATTCGCATGTAAGGACGTGCGGGACGGGCAACGGCTTGCGTGCAGTGCCGGAAGTCGCCACACGCGAGTACTTCCCTTGACTCAAGTCGCCGTGACGGGTGATTCCAGCGCTGCCATTCGTGCGTACTGCATCTCCAAATTCAACGCATCGTCATTCGAACCAGAAGGTTGCAGGTGTGCCAATTCGGAGACACCCTCTGGCGACTCCCGTGCTTTGTGGACGCGCGACAGACAGACAGCGGGTGAGGGGCCCGGTGTCGCGCGGACAAGGAGCGAGCATGCAGTTTTCGATTTCAAGAATGGTTTTGGCGGGGGCACTGGCGGCTGGGGTCGTAAGCCTCGGCGCCAGGGCCGACGCCAGCACGATCACCTTCAGCTTCACCCAGGGCGAGCCGAACGGCGACGGGGCGGATGCCGGAGCCGGCAATACGGCTGGTGCTGTCGGGAACGTCCGGTCGTGGGCGTCGGGCGGCGTCACCGTGAATGTCACCGCCTACAGCCTCACCGGCAGTAACTACGCAGACGCTGCGCTGGGGCTCTGGACCAACAACGGGCTTGGGGCCTGTGCCAGCGGTAGTAACTGCAGCAGCCCCTGGCACCAGGTAGACAACCAGTACAAGGAGTGGGTGCTGTTTACGTTCAGCTCGGCAGTGATTCCCACCAGCGCGTTCCTGAACAACACCAACAGTCCCGAAACTGACACGGATGCCTACTACTACTGGGGAACCGGCATCACCGACCTGACTGGCCACGCCGGGTTGAGCGGTGGCCACGAAGACACGACGGGATCCGGTGATCGCACGTTGGACTTCACGTCGGTAATCGGCAACACGCCCGTGACCTATCTGCTCATCGGCGCGGATCCGAACGGCATCACGAGCTACTCCTGCGGGACGCAGTACCACCCGAAGACCTGCTACAACTACGACGAGTTCAAGATCAAGAGCCTCACGGTGAACACGCCGTCCACCGATCAGCACGACCTGCCGGTACCCGAGCCGACCTCCCTGCTGCTGCTCGGCACGGGGCTGGTTGGCCTCGGCGGCCGCATGCGCCGCTACTTCTCGTAGAATCGCGTCGAAACGTCAGTCAAGGAGCTCGCCAACGGGCCGGGGCGGTCACCCCGGCCCGTTTTCTTTTCGCGGGCGCTGGCAGCCTCAGTCGCAGGGCCGAACTTTAGTTCGGCCATCAATCCCGTACTTTCACGACGAAGTACCTGACCTTCCCATCTACAGCCTTGAACCAGTGCGGCACGCCCTTCGCGATGGTGATGACATCACCGGCCTGGAGCGTCTGCGTGACGCCTCCCTCGATCGACGTGGCGCGCGTCTCGCCTGGACCCGTCTCTCGCGACCCGACGAGCGTACCGCCCGTGACGAAGGTGGCCGACCCCTCGAGCACATGGAAGATGTCGCGGTCGAGCGAGTGAAGCTCTGCTTCCCCGACGCCCGTCCGCTGCGCGGTCATGATGCGGAACGCCGACGTCTGGATGAGCGTGCCGCCTTTGGCGAAGGACGCCTCAACGTCGGCGGCGGGAAAGTACTTCACGCCGCTCTGGTCGTCCGCGGCTCCCGGCCTCGAGATGGTGCACACGACGACAATGGAGAGGACCAGCAGTTGTTTCACGTGGACTCCTTTGAGGCGG
>Ga0193696_1000353_pt1 | contig 16549 bp, 35 predicted proteins | sample L3m1metaG_FD_145074 | JGI IMG/M metagenome (GOLD analysis project Ga0193696, IMG submission 145074) | Soil microbial communities from a riparian zone of the East river system, Colorado, United States - L3m1 | ecosystem: Environmental > Terrestrial > Soil > Riparian zone | place: USA: East River... | reverse complement strand
TAAAGGAACCTTTTCCCCTCCGCCCGGCGACACCTCGAGCGCTTCCTTCGAGGACGTCCTCGCAACCCGTGCGAGGATCCGCCACTGGAATGCCAGGGTGGTTCAGGCTCCTCGAGCTCCGGCGCCGCCCGCTGAGTGACGAGCCCTTCCGCCTGCTGGTCGAGCTGCAGGTGACGGCCGGGCCCGGGGGCGGGGCGATCTCCGCCGCCGAGCTCGCCGGGATGTTCCGCGCCGGAGACCAGGTGCAGATCTCGATCGCCTCCGCCGATGCCCAGGGGTCGGAGGTGATCCCATGGCGGCAAAGCGGCTGACGGAGGTGATCAGGGAGGAGTGCCTGCGCGACGGCGTGGACTCCTACCAGGCGTTCCGCGACCTGCAGACGGTGGCGGCGAAGTACCCCAAGGTCGCGGACGCGATCGAGCGCGAGGCGGAGCTCCGCCCGACGATCGGCGGGCCGCAGGGGGTGCTCGACAAGCTCGCCCGGCCGTTCGTCGACGCCGAGCTCGGCGCGCGCGGCGACCTGGTCGAGGACGAGGATGAGGACGTCGAGGAGAAGACGGAGACGTCGTCCGGGTGAACTGGCAGCACGTCCTCGAGGCGGCCACCGGCACCCTGGCGGTGGTGGTGGTCGCCGGCGTCGGCCGGAAGATCGCGGCCGCGGTGGTGATGGCGGGGATCCGGCGGCGGCTCTATGGCAAGCAGGCTCAGCCGAAAGGTCGCTGAGGCGATCACCGCCTACCGGGCGGAGCCGCTCAAGCTGCGCGACGAGTTCGAGCACGGGTTGCTCGGCGCGCTCGACTGCCTCGCGTGCACGTCCCGGCTGTCGCCCGACACCGGCCGGCTGCTGAAAGAGGCACTCGGCCAGATCTTCGTCGACGGCTACGTCGGCGGGAACTGGCGGAAGGTGCACGAGGCACTCGCCGAAGAAGCGCCGGCGATCTACGAACGAGTGAAGGACAGGCTCCCGCGTGCCGACGCCAGCAATTCGCCTCTGGCGCTCTAAGCGGGCAGGCAAGCCGCGCGGGTTCCTGCGCGCGAGCTGGCGCGAGGGCGGCCGCAAGGTCACGTGGGATACCCGCGCGCTCGAGCCCGACGAGGCTCTCAAGCGCGCCGTCGCCGAGCTCAACCGGCGGCTGTCAGCGCCGACGCCGCTACTGTCCCCGGCGCTGGCGTCTCCGGCCGGTCCGCCGCCGGATGGACAGCCGTCGGTTCAGCCCGGCGCCGCACCCTCGAACGTCATCCCGATCCGGCGGCCGATCGGCGAGGCCCTCAGTCGAGCGCTCGGCACGCCGGCGCCGGCGGCCGCCGCCCCGAGCTCGCCGCCGGCGACCGCCGAGGAGGCGAAGGCGAAGGCGCGGAAGCTATACGAGGTGTTCTCCAAGGCGATGAGCTACCTCACCGAAGGCGGGCTGAAGCGGGCCTGCAGGTGGGCGGGGCGCGAGCCCGAGGACATGGACGACGACGAGATCGCCCTCGTGCGGGAAGGCTGGGAGGAGAAGGGCGCCGACTGGTTCGGCAAGACGGACATAGGACCGTGGGGAAAGATCGCCCTCGGGTCCGCCGTCGCCGGCGTCGGGATGTACATGGGGGGCAAGCCGCTGCCGAAGCCGAAGGCGAAGGAGCTCCCGCCAGCAGACGGAGCAAACGTGCGACCCGAGCGAGCGAGTGGGGATGGAGGTGGCGGTGGGTGACGCTCGAGCCGCACGTCTGCTCCGTGTGCGGAACCTGGCTCGAGGACCCGCCCGAGCCGCGGGTGCGCGCGCACCGGCGCTGCCGCGACTGCCGCGTCCCCTTCACCCGCCTCCGTCGCAACGGCCGCTGCGCGGAATGTGATCGGCGATGGCAGCCCCGACGGAACGCTCGAAAGAACCGCGCGTGGTACCGCCGAAAAAGGGAACGCGCGCGGCGGCGCTCGACCTGATCTTTCGACCCCTCGAGGAGCACGGCGAGGGATTCAGGCACGGCGCCCTCGGGGCGCCGGGGTACGGAAAGACGTACCACCAGCGGGCGGTGATCGAGGCGGCGCTCGATCGCGACCTGGTCGACCTGGTCCTCACCCACGACGTCAAGGGCCGCGAGGCGGAGTTCGACGGGCTCGAGCTCGTCACCGCGGCCGCGGCGCCGGCGCCGGCGGCCGCCGAGCACCACCGCCACCTCGTCTACCGCGGGGACGTGCTCAACGACGTCGAGTGCCCGGCTGAGGAGGTGGCGCTGCTGGGCAAGCGCCTGCTGCAGAAGGAGCAGCTCCGCGTGCTCCTCAACGTGGGCGAGCTCGACAACTGCCTGACGGACGGCGGACGGTCCTGGCGGGCGCCGACCGTGCGCTGGTTCTCCTCGCAGGGTCGGCAGCTCCGCGGCTGCCTCACCTGGACGAACCAGCAGCCGAAGCGATGCCCGGACGAGATCTTCGACCAGTCGACGACGATCGCGTTCCTGCATCTGGACGCCCGCTCGAGCAACTACCTGGGGAACACCCTCCTCCTCGACGCCGACCTGGTCGACGTCCTGCCGAAGCTCGCGCGGGGAGAATTCGTCCTCTGGGTCCCCGGCCTCGAGTGGGACCACCTCGTCTACCGCTTCTGACCGGATGATGCGCCGTCAGCGACGGTGGCGATCTTTCTGACCGGCAGCCACCGACGGACAGCCGAACGTCGAGGGGAACGTTCAATTCCCTTTGCGCCGGAGGCGGGTATGGCTGACGTGGTCGAGACAGTGGTGAAGGCCCCGAAGAAGGCCTTCAGCTTCGCGGAGAACAACCTTCTCGCCTTCGCCTTGCTGGCGCTGGTGCTGGTGGTGCTGCTCGTCGCATACGAGACCCGCAAGCCCGGCCAGCTCCGGGACAAGGTCTCCAAGATCCCCGGCGTCGGCAAGTGGGCGACCACCGCGGGCGCCTTCCTGGTGCTGGCGCTTTCGCTCATCCCCCTCCTGGCCTGAGGAGCGAACGTGCAACCTCGTCGCTACTACCAGCAGCTCAAGTCCACCGCGGGTGACGTCGTCACGATCACCCCGGCGGCCGCCGCGCAGACGGTGACCTTCCGCTTCGACAACATCGAGGCGAAGCAGGGCCGCGACTGGTGCTACGCGGAGAAAATCCGCCTGTGGTGCCGTTTCCAGATCGACCAGCCGGGCTCGGGCGGCACCGCGATCCAGTGGGATCAGTTCTTCCGGTTGATCAGCTCGATCAAGCTGACCTCCGATGACATCGGGACGCTCTACAGCCCCGGCGACCTCAACGGCCCGGCCCTCGGCCTCATCGCGCAGGTGGTGAGCAACCGCTACGCGCTGCCGATGCAGCCGCGGACCGCGGTCGCCGCCGCCGACGGCGACACGGCCGTCGAGCTCTGCCTCGAGATCCCGCTCGCCCACAGGTGCTTCATGAAGGGCCACCAGACGGCGATCTGGAACGGCTTCCTCAAGAGGGGTGGCCAGCTCGACGTCACCGGGTGGTCGAGCACGTGCTTCGACGCCGTCTCGACCGGAGCCGTGATCGAGGCGACCACCGACGTTCGCGCCGAGCTCGTCTACACGGCGGAGCCGGAGGCGCGTCCCCCGGTCTTCTGGGCGTGGCGGCTGCGCAACACCCCCGGGCAGGAGACGAAGCACACGATCAGGAACATCTGCCAGGGGGCGGGGATCACCGGCGCCACCGGCCTCGGTAAGATCGCCTTCCTGGCCTACCTCGCCGACGTCAACGGCCTTGGCGGCGCGGACGGGGTCGACAACATCACCCGCATCTACCCGCGGGACCGCGGCCAGGGGAACCACAACCTCTCGACCCCGTTCTTCGGGCCGGCGTCCTTCATGGCCGACTTCATCGAGGAGACCCGCCGGGCGAACGTCCTCCCCGTCGCCGTCGGGCAGAGCTACCCCTTCGGTCTCGGCACCCAGGTCGAGGGCCGCGGGAACGTGGCGACCGCGTACATGCTCCCGTACTTCTGGCCCGACCCCGAGGGCCAGCAGGTCTCGAAGCTGCAGGAGTGGTCGGGTGACTACTACCTCGAGCAGGACTACACCGCGACGCCGTCCGGGCTCGCTCAGTGGCTCTCGCTCGAGCAGAGCTACCTGACCCAGCAGCAGGAGGAGTTCCTGATGGGCGAGCGGATGGGCCTGCCGCCCTCCATCTTCCGGGCCTTCCCGAAGGTCGATCGGCCGCTCCACGACGCCGGCGACGCCGACGGGGTCGCCCAGCAGCAGGCGAAGCTCCGGGGCATCCCGAAGAAGATCCGCGCCGTCCGCTAGACGGCCCGACGAGGGGCTTTGTCGACGGGCACGCTCATAGTTGTCGCGCTGGTGGCGCTGCTGTTCTTTTGGGACGGCAGCGACGCAAGCACGGGAACCGGCGACGGCGCGTACGGTGGCGATGTCCTGCCGCCGAGCGGCCAGGGCACCGGCGCGAGCTCCTCGCCGCCGCCGCTCGAGCCGCCGCCGGCGTCGACCACCGCCCCCGGCAACTCGACGCCGCCGGCGTCGACCTCCGCTCCCGGCAACACCACCCCGCCCCTGGCCGCGACCACCACCACCCCGAGCTCCCCGAGCTCGGCGGGGGACCGGGCAGGGGCCGTTGCGGGTGGGTTCCCCGGCGAGGACGGGATCGCGCCTGGCGGGCGGTCGAAGCCGAGCAGCGTCCCGAGCTCGAGCTCGACCTCGAGCCCACCGCCGCTCGCCCCGCCGCCGCCCTCGACGAGGATCCCGACCATCGCCGACGTTCGCGCCCCGGGTAGCGGCACGTTCGGGAACGCCTTCGCCGCCGGGTTCAAGGTCGCGAGCGGCGGCACGCTCTCGGGTCCGCCGCTGGCGGCGCCGACCGGATACGGCGGCGGCTGGGCGGGCGCCGCCTTCCGCGTGGGCGAGCGAGGAGGGATCCCCAACACGCCCCCGACCGTCGCGCCCGTGCCGCCCGTCGGGTCCGGTGGCGGCTTTGCGGGCGCCGCCTTCCGCGCGGGTGCGGCCGCGGCGCCGCCGCCGCCACCACCTCCCCCGCCGACGGCCGCGAACCACTGGGGAGGTCACTGATGGGCGGGAGCGCTCTGACGGTCGTCCTGGTCGTGATCGTCTTTCTGGTGGTGCTCCGCCAGCAGCGGCAGCCGGCGATCGGGCCCTCCTCGCCGCCGCTGCCGGTGATCGTCCCTGGCAACCCCGCGGTCGGGCCGGGGGCGCTCTACGACCCGAAGATCGGCGGCGGCGCGGGCCCGAGCACGCGGCAGCAGATCGAGGTCGGGGCCGGCTCGTTGATCGGCGCCGGCGCGGGCCTCTACATCTGCGGCGGCAACCCGCAGTGCGCGGTCGCCGGCGCATACCTTGGGGGGACGGCTGCGCCCTACGTCTCCCACGGGGTCGAGAACGCGGGCCGGTTCGTCGCGAACTACGCGACGGACGCCTACGACAGCACGCTCGGGAAGATCTTCTGATGGACGACGACACGACGTTGCTCCTCCTGGTCGCGGTCGCCGCGGTGCTGCTGCTCAAGCCCGATCTGCTGTCGGGCTTGTTCGGGCGCTCGAGCTCGCTGACGGGCACGACGGCCGTTCCCGGGACGCCGGGAGCGCCGGGCTCCGCCGCGCCTGTGAGCTGTCCCCAGGGCTCCGCGTGGGACGGCTCGAGGTGCATCGGTCTCGGCTTTCATCCGGCCGGCACCGACCCGAACGGGCCGGGGATCCCCGTCAACCTCCCACCGCAGGGCCCGGGGCTCTCGGGGCCCCAGGTCGCCGGCGGCGCGTGGGGGAAGGCTCTGCAGCTCGCCAACGACCCGGGCCTCCGGAGCATCATCGGCGCCCCGCCGCTGACGGAACCACCGCCGAAGACCGGCGGCGCGTTCGGTCCTGCCTTCGATTTCGCGATCAAGATGGCGACGACGCCGGTCCAGGGCAACACCGGGCCCGAGGCTCCGCGGTCGCTGCCGGCGCCGCCGGCGGCGGTGGGTGAGGCGAAGGCGGCGATCCGCCGGGGGCTGTTGTTCACGCCGCGCTCGACGGCGTAGGAGGGCGACGAGGATGAAGCTCGGGTGGGTTCTGATCATCGTGCTGGTGCTGCTGCTGTTCCGGGATCGGATCGGCGACGAGGTGAACAGCCTCACCCGGCCGAGCCAGCCGCCGGGCTACTACTACGGCGCCCCGCCGCCCGCGCAGGGCTACTACAGCTCGCCGCCGAGCACGCCGGCGACGTCCGTCACGGACATCATCAACCACGTGATCGACGCCGGCGTCTCGCTGTACCAGGGGTACAACAGTCAGAACCGGCCGGTGTCGACGTCGTCCCCCTCGAACCCGAAGCCCACCCGGCCGGACATTTACACCGTCTGAGGCTCCGTGGCTGATCGGATCGCCCTCGTCGCTCGCGAGCTGAACAAGGTGGCCAGCGCCGGCCAGGCGCGCGCCGCGATCAGCGCCGCCCGCACCGAGCTCGCTCGAGGGCTCGAGCTCGCCCCGCAGCTTTCCCCCTTCTCGACCCCCGACCCCGGCGAGGCCTACCAGACGCTCACCATGCTCCGCGCCGCGCTCGACTCCGAGGACCGGGGGCTCTCGGCGCAGGCCGCGGACTCGGCCGTCGATGCGCAGGCCTGGCAGCGCGCCCGCCGCCAGGTCGAGCGGGTCTATGTCGAGGTGTCGGGCCTGGACGGCGTCGTCGGCCAGGTCGACCGGGTCGACGTGCTCTCGATCCTCGGCAATGCGATCGCGGACGCCCCCCGGGTGTTCGGGGAGGGCGTGGGTGAGGTCCTGCAGGGGGCCGGGAACGTGGTCGGCCAGGCCGGCGCGGGCATCCTGTCCGGGCTGGGCATCGTCGGGGTGGTGGTGGTGATCGTCGTGGTCGTGCTGCTCGTCAAGGGGGTGGTCTAGTGGGCTGCTGCAACGGCGGGGAGATCAACACCGGGGGCTGGAAGCTGGTTCAAGAGGGGAAGCTCGCCCTCGAGCAGCCGCTGACGACGGAGCCGGTCCCGGCGATGCCCCGGGCGCCGGCGCCGGCGCACTCGCACGTCTGGGTCTGGGTCGTGGTCGCGGTGATCGTGCTCTACCTGGGGCGCCGGTGAAGTACTCCAAACGGAAAATGGTGATCAGCACGCCGCTGACGGAGAACCCAGCCGCCTCCGTCGCGACGGGGACGACGTCGGCGTTCATCGACGGGCTTCACCCGAATCTCTATTTCGGGATCGCCCTGGCGTACTTCTGCACCAACCCGCACACGCCCTCCAGCTTCGGCGCGAACAAGTTTTCGCTGTACCAGTGGGACCGCAACGAGGGCGACCAGGTGGTCCAGCTCTCGGGCACCCCCGTCAACGGGGCCACCGGCCAGGACGCCCCGAACAAGTGGGAGGGGACGACGACGCTCCCGGTGCTCGAGCTCCGCCACGCCTACGTGGGCATGGGCGCCTCCGACGTCGGCCGCTGGGAGGTGATCGTCACCCTCGCCCCGGCGGTGGAAATGTGCGAGGCGGATTTCGTCAAGCTGGCCCAGGACGTCTCGATCCGAGCGGCCAAAATCGTTCTGCCGTGACCCCGGGGGCGATCGTTGTCGTCGTCGTCCTCGCGCTGCTGCTCCTCGGAGGCGACGAGGTGGTGAGCCGGGTGATCAACGGCGCGCGCGTCGGCCCGCGCACGCAGCTCACCGACGACGGCCTGGTCGACGGCGACCCGTTCGCGCTGGCGGAGGCGGCGGGGCTCGACCCGAACACCTACGCCCTCGCTCGAGCGCTCGCCTCCGAGCACGGCCAGGACCCCGACCCCTACCTCGAGGCGGTCGCCTGGGCGATCAGGAACAAGGCGGTCGAGCGCCGGGTGACGCTGATCCAGCTCCTCACGGACGGCGCGGGCACCGCCGGCGACGGCTGGTTTGGCGAGCAAAAGGCCAGCGCGGGCACGAAGTACGCGAGCACGAAGGTCGACCCCTCCGAGCGGCACGCGCGGGTGGCGGTCGCCGTGAGCTCCGCCGACCCGGCGCTCGACCCGACCAGGGGGGCGACTCACTTCTTCAGCCCGGCGGCGCAGGACTCCCTCGCCGCTCGAGCGGCAAGTGGCGACCCGGCGTGGGCGAAGTACCTGGGGAAGACCGCCGCGGTGGTGGACGCCGCCTGGCGAGCTCCCGGAGGCCTCTACGCGGCCGGCGCCTACGCGGTGGTGCCGGCGGGGATCGACCCGCGGCGGCTCACCCTCTACCGGAGGATCGCTTGAACGCCGGCGGCGGGCAGACCGGCTGCCGTCGCGCCGGCGCCGACCTCGAGCTCACCAGCACCGATCGAGACTGGGCGGGGGTGACGGAGGCGTGGGCCGCGTCGGCCGCCGGGCTCACCGCCGGGCAGTACGTCCGGATCCACGAGACGTTCACCTCGCCCGGCAAGACCACCGCGACCGACGACTTCGGCGAGCGCTGGGACATCGCCCCCGCCGGGTCGGTGAAGCACCGGACCGCGGGCGGGGTCCTGTGGCGGGGCGGGGTCATGGTGTTCGAGGACAGCGGGGCCTGGATCGACAACTACGCCCTCTGGAAAGGCCCGGGGCTGATCATGGACGGCGCCGCCGAGAAGAGCGCGACGGTCTATCGCCTCCTCCAGTACGTCCGCCCGGCCCCGAGCGCCTTCAACCAGATCTACGTCGCTCTGTTCGACACCTTCCCGACGCCGACGAAGTACATCGCGTTCGAGCACAACGAAGCGCTCAGCGCCACGAAGTGCGTGGTCCAGCTCTCGGGGTCGGCCGACGTCGTGACGACGTTCCCGATCGCGAGCCTCTCGAGCGCCCAGCGTGACATCGCCTTCATTCAGAACGGCCTCACCTGGCGCGTGTACGTCGACCGCAGCCTGGTCGCGACGCTCACCTCGAACGGCACGAACGGCGACCTCAAGCCGTTCATCTACTCGAACCGCGGCGACCTCCTGGTCGACGACGTGCTCCTCCTCGTCAACGGAGGGCTCGCATGAACCGCGCGGGTGAAAACTCCGGGATGGGACGCGCCGGCGCCGGCGACTCCCCCGCGGCGGTGCTCGCCGACGCCACCTTCGTCACGCAGACGCCGTCGGGCGACCTCACCAACGAGCAGGCGCTGTCGCTGCTCACCGACGGCCTCCTCAAGCACGCCTCGGGCGTCGTCGCGCGAGCGATCCCCGCGACCGACTATGTCGCGCCGGGGACGACGATCACCGCTGGTGCCGGCCTCGCGGGCGGCGGGGACCTCTCCGCCAACCGGACGCTCTCGCTCTCGCTCCCGGCCACCGGGCCCGGCGCGGGTGCGATCGGCGGCGCCGCCCAGCTCCTCCGCTCGCTCACCCTGGACGCCGAGGGGCGGGTCACCGCCGCGACGGCGAGCGACCTCGCGGCGATCACCGGCCTGCTCAAGAGCGCCGCGGGGACGCTCAGCGCAGCCCTCGCCGGCGTCGACTTCGAGACCGGGCTAGCGCGCGAGTACTACCTCGAGCTCGCGCGCTCCCGGCTCGGCCTCACGGCCTTCGACCCGACGTACGGGTTCTTCTGGGAAGACTTCGACAAGGCGGCGTCGAACACCTCTGTGCCCGGCTGGCAGCTTGCGGCGACCGGCTCGGGCGGCAACCTGGCGCTCGTCCCCGCCACCAAGGGCGGCGTCCACCGGATATTCACCGGCACCACCGCCAACAGCGTCGAGGACACCTGGGCCAACGAGCAGCTCATCAGCGCGATCGGGACGCAGAAGTGGTGGCTCGGGGTCCGCCAGGCGGTCACCACCGCGATCACCGCGCAGACGATCGCGGCGACGTGCCTGAGCGAGAACAGCGTGAAGACGGTCGGCGTCGGCGTCTTCGGCGCCGGCAGCACCGTCAACTTTCAGCTTCAGTACGACGGGAACTTCGGCACCACCTTCGCCGACCTGGGCGTAGCGATCGACACGGCGATGAACCTCTTCGAGGTCTACTGCAAGGGCGACAGCAAGCTCTACTACCGCACCAACCTGGGCAGCGAGGCCAACGTGACGCCGGCGTCCGCTTCGGCTCTGAGCCAGTACATCATCAGCACCGTCCGCAACGGAAGCGACACCACCGACCGGCGACTCGAACGTGACTTCGTCGGCTTCCTCTACCCGAGGTGAACATGAGCTACCGAGTGACCGGCACCGACCCATTCTGGACCGCCGACAACTTTCAGGACGCCCTCGAGCGCGGCGTCGCAGCCTTCGCCAAGGCCAACGGGATCACCACGCAGACGGGGTGGAACGCGTTCATCGCCGCGCTCACCACCGGCCAGACCACCGCGGTGATGAAGCAGATCTTGGCCACCGTCACGTGCAGCGCCCCGTGAGACGATGAAGGACGCGTGGCTCTACCTGGTGCTCGGCGCGGTCCTGCTCTACGTCCTGTGGGGTCTCGACTTCACCGTGGCGATCGACAACACCCGCCCCGTCATCATCCGCCCGAGCGCCACCGGGCCCGAGGCGATCAACTTCGCGCTCGCCGACGAGCTGCCGGTGACCTGGTGACCCCCGCCGAGCTCGCCGCCGTGATCGTTGCCGTCACCCCCGGCGTCGTCGCCCTCGCGCGCATGCACCGCCAGTCCGACCAGGTCCGGAAGCTCGAGGAGCAGCGGCCGAAGACCGGCGACCGGTTCGGCGAGCTCGAGACGAAGGTCGACAGGCTCGTCGGCCAGGTCGATGTACTGCTGAGGCTGACGCCGAAGCGCCGGGCGACCCTGCCGCCCGACCCGCCCGCGCGTCCCCACCGCGCCCTCGGCGCGCCGGCGGAGGAGCCCCCCCGGTGAGCGGCGGCGACTTCGAGCGCTGGTCGGCCCTCGCCGGCGTCCTGGCGGCGGTGCTGTTCCTGGTCGCCGTCTGGCGACGCACCGAGTAACCGCGCACCAGGACGCGCCAGGACGCGCGCGGCCGCGCGGGAGGGGCGAGGGCGCCCCCCCCGGCCCGAACGCCCGCCAGGCGCGAGCTACGGCGTCCTGGCGGCGGAGGCCTTCGTCACCGCCCGCCCCACCCCGTACGCGCCGGTGGCCACCGCCACCACAACCCCCTGGACCAAGGGGGGGAGGGCGTGGCCGAAGATCGCCCACACGCTCGCCGCCAGCGACAGCCAGAACTCCGTCGTTTTCCACCCGGGTTTGAGGAGCGGGGTCATGGAGGGGGTATCGGCGGGCCGGCCACCCGGCCGGAAATCGGGCCGCGTCATGGCGCAGGTCCGGCACGGTGCCGGCCTCCCACCCCGCCCGCCGTCTCGACTGAGTCCTGGCACGCCGCCTGCTGTAAAGTGGAGCTCGACCCCGTCGGAGGTTGCACCCCCCGACGAGGCCAGCTCCGTGGACCCCAGCGCTCGAACCGCCGGCGTCGATGACCACCCTACCGAAGCACCACCCCCCCGTCACCCTCGCCGACGCCCTCGAGGAGCTCCTCGAGCAGACGGCGCAGCGGGTCCGCGATCGGGTCCGATCGCCGGCGACGCTCGAGATGCAGCGCGCGCACGAGCGCTACTGGCACAAGCACCTCGGCGCCTCGCTCGCGCTCGACCAGGTCGACGAGGAGGTGCTCGATCGCCACGCGAACGGCCCGCGCCCCGCCCGGGCCGCCGGGCCCGCGACGATGCGCAAGCGGCTCTCCACGCTCCGCGGGGCGCTCGAGCTCGCGCACCGCCGCCGGCGGATCCCCCGCGTGCCGGCGTTCCCGGTGGTGCTCGCCCCCTGGCGGCCGCGGCAGCGGTACCTCGAGACGTTCGCGGACGCCGAGCGGCTCTTTGCCTCGCTCCCGCTTCATCGCGCGGAGTGGTTCTGGCTGTGCCTCTGGACGTGCCAGCACGCGAGCGACGTCGACCGGATGACCTGGCTCGACGTCGACCTCGCTCGAGGCACGATGTTGATCCGCAACACGAAGAATCGTAGAGAGGCGATCAGGGTCCGCTGTCCGTCGCCGCTCCTCGAGGTGCTGCGAGACAAGTTCGAGCGGGAGCGGCCGCGGACGGCGGACCCCATCGTCCGACCATGGCCCTCGAGGAAAACCACGCTGCCGCTCCACTGCCGACGCCTCGGACTGCCCGAGCTCAACGCGATTGATCTCCGTCATACGGGGCTGAGCTGGGCTGCCCGTCGCCGCGGAATTACGCCCGCCCTCTGTAAATTCGCGGGACACTCCAGCCCCGCGATGATGGCCCGCACCTACGCGCACGCTCTGCCGCCGCAGCTCGAGGAGGTGACCGCCGACCTCGAGTCGATGGCCATCAACGGAGGCGGCGAGTGAGCCTCGTCGTCGATCACCTCGACGAGCACTTCGCGTGCATCGAGGCGGCCGCGCGCCTGCTGGTCGCCGGCTGGGAGCGCGGCGGCCTCACGTCGGCGCGTCAGGCGCTCGAGCACGAGCGCCTGATCGATCAGCTTCGTTCCGCGCTCGAGGGCCGTGCCTCGAGCTCACCCTCACCCGGAGGTGCAGCACCTCAGCGGTGAAAGCAAAGCGGCCGCCGAGGGTGTTGCAAGCACCCCGGCGACCTACCCGACCTCGGACCCCTTCACTTCACAGACGGAGACGCCGAGGGCGAGCATGATCGGCGGCACGCTTGGGGGCGCGCCAGCCAGTGCCCAGGGACAGAGTCGAACTGTCTACACACGGATTTTCAGCCTCACTCTACGTCGTAACTTGCGTTACGACCAGTTCCCCGGCACAGCACGCTCGACCTCGGTCTCTCCCTAGCACGGGAGACGCCGAAGATGCGACCGAAACCGACTCCGACCCACAACGCCCAGGAAACCGCCCGCTCCAACCGCCCCGCCGCCGTCTACCTCCACGCCGGCACCCACCGCGCGCTCGACCCCACCCGCCTCGGGGGTGAGCACCCCGCGTTCAACCCGGGGTTCGTCGACACCGTCCGCGGCGTGGTCTGGTTCGAGCTCCCGGGCGATCACCCCGCCTGCTGCTGCGGGATGCCCGCGGCCCCCGGCCGCCTCGACTGCGCCGACGTCGCCTGCCCCGGGATGGTGCTCTGATGGCCCTCGCCACCAAGGGGACCCGCCTCGAGCTGCCGCCGCTCGAGGAGGGCGAGTGCTACGTCTGCAGCTGCACCGAAGAGAACGCGTGCACGGGCGGCTGCAGCTGGGCGGACGACGACCACACCCTGTGCAGCGTCTGCCGGGACATCGGCGCCTCGTTCCTCGAATGGCTCGTCGCTCACAGCTACAGCCGTAACCCGGCGGCGGGCGGCACCCGCTGCCCGGCGGAGGTCGAGGGCGGCCGCTGCGCCGGCCTCATCTTCCACGAGGGCGAGCACTACGCGAACGCGCGCGACCGGAAGGCGGTGCGGTGATGCCGCAGACGTTGGAGGAGTTCGTGCGGGGGACGCCCTTCCTCGAGGAGGTCAACCGGCTGCGCGAGGTCGAGCGACACGCGCGACGGGTGGTGCTGCTCCTCGAGGGCGCCAGGGTCGATAGCTCGCTGGCGGAGAGGGCGAAGGCGGCGGCGGCGGTCAACACGCTGAGGATCGTGCTCCGCCTGCCGGAGGTGCGGTGATGCCTCGGTTGCGGTTCGAGGACGTCGACCTGACGATCGAGGTCGACCAGGACGCCCTCCTCGAGGGGGTGGTGGCGTTCGAGGTGCGGGCGGGCGGGCTGGGGATCCGCGGGGCGGTCTCGGCTGACGACGCGGAGCGGGTGGCGGACATGTTCGTCGACGCCGCCAACCGCTGCCGGGCCCTGCGCGCGGGGGTGGCCTGATGGCCTCGAGCTCGCGGAAGGGGATCAACGGCGCGCACCCGCCGCTCACGGGTCCGCTCGCGAACATCCCGGCCGACGGCCGGTGCATGGCGAAGGGGTGCCCCCGGCGGCGCCTCAAGGCGATGTGGTGGAAGGCGCGCGTCGGGTGGGTCTGCCCCGGGTGCTCGGGCTCGCTCGCGCAGCTCCGCGTGCTCAACGAGGCCCGGCGCCGGGCGGGGGTGCGCTGATGGGCCGGCGGCGACACACCGGCTACGCGCCGACCGACGAGGGGCCGCGGATCCACACCTGCGAGTGCGGGACGCGGTTCCTGGTCGCTCTCGGCCCGACGGGCCGGCCCGTCTACGTCGAGGCGCAGGTCGACCTCGCGGGGAAGATCGTCCTCTGCTACGAGGTCGACGAACACGATCGGCCGGTGAGCGGCCAACTCGTGATCCCCGCGCCGGAGGGCTACGAGGGGCCGCGGTGGAGCGACCACCGCCTCGCGTGCCCCCGGGCCAGCTACTACCAGCGGCGCCAGGCGCTGGGAGGTGAGCTTTGAGGTTCGAGCTCAGCCTCCGGTCCGGGTGCTTCGACGTCGAGCACATGCTGTCGCCAGGCCGGCGGGGTCTCAAGCTCCACTACGAGGGGGCGAACGCCCGCCTGCTCGCGCTGGCCAGCCGGCACGCGCGCCGGGGGCTCATCGTCGGAGCGCGTGCATGGAGCCCGCAGCGTTGGTTCGATGAGGTGGGGATCGATCGGCAGTTGCTGGTGCCGCTCGAGGAGCGGGGGCTCATCCGCTGGGAGGGGGAGGACCTCCGCGTCCTCGAATACGTGCAGGGGCACGAGGACCGGATCCGCGGCTACTGCGAGGTGCAGATCCCCGCGATGATGGCCGCGCGCGGGTACGACCCGGCGGCGTATGGACTGAACAGCCGCGCAGGGGGGGTGGGGGTACCCCCCCCGGGGGGGGGTGGGGGTACCGGGGGGGGGTTAAGTACGCATAGATCCTACCCTCACCCCCCACTGACCAGTCGACTGACCAGTCAACTGACTCCGGATCCGGGATCCGCGTCGCGTCGTGCACGTGCCTCCGATCCACCCGCTCCGGCCCCTTCCGGATCCGGATCATCCCGTCGAAGACGACCTCCGATCGGCCCGGGCCGCTGCCCCGAGGATCGCCAGCGCGTCAGCGCCGCGGACGTCTACCGCCCGTCGGAGGCGGAGGCCGGACCGGAAGGCTTCGAGAGGTGGCGGGCGGCGATGCCCCTCGTTCGGCTGCCACGCTCCGAGCAGGCGGCCCGTCGTTGGCGGGACGAAGAGCTCGAGCTCTGGGCACGGCGCGGCCTCGAGGTGGTGACCGACGACATCCTCGAGGAGCTCGAGCGGCGAAAGGCGAGCGAGCTATGGCTCGAGCAGCCGCGCTACATCCCTTCCCCGATCAACTTCCTCCGGAGGGCGAGCTGGCGGAAGCACCTGGAGGTGACGGCCCCCAAGGTCTGGCCGCCGCCTGGTGAGGGGCCGGCTGCGGACCCGCCGCCGCCGCCGCCGGCGCCCCCCGTCGAGGTCTACGAACCTGTCCCCTGGCCAGCCGACGAGCCGCGCGCGCGAGAGTCCTTCAAGGACTACTTGAACACTCTCGCCGAGAGGAAGGTTCTCTCGTGAAGCGCGCCCGGGGACGTCCCCGGACGTCCAGGGGGGACGCCCCCGGACGTCCCCGGGCTGTCAGCTACCACCGGGTGAGCACCCGCGACCAGGATCCGACGCTCGCCCGGCTGCAACTGCGCACCGTGGCGGTGACCCGCTGCTACGACCTGGTCGAGGAGGTCGAGGAGACCGGCAGCGGGGCGCGGGGGGACCGGCCCGGCCTGGGGCGCGTGCTCGAGCTCGCGCGCGCCGGCGAGATCGACGTCGTCCTCTGCTGGAAGCTCGACCGCATCGGGCGGAGCACCCTGGACGTCCTCACGACGGTCGAGGAGCTCGAGCGCCACGGGGTGACGCTGGTGGCGACGTCGCAGGGCCTCGAGGTGGGGCCCGGCGACGGGCCCATGGGGCGGCTGGTGCTGCGGATCCTCGCCGCCGTGGCGGAGCTCGAGCGCGAGATGATCAGCGAACGGACGCACCTCGGCCTCGAGGCGGCCCGCCGGCGGGGGGTGAAGCTCGGGAGGCCGAGAAAGTTCGGGAGCGCATGAGGCCCCGGGGGACGGACGTGCTGATCGTGCTGCTGCTCGCGCTCTTCTACGCGGCGTTCGTCTACGTGCTCGCTCGTGCCGGCGCCTTCGACGAGCCCGACCCCAGGACCTGGCCGCGCATCCCGTGGCCCGACGCCGGAACGCGATGAACCGCGTCGGTCGATTATTGTGTCCACGAAAAGTAGACTGGATTATTGTGGACACATGAACACCGTGACGCTGACCGAGACCGAGTCCGCCGTCCTGGAGCTCGCGCGCAAGGCCGGCCTGTTCCGCCCGAGCCACATCACACGCAACGCCGCCGAGCGCACGGCCTTCCGCTCCCTGGTGGCGAAGGGCCTGGTCGACAAGTACGGCGACCAGTACCGCGCAGCGACCAGGCCCGGCCGTCCGGTGCTCGACGAGGAGGAGCGCAGGTCCGAGTTGATCAAGGTGCGCGTCACCCCGGCCGAGAAGCTCGCGGTCGCGGCCCATGCACGGAGCAAGGGGGCCACCGAGGCCGAGCTGATCCGCGCGCGCCTGGCAGACGTCCTCGGAGCGCCAAAAAAGGGACCCCCCGGGAGCGCCGCGTAAACCCGCGTAACCACGTGCGCCGGGCAGTGCGTCGGTAAAGGAACCTTTTCCCCTCCGCCCGGCGACACCTCGAGCGCTTCCTTCGAGGACGTCCTCGCAACCCGTGCGAGGATCCGCCACTGGAATGCCAGGGTGGTTCAGGCTCCTCGAGCTCCGGCGCCG
>Ga0193696_1000352_pt1 | contig 16577 bp, 24 predicted proteins | sample L3m1metaG_FD_145074 | JGI IMG/M metagenome (GOLD analysis project Ga0193696, IMG submission 145074) | Soil microbial communities from a riparian zone of the East river system, Colorado, United States - L3m1 | ecosystem: Environmental > Terrestrial > Soil > Riparian zone | place: USA: East River... | reverse complement strand
CCCCGACCCCTCCATCTCGCAGCACTGTAAAAGCCGGGGGGTACAGCACGTCGAGCGCGGCGCGCGAAGGCCCCGCCGTCGCGCGGAGAGGGGCCGCCAGCGCGTCGCCGTCGGGGCGACGGGGCGACGGCGCCATGGTGGCGACCGAGGCCGGGAGCGGGGCGGCGGGGCTGGCCGGATTGGCTCGAACCACTCGGAGGGCATCCCCGACCAGCATCAGGCCACCCCCTCCCCGGCGAGCGCGATGCTCACCGCCACGTCGAGCACCGGCGCAGGAGCGAGCTCGAGCACCGTCTCGGCCACGAGCGTCTCGCCGTCGTCGACGAGGCGGTAACGCGTCGTCCGGCGCAGGATGCCAGGCTCGCCCGTGACGGTGACCTCGCTCGGCGGGCCGCCAGCGTCGCCGAGGCGGCGGGCCTCCTCGAGCGGCGACCAGGCGAACCCGGCGGTGCCGTCGGGCAGCGTGAGGCGGGTCACACCCCACCGTCCCTGAACAGCGAGTAGCGGGGATAGAAGCACGTGCGCGCCGTGCCGGTGGGCCCGTTGCGCTGCTTCGCGACGATGAGCTCAGCGACGCCGCGATCGGCGTCGGGCGTCTTCTCGCGCAAGTAGTACTCCTCGCGGTGGACGAAGATCACGGCGTCTGCCTCCTGTTCGATGGCGCCCGACTCGCGGAGGTCCGTGAGCGTCGGGCGCTTGTCCTTGGCCTTGGCGCTGTCGCGCGAGAGCTGCGCGCACGCGATGACGGGCACGCGGAGATCCTTCGCGAGAGCCTTGAGCGAGCGGGCGACGAATGCCACCTGCTCCTCGCGCTTCGTGTGGGGCGACAGGCACGAGGCGGCGTCGACGATCTGCAGGTAGTCGACGACGACGGCGGCGAGGCGCGTGGCCGGACGCTGGCGCGCGCAGTCGACGGCGACGCGGCGCGCCTTGCTGCGGATCTCGTACGGCGTCGGCGACGAGCGGTCGTCGAACCAGATCGGCAGAGCCGCGAGCGCATTGGCCTGGTCGGTGAGCCGCTGCCAGTCGAGCGGCGTGAGGCGACCAGAGCGCGCGGCGCGCGAGTCGACCTCGGCCTCGGTGCAGATGGTGCGGAGCGAGAGCTGCTCGTGCTGCATCTCGAGCGTGAAGAACAGGACGCCGTTGCGTGGCGCGTCGGGCGGCAGTTCGGCCGGCCCGTAGGCGACGTTGAGCGCGATGGCCATGGCGAGGGCCGTCTTGCCCATGCCGGGGCGGCCCGCGAGGATCGTGAGCTCGCTGTCGCGGAGACCTCCGAGCAGGTCGTCGAGCTCGGCGAACCCGGTGGGCACGCCGAGCAGCCGGGAGCCGGACTGGGCGGCAAGCGCGAGGGCCCGAAAGGTGGACGTGAGCGACGCGCGGAGGGTGATCAGGCTGGCGAGCTCGGGCGCGCGGGCGACAGCCGCGACCGACTCCTCGGCGCCGTCGAGGAACGCCTGCACGTCGTCGGGCCCGTCGCCGGTCGGCCCGTAGCACTCAGCGGAGACACGCTGCGCGGTGGCCGCGAGGTCGCGCACCCGGCGCTTGTCGCGCACGCGCCGGGCGAGCTGCTCGAGCCGGGCGGAGGCCGCCGGCGTCGCGTTGCAGACGTCGGCGAGGTAGCTCGACGCGGTGACGGCGCCGTCGTCGCGCAGGTGTCCGGCGACGGCGACCAGGTCGTGCGGCAGGTTGCGGGAGGCGAGTTCGGCGAGGGCGCGCCAGGCCCGAGCCATGGGCGCGGCGTAGAAGTCCGAGCCGTCGGCGGCGAGGATGTCGGCGACCCGGTCGTGCGCGGCGCCGCCGGGGGCGTCGAGCAGCACCGCGGCGAGCACAGCGCGCTCGGCGTCGAGGTCGTGAGCCGGCTGCCGGCCCGAGGGGTCGGGCACGGCGCGGACGTGGGGGCGGGGGGCGGGATTCACTGGGCGGCGTCCTCGTCGGCGGGGTGGGTGTCGGCGGGCGGGGCGGTGCCGTTCGCGTCGGGCCGGGGCCCGCGGCCGACGCTCGCCGCCAGGGCGGCGAGGGCCTGCGGCGCCGGAGGGCCAGGAGTGGGCGGGGGGTTGGCCGCGGTGGCCTGCCGGCGGCGCTTTGGCGGGGGTTCGGCGGGCCCCGCCGGGTCGTAGGCTTCGGCCGCGGCGCGGGCCCGCTGTTCGGCCACGGCGCGCGGGTTCGTGCGGTGGGCGCGGCTGTTCGGCGGCGGCGGCCTGTCCGGCTCCGGCTCCGGGATCCCTCCCGACGACTCCCCCGCCACCGGCGGGGGTTGGGGGGAGATCGGATCTTCCGGGATCTCTGTGGTGTGACTAGAGCTGTGAGTCCGCGCGGTGTCACGGCGTGACTCACTGGCGGACGGCGGGTGTGACGGCGGCGCGTCGGCGTAGGTGCCGTTGGCGTGACGGCGGCGGCGGGCCTGGCGCTCGGCGGCGGCCTTGCGCTGGGCGAGGACGTCCGCGCGGGATTGCTGGTAGTCGAGATAGTCGTGGATCTGGTAGGCGACCACGACGCCGCCGTCGACGATGGGCTCGAAGCAGACGCCGCGCACGAGCTCGGCGACGAGGCTGTTGATCTCGCGCTGCGTGCGGCCCGGCAGGATACGAGAGAGCATGTCCGCGGGCACGACGCCGTCGGTGAGGTGCCGCGAGCAGTAGCACTTCGCGTTGAACTGCAGCCGAAAGGCCGAGTCCGAGAGCCGCGCGATCTTCGGGTGATCCGGGCAGTTGTCGTCGTGCTTGATCCAGGTCACGGATTGAACACCGCGTCGAAGGCAGCCTTCGCCTTTCGGAGATCCTCTTCCGCCTTCGCGCGTTCACGCTTCGCGCTCTCGAGCTCACCGGTCACGGCCTTGAGCGCGATCTCCGCCTTCGCGACGGTCTCGTCCACGAGCCCGAGGTACATGCGCGCGTCCTTGAGCGCGGCGAACAGCGCGTCCATGGTCGGCATCTCCTGCGGGGCGGCTGGCGCGGGCGGCGCTGACGCAGGCGATGCGGGCACCGGCGCCGCGGGCCGCACGAGGGCCGGTTTGCTCGTGAGGCCGGGCATGTAGCCCGCGCGCTTCAGATTGCCAATCACGTCGGTCCACTCGTGGCTTCCCGAGGCGGGCGAGATGAACACGATTGACGCGTCGGACGACGGCGGCGTGACGCGCCAGCGCCGTCCCTGTCCGTTCTCCACCCTGAAGCCCTGCTGTTCGAGCTCGCGCCGGAGTGCTGCGAAGTCGCCGATTGCGGTCATTACTGCATCACCACCACGCTCGGCGCGAGTCCCTCTTGATACTTCCACGTCGTCCACGTTCCGCGGCCAACCGGCTGGATCGATTCCAGGAAGGCAGTCAAGCTGGGAGCGGCGGCGGCCTTGCGGCACTCGATCACGAGGAACTGAACGGCCTTGGCATTGAGGCCCCAGATCTCGAAGTTCCCATCCGGGAAGCGTACGTAATCGCGGTTCTTGGCCCCGTAGCGGGAGTCTCCGATCATGCGATGTCGAATGGCCACAATGCTGACCAGACGACGATCGATTGCGCTCTTGAGCCCGCGCGGCATACCGCGGCGCGCGTCCGTCACGACGTTGTCGATCTGGTAGAGGCGCTCCCTCGGCTGTTCCGCAACGGACTGCTCGTACAGGTTCTGTTGGGCGTCGTCGGGCTCATGGACACGACGCTGGCGCGGGCCGCCGTTCGCGATGCTCGCAAAGAGCTGCAGGGTGAACCTGCGCTCATCCGCAAGCTCGCGGCGGCGCTCGGCCTTGTCCTCCGCGAGGGCACGAGCCAGATCCTCGGCGGTGAGGCCCTGGTGCTTCTTCTCGTTCACCGCGACGCCGAGCGTCAGGTAGTCGTTTACGGCGTCCGCGAGGTTGCGCTTCCAGTGTGCGTGGCGGTCCGCGATGGCCGTCGGCATCCCTCGGCTGTCCAGGTCGGCGATGACGCCGGCCAGCTTCTGGGCGCGGACGCACCACGTCGGTTTCGCGCCAGATCCGCGCCCACTATTTGGTCCGGCCAATGGCCGGATCAAACATTTCCGCAGATCTTCGCCCTTCATGGTGTCGGGCTCGCCGTCGGGTCGGAGCATCTCCCGGCGGACGGTCCCATCGCGGTTCGGCTTCCCGTCCAGGAACGGCGTCCCCGCCCAGACGAGCCACCCCTTGAGGCGCCTGACCTGCTCCTCGACCTCCTTGCCGAACGGCGCGAACGCGCTGCGGAGCGTGACCCACTTCTCGCCGTCGGCCTCGACGACCTCGAGCTGCACGCCGTCGAAGGCGAGCGGGGCGGCCGCGTCGCACCGAGGGGGAGGCGGAGGCGGATCGTTGGATGACGCCACGTAGCTGTGGACCTCACCTGCTCGATCATCGCCCGCCGCACGATCCGTTTCGATCCTCTCGCTGTGGTAGACCTCGCAGCCCGCGACGCTGAAGTCGCCGCGACGGCGCGCGGACACCATGCGCGGGCAGCGCTGCCCATCCTTTTTGTAGACGTGCATGCACTGGCGATCGAGCAGTCCGCGCGCGTCCAGATCGGCGGCGATGATGCTGATGGCCGATCCCGAGCGCTTGAGGTCGGCGGCAAGTTGCTTGATCGAGACCGTACGCGTCTCGCGGTTCGTCGCGAGGATGTGCGTGACGATCTTCTGCTTCTCTTCCGAACCGACCGGCGTCCCCTTCATGCGTCCTCCCTCTCCACGTCCACCGCGGCCCGCCTCGGGATGAGGCGTGCCTTGTCGTTCCACCGGATCGCGATCTGCTCGGGCCGGCCGGCGCGCTCGCGATCGGCCATGTCGCGCCGGTCGCTCTCGCTGGGCTGCAGGCGGTCGACGACCACGCCGGCCTCGAGCCACTCGTAGCTGCCGCGCGCCGCGCCGGGCGTGGTGGCCACGAACTGCAGGCGCTCCGTGATGCGCACGCGGCCGATGACGTCGTGCGCGTTGCGGCGCGAGAGCGGGCGCGGCGCGATGGGCCTGCGCTCGGACGCGGGCGCGGTGTCGCGCGCGGCGCTCATCGGCCACCCCCGGCGTCTGCCCTCGCCCGCGCCACGAGCGCCCGCGCCTCATCCACCGAGCGCACCACCTCGACGAGCACGCCCCGCCGACGCGCGGCCGCATGCCAGGCGACCTGCTCGGGCCGGAGGCGCCCGATGGGCGTCTTCAACTCGCAGCCGACGAACGCGCCGGCGACGGACAGCAGCAGGTCCGGCGTGCCGGGCTGGCCGATCTCGACGCGGTAGCGCGCGGCGGCCGGGCGGCAGGTCGAGCAGAGCTCGGCGAGCAGGCCGAGGCGGAGGAAATGGCCCACCTCGAGCTTGAGCGCGAGGACGTCGGGCTGCGAGCCGAGGTCGACGAGGATCTGGCGCTCGAGCGCGGCTTCGTCGCGGCGTGCGGTCATCGCGGCACCTCGGCGGCGGCGGCGGCGGCGCCCGCGAACAGCGGCCCCGCGACGTCGACGCACGCGGGCGAGAACCACACACGCTCACGGCGCGCGTTCGCGTTCGGCTTGTCTTTGTCGGTCCGCTGCGACCCAAAGCCGCCCTTCGCCTTCCAGGCGTGGACGCGCCACCCGGGCAAGTCGTGGTCGCCATCGTAGCCGCAGAGCGCGATGCGCAGGAGCGGATTGGCGCCGTTTTCGCGGCACCAAGCGGCGACGTCTGCGGCAACGCCGCGCCCGCCCGGCGCGTAGTCGATGGCGCCGTCGTCGTAGGGCGGATCGAGGAAGATCGCCGTCGTGCCGTGCCGCCACGTGACCGAGTCGCCGAGCACGCGGGACCAGTCGCCGCACGCGACGCGGACGCCGCGAAGGCGCGCGGCGAGCGCGGCGAAGTAGTCGGTGAGGTGGCCCCGCCCCGCGTCGCCGAGGTGCGGGAGCTTTCGGTGCACGCCCCGCCCCGCGGTGCCGAGGTGCGGGAGCTGCTTCGCAGCACGCCCTGGCCCGCGGTGGTGCCAGTCGCACCACCCCGAGCCGATCCACGAACAGAGCCCGTACACCCACCAGCCAGCGACCTTGACGTCGAAGTAGTCGGGGTCGTGCATCATGCGCTCGCGGAAGTCCGCCTGCGCGACGAGCCAGTGGTGGCGCGCCTCGACCTCCGCCTCGTTGACCGGCGCGTCGGCGTAACGAGCCACCTCGAGCGGGTCGGCGGCGAGCGCGCGCCAGAAGTTCGCGAGGTAGCAGTCGCGGTCGTTGACGGTCTCGGTCTTCGGCGCGTGAGGCCGCCCGAGGAGCACGGCCAACGAGCCGGCGAAGGGCTCGACGTAGTTCGGCACGTCACCGAACGCCGCCCACACGGCAGGCGCGACGCGGCTCTTGCCACCGAACCAGGGGAAGGGCGCCCGAAGGTCGCTCACGCGCTCGCCCTCCCCTCGGGCCGAGCAGCCGCCCGCCCGCGCCCCACGGCGGACAGGACGGGCTGGTAGCCGGCGGCGGGGACCTGGTCGACGCGGTAGCGCAGGACGCGCCCGCTCATCTTCCACGCGTACGCGATGGCCTGCGGACTCTTGCCGGCCTTGCGGCGGGCCTGCACGAAGTCGCACCACTCGATCCACGCGCTCGCCGCTGCCGAAGCGTCGCGGCGCGCCGCCTGGTCCCCACGCTGCAGCACGAGTTCGCGCTGCAACACCTTCGGCGGAGGCGGCGCGGGCATCTCCGCGCCGCACGCGGGGCACGGCCGGCGCGACGACCACGCGAGGCAGGATGGGCAGCAGACGCACGGCGGCAGGGCCTCGAGCGCCGCGCGCCCCTTCTGGCTCTCCGACTTGTCGAGCGTGAAGACGCGGTCGCCGGCGGGGTGCCCGTGCAGCCAGAAGTTGCCGCGCAGGTCGACGATCTGCGCGCGGAGCTTGCCCGGGTACGGGCGGAGAAAGCGCCCGCAAATCTGGATGTACGCGGACCACGACGAGACGCCGCGCGCGATGATGCCGACGTCCGCGGGCGGGCAGTCCCAGCCCTGCGTCAGCAGGTCGCAGTTCGTGAGCACGTCGAGCGCGCGCGGGTCCGATACGGGCAACGCGAAGCGAACGAGGCGCTCGGCGCGCTCCGCGTCCTTCATCCGGCCGTTCACGTCCTCGGCGCGGTAGCCGGCCGCCTTGGCTGCGAGCGCGAGAGCGCGCCCATGCACCGTGTCAGCGCCGAAGATGACGGCCTTGTGGCGCGAGCCGCGCGGCGCATGGCGTCGCAGAGCCGCGATGGGATCCTCCGCGAGCTTCGCCACCGACTCGTTCGGCGAGAAGACATCGACGTCGACGAGCGCGCCCTGCGCGACGAGGTCGGCGAAGGGGACCTTGACCTGCACGAGCGCCTGGAAGACGTCGCCCATCGGCTTCTTGTCCGAGCGCTCGGGCGACGCGGTGAGCCCGATCATCGTCGCGTCCGGGTACGCGGCCACGATGGCGAGCGACGTCTCGCAGACGATGCCGTGCGCCTCGTCGAAGCAGAGCACGTCGGCCGCGGGGCGCTCGCCGCGGGAGGTGAGCGTCTGCGCGGAGCAGATCTGCAGGGGCATGTCGGGGCGCTTGCGCGGGTGCCCGGCGGCGATGACGCCGTGGTCCTTCAGCCCGTGCTTGTCGAGGTGAGCGCTCATCTGATCGATGAGGCAGCGGTCGCGCACGACGAACGCGGCGGTGCGACCCTTCGCCATCACGCGCGCGAGGAAGTGCGCCGCGATCACGCTCTTGCCCGTGCCCGTGCGCGACACGAGCAGGATGCGCGGGCCGACGGTCGTGCGGTGCAGACGCACCCACGCCACCCCGAGGTCGTCGAGGGCGCGAGCCTGGTACGGTCGAAGATCCGGAGGGCTCACGCGCTCTCGGCCCTCCGCTGGTCCCGCTGGTTGGCGGCGACCTCGCCCCGGCAGTCCTCGAGCGCGGTGCGGACGAGGCCGACGAGCGAGCCGAGCGGCACGTCCCGCTCGACGATCACGGCATGGACGAGGTCGTGCGCGTCGAAGATGTTGCGCCCCTCGCCGCGCCCGCCCTGCACCCAGACGACGGGCAGGCGGAGGGCCAGCGCGTAGCCGATCTCCGCGTACGTCGCGCGCCCGTCGCCGACGTGGCAGAGCGCGACGACCACGTCCGCGAGCTCGAGGTCGGCGACGTTCGTGCGCAGCACGGCGCACCGGTCCTCGATGCGCGACGGGTCGCGGTCGGCGGCGAGCTCGAGCACGTTCCCGGGCCAGCGCGATACGGCCTCGTGCTCGGGGCGCAGCATCTCGCCGACGGCGTGAGCCGTGACGGCCTGCGCAAGCGGCGCGGCGACGTAGACGCGCATCAGCTACTGCGCCGCCGCGGCGCGGAGCCGGTCGCCTGCGGCCTTGTCGAGGGTGACGGAGGCGCCGTTGGCGTCGGTGATCGAGATCTCGGCGTCCGAGAAAAGGGCCCCCTGGCGCTCAGATTTCGTCAGCGGCCGGGTCTCGATGACCTCGCCGAGATCGGCGCGCACCGTCTCGATCGTGAGCGCTTCGTCGTTGCGGCGCTCGAAGCACTCGACGTCCCTGAACTCGTACCCGTCGCGGCGCGTGCGTGAGAGGCGCGAGGCGTCGTCGAAGAGACCGTCGAGGCGCCCCTTCGCCGTCTTGACCGAGTCCTGCAGGCGCGCGAGGTCGGCCTCGACGCTCGCGATGCGGTCGAAGGTCGCGTCGATCTCCTCGGCCTTGGCCGCGAGCTCGTCGGCCGTGAGGATGCATTTGAGGCAGCGCGTCGGCATGGGCGCTGGGGCCTCGTCGTCGGACGGGGCCGGCGCGGCGCCCGGCTTGCGCACGAGCTCCACCGCGCCGTCGACGATCTGCACGTAGCCGCCGGCGACGAGGCGGGCGAGCGACGCCTTCACCGCCTCGAGCGACGTGTCGCCGTGCTCGTTCAGCAGGTCGTGCTCGGTGGGCGACTCGTAGTCTTCCTCGTCGCCCTCGTTGGTGACGTGCTCGAGGATCCACTGGTCGAGCTCCTCGTTCGCGCGCGCGGTGGCCTCGTTGGCCTTCTTGCTCTTCTTCGGCATGTCGTTGTCCCTCTCTCAGCCGTTCCCCTGCGCGTGCCCCGCGCACGCGTTGTCGAAGCGCCACTCCAGCGACGGCGGCGCCAAGTGCGCGCACGCGGGCGGGCAGTGCACCGCGCGGGCGTTCGGCGAACGCCGCGACACGCGGCCGAGGCACTCGGCTTCATGCTCGCAGTCGTGCCGCGGGCCGGGGCCGACGAGCATCGTCGGCAGGTGGCGCACGCCGCTCGGCGGCGGGGCCGGCGCAGGCCGTTCGGCGCGTGCTCGACGCACCGGACGGCGGCGCTCCCTCGGCGGCGCCTCGTCGCCGTCATCCGTAGCGACGAGGCGAGGGGCGGGCGCGTGCGCGGCGGGCGTTCGCGCGCCCGGACTCCGCTCGCGTTCGACCCCTTGCGGCGTGGAGTCCGCTCCGCCAGAACCGGCGACGAGGTGCGGCAACGCGAGGCCGACGAGGCGCTCGTCGGAGAGCGCCCGCACCGCGCGGCAAAGCGCGGCGTCGTCGAGACCGCGGATCGTGTCCGCGATCGTGCGCACAAGACCGGGGCTCACGTGGCCGCCTCCCTCTGCATCCTCGCGGCGCGGGCGCACTGGAGGTGCGCGATCTTGCCGGGCCCGGTGATGACCTTCTCGCCCGGGTCGATGGCCGTCTCGCAGACGCAGCACGTGCGGCCGACGGGGGCGATCGGCTGGCCCGTGGCGACCGGCGCGACGCTCACGGTGGCCGCGCGCTCCTCACGCGCCGCCGTCCGCGCCTCGCGATGGCGCCCCTGCCACAGCAGGACCGACGTCCACCACGCCTCCCACGCGGCGCGCTCGCTCGGCGTCGAGAGCGCCATCAGGGCACCTCGCAGATCGCCGCGAGCGCCCTCGACACGGCACGGCGAGCCGCCGGCAGCCGCCGCACGAGCACCCAGAGGTGACCCGCGTTGATCGGCCGGTCCGCGTTGTCGCCGAGCATGCGCGAGACGAGCGTCGGCGCGAGGTCGAGCGCGGCAGCGACGTCGGCGAGCAGGACACCGTCGGCGTCGAGTCCCTCACGCAGGATGCGTGCGACGAGCGGCGACGCCTCGCGCCGGACCGTACTGCGCGCGCGTGACGTAGGGGCTGGCGGCGTGGCACCCGCCCCCACCGTGCGCACGGTGGAGCGGTGCAGGTGCTTGGCGCGCGGCAGAGCGGGAGCGGGGGCCGCGGGGGCGATGGTGGGCACGCGTCAACCCTCCGTGCCGGTGGCGTCGCGTGCGTACTCCTCGCGAAGTGCAGGCGGCACGAACGGCTTTTTGGGAGGCTCGGCCCACGCGGTGACGGGGATCTTCCACAGCTTGTGGATGCGCATCAGAGCGCGCAGAACCGGCACCCGATCGCCGTAGAGCCACCGCGGCACGTCGGAAGTGCCTCCGAGCCGATCGCGGATCTGCCGCATCGTCAGCCGGTCGCGGAAGACGGCCGCCTGCCACAGCAAGCGGGCGCCCTCCGAGAAACGCGGCCCCATCTCTCGCCGGTGGTTCCTCACCCTCGCGAACCTGAAGGTTGTTACCATCAGAGTCAAGAACCTTTTTCGATGGCGAAAAATACCGAGGTTGTTCGCGATGTTGTCTAGTGACAACATCGCGAGCGTGGGCCGTCCGCGTGCAACCGATGAGCAGAAGGCGTTCGCCAAGAAGCTCGGCGAGCGCATCAAGTTCGCGATGAACACCCGGGGCGTCGGCACGAACGAGCTCGACGAGGCGGTCGGCGCTTCCGGTGGCCAGACCTCGCGCCTCACCCGCAGGCAACGCGCGTCGATCGACGCGGTCGTGCTCGATCAGCGTGTCGGTCTGCGGCGTCGGCGCGTCGGTGTCCGGGAGGAGCTCCGCGAGGAGCGGGGCGAGCAGCGCGGCGATGCGCTCGCGCTTGCTGATCTTCGTGTTCGAGTGCAGGATCGTCATAGAACTCCGGTCGGTCGTGCGGTCGGCGGTTCAGCTAGCGGCGCGGGTGCCACCCCGCGCCGTTCGCGCTCCATCGGCTAGGTGGTGCTCGCGTCGTGGGCGGCGAGCTCGCCGAACAGGCGGGACATGGCGGGACGAACGAGCGCGTACGTGCCGCGCTGCGCCCTGTCGGTGAGCAGGCTCGCGACGACGCCGTTGGCGACGCCGAGCTCGCGGGCGACCCGCGCTGCGCCGAGACGCCGGCAGGCGTCTGCGAGCTGCGCGCGCTCCTCCGCGGTGAGCCTCTGGTAGTGGACCTGGGCCATGTTCAACCCTCCTGAATAGGAGGGCTGGCCCAAACTCCCGACGATTAGCCCCGAAGTTTGGCGCGCACGTGGCGCGCGAGCTGTCGGGCGCGAGGATCTCGACCGAGAACGCCGCGGCCTTGGCGGTCTCGGCCTCCGGCGTCACATAGACGCGCAGCGGCGGCGGCCGGTTGAGGCAATCCACCGCGTAGACGTAAGCGTTCTCGCCTGAGTCAACCGGCTGATCTGGTCGCTCGGCGCGAGCGCTCGCAGGCGGGACTTGGACTGGAGCGGCGAGCCAGGCGGAGCAGCGCGCCACGCCGAAGGCCGCGAAGACGAGAGCGACAAGCCCGACGCCGACGCAGCCCTTCTTTGCGAGCGACCCGGACTTCTTCGCGGCGCTGTCGGACATGCCGCGGATCGTACGAGAATCGTCGCCCAAATTGAGAAAAGTTCACACCGGGCAACGGTGATACTTGACACCAAAGGTTAAAACCATCAGTGTGCGGGAATGCGTCGCCCGTCACAGAGCCCCGCCCCCACCGCCCGCTGGATCGTTGCCGCCTACCTCGCCGACGGCTCCGTCGTCACGGAGCACGCGACGAAGCGCGCCGCCGAGCTCTACGGCACGACGCTGCGGCGCGAGGGCGTCGACGCGTTCGTGTTCTCGTCGGCGCACGCGGCGCAGTTCGGGCTCGACCCGCGGGTGGCGTCGTGAGCCCCGCCGCTCGGCGCCTCCTCTCGCAGCTCGACGCGGTGACGCTGCTCGACGCGGACCCGCTCGCGGCGGACGTGCAGGAGCTCGTCCGCGCGGGGTGCGTCGACGTGCACGCCGAGCGCGTCGACGGCCGCACGGTCACGGCGCTCGACATCACGCCGGCCGGGCGCGCGGCGCTCGACGCCCCGGCCCCGACGAGCCGCGACCTCTACCGCCACCACCCGGTGCGCCTGACGAGCGGCCGCGAGGTCGACGCGCTCTGCGACGGCGAGCGGATCTACGTGCTCAAGGGACGCGGCCCTGGAGCGGACATCACGGCGATCGTCGAGGGCGGCGCGGAGTACATCCTCGCGTCGACGCAGCGCCTCATCGCCGCCGACGCGATCCCGTACCTCGCGGGCGACGCAGACGCGGTGTGCGAGGCGGCGGAACCGGCGCCGGTGTTCGGCCGCCGGGCGCGGACGGCGCGGACGGTCGCGTGAGCGGCCGCATCGTCTCGCAGCACAGCTATTCGTCGCACCACGGGCCGAACACGTGATCACCATCAGCCTCGCCCCGCTCCTCCTCGCCAGCCTCTACGCGCTCGAGCGCGAGCGCCGCGCGTACGTCGCGCACCACCCGGCCGTGCTCGCGGCCCGCGCGCACCTGCGCCGCGTGACGGACGCGGCGCTCGAGGCGACGGCCGACACGCACGAGCACGCGATGCACGACCTCGAGCGGGCGCGGTTTGCGTTGCGCCGTGCGGAGACCGACGCGGGGCACGAGTTCCACGACGCGCAGGCGCGGCGTCGGCTCGGCCGGCGGGCGGTGCTGTCGTGAGGCTCGTGGTGCACATGGGCGTGGCGGAGTTCGCCGCCTGCGTGCTCGCCGTGCTGGCGCTCGCGGTCGTCGCCTACGTGGTCGTGCGGATCGCGTGGGCGGTGCATGGGGAGCGGGTGCAGGTGGTGGTGCGGCGGCTTCGGGCCGCGTGGAGGGTGTGATGGCGCTCCTTCTTGTCGATCTGTCGGCCGTGTTCTGGTGGAAGTGGCACGCGTCTGCAGGGCAGAGCGTCGACACCGCCTTTGAGTACACGACGGGCAAGGTCACGCAGCTCGCTCACGGGTACGAGCGCGCGAGCGTCGTCGTCTGCTGCGACTCGGGCAAGAGCTTCCGCAACGATCTCGACCCGCCGACCCTCGACGAGGCCGGCCGCCCGAAGCTGGGTACCGGCTACAAGGGCAACCGGCCGCCGCGCGACGAGGCGGCGATCGCGCAGCTGAAGCGCGCCACGCAGTGGCTTCGCGAGTACGGCTTCCACGTCGTGGCCGCGCCAGGCTTCGAGGCCGACGACGTGATCGCGACGATCGTCGCGTGGGCTCGCCAGCGCCCGGAGCTCGCCCCCGTCGTCATCGCCGGCACGGACAAGGACCTCTTGCAGCTCGTCGACGACGAGGCGTGCGTGTCGATGCTGAAGGTGACGACGGACGCGGTCCTGCGCGAGGCCGACGTGCAGGCCGCCGTCGGCGTCCCGCCTCGTCTCGTGCGCGACCTGCTCGCGATCTGCGGCGACTCGGCCGACAACGTGAAGGGCGTGCGCGGCGTGGGAGCGAAGACGGCGGCGCCGCTGCTCCTGCAGTTCGGCGGGCTCGCCGCGATCTGCGGGCACATCGCAGAGACGAACGGCGCCGCGCCGCGCATCCCGCACCAGCGCGGCGTTCGCGCCGCGTTCGTCGACCAGGCGAAGGCGCTCGACCTCGCCGTGAAGCTCGTCTCGCTCCGCTTCGACGCGCCCGTGGACTTCGATGCGCTGCTCCGCGCTCCCGAGCCGGTGACGCCCGAAGCTGTCGTGAGCGACGAGCCCGCCGCAGCGGCGCCCTTCGACCCCGCGCCCGTGGCGCCCACCCTTCCCCCGCCTCCACCCACCGCACACGAAACGCAGCCGGCCGCCGAGCGGCCAACCATCGCCGAGGAGAAGAGCATGACCCAGAACGCACCCGCCAACGTGCCGCCGTCCGACCGAACGCCAGCACCCGCCGAGGCCCAGCCCGTCCGCGCGGTGAGCCGGTTCTCCGCGCAGTCCGTGACCACCGCGGCCGACGTCTCCGCGCACAAGTTCATCCTCACCGGCCGCTCGGGCATCGGGAAGACGTTCCTCGTGTCGACGATCCCGTCGGTGTTCATCCTGCCGATCGAGGAAGGCCTGAAGGGTGCGTCGCCCGACCACGCGCCCGCCCACTTCAAAATGACGCCGCGCAACCTGCGCGAGCTTCACGAGGCGCTCGACGGGTTCGCGGGCGACGTCAACGCGCCCGTCGACGGGCGCCGACCGCACAAGCACCTCGTCCTCGACTCGCTCACGGGGATCGAGACGCTCGTCCACAACGAGGTCTCGAGCGTGGAGAAGGTCGCCCACATGGAGGCGAAGGAGTACAAGAAGCTCTGGCGCGCCGCCGAGCCCGTGTGGCTGAAGGTGCAGCGCAAGCTCGACGCGATCCGCCACACCGGCGTACACGTCTGGGTGATCGCGCACTCCGCCGAGATGATCGACGCGAGCTCGACCACCGGGGAGACCTACCGCAAGTGGGACCTGCTGCTGAAGGGGAGCGGCGACGTCGGCGTCGAGATGCGCAACATGTGGCGCGGCTGGGCCGACCACATCTTCTTCATCGACTGGACGGTGGAGGTGTCGAAGGGCAACCGCTCGACGCGATCCGTCGGCAAGTACAAGAGCCGGATCCTCTACACGCGCGAAAGCGCCACGCACTACGCGAAGACGCGCGCGCGGCTTCCGCCGTCGTTGCCTGCGACGTGGGACGACCTCGAGGCCGCGTTGAAGGCCGGCCGCGTCGCGCCCGAGCAGCGCCTTCGCGCGCAGATCGCCGAGCTCCTGCCGCAGCTCTCCGAGGAGAACCGCGCCGCCATCGAGGCGGACATGGCCGCTGCAACCCCGACGCGCCTCGCACCGATCCTGTCGAGGGCGCAGGGGATGCTGGCGTGCGCTCGAGAGGACGCGGCCGAGGACGAGGCGGTGGGCGGGGGCGACGAGCAGACGGGCAACGAGAACGAGGCGGCCTGAGCCGAGGGCGAGGAGAACGACCATGAGCGAAGGACTGAACCGCGTGATGCTTCTCGGAAACCTCGGCGCCGATCCCGAACTGCGCTTCACGCAGGGCGGGCAGGGCGTGCTCAACGCTCGCATCGCGACGACGGAGAGCTACCTCGACAAGAACAAGGTCCGCCAGGAGCGCACCGACTGGCACAACGTCGTCATCTGGGGCAAGCGCGGCGAGGCGCTGTCCAAGTTCCTGAAGAAGGGCGATCGCGTCTTCGTCGAGGGCTCGCTGCGCACCTCGTCGTACGAGGACCGCGACGGGAACAAGCGCTACAAGACGGAGATCAACGCGACCAACGTCATCCTCGGGGGAGGGGGCGGAGGGCGGCGCGGCGAGGCCGTCGTCGACCCATACGCCGGGCAGGACGAGCGGCCGAAGGCGGCCAGCGGCGGCGCGCGTCGACCTGCGCAGGTCGAGATGCGCGACGAGCCGGAGATGCACGACTCGGACGTGCCGTTCTGACCGCGGTCGCCATGAAGACGTGCACGAAGTGCGGCGTGGCGAAGCCGCTCGAGGCGTTCTACTGCGGCGTCGCCGCCGAGTGTCACGCGTGCGTCACGACGGCGTGGCGCGCTCGTTGGAGCGTGGAGCGGGCTCGCCACGTCGGGCCGCTCGAGCGAGCGGCCGAGTCGCTGCGCACGAAGGTGCGCTCGTAGGAACTGTCCCCTCCCCGCCAAGCCCGGCAAGGCGCGGCCGGCAGCCGCGCCGGGGACCGAGAGACGGGCTGCGGCTCCCGGCGGAGAGCCCGCCCGGCTCTCACTGATTCGAGACGAGGAGACGAAGGAGACGACGATGGCGAAGACCAAGAGGCACTGGCGACAGGGCGACGTGCTCGTGATCGCGACGACGAAGACCAAGGCCGGCGCGGCCGTTCCGCGTGACGAGCGCGGCCGCGCCGTCCTCGCAGCGGGCGAACTCACGGGTCACCACCACGCGATTGCGTCCGTCGACGCGCTGCTGAGCGAGATCGCGACGCCGAAGCCGGCGCAGACCGGCGAGCGCTTCCTGCGCACGACGGCGCCGGTGGACCTCTCGCACGAGGAGCACTCGACGATCCGGCTGCCAAAGGGCAGCTACGTGGTCCGCATCCAGCGCGAGTACGACCCGATCGAGACGCGCCGGGTGGAGGACTGACCGATGATCGACATCGGACAGGAGGCGACGGAGATCGTCGCGCGCCTCGGCGCGCTCGACTTGGCGAAGCCGATCGTGGATCGAGCCCGCGTCGAAGCCGCCATCGCCGCGCACCTCTCGGCTCTGGGTCTCGCGCCGATGTCGGTGCGCTGGCTCGACGACGCGGAACGTGGCTACAGCGCGGCCAGGAGCGCGGCCAGGAGCGCGGCCGAGAGCGCGGCCGAGAGCGCGGCCGAGAGCGCGGCCGAGAGCGCGGCCTGGAGCGCGGCCGAGAGCGCGGCCTGGAGCGCGGCCAGGAGCGCGGCCAGGAGCGCGGCCTGGAGCGCGGCCGAGAGCGCGGCCTGGAGCGCGGCCTGGAGCGCGGCCGAGAGCGCGGCCTGGAGCGCGGCCAGGAGCGCGGCCTGGAGCGCGGCCGAGAGCGCGGCCTGGAGCGCGGCCAGGAGCGCGGCCAGGAGCGCGGCCTGGAGCG